>Ga0075522_10001985_pt1 | contig 15354 bp, 14 predicted proteins | sample NGEPerA_FD_74796 | JGI IMG/M metagenome (GOLD analysis project Ga0075522, IMG submission 74796) | Arctic peat soil microbial communities from the Barrow Environmental Observatory site, Barrow, Alaska, USA - NGEE PermafrostL2-A | ecosystem: Environmental > Terrestrial > Soil > Wetlands > Peat ... | reverse complement strand
GTGATGCCGCGCTCGCCGACCATCGTGTCAAACTGCGCCGGGAATTCACCGATTTCGGCGAGGATGCTGGCGACGTCCGCGGCCTCACGAATTTCTTCGTCCGTGGCGCTATCCACACCGAACGCAACATTTTCGCGCAGCGTTTCGCTGAACAGGAACGTATCCTGCGGCACGTAGCCCACGGCGCGGCGCAGCGTTTCCAGCGGCCACTCGCGAATCGGCCGGCCGTCGACAAACAACGTCCCTTCGGGCGCCTCCCACAAGCGCGCGATGAGAGCCGCGAGCGTCGATTTGCCGCTGCCCGTTGGCCCGACGATGGCCAGAATCGATCCGGCGGGAACGTGCAGGGTAATATTTTCGAGCACAGGCTTGTTGGGAGCGCCGTTGCCGCTTGCTTTGATTCCGTCGACATCGCTGCGCACGGTGGGATAAGTGAAAGTCAGGTTCCGGAAATCGATTTCGCCGCGAATTTCATTCGGAGTTTTCGCTGCGACCGCGTCATTGATGTTCGGTTCGGAATCGAGAATGTAATTCAGGCGTCCCATCGATGCGCCGCCACGCTGAAAAATATTGGTGACGAAGCCGAGCGCGATCATCGGGAAAATCAGCCGCGTCATGAACGTGTAAAACGCGATCAGTTCGCCGAGCGTAATGCGGTCCATCACCACCTGGCGGCCGCCCTGCCATAGGACCAGAATAAACGTCAGCCCGAAAAGCATCTGCAGCAGCGGCATGAACATGCTCCAGAAATAAATGAGCCGCAGGTTGCGGTTGATGTATTCCTTGTTGGGAGCATCGAAGCCGCGAATCTCCGCTTCTTCCTGACCATAGGCGCGGACGACGCGCACACCTGCCAGATTTTCCTGAGCTTTCGCCGACAGCACGGCAAGCGACGCCTGAATCTTTCCGTACATCGCGTGAATCTGCCGTCCAAATAGCCACACGGTGACGGCAACGACCGGCACGGGCAAGAGAACGTAGACGCTCAGCGTCGAAGAAATCCAGAACATCAGGACCACGGCGAGGATCATGGTGGCCATGGTGTTGGCCGTGTACATGATGCCGGGTCCGAGGACCATGCGCACGGCGTTCAAATCGTTCGTGCAGCGTGACATCAGTTCGCCCGTGCGATTGCGCACGTAAAATTCCGGCTCCATCTGCACGAGTTTATTAAGAAGGTCATTGCGCAGATCGAATTCGATATCGCGCGAAAGGCCGATCAGAATTTGCCGCGTCCAATAGGAGAAAACGCCCTGCGCGGTGCAAATCGCGACGAGCGCAATGCAAAACACGGCGAGCGTCTGCGGATCTTTCGGATGATAGTAGGGAAGCAAAGGCCCCAGCGTGATGTGCGTGAGCCGCCCAAGCTGCGCCAGCGGCGTCGCGGCTCCCTTGATGCAATCGGTGATCACGCCAAGAATCAACGGCAGCAGCGTGCCGGTAATTCCCATGCCCACCTGCGTGATCAAGCCGATGGCTACCTCGGTCTTGTGCCGCATCACGTAGGGATACAAACGAGAAAGGTGCGCCCATCCAGAGACGCGCTTCGGCGTGATCTTCGGTTCCGATGCCGACAATGTATGGGCCGCAGTGGTCATTTCAGAATGGATTCGGGAGCTTCCAGAGCTGGAACTTCACCCAGGTACCTTTCATGAGACTTGTCGAACGACTGGTAACGTTTCAAATTTTTATTCCAACGCACAACAAAAGTGGTTTGTTTTCCTTCCAGCGCGTCCTCTGCGCTGGCGTTTTTCGTGCCCACATCATTAAGCGGCGTGAAATTCATTTCCAAGCCTTGTGTCGCACTCTCGCTGAATGCCAAACGCCAGCCCTCGATCCGCGCCTTGGGCAGGCCTCCGAGATAGCCATTGGTATTCTTTAGATGCTCATCGCAAAGCAAAATCTGCGACCATTTACCGTCATTTTTTTCGAGGATGGCGGCTCGCCTCACGAGTACCGGCGATGCATTTGTACTTTGCTCGCGTGTCGGCATCGCGGACGCAATCCGATTGACCACAAGCAATTGTTCATGCCCGTCCAGCGCAAGATCCCCTTGCGCCAAAATCTCGGACTGCTTACCCATCGACGCTTCCGCTACGCCGTGCGCCTCGTCCGCAAGTTTATCGCCCTCCGCAACTATTTTCTCAGCGGCCGTGGGCTGCGGCGGCGCGGTCTGGCAGCCTGTCACGCATAGGGCAGTGATCCATGGCAATGTCCGCAGAGCGGCGCGCAGTCTGGATTTTTTATTCATCAGTCTGCGTATGGCCCATCGTGCAATGTTCCCAATCGCGTTCCCAAAATTCTGTCATCCCGAGCGAACCGAGGAATCTCTCCTTCGTTACCTCTGCCCGAGCAGGGAGAGATTCCTCGCCCCGCTCGGAATGGCAGAAACAGGACGATTTCCCCACAATCACTATAAGCTTGGGAATGCCAGCGTAATTTCCACCACGCGCCCGGTATCCCTCGCGCACAGAATTTCCATCACTTGCGGTACATCCGACCCGGCCCAATCAAACTGATAATACATGAGATCGAGGTCCAGTCCATTCTTGGTTGCCGGCCCGCCGGAATTCGGCTCTCCGTACAGCGCTACCACGCGATCCTGCGAATCACCCATTCGCAGGCCGAGCCCCGTCAGCCAAAATTTCGGATCGAGAAAGTCCGGCCGCCGATCGCTGCACTTTCCTTCCTGCTTGCCAACGGTCGTCAGCGTAACGCTCTGAATCACGGATTTGGCGTCGATATCGAGCCGGATGGAGCGGCCGGAACACGCATCGCGCCATTCCTTCGAGGACGGCGTTGAGTCAACCGCAAGCTCTTTCGGTTTCAGCTTTTTCTCCGCCGCGGCAAACGTATCGCGGCCGGGCCGCAGCCCGGCCAGCAGCGTTTCATTCATGTGCCTCAGGGCCGGACTTTTCACTGCGCTTGCCGCAGCCGGCTCGGCTTGTTGAACAGACGCTGCGGCCGAGCACGCCGCAGCGAGCGCCAGGCTAGCGCAAATCCAGAATTTCATCGAGCCGCGCTTCAAAATTTTCTTCTCCCTCAGACCACAGGCGGAAGCGCTCCACCGGCACAGCTTCCTCCACGGCGCGCATCCAGTTCATCAGTTTCTTGATATTCTCTCTCGTTTTCTCCTGATATTCGCGCAAATTCTGCGGCTGGGACATCCACATCAGGAAGCGGGCCTCTTCCGGATGCTGCGGCTCCGCGATTTTCTCCGCCTGCGCGGCGAGCAGGCCGGCGTGGCCTGTAAACACGTGTTCAAAGCCGAGGTCGATCATGATGTGGCCGGATTCGCCGTACACGCCCTGATCGTATTCCGGGCCGAAGCAGAAAATATCCATGCGCTCCGGCTGAATTTTCCAGCTGGCGGATTCCTTGTCGCGAATCCACAGGTCCCAGCGCGCGGGAACTTCATAACACACATCGGCGGCATGTTGCTCTGCAGCGAGCGCGAGCAACTCTTCGGGCGTCGTCACGTAGCCGCGCAAATCAAATTCCTCGAGCGGAGTTTCCGCAAAATCCACGGCACGAATGATTAGTCCCGTGAAGCCGGGAGGCGTCGCGGCAAGAGGCACGGTGGCCAGAAAACGGCCAAAGTGCGCGAGCATGTTTTCTTCCGTGAAATCACGGACCCAGATACTGGCATAGGCACGATTCGGCATCCGGATATTATACAGGCAATGGGGCTAAGGACTGAAAACGGCATCTTGATCGAAAAGCGACGCTGGCTTTCACTTCGTGCGTTGATCATTTAAGGATAATTCCTAACTACGTGAGGAATGACGATCGATAGTCAGGTAGCACAGCCACTCTTGGCTGTGTGCACTTCGCAAAATCCACACAGGCAAGAGTGCCTGTGCTACTTAAACATTCGCCAATCGATATACAAGTTTGCCCAGCGCAGAAACGAACATGCGGGGTGGGGACTACACGCATTCTGCGATGCGTTTTTTTAGCTGTTCCTTTGCCTTATTGCTCGCGAAAGCAGCTTCGATCCCCATCAAATTCGCGCGCTGAAAATCCTGCACGGTCCAGTTGAAAACGCGGTGGAGGATTTCGTACTCCTTGGTCAGAGTTGTCGGAGTCAGCATGCGGCTGTCGGAGTTGATGTTGAGAGAAACGCCGGCGTGGTAGAGGCGGTCAATGGGATGTTCCGGCATGCTCAAAATAGACGGAATGATTTGCACGTTGGCCGAGGGGCAGAGTTCGAGATGAATGTGCTGCTGGCGCAGGGCCTCGATCAATGCGGGATCTTCGTAGCTGCGCGTGCCGTGGCCGATGCGCTGCGGGTCGAGCACGCGCAATGTTTCCCACACGCTCTCCGGTCCAAGCCCTTCGCCGGCATGCGCGGTGCGGTATAGGCCGTGTTCGCGCGCGTAGCGGTACGCGGCAATGTGGGCATCCAAAGGGAAACCCGCTTCATCGCCCGCGATATCGAGCGCCACGACGCGGCTGCCGCGAAACTTTTCCACAAGTTCAGCGGTTTGCATGCTCTGCGCTGCCGTGAAATGCCTCAGCGTGCAGAGGATTGCGCCGCCCTGAACACCGGTCTCGTGAATCAAATTTTCCACGGACCGCTCTACGATCTCGACCACGCGGTCGGCGCTCAGTCCATTTTCCGTATGCAGCAGGGGGGCGAAACGAATCTCGGCATAGATCACGCCATCTTCGACCAGTTGGCGGAATAAATCCTCGGTGACCACCCGCAGCGCTTCCTCGGTCTGCATCAAACGGAAACCCATCGGTGCCCGCGAGAGAAACTCGGCAAGATTTGTGCAGCGCACCGGCGCTACGTATTCGCGCTGGTAATCTTCATGGCTGACGGTGGAGTCAAGCTGGGCAACTGCCTGGTAGCTGAGAGAACAATCCAGATGCAGGTGCAACTCAATCTTGGGAAGGGACCTGAAATCCATCGGGAAAGGATAACCTGAACCGGAAGCGCAGGTCTAGGCGGACGCATCAAAGGGCGGTTTCAACAGTCTCGATCGAAGCGCCCGGTCCGTCCCCACAGCGCAAACGGAGCGGCCTTTACGAAACCAGAACGCGTTTCCGGTTGATTTCGTAAAGGCCGCCCGTTTTTTAGTCGGGCGCTTTCTGCCCGAACACTCAAAAATTAAAGGGCCTACTTCCCGAAAACCCTTTTAACCTGGCCGACCTTCTTTTGCACCGTCCCGCCCAACTCCTCATCTTCACCTTCCTCTTCCAGTCGAGGGTTGTTCGTCATCTGGGCCACCTTCTGTTTCACTTTACCTTTAATTTCGTGGGCCTTGCCCTTCACTTCGTCTTTCGTGCTCTCTTTTGCCATGTCATATTCTCCCTTGATTATGCAAAGCTAATTTCGCATCGAAATTTTGGTCAGCTACCGTATGCCGCCCAATAAATAGACCGCCAGCACGATCAGTAGGACGGTGCCCAGGATTCCGATTCCGCCGCCTGCTCCCCAGCGCGAGTATCCGTAATAGCCGCCACCGCCGCCGAACAAGAGAACCAGAATGATAATCAGCAGTAACATCGTAAGTCTCCTTTTTTAGCTATTCGACTTCGATAGCTTGCTGCACGAACTGACATGAGCATGGTCTCCCGACTACTGAAATCGCACAATGAAGGCAACCCTGTATTTATCCGTGCAAATGACCGTGGAACTGGCCGGTAGATATTGGACCATTTTCGTATTTTGACTGGTGAAACGCGGCAAAGAAGCGCTAAAACGCGGCGCCCAGAATGGGGTCTATAGAATCGGCGAAGATGTGTCGTTACAGAGCTGATCTATCGCCTTTGTGGGTCTGGTTACTTTTGCTGCGGCGGTTCATCCGGGGCGGAAGTGGTCTTTGTCGGCTCAGACGCGGCAGCGGGAGCCAACGGGGCGGCGAGTCCCGCCATGCGCTGGCGAAGAACTTCGCCCATATCCGAAAACACATTTCCGCAAACCACTTTCAGTTTCTTTTCCGTGGCTTCGGACATTTCTGCGATGAGTTGCTCGGATTGCTGATGGAGTTTGGTGACGGTCGAAAGCAGCCATGTGTTGGATGCGTTTTCAAGGCGCTGCTTGTGTTCCTCTATGGCGGAATCTCCGTGGGTATTTAACGCGGATTGGAAATGACGCTCGAGCGATTGGGACTCGACGAGCAGTGCGTCCCGGGCATGGTCAACCTGCAAGCCAAGCTGCTGCTTGCCGAGCGCAAGGGTTTCCTGCGCGTGTTGCGACAGCGCGTTCTGGAACTCCGTGGCAAAACCGCGCGCATTGTTTTCGAGGTTGGAGCGGACTTGCGTTACGTGCGCTTCCATCGCGGCGGCATTCTGCTCAACGATTGCTTTGGATTTCGCGGAAAAGCCGTCAAAATGTTCGCCGCTCAATTGTGTGGCGCGTTCCGTGAATTTGGCGGCGGCCGATTCGCCCGATTGCGCCATCTGCTGCGTGGCAAGGTCAGCGGCGTCCCGCGCATTTTCCTGCATCTGTCCGTGCGCATGTTCGACATAGCTTCTGCTGTAGTGATCAAGTTCGCTGGCGAACAGGCCGGACATTTCGGCGGCCTTTTCGCGCAGCCTCGCGGCAGCCTGATCGAGGCCTTTTTCGAGCGTGCTCTGCATTTGCGTCTGAATTTTTTTCTCGTACCAGTCGGCGGACTTGTAGAGGGTTTCAAACGTGTTGTGCGAAGTTTCGGTGGCGCGCGTTTCGAGGTCGGCCAGCCATCGCGTGGAGGCGTTGCGCGCAGACTCGGTGAATTCCTTTTCGATCTGTGCCAGAATTTCTTTGCCGCGCGCGGCGGATTCCTGCAGGCCCTGATCGGAAATTTGCCAGACGCGCTGCTGGTGCTCGGCGGCCGCCTTTTCCGCGCGATCGCTGTCGAGAGCCAGTTTGCCCAACATTTCCGATGCTTGGGCGATTTGCGGCGAGAAGCGCTGCTCAAACTCGACGGCCAGCTTTTCGATCGATTCACGGCCCGAGGCTTCAAGCATGGGTTGCAGGCGCTGCGACATGCCTGCCACCGTGGATTCCGCGCGACGATTCATCTCCGCGCTTTGCGCTTCCAGCATGGCTTCACTGCGACGCGCCCATTCGTCCGATGCGGACTGCAACATCGCTGAAAATTCCCCGCGCTTTGCTTCGAGTTGCGCGACGGATTCCTGAAATTTGGAAATGACTTCCTCGCTCTTTGCCGCTTCATTGAAAATTTCAGAGCGGAGCTTCATGAGTGTGCCTTCCGCTTCCGTCGAAATCTGCGAATGCGCGAAACTTAAGGTCTCGAAACGCTGCTGCAATTTCTGCTCGACCTGTTGCGCGGCGGTTTCCGTGTGGTTCGCGATCTGTTCGGCTGCACGCTGGGCCGCCTGTTCGATTGAGGCATCCAGTTTCTGTTGCCAACGCGTGTTGGCAGCTTCGAGATCGGCTTCCAGCAGACCGCGCCATCCCACTTCCCCCACGGCGGTCGCAGCTGCGATCTGTTCTCCAAGCTTTCTCGCGGATTGATCCATGTCCGCGAGGCGCGCCTGGGCTTCCGCAGTGCGCAGGTCCATCTGTTCTTTCCAGCGCCTGATTTCATCCGCCGCGGCTTGCGCCGATGACGTTCGCAGCTGGTCCATGACCGCCAGAACTTCGTCCTGATTCTTGCCCATGCTTCCGCTGAGGCTTTCCATCTTGTGGATGGCCGCTTGAAGCTGGTTCTGAAGCTGCTGCTCGAATTCCTCACGCCGGGTGTTCTCCACATCGGCCAATTGATCGTCAATTTCCTGATGCGCCCTGGCCAATCTGGTGTCCAATTCGGTGGACAATTGCTTGAGCATCGCGGACACTGCTGCTTCGCGTTCTGTCTCGATGCGCTGAACGGTTTCCCGTTGCAGTTTTTCGATTTGCGAGACGCTTGCAGCGCTCACTGATTTTTCCGCGGCTTCCTGCAATTGGGCCTGCAGGGCGGCGAGAAGGGGGCGGGTTTCCGCTGCCACCGCCAGATTCGCGCTCTCGCGTGCGGCGGTCTCAATTTGCTGTTTCGCCTCAGCCACCAGACGCGCAACCTGCCGGGCGATTTGCTGCGATGTCTCTTCGGCTGCGGGCGATGGAAGAACGCGAACTTTGTCCTCTGCGGGTTCGGGAGGAGTCGAAATTGGAACGACAGTGGATTTCACTGGTTCCTGAGGCGGTGCCAAGTGCACCCGTTCGTCGGGGTTTTTCTCGCGAGGCTGATCAGCGACGCGATTTTCAATCGCAGGATGTGCCGCTTCGCTCTGGTGCGATGGTCCCGGAATTTCCATGGTTGGCGTGGCACCGGATTCGGGGAAGGGGAACCAGTCCGAGGGAGGAAAAGCAATGCCCCAGACGTTTCCACTAACCTCGAGCTCAACCCCAATTTGAAACAGCTCGCGCACCGTGCGCGGGCGCTGAATCCAGGTGACTCGGCCGCGAACCGACCGTGCCGGCTGCCCCTGCTCGTTATGCGGCACTTCGAGCGTGACCCACATATTCTTCAGAACGTAATGCTTGGATTGGTATCGGGCGCCGTGGCAATTGATGATCAGAGTCGAAGTGCGTTCCTGAAACGGGCGGCCGAGCGCGTCCACACCCGTGACCGTGAGCGGAACGGCTTGCACGATGCGCGAACTGCGCCGCTTCTGTGCTTCTTGCTCGGGGTGGATGTTTGAATCGGGCACGATTTTACCTGTTGACCTTCGAGCCCAAAGGGTAGCACTACTTCATTTGGGCGTCGAGCTCGATAGAAGGTCAATTTCGTATCGGTTACGCCCCGTATGAGTAATCTTCTTCGAACGGGTGCATTATTCAGCGATTATCGGGAGAATCAGAGGCTGCGGGGCCTGCCGAGACTCAGCCGACGCGTTTGGGCTGCAACAGGCGGACTCGAGCTTGCCCAGATCAGCGCGCATCTCGGGCATTCTTCGCAAATGGGCCAAAGTTTCTTTCATGATTCCGGCCACTGCCTCATCTGAAAGTGGGGCAAGGCGGTAATGCATCCATCGCCCCTGCCTGCGCGAGGTAACAACCCCTGCTTTCCGCAGATAAGCTAAATGGCGCGAGATCTTTGGCTGGCTGGTGCGCAAGATATCGACGAAATAGCAGACGCAGATTTCCTTGTCGGCAATGAGATTGAGGAGACGAAGTCGGGTGGGATCAGCCAACGCGCGGAAGAGAAGATCGAGTGGCGGAGATTTAAGGCTTTGCTTCACGGAAACATTATATATGGCTTGACAGATACGTTCAAATGCGCTTATAAGTGTCATATACGCGCATGCGTATATGTTGTTCCGGCGAGGAGGCATTATGGCGAGTAACTCAATGGCACGATCCAAGGCTCATGTGGCGATCCACGTCAAGAATGTCCAGGCGAGTATCGAGTTCTATCGCAAGCTGTTCGGTATCGATCCGTGTAAGGTACGCACGGGATATGCGAAGTTCGACGTCGCCAATCCGCCTCTCAATTTTGCTTTGAATGAAGGAACCGCCGACGGGCAGGGAAGGCTGTCGCACCTGGGCATTCAGGTCGGTTCCACAGCGGAGGTCATGTCGATGCGGCAGAAGTGGCAAGAGCAGGGTTTGGTCCCGCGCGACGAAATGAAAACGGAATGCTGCTTCGCGCTGCAGGATAAATCGTGGGTCCGCGACCCGGACGGGAACGAGTGGGAAGTGTTCGCCGTTCTCGAAGACAACTTGCCGGAAAAGGCGCCTGCTGCGAAGACTTGTTGCGCCTCGGATTGCTGCGCACCCGTAGCGTAAATGAGAGGATTTGCGAAAACGGATTGGCGCTCGCCTTCAGTAGGACAGGCTTCAGCCTGTCTTTTTTGGATTTCTTTTAGTGCGCAAAAAACGAACCCCAGAGAGGCTGAAGCCTGTCCTACCGAAGGCGAGCGCCTTCGTGTTGCGCACTGAATATTGGCGGCGGTACCGAAACCATTAAAGGAAGCATCATGACCAAGCCGTATCACGTTCTCTTCTTGTGCACCGGGAATTCCGCGCGATCCATCATGGCGGAGGCGATTCTGAACTGGAAGGGTCGCCCACACTTTGTCGGCTATAGCGCGGGCAGCCATCCATCGGGTTCCGTACGCCCTGAAGCATTGCGACAGATAAAGGACGCCGGAATTCCGTATGAAAATTTTCGCAGTAAAAACTGGGACGAGTTCGCGCAGCCTGGCGCGCCGCAGATGGATTTCGTGATCACCGTCTGCGACAACGCCGCCGGGGAGGTCTGCCCCGTTTGGCCCGGCCAGCCGGTGACGGCGCACTGGGGAGTGAATGATCCTGCCGCCGTGAAAGGCTCTTCGGAAGAAGTTCAACGCGCTTTCAGGGACGCATTTGTAATTCTGGACCGGCGCATTTCACTTTTTCTGTCTCTCCCGCTTTCCTCTCTCAGCCAATTGGCAATCAAGAACGAAATGAACGGAATCGGTCAACGATGAGCAAGGGCAGACGAATTTACTGAGGTGGGGAAGATGGCGATTTCGCAAGCGCAAGGACAGATATGCGCGCCGCTCCCGCGGGCGCACTTGTCGTTCCTCGACCGGTTTTTAACATTGTGGATTTTCACGGCCATGGCCGTTGGAGTCGCGCTGGGGTATTTCATTCCGCGGACCGCGGATTTTGTGCAGCGTTTTCAGAGCGGAACGACGAATATCCCCATTGCGATCGGCCTGATCGTGATGATGTACCCGCCGCTGGCTAAAGTACGGTATGAAAAACTTGGCGAAGTTTTCCGCAATCGCCGCGTGCTTGGGCTTTCGCTTCTGCAAAACTGGGTTATCGGGCCGATTCTGATGTTTCTGCTTGCAGTTACTTTTTTGCGCGGGGAACCCGCTTACATGCGCGGTCTGATTTTGATTGGCCTCGCGCGATGCATCGCGATGGTAATTGTCTGGAATGAATTGGCGTCCGGCGATACCGACTACGCGGCGGGACTGGTGGCGTTCAACAGTATTTTCCAGGTGCTGTTTTACAGCGTTTATGCTTGGGTATTTATCACCGTGCTGCCGAAGTGTTTTGGACTGGAGGGAAGCGTTGTCCATGTGGGAATCGGACAGATTGCGCAAAGCGTTTTCTTCTATTTGGGGATTCCGTTCCTTGCGGGAATTCTGACGCGCGTCTTGCTCGTGCGCGCCATGGGAGAAGAATGGTACCGAACGCAGTTTATTCCGCGGATCAGCCCGGTGACCCTGGTGGCTCTTTTGTTCACGATTCTGGTGATGTTCAGCCTGAAAGGGGACCTCATCGTTCGTTTGCCGATGGACGTGCTTCGCGTTGCGTTGCCGCTGCTGATCTATTTCGTTGTGATGTTCCTCGTCAGTTTCTGGATGGGGAGAAAGCTCGGCGCCGATTACTCGAAAACCGCGACGCTTTCTTTTACCGCCGCAAGCAATAATTTTGAACTGGCCATCGCCGTGGCTGTGGCTGTTTTTGGACTGAATTCAGGCGAAGCATTCGTGGGCGTCATCGGTCCGCTCGTTGAGGTACCCGCGCTGCTGGGGCTTGTGAATGTCTCCTTGTGGTTTCGGCGGCGATATTTCGCGTCGTAATACATTGCCTAGCCGGACACGAGAAATCTTTGGCAGCGCATTCTAGCTCTCACTAAATTCCGCAGGCTAAAGCCCGCGCCACTTGAAACTGCTGACGTCCTACTCGATACTTGGCACATGCTTGGCGGCAACTCCCAATCCGCTCTTCGTGTCTCTCAGCTTCGCAAAAGTTATAAGGATGTGCTTGCGGTAGACGGATTGAACCTCGAAGTCCATTCAGGCGAGTGCTTCGGCCTGCTCGGGCCAAATGGGGCGGGGAAGACCACCACGGTAGAAATTTGTGAAGGGCTCACGGATCCGGATTCGGGCGATGTGGAAGTGCTTGGCATGCGGTGGAGCTCGGATGCCACACAGCTTCGCCAGCGGTTGGGCATCCAGCTGCAGGATACGCAGCTTTCCGAAAAACTTACGGTGCACGAAACCGTGCGGCTGTTCCGCAGCTTTTTCGCCCAGGGAGCGGACGCCGCGGAAGTGATTGCGCGTGTGCAGCTGGAAGAAAAACGAGATTCGCGTGTAGGCGATTTATCCGGGGGACAGAAGCAACGACTGGCGCTGGCCTGCGCGCTGGTCGGCGATCCCGATTTTCTTTTTCTTGATGAACCTACGACGGGGCTCGATCCGCAGGCCCGGCGGCAGCTTTGGGAGCTGATTGAGGAATTCAAAAAATCCGGGCGCACGATTTTGCTCACCACGCACTACATGGACGAGGCGGAGCGCTTGTGCAATCGCGTGGCGATTGTCGATCACGGAAAAGAAATCGCGCTGGGCTCGCCACGCGAATTGATTGCGTCCACTTGTGCGGAGCATGTGGTGGAATTTACAGCGGGCAGCGCTTCCCACGCGCTCGACGTATCCGCCCTGCGCCGCATTGCGGGCGTGCGCGAAGTTCGCACGGAAAATGATGCGGTGTTGTTGCAGGTGAGCGAGCTGCACACCGCCGTTCCCGCGCTTCTCGCGGAGTTGACGCGACAAAATGTTTCGCTCACCGAATTTCGTACGCACTCGGCCACGCTCGAAGACGTGTTTGTCACGCTGACAGGACGGCGATTGCGCGATGAGTGAAAACGCGATTACTGAAGTTCGCGTCGCGGCCGGGAAGCATGCTCCGCGTGCCCGTTCGTTCGCGGATCATCCGCTCGTGCAACTAACGCTCGTGCGGTTTCTCGAATTTATCCGCGAACCGGAGGCCATCTTCTGGGTCTTCGCATTTCCGATTTTGCTGGCGGCTGGATTGGGCATTGCGTTTCGAAACCGGCCCGCGGAAGTGCTCAAGATTGCGGTCGTTTCTCCGGGCCTCGCGCAATCTTTGCAGCGGGAAAAACTTCTCGAAGTACAGCAACTCGATGAGAGTGCGGCGCAAGAGGCTCTGCGCAATGGCAAAGTAGCTTTGCTCGCTTTGCCGGGAGCCGGGGGCGCCGTCGAGTATCGGTATGACGATACGAACCCCGAAGGACGGGCTGCGCGCCTGCTCGCGGATCGCGCGATCCAAACCGCTGCGGGGCGCACCGATCCCGTTGCTACAACCGACCAGTTCATGCGGGAACCTGGATCGCGCTACATTGACTTCCTGATTCCTGGCCTTTTGGGAATGAACCTGATGGGCAGCGCGATGTGGTCCATCGGTTTTGCGATAGTCGATGCGCGGCGAAAAAAACTGTTGAAGCGACTGGTGGCGAGTCCCATGCCGCGACCGTACTACCTAATTTCGTTTCTGCTTTCGCGGATTTTAATGCTGGTGGTCGAAGTTGGCGTGCTCGTTGGCTTCGGCGCGCTGTTTTTTCACGTGCCGGTGCGCGGTTCGTTGCTTGTGCTGGCTATTTTGTGCGTTCTCAGTTCGCTATCGTTTTGCGCGCTCGGATTGTTGCTGGCTTCGCGCGTAAAGACGATTGAAGCGGCTTCCGGACTGATGAATGTGGTGATGATGCCGATGTGGATCGCCTCCGGCGTTTTCTTTTCCTCGCAGAAATTTCCTGGGTTGATGCAGCCGTTTATTAAGGCATTGCCGCTGACCGCGGTGATTGACGCGTTGCGCGCGAATATGCTGCAAGGCGCGAATTTGTCGCAGATGATGCCGCAGGTGGGGATTATCCTCTTCTGGCTGGTACTTTGTTTTGCGCTTGCGCTGAAACTGTTCCGGTGGAGGTAGGTTTTAGTAGCGCGGGCTTCAGCCTGCGGAATTTAGACCTTGCAAGCACGAAACTCCGCAGGCTGAAGCCCGCGCTACTTAGCCCGGAATCAGGCGGTGCTTGAAGGTGCGCTGGCCTTTGTTGTAGCTGGCGACCGTCTGGCCTTTGCCGAATAGTTTATATTTGTAGATCGTGAGACCCTCGAGGCCCACCGGGCCGCGCGCGTGCAATTTTCCTGTGCTGATTCCCACTTCCGCGCCGAGGCCGTAACGGAAACCATCCGAAAACCGCGTCGATGCATTCTGAAATACGTTGGCCGCATCCACAAATTCCATGAAGCGCGCGGCAACGTCATGGCTTTCGGTCACGATAGATTCCGTGTGCCGCGAGCCGTATTTATTGATGTGCTCGATCGCCTGATTCACTCCGTCCACCACTTTGATGGACAGGATCAGATCGGAATATTCTTTCTTCCAATCCTCTTCTGTTGCGGGAATGATTTCGCGGCCTTTCGCCAACGCGATGGTGCGTGGGCAGCCGCGGATTTCGACTCCGGCTTTTTGAAATTCGTCGATTATCAGCGGCAGGAATTGACGCGCAATTTCCTGGTGCACCAGCAACGTTTCCATGGCATTGCACACGGCAGGGTATTGCACCTTGGAATCGTAGGACACGTCGATCGCTTTTTGGATGTCCGCATCGCTGTGCACGTAGACGTGGCAGATGCCTTCGCCGTGGCCGAGGACGGGGATCAGACTGTTTTGCATGACGTAAGTCACGAACTCATTCGATCCGCGCGGAACAATCAGGTCGATGTCTTCGTGCATTTTTAGAATTTCCGCCACGTCCTGGCGCGTGTGAATCAGCACCACGGAATCCGCGGGAATTTCTGGAAACTCGCTAAGGGCATCCAGCCAGATCGAAACGAGAATCGCGTTGGTCTCCGCGGCCTCGGCACCTCCCTTGAGGCACACGGCATTTCCTGATTTCAGCGCAAGCGACGAAATTTGTGGAACGACGTCCGGGCGCGATTCAAAGACCACGCCCACAACGCCAAGCGGGCACGTTTCCTTGTGCAGGATGAGGTCGTCGTCCATCTGCATCGTGGAAAGTCGGCGATGTAGAGGATCGGGCAGTCGCGCGACATCGCGCACACGTGCAGCTATGTCGGCGATGCCTCGCTCCGTGGTTCGCAAGCGAGCGAACATCGCACGGGAAAGTTCGCCCGCCTCGACGGCTTTTTGCGCGGCCGCACAGTCCTTGTCATTGGCAGCTTGAATTTCAGCGGCGCGCGCTTCGATGGCATTCGCGGCGGCAATCAGCGCTTCGTTTCGGCGCTCATTAGAGAGCGTTGCGAGAATATGCGCGGCCTTGCGAGCACGCTTAATCAGGTGCCGAACATCGGATGCTTCCGCTTGTTTTTGTACGGTGCTCATTTGCGATCCAGTAAAACAATATTATCGCGCTTTACAAGAACAGTTGCACGTTTGCTCGGCTGGCCGGGAAGTTCTGTTGCCTTCGCGCCGTTGCCAATCAATCCTTGTGCGTCGCCACGCGAATAATTCGTGATGCCGCGCGCGAACTCCAGGCCTTCGTTGTCCACAATGCTCACCACCTCCGCGGCGTCAAATTCTCCTTCGACGCCCGTAACGCCCGACGCCAGCAAACTTGCCTTGCCGCCGGTAAGTGCTTCGCGCGCGCCAGAATTGAC
>Ga0075522_10001984_pt1 | contig 15361 bp, 9 predicted proteins | sample NGEPerA_FD_74796 | JGI IMG/M metagenome (GOLD analysis project Ga0075522, IMG submission 74796) | Arctic peat soil microbial communities from the Barrow Environmental Observatory site, Barrow, Alaska, USA - NGEE PermafrostL2-A | ecosystem: Environmental > Terrestrial > Soil > Wetlands > Peat ... | reverse complement strand
CCGGACGCTTGACGCGCTCTTCCACTTCAGTTTCGACGCGCACCTGAATACCGCCGAGAAATTCGCGAATGACATCGCGATCGACGACGAGTTTTTCGCCATGCCCTTCGACAACGCGCCGTGCCTGCTTGCGGCACACTGTTCCAATGGTCTGTTCCAGTTTGCGAACACCGGCTTCGCGCGTGTAGTGGCGGATGATGTTGCGCACCGCGGTTTCTGGGAACTCGATCTGCTCCGTCGTGATACCGTTCGCCTTGATCTGGCGCGGAATCAGGTAGCGGCTGGCGATGTGCAGCTTCTCCTCTTCGCTGTAGCCCTGCAGCGGGATGATTTCCATACGATCCTGCAGCGGCGGCGGCACGGTGTCGAGCATGTTGGCCGTGCAGATAAACAGCACCTTCGACAGATCGAACGGCACGTCGAGATAGTTATCGCGGAATGCGTTGTTCTGCTCCGGATCAAGCGTTTCAAGCAGTGCCGAAGCCGGATCGCCACGGAAGTCGCGGCCAAGCTTGTCGACTTCATCGAGCATAATGACCGGGTCGTTGGTCTCAGCCCGGCGAATGCTCTGGATGATCTGGCCAGGCAGAGCGCCGATGTACGTGCGGCGGTGTCCGCGGATTTCCGCTTCATCGTGCATGCCGCCCAGCGAGACGCGCTGGAACTTGCGGCCGAGTGCGCGCGCAATCGAGCGGCCCAGGCTGGTCTTTCCTACGCCGGGAGGTCCAACGAAGCAGAGGATCGGCCCCTTCATGTCGGGCTTGAGCTCGAGCACGCTGAGGTAGTCCAGGATGCGGTCTTTCACCTTCTTCAACTCATAGTGATCTTCGTCGAGGATCTCGCGAGCCTTGCCGATGTCGATTTTGGAGCCGGAGCTCTTGGTCCAGGGCAGAACGGCAAGCCACTCAATGTAATTGCGCGTGAGCGAGTAGTCGGCGGCCATGGGCGACATGCGCTGCAGCCGCGAAAGCTCCTTGAGGGCTTCCTTCTTCACGTCCTCGGGCATGCCTGAGGCTTCGATTTTTTCGCGCAGTTCATCCACATCGCGCTGGCCTTCGTCCTGCTCGCCCAGCTCCTTCTGGATGGCCTTCATCTGTTCGCGCAGGTAGTAGTCGCGCTGCGACTGCTGTACCTGGTCCTGCACCTCGTTCTGGATCTTGGCGCGGAGCTGCTGTACTTCGATTTCTTTTGCAAGATGCTTGTTGAGCAGTTCCAGGCGTTCGACAATGCTGGCGGTTTCAAGCAGGTGCTGCTTGTCGTCCGTGGTGAGGAACGGCAAAGACGACGCAACAAAATCGACCAGCCGGCTGGGCTCTTCAATGTTGGCCGCAATGGTCTGCAACTCGTCAGAAAGAGTAGGCGACTCGGAAACGATCTGCTGGAACTGCGCAATCACATTGCGCTGCAGCGCTTCAAACCCAGAGCTAGAGGCGGGCTCGATATCTTCGAGCGTTTCGACCTCGGCAATCATGTACGGCTCAGTCTGCGTGTAGCGAACCAGGCGCACACGGTTTACGCCTTCTGTGAAGACGAATCGGCTCTGGTTGGGCATGCGCACAACTTTGTGTACGGTGGCCAGGGTGCCCACTTTGTGCAGGTCTTCTGGTTTGGGCGCATCCAGACGGGGATCAAGCTGCGCAGCCACCACGATGGTTCGTTCCTCTCCCAGCGACTCGATCAACTGGATCGAGCTTTCGCGGCCCACGGTGAGCGGCAGAACTGCGTGCGGGAACAAGACCGTATCACGTACGGGAAGCACCGCAACCTGGCGCAGCCCGGAAGTGTCTTTGGTTGTAATAGCTTGCGACTGCGGAGACTTTGGGGTTTGATTTGACATTGAGTGTCCCTTTATCAACTTACCTTCATATAGACAACGCAGGAACCGAAAAGTTTCAAGAATCTCAGGGTTTGCCTGTGTTTGCCCATTTCAGGAGGTGTTTCAGATGCTGGCGGTACGGATGCGAAGGGGCAGTGGTTCCCAAGTCCGCCGATAAGCCTCTCCAGTGTCGCTGAGCCTCTCCAGTTAAGCCTTTGGATGCGTGGCTGCATGAATTTTGTATCGGCAGAAACGGATTGAAAGTGAGGATTACGCGGTGTGGGAAATCGGAAATCGAAGGCGTGAACGCCGAAATCGGTGGTTGCCCGATGGCGACGATGTTGCTGCCCTGTCCGCAGGGAGGCGGACAGGGCAGAGTAAGTCAAATCCGGGTGGGGGCCCGAGGCCGGCTAGTTGGCCGACGGGGCCACTTTTGTGGAGCTGAGGTCGGCTTCGCCGTCTTCACTCTTGATCGCTGACTCGATGTGCGTCCAGAGGTCCTCTGGCGGGTCGACGATGGGGAGCAGTTGGCGCGCGGCTTCGGCAATGGTTTCCAGGTCAGCCAGCAGGGCACGGCACAATTCGCAATTCTGGATGTGCGGATGCGTGCTGGCGTCAACTCCTGAGCCGATGAGTTCGGGCAGATAGGCCTGAAATTCGGCGCAGCTCATTTTGGTAGGGTCAATAGTCACGACTGCGCCTCCGGTAGAGAACTCGCACGCAGGGCTTCGCGCAGGCGCAAGCGCGCCTTGTGAAGCTGCGATTTGCTATTGCCTATTGAACACTCGAGCATGGAGGCAATTTCATTATGTTCGTAGCCCTCTACGTCGTGAAGAATAAAAATCAGACGGTATCCGGCGGGTAAATCGGCCACGGCGCGTTCAAGTGCCAGGCGATCGATGGTTCCGCTGAGGGCAAGGTCGGGTGCGCCAAAGCTGCGGCCGGGTCCCTCTTCGGGCACCGGTTCCATGGCTTCGTCGAGAGAAATCAGGCTGAGACCCTTTTTGCGCAGCTGCATGAGCACCACGTTGATGGCGAGGCGATGCAGCCAGGTTGAGAAGGCCGAGTCACCGCGGAACGTCGCGATTTTTCGATGCAATTGCAGGAAGGCTTCCTGGGTAAGGTCCTCTGCTTCTGCAATGTTTCCTACCATCCTCAGGCAGAGGGAGTAGATCCGCCTCTTATGGAGAGAGTAGAGGTGGGCGAAAGCCTGGTGGTCGCCTGCCTGGGCACGCGTCAAGGCGTCAGCCTCAGCGGGGTCGGGGCTGGCAGCGCGAGGGAAGGTAACACGCTTGGCAACTGGAGCGGGAGGTGGTGTTGCTACGTCCACTCCAGGTGACGTTCCTTCCGGCGGAGTGCTTGAATACCGGGAACGGGGCATGAGTTTCCTTGGGGGATAGGATCTCTCTTGCTACCGGGTAGCCATGCGCACTCGGCTCCCCTCCTCGTTAGTATATGGGGGAAGGGTAAAGTACAAAAGCCGAGACTGCGCGAAGGATTCGTAGCCGTCGCTCGAGAGTTTCTTGCGTCGAATGCAGTATTAATGAATGCGGAAATACGCGAATTGGTTGTATGCCCCGCGTATTTTGGAGAATAAGGACTTGCGGAAGAAGCCGGCACGGAAGATCGGCTACAAGGGACTGTCTGCGGCGAGCCGATTGCTCGTTTGCGTCCTTGTCTCTTTCGTCGGGTCCAGGATGTGTGTTGCAGGCGCGCAAAATCCGCCACCGAACTCTCCAACGCAGGCAATTCCCGATAGCCCGACACCCGTAAGTGGGGTACCAGCCACGCAAGCCAGTAGCCAGCCAGCCCCGTCTGCCGGAAATGAGCCCGCGACCATGCGCTGGGAAGGCATGCTGGTGCGCGCAATCTCTTTTGAAGGTATTTCCAGAGGGCGCCTGAGCCCGGTGCCGGAAACGCTGGCCCAGCAACCAGGTAATCCGCTGAAGGCCGATGACATTCGCGAGAGCCTGCGCCAGCTATATGCAACGGGTTTGCTGGAGTCGGTAGAAGTGGAGGGAGTGCCCGATCAGGACGGAGTGGACCTGATCTTTCGCGGCGTCCCCCGTAACTTTATCGGAACGGTTTGGGTGGATGGCGCAAAAGGCGCGACGATGAACGCGCAGTTGGAGCGTGTAAGTCAACTCGTGGCGGGAACCCGATTCAACGACGCGAAGCTTGCCATTGCGATCAAGCAAATGCGCAGCACGCTGGCCGGGAATGGATTCAACGAGCCGCAGATTACATACGAGTTGACGCCGCATCCAAACGAGCAGTTGATGGACATTGCGTTCAAGGTGGTATCCGGTCCCCAGGCGCGCATCGGGCAGGTGGAGGTTACCGGAGACTCAGGCTTGAGCGTGCAATCGTTCCGGCATTATGCGCACTTGAAAAACAATGCGCACGTCGATCGCGACACCGCGAACCGCGCGCTGACCGGGGTGCTTAAGCATTACCGCGGCGAAGAAAGGATGGAAGCTGAAATCAAGCTTGTGTCGGCAAAGTACGATGCGCAGACCAAGACAGTGAATTACAGCTTCTCAGCCAACCAGGGGCCGCTGGTGCGAGTTCTGCTGGAAGGCGCGAACATCAGTGCCGAGCGTACAAAGCGCATCATCCCCATATTTGAAGAAGGTAGCGTAGACGAGGACTTGTTGAACGAGGGCAACCGCCGCCTGCGCGACTATTACCAGCAACTCGGGTATTTCGATATCAAGGTGAATCACACGCAGCGTTCAGCAAGCGATAAGGAAGTCGTGATCGCCTACGATGTGCAGCTGGGCCAGCGTCATCGCGTGAACAGTGTCAAGGTAGAAGGGAATAAATATTTCGATTCCGATACGCTGCAGGCGCTGTTGAACGTGCATGCGGCGGATACGATTGACCGCCACGGAATCTACAGCCAGGCGCTGGTATCAGCCGATATAGGCGCGCTGGAAGGTGTTTACAGGAACAACGGTTTCGCCGATGTGAAGGTGACTCCGGAAGCGAGCGCGCCGGACAGCACTATCGTTGCCGCAGAGGGACAACAGGCAAAAGCAAAAAGTCGCACCGCGCAATTGAATGTGATCTACCGGATTAATGAGGGCCAGCAGACCCGCGTAGGCGCAGTCAAAGTGGAAGGCAACGAGCATGTGGAAGCGGCCAAGTTGACGGTATTGATGAATACCGCGCCGGGTCAGCTGCTTTCTCCGCAGAATCTGGCCGGCGACCGCGATGCGTTGGTGAGCGAGTACCTGAATCGCGGCTTTGAACAGGTAGCGGTTGAAATGACGCAGCTGCCTGAGACCGCGGATGCGAACAAGGTGGATGTGGTGTTTCACATCAGCGAAGGGCCGCAGGTTTTTGTTCGCAATGTGCTGCTGACGGGTTTACATTACACGCGCCCTGCAACGGTGGAGCGCGCCATCACGTTGCACTCCGGTGACGCTCTGAACCAGACCGCGCTTCTGGATACGCAACGCAATCTCTATGACCTGTCGCTATTCAATGAGGTGAATGCAGCTGTTGAGAATCCTAATGGCGATGACACCCGCAAGACCGTGTTACTGCAGGCGATTGAGGCTAGACGCTGGGCGCTCACCTACGGTATTGGATTCGAGGCACAAACCGGGACTCCGCAGAACAATTGCGCGGGCGCTAACACGCGCGGAGTTGCCTGCAATCCCAACGGCACGCCAGGAGTCAGTCCGCGAGTGATTGCGGCAGTAACGCGCAATAATCTTTTCGGGCGCGAGCAGTCGGCGTCCCTGCAGGGAACCTACGGTCTGCTGGAACAGAGAATCGATCTGCTGTTTCAGATTCCCCACCTCCAGGGGCATCGCAACTTCAGCATTACGTTCAACGGCGGATACGCCAACAGCAAAGACGTGACCACTTACGTCGCATCGAGATTGCAGGGCGGATTCCGGTTTACGCAGAGCTTTCAAACGCCGGGCGCTAAGCTATCGAAGGCCAACACATTCATCTACGAGTACGATTTCAGGCGTGTGAAAGTGGCGTTCGACAGCTTACAGGTGTTTCCTGCGGAGATTCCGGAACTGTCCGCGGCGGTTCGCGTGGCCGGTCCGGGACTCACATGGATTCGTGACACGCGCGATTCAACACTGGATGCGCATCGTGGAACGTACACGAGCTTTCAGGATTTCCTCTCGAAGAAACCGATTGGCGCGGAGGTCGAGTTCAATCGGCTCGATGTCAGCAATTCGAGTTATTGGGGATTCGACAAGAACCGCTTTGTATTGGCGCGCAACACGCGCTACGGGCAGGTGCGTGCGTTTGGCGTGGGGGCCAGCCGGCTGATTCCTTTGCCGGAACGCTTATATGCCGGTGGGCCGACATCGCTGCGAGGATTTTCATTCAATGCTGCGGGTCCACGCGATCCTGAGACCGGATTTCCAATTGGCGGCGCGGGTGCGTTGATCAACAGCACTGAGTTGCGCCTGCCTCCGGCCACCTTGCCGTGGCTTGGCAACAGTGTGAGCTTTGTTCTCTTTCACGACATGGGCAACGTATTCACAAATGCCGGCGACGCGTGGGCCGCGATTACGCACCTGCATCAGCCGGATCGCGATAACTGCAAGGTGCTATCGTTCCCGCAGGTCGACAGCAATGGAAAGATCATTCCGCCTAAGCCAGACGGTCCGCTGACTTCGACAGGACGGCAAGGCAACTGCCGCTTTGACTATTTCACGCATGCTCCTGGCTTAGGTTTGCGATACCATACGCCGATCGGGCCCATTCGCCTGGACTTCAGCTACAACCTGAATCCACCTATCTATCCAGTGAACATCGACTATTCCATCGGTTACTCCACTGCCAATCCACAGGGACCGTATTCGTCGCCGCACGTGGGCGAGGCGCCTCACTTTAATTTCTTTTTCAGCCTGGGACAAACATTCTGATGGACAGACGGCCGACATTCCGCGTGTGTGTTTCAGCCGGAGCGATACCCTTCATGCTGTTCGCGGTCATTGTCGCAATCTTCTTCGGCGCGCAATCAGGAACAGCACAGGCTCCCGTGGTGCTAGATAGAGTGGTTGCGGTGGTGAATCGTCATGTCATTCTGGCCAGCGATATTGATGAAGAAATCCGGCTGAGCGTGCTTGATCCCGCACGCACGGGGCAAACCGAACTGACCCCCCAGCGTGCCCTCGATCAGTTGATAAGCCAGACGCTTATTCAGCAGCAGATTCGTCGCGACGATTTTCAGGCCGTCGAGCCAACCCAGGAAGAAGTGAATGCGCGTGTTGAAGAAACGCGTAGAGTTCTACCTGAGTGCGTGCATCAGAACTGCGCATCGGATGCGGGCTGGAAGGCTTTTCTGGCGGCGCATAAGTTAACGCCGGAGCGAGTTGCCGTATATTTCCGTTACCGGCTTGAGATTCTCGGCTTTATCGAGCAGCGCTTTCGTTCCGGCATTCATATTCCGCAACAGGACATTGAAAACTACTATCGCGATACGCTACTGCCGCAGTACAAACCGGGCGAGGATGCTCCTGCGCTCGACAAGGTGGCACCGCGCATTGAAGAGATTCTGCTTCAGCAGCAAGTGAACGCATTGTTTGACGAGTGGCTGACAAACTTGCGCAATCAGGGTGACGTTGAGGTTCTGGATCCGTCACTCGAGAACCCCAAGGACGAAGCCGGTACGCAACCGCCACCGAGCGCGGAAGAGAAGGGAAGCCGATGAGCGATCTTGAGCCCGAGCTTCCGTCTCAGGAAACGCAGGATCTGAGCTCGCGGAAAAGACTGCGTCGCTTCTTTCTGCGCCATGTTCCGCTGGCCATCGGGACCATTCTGGTGCTGCTGGTTCTGGTTACAACTGGAATTTATTTTCTGATGAGCTCTGCACGGTTTGAAGGCGTGGTGCGTGACCGCCTGATCACCGAAATTGAACAGGCAACAGGCGGCAAGGTTGAGATTGCAACGTTCCATTGGCAGCTGCTGCGGCTCGAAGCAGAGGCAGACGGCTTGGTGATTCACGGACGGGAGTTGCAGAGTGAACCGCCGCTCGGAAAGTTCGATCACCTGCGGGCGCGGGTGAGCCTGCTGGGACTGTGGAGCCCGAGCGTAAGACTGACAGAACTGGATATTGCGCGCCCTGTCTTTCACGTCATCATTTATCTGGATGGGACGACCAACCTTCCAAAGCCGAGCCATCCCAGGAAATCGAACGATCGGCCCATCGACCAATTTTTTGATATGAAGGTCGGGCATTTGTCGATGGAGCAGGGATTCGTAGACATTGATAACCGCGCCGCGGCCTTCGACGCACAAAATCGGCATGCGCCACTCGATCTGCAGGCGAACGATGTGTCGTTGCAGTTGCGCTATATTTCAGCATCGATCCACGCTTCTGAGACGTATCGCATTGAAGCTGGTGCCACGGATCTGGACCTGACTCGCAGTGTTGAAGTGGACCAAGCCAAAGAAAAGCCAAAACCTGTGCACGGCTACTTTCAAGCCACTCTCGATGTAACGCGCACGTCCGCGACTCTGCAATCGATGCGGCTGACGGCGCGCGACAAAGATAACAAGACATACTCGCTCAACGTCTCAGGAGCGCTCCAGGACTTTACCCATCCGCGCTGGCAGGCAAGAGTGCTGGGCGACCTGGACATGCGATTGCTTGATGCGGTCACGGGATTTCCATTCGCACCGGAAGGTATCGCACACGTTGACATAAATTGCGCCGGCGAAAGCGGCGAGTTTCGCGCAGACGGAAAGGTACATGTGGAAGGTGGCGCCTACGTCGCCCCTGGCGTTAACGCAAGGGACGTGCGTTTGGACGCCAATGTTCATGCCGATCAGAGACGCCTGCTGGTTTCTTCGATCGTGGCGCGATTGCGGCAGGGCGGCCAGGTTGAAGGCGTCGTCGATTTGACCTCATGGCTGGGGTCAATTCCAGGAGAGGCATCGATTCAGGCAGCAGAATCAAAAGATTCACGCAACAAGAATCCTCGCAAGGCAGCGCCTGCACCCCTTCCGATCAATGGAAAAGTGACGGCGAATTTTAAGGACGTATCGCTCGACACCATTCTCGACATCGTGAGCGTGCCGCCATTTCAGCGGCTTGGCATTGGCTCGCTCATCAGTGGCCCTGCGACGGCCACGTGGGAAAACGGCCAAAACGATTCCGTTGTCGTATCGACGAATCTGAATTTGCGGTCGTCACCGTATCCGCTGGCGGGCGAAGTTGGCGGTTCGGGTGTAGTTGACGCGACTTACACGCAGCGCAACGGCGCAGTGGATGTACGCAGGCTCGAATTGCATTTGCCAGCGAGTAATTTAACGGCGCATGGCGCGCTCGGCGCCTATCCCATAACGAGCGCAACAGCGCTGACAATCGATTTTCATACCGGCGATCTGGGCGAATTCGATGCCGTACTGCGCAGCCTGGGATTGCAACGCAACGGCAAGGCAGGCACGGCCGCCCTGCCAATTTCACTTGGCGGACAAGCGGATTTTCATGGCTCATGGGCGGGCTCGCTTGTGAATCCGCGCTTTGCAGGCACAGTGACGGCGACACAGCTCGATTTAGAAATGCCCGCATCCATCACGGATAAAAGCGCACCGCAAGCAAAGGCGCAGACGGTGCATCTTGACTCGGTTGATGCCTCCGGCAGCTACTCCGCGGCGCGCATCGCGATTGATCACGGTGTATTGCAGCGAGGCAACACAAAACTCGATGTGAGTGGTGCGTTGACCGCATCGACTTTGCACTTGCCCGCCAGCAAATCTCAAAAGACCGCTAACGGGAGCAACGCAGTACCGGTATTCGATCAAAATTCGGTGTTGAATTTGCGTCTCGAAGCGGCGAAGGTGAATGTTGATGAGGTGCGGCCGTTCATCAAGGAGAAGTTGCCATTTACAGGCATGATTGATGCGCAGTTGCAAGTGGAAGGGCCAGTTCGCTCACCCGCGGGCAGCGGCTGGGTCGAGCTTGATTCGGGCAGTGTGTACGGCGAGCCGGTGAATCGTATTCGAGCGCAAGGGAAGATCGCCGAAAGAGTGCTCAGCTTTTCGTCGATTTCGATTGCCAGTGGCGCGGGTGCGATCACAGCGACGGGCAGTTACGATCTGGAGTCGAAGCGCTTCCAGGTGGACGCGAAGAGTGCGGGCATCGACGTTGCAAAAATCGATTCCCTCAGCCGGCAGAATTGGGGAGCTACGGGCCGGCTGGGTTTTAACGTGAGTGGGACGGGCACGTTGGACGATCCGCAACTGCAGGGTGATGCTTCACTGGCCAACCTTGAGCTGGGCGGCGAGCCGGTTGGCGTTCTGCAAGTGAATGCGCACACAGTGAATCACGCGCTGGTGTACGAAATGACTACGCGGCTGGATACTGCGGCGCTGAACCTGCACGGCCAAACCACTCTCAAACCCGACTACGCAACGCAGGCACGCATAGATTTTTCGCAATTCAATATTGATTCCATCCTGAGGCTTGCGCACATCAAGCAGTTAAGCGGTGAGTCTGCGCTTGCAGGCAGTATCACGCTGGAAGGACCACTGGCACATCCTGAGCAACTCCGCGGTGAAGCTCGCCTGCAGAATATGGTGGCGACGATTGCCGGCGTGCACCTGAAGAGTATTGGGGATGTGCACGCAACACTTGCTAACCAGCGAATCCAGCTCGATCCGTTGCATGTGACGGGAGAAGACACAGATCTGCGAGGGCAGGGAACGCTGGCGTTGAATGGCGCGCGGCAACTCGATCTCGCTGCCAGCGGATCAGTGAATCTGAAGCTAGCGGAAACAGTCGACCCAGACCTGACTGCATCGGGAAACACAACTTTCCAGTTGGAGGCGCATGGGCCGCTGAAAGATCCTTCGCTGCAGGGCCGGATCGATATCGATAACGGGGCTATGTCGTTTGGAGACGTGCCAAACGGCTTGAGTCAATTGCGCGGCAGGCTCGAGTTCAATCAGGACCGGCTTGAAGTGCGATCGTTGACGGCGATGAGCGGCGGTGGCCCATTAAGTGTGGGTGGCAATCTGTCGTATCAGCACGGAATTTACGCGGACCTCTCGGTCACGGGCAAAGGCGTGCGCATTCGCTATCCGCAGGGCATCAGTTCACTGGCAGATGCCACGCTGCACCTGCAGGGTTCACAGAGCAGTATGCTGCTCTCCGGCGATGTACTGATCACGCGCTTTGCGATAAGCCAGGACATGGATTTTGCCGCGCTCGCTTCGCAGGCGAAATCCGCACAGGGCACGGCGCCGCCAAACGCACCCACAAACCATGTGCGGCTGGATGTGCGCATTCACTCGTCGCCGCAGTTGAACTTCCAAAATGCATTCGCCAAGCTTGCCGGCGACGTGGACCTGCGGCTTCGCGGAACATTAGCCACGCCTTCGTTACTGGGCCGAGTTTCGGTGACGGAAGGCAATGCCATCATCGCCGGCACGCGTTATGAACTGCAGCGCGGCGATATTACTTTCACCAACCCGGTGCGCATTGAGCCGATCATCGACTTGAGCGCAAACGCCCGCGTGCAGGATTACGACATTACGCTTGCGCTGCACGGAACTCCCGACAAGATGTCGGTTACGTATCGCAGCGATCCGCCAATGCCTGAGTCGGACGTGGTGGCGCTGTTGGCGCTGGGGCGAACCGGCAGTGCGCAGCGGCTCTACACGCAACAGCAGGAACAGGCGCTTTCAAATCCCACCACGGACGCGCTGCTGGGCGGAGCGCTGAATGCCACGGTATCGAGCCGCGTACAAAAACTTTTTGGCGCCGGATCGGTGAAGGTCGATCCTAACTACCTCGGTCCGTTCGGTAACTCCACCTCGCGCATCATCGTGGAGGAGCAGCTTGGTCGTAACGTCACATTGACCTATGCCACAGACGTGAACACCACGGGACAGCAGCTGCTGCAGGCTGAAATCGCTATCAACCGGCATGTCTCGTTATTGGTTGCCCGCGACGAAGCGGGAGTATTTTCGATGGTAGTGAAAGCCACGCGCCGGTACCGGTAACTTATGGCCCGGTGTAGTTACTGTAACTAGCTCTTCCATTGGCTTTGCGAGCAGCCGATAAGTCCGTCTGACCTGCCAATAAGCCACCCACAGCGAGAACATGAGTAACTTTTTCCCAGGATCCGTGTCTATCTGGACGGGTGATGCAATGGCCATGATCCTAAGTCGTTCCGGCCTGCATCAAAGGTCAAGTAGGAACGAGGAGGTTATTGAAAATGAGGAATCTAATAGGGAAAATTGAGACGATCCTCGCAACGGTCGTTTTTGCCGGAGCTGTTTTGAGCGCTCCTTTGGTGGCGAGCGCGTCGGCTGTGCCTGCCGGCGCACAGGTTCAGGCGGGGGACAACGAAACCTCTGCCGCCCAGTCGCGGTTGAACAAGAAGCAATACCAAAATGTTCATGTAACAGTGAACGACGGAGTTGCTACCCTGTCGGGAACAGTTGACCTTTACGAGTACAAGGCCGACGCGCAGAAGACCGTGTTGCACACCAAAGGCGTGAACGCAGTGCGTAACCAGATTGAAGTCACTGGAAACGTGCCGGATGCGGAGCTGCAGAAGAAGCTCTCTGACAAGTTGGCATACGATCGTGTCGGCTATGGCAACCAATTCGACGCCGTCATGCTGAAAGTGAACAACGGTGTGGTCACAATAGGCGGCCACGCTCACAACTATGTGAATCGTGACTCGGCGCTCGCGGTGGTGGCAACCACAGCTGGCGTAAAAGACATCATCGACGAGCTTGAAGTCGATCCTGTCTCGCCAATGGACGACCAGACGCGCATGGCCGTGGAGCGCGCTGTTTACGGGTTCACGACACTGAACAAGTACGCGATCGACCCCGCGAAACCGATCCGCATTTCAGTGCAGAACGGCCACGTGGAACTCTATGGCGTGGTTGACTCAAAGGCTGACAAGGACGCTGCATTCATTCAGGCGAACAGCGTTCCGGGCGTGTTCAGCGTAAAGAACTATCTGCAGGTAGCGGGTCAACCCACCGAACGCCAATAAGCGTGCGGCTGAACGGCTGAAAGCAAACGCGTAAACGTAGAACGGCCCCGGAGCTTATTGCTTACGGGGCCGTTCTGCCATTCAATACTCGGTACAAAGCAGCCGCGCAGGTGGCTCGTCTTCGTAGATCTGCGGGTACCGCGGGAGTGGCTCAAAGAAGTAGTTGTCGGTCGCGTCGTCGTTCACTGAGGAAACCTCGCCAATCAGCCCGTCGCCATCGATTGCATAGAACTGGTGAAACAGATAGGGCGTCAGCGTGATGGACTCACCGTGGTCCAGCATGACAATACCGCCGGCCTCAACGTTGCGCCGAACTCCATCGCAGACCACCGTTATGGGTGTCTGTTCGAATCCGCCGTCGAGTCCGCGATTATAAAGCTGCACTGCCAGCCGACCTGTGCCACTGCTGCCGCGATTGATAATGTCCTCGGTTTTGCGCACATGATAGTGAAAGGGCGTTACCTGGTTTTCGCGCACGTACATAATTTTTTCCGCGTAGACTTTGCCGCTGCCGTCAGGCGGCCCGTTGCGCAGGGTAAAGAGCGTAAGTCCAAGCGAGGGAAAGTTGCCGGAGTTGAAATCCGTTACATCCCATCCGAGTTTGAATGCGCGCAATTCTTCAGCTTCGCTGCCGCGCTGTTTCCACTCGGCGGGCGTCCAGTCTGCAAAGGGCGGCAGCACAAAGCGGTTCTCGGCGAAAAAAGCTGCGGCCTCGTTAATGCAGCGATTGACCTGCGATCTCTTCATCCGTCATCTCCGATGAATCTCACCAAGAAAGGTACACCGGCAAGGCCGCGCCGCGATAGCCGAGCGCACTCGACGGCCGTAAAATGATCCTTCGCATGAGATCCAGGATCAGTCCAAAGGCTGCGCTCATCGCCGTCAAGGTTGTACACACCGTGGTGTGGGTGTTCTTTGTTGCATGTATCGTGGCTGTTCCGGTCACAGCGGCATTACACCGGTTCGACCTGACAGCCGAGTTTACAGCGCTGGTGCTGCTTGAGTGCCTGGTGCTGGCGGTGAATCGCTGCCGATGCCCGCTGACCGATGTGGCCGTCCGCTATGCTCCGGAGGACTCGCCGAATTTTGATATTTACCTACCCAGATGGATGGCCAAATATAACAAGCAAATTTTCGGAACCCTCTTCGTTCTGGGCGGCCTGTTTGCGCTGGCGGAATGGCTGCTGGCCGCACGGTGAACGCGTGCAGCGGCTCTATGGTGCTCAAGTACACTTGAGATAGAGCAAACATGGCTGGAATCCTTCATAAAATTCGCACGACTCTCGAAATGATCAAGTGGGAGCACTCGATTTTTGCGCTGCCGTTTGCGCTCACTGCGGTGCTGCTGGCGGCGAATGGTTTGCCAGCGTTGCGCACGGTTGGGTGGGTGCTGGTGGCCATGGTTTCCGCACGATCGTGCGCGATGGCGTTTAATCGCTGGGCCGATGCCGATCTTGATGCGGCTAATCCGCGCACCAGCAACCGCGCCATTCCCGCCGGCCTGTTGTCAAAACAATTTGTGCTTGGATTCACGATCGTGGCAGGGTTGCTCTTTGTGGGCGCTGCCGGGGCACTGAATCGGCTCACGCTTTATTTGTCTCCGCTGGTGCTGCTGGTGCTGCTTGGTTACAGCTATATGAAGCGGCTGACGCGCTGGTCGCACCTGGTGCTGGGGCTTGCCCTGGGGTTGGCGCCTTCCGCAGCATGGATCGCAGTGCGCGGCAGTCTTGACCCGCGCATTCTTGTGCTGACGGTAGCGGTCACGCTGTGGGCGGGCGGGTTCGATGTGCTCTATGCCTGCCAGGATTTCGAGCATGACCGCGAGGTGGGGCTGCATAGCCTGCCGCAAGCCATGGGAATTGCGTCGGCGTTCTGGGTAGCGCGCCTGATGCATCTCGCCATGCTCGCGCTGCTGGTTTGGTTCGGCCTGCTGTTCCACTTCAACGCGGCCGGCTGGATCGGTGTAGCGGCAGTGGCACTGTTGCTGGGGTATGAGCACTCCATCGTTTCGCCGCGTGATCTGCGCCGCCTAAACGCCGCCTTCTTTACGATGAATGGCGTAATTGCGATGGTGTTCCTCGCATTCGTGGCTATCGATCTATGGCTGCGCAGCTGAAGCCCTGTAGTATGGTGCGAGGGATTACAGAAATCAACGTAAGACAGGAGCGGTTCGCGTCCGAATGAAGATCGCCATCCAGGGAGAACCAGGGGCATTCAGCCACGAGGCCGCATTAAAGCTGGTGCCGGGCGCGGAGATTGTGCCCTGCGCGCTTTCTGCGGATGTGTTTGCCGCGCTCACTGAAGCCAAAGTGGACGCCGCGGTAATCCCCATTGAGAACAGCCTGGCCGGTTCCGTGCTGGAACATTTTGATCTGTTGCTGGCGCACGACGTAAAAGTCGACCGCGAAACGTTGATCCGCATCCGGCACAATCTGATTGTGATTCGCGGCGCCGACATGAATGAAATCGACCGCGTGTATTCGCATCCGGTGGCGCTGGCGCAGTGCCGGCATTTTCTGGCCGAGCATCGCACCATGCGTGCTAC
>Ga0075522_10001982_pt1 | contig 15378 bp, 17 predicted proteins | sample NGEPerA_FD_74796 | JGI IMG/M metagenome (GOLD analysis project Ga0075522, IMG submission 74796) | Arctic peat soil microbial communities from the Barrow Environmental Observatory site, Barrow, Alaska, USA - NGEE PermafrostL2-A | ecosystem: Environmental > Terrestrial > Soil > Wetlands > Peat ... | reverse complement strand
TGGCCGTCGGCTCGTTCCTGACGCTGTTCGCGATCATCGGCGGCTGCGTGCTGGCGGTCAAATACCAGGTGTGGCGCATCGAGCGCACGGCGTGAGCGTCAACGCGCGCGTCGTGACCGGCGTTTTGGCAGCATGATCGTTTTCGACCTCAACTGCAGCCGCGGACATGCCTTCGAAGGCTGGTTCGACTCGGCCGACGCATACGCCGACCAGCGCTGGCGCGAACTGGTCCGCTGCCCGGTGTGCGACGACGCCGCGATCACCAAGCGCTTGTCGGCACGCGTCAACACGAACAAGGCGCCGCCCGCCAGGGCAAAGCAAGCACCCGCAGCGCCGGCGCCGGCACAGGACATGGCGACCGGACTGCCTGCGGAAGTGCTCGCGAAGCTGCGCGAGATCGTGCGCAACACCGAGAACGTCGGCGAGCGCTTTGCGGAAGAGGCGCGCAAGATCCACTACGACGAAGTACCGCCGCGCGCCATCCGCGGCCAGGCGACGCGCGACGAGGCCGAGGCGCTGCGCGAAGAAGGCATCGATTTCGCGTCGCTGCCGGCATCGATCACGTCCGAAACGCACTGACTCGGCGCGCTTCGCGCGCAAACAGCTGCGCTACAATGATAGGTTGTCAGGGGGTCGTTAGCTCAGCTGGTAGAGCAGCGGACTTTTAATCCGTTGGTCACTGGTTCAAGTCCAGTACGGCCTACCAAGCAAAACAAAGAGTTGCGTTATCTGCCGACCCTTTGCGTTTTCCGACCGTGACAAAAACGTGACAAATTAATCACGTTTTTGCCGCGTCCGCGCTCAATTCGAGCAGCGGCAGCCGTCAAATGCTCGGTCCCGAACTTCGCGTAGCGATCCACCATCACCCGCGATTTCCACCCGCCAAGATCCTTGAGCTCATCGCAGCTCGTACCGGCCTGGCGGTGCCACGATGCCCACGTATGTCGGAGATCGTGAAACCGGAAATCCGTAATGCCGGCTTTCTGTATCGCCGTATGCCATGCGCTGTTGGTCATCTCCCACGCAATGGGCTCACCACGATACGTAAAGCAGAAAACCGGATGCTTGCCACGCTCAGCGTCCAACACGTCCACTGCGTCCCTGTTGAGCGGCACGCCTCGCGGCGTTCCATTCTTGGTGTGGTCGAGCCAGGCAGTCCCACGCTTCAGGTCCACCCGGTCCCACTCCAAGCCGGTGATCTCTCGTGCCCGGCATCCGGTCGCCAGCGCAAAACGAATCAGCACCTGTAAGTGCGGTGCCGCGGCGGCAATCAAGCGATCCGCCTCGTCCTGCGTCAACCACCGGTCACGTTCCTTCTCGCCGGACAGCAAGCGGATCTTCGGCATCACCTCGATCCATTGCCACTCGTCACGCGCGATGCGCAACAGGTTGCGAATGGTGGCGAGGTAACGGTTCACGGTCGCCGGCACGTTGCCGCGCTTCAACTCCTGCTGGGTGAACTGCCAGATCACGTCCCCGCTGATCTCGCGTAAGCTCAACTGCCCCATGTAGGGGTCGAGACGCCGGCAAATGCGCTGGACGTCCGTGAAGCTCCGAAGCTGCTGCTTGCCTGACAGATACCGGACCACGGCCTCTTGCCACGTGCGTGTGGGCTTGATGCCGAACTTCGCTTCGCGGAACGCCTCGACCTTCAACTGGGCGAGGAGGGCTTCGGCTTCGGTTCGGTCGCAAGTCCCAGCGCTTTGGCGTATGCGCCGGCCGTTCGGTAGCGTTGATGCAATCCACCAGAGACGGGAATCGTCCCTTCGGTAGATCCCGGTTTCACGGGCCATTGAGTCTCCTTTCCGGCCCGCCCTTGCTGCTTATAGTCATCCAGCCACGCATCGAGGTCAACCCGGTCGTAGAGACGTCGGCGGCCGAAGTGAAGCGCTGGAACGTTCAGGGTTTCGAGCAGCGTGACGCCGACACCGAGGTACTCCGCGGCTTCCTGGCGCGTGAGGCAACGCACGATCGGGCGTGGCAGGGCGGGTTGGTCCATCGCAGTGCGAAGGAAGTGGACGAGCTCATAGCGTGCCCTCCACGTCACAAACAACCAACCTGCTGTGGAGTAGCAACGCGTAGCCGATCGTAGACGGCACGCGGCAAAGCCTATTGGAGCGCAGATATCAGCCTTTACGTGGCACCAGGACCGCCCGTGCGGGTGCCGTGAAAACCCATGTGCAGACCAGCCATTTGCCGCCGCGGCGTGCCGCGGACTTCAATCTTGCCTAGCTGTTTCGGGCGGGAAAAACAACCGCCCTTCACAGCTCGTCGCCTTCGGCGCCGCCCGCGTCTGCACAAGGGAGCGACACTCGCGTTGCGTAGCGTTCCGTCAATCGTGGTGTCAGCGATCAGGTGGTTCATGCGCAGCTCCCTGCTCAACCCGAGGGTCGGCACATGCTCGGGTCAGAAGAGATCGCAACGGCGCAAGCACTCACGGCGTGCTCTCGAAGGAACGTCTGATCGACATCCCGTCCGCACCGGCAAGATAGCGCGCTCGTTCCGACCCACGACTCCACTCAGGACACTTTCGTTGCACGTTTGACAGCCTCAACGCAATTGCTCGCATCTACTTTGCAGCGGGCACCAAAGCCGGCACCGAAGCATCTCTGCTCCAGCGAAATTCGCTGCCATCAAGCCACATCCGGTGCATGATGACTGCCAGCTTTCTTGCCACTGCCACGGTGGCTTTCTGGATCCCGCTGCGCTTCATGATGCGCAAGCCCCAGGTCCGTAGTGCGCAGGCTTTGCGACAGCGCCGTAGCAGTGATCCGGCTGCATCGAAGAGCGCCTGGCGCACGTCACGATCGCCGCATTTGGAGAGCCGGCCGCTGTAGTCGACCTCTCCAGACTGAAAGCGCCGTGGTGTTATCCCGAAGTGCGCCGCGACGGTTCGCGAGCGCTTGAAGCGATGCGGGTCGTCGACGCCGGTACGAAACACCAGCGCGGTGATCGGACCGACGCCAGGGACGGTCATCAGCCGTCGACACACCGGATCCACCAAGGTCGCCTTGACCACCAACAGGTGCATTCGGCGATACTCCACCAGCAGCGTGCCGCGGATGGCCAGCAGCCGAAGCACCAGCTCCGCGATCAGCGCATCGGCCTGCTCGGAAAGCGCAGTGGCCCGGGCGGCAAAGCGGCCGCGACTGATCTTGCTCACCTTCAATCCGAACGCGCGCAAGGTCCCACGGATCTCGTACTCGACGTTGACCAGCTTGCGGCAGCCCAGCTGCATGCGTAGCCGTTGCGCTTCCAGAGTCTTGACGCGCACGCCCTTGTACCAGCCCAGGCGCATCAGTTGCGCGATACCGCGAGGGTCGTTGCGATCGGTCATGTTGCGCATCGTCGACAGCGCCACGTGGGTGTGGCACGCCCCGATCAGGAGCGCGTCAAAGCCGCGCCGGTGTCAACGGGCCGGCTCAGGCGATCGAGGAGTGAAGGCATCGAACCGTCCGGGCGGATCTCCGCACCCGGGCATTTCTCACTATGACCCGGTCACTTGTTTATCACCGGGCGCCTTTCTGCCGCTCTCGCGTTCCGGGATGCATTCAAGCGCCACCGCTGCCTGATTCCTGCGACAGGCTTCTATGAGTGGAAGAAGGTCGAGGCGGGAAAGCAGCCGTCCCACATCGGTATGATCGACACCTACACCAATTTTCGAACTCCCAATCAAACCGCTATTAAAAACGGCGATCACGTCGGCCAGGCGAACACGCGATAAGAGTCGCGGTACGCAGGACCGGTTCAAAACCGCAATGCTAGCGCAAACTTGGTATGGAGCCCAAGCTCACGTCGATGCGATAACCAATCCTGAGTAATGCTTCTTCAGATTATTCTCGGCTCGCAGGAGTGCGCCTTTCGAACCAAAGAGACCGAAAACGGTGGGGCCGGAGCCCGTCATAAGCGCTCCGCGTGCCCCAAAGGCGAGCAACGCCTGTTTGATCTCCTTTACCACGGGGTGTACCTGCTCGACATATGCTTCAAAATCGTTGAATAGCGTGGCGGCAATTTTTGCCGTGTCCATCGTCCGTATGGCCGCTACCATAGCTGCCGAGATATTCGTCCGATCTCCGTTTGACATAAACCAAGCGCTTCGGGTAATCGCCTGGTAGGCATCGGCCGTCGACACTGCCACTCCAGGATTGACGATCAAAAAATGGCTTCGGGGAAAGTCCCGGATCGGTCGAAGTGTCTCCCCCGTCCCCGAAACGTGGCAGGCTTTTCCCCCACCAAGAAAAAAAGGCACGTCTTTCCCGATTGTTGCGCTTAGTGCCTCAAGCTTCCGCGGAGGCAGTTTGCCTTTGAAATGCGTGTTCAGCGCCAGGAGAACCGCCGCGGCATCCGAACTGCCTCCACCCAAGCCGGCGGCGATCGGGATATTCTTTTTGATGTAAATATGGGCGCCCGTCACCTCTCCGATCGCTAAAAAATAAGCAGCCGCTGCGCGATAGCAGATATTGGATTCGTTCGCGGGAACGCCTTTTGAACTGCTGGCGACGGTGATGGCCTTTTCGCTCTCCGTAACCCTAACCTCGATCGTATCCGAAACGTCATCAAGTCGTACCAACACGGAACGTATCGCGTGATACCCGTCGCGAAGTTTCCTGATGACTTCCAGGGTCACGTTGACCTTGGCCGGCGCTTCAAGCCTGATCACTCCACTCATCGTGTCGAAACTGTTGCCGCAATGATGCTGACGATGGCAAAGACCTGTATACCTTCCCCTTTTCCGAACGGTGTCATGTGCTCGCCCGAGGTCGCGTTGACGCCGATAGCATCTGGCGCAATATCGAGAATTTCAGCAACCACTTTCTTCATTGCGTCGCAAAACGCGTCGACCCTCGGCTTGAGCGCTTCGATGCTCAGCCCGACATTATTCACGCGATAGCCGGCTTCCTCAACGTGGGTCTTTGCAACTTTGACGTACTCGCGACTGTCGTTTATTCCGTTGCGGCTCATCTCGTCCGCATAGTGAGAGAAATCTTGTTTCCCCACCGCCTGCTCGAGCGCTTTGCACAAAGCATGGAGCACAACATCCGCATCGGAGTTGCCATCAAGCCCTCGCGCATCGGGAATGAGGACGCCCCCAAGCACCAATCTCCGGCTTGCGTCGCTTGAGAAGCGGTGTGAATCCTGCCCAAATCCCACCCTAAACGTTTGCGAGCTAGAGTTTTGCATTGTGGAGAAGTTTATACACAGATGACACTTCGAGGTAAAGAGATGCGTACCTTCCCTGACCTATCACACAGAATGTTCCCGCATTTAGGAACATTTCAGCGACAACGACCGTATCGACGGCATCGATCAAGGTCCGGCTGGAGCACTCGGCTGGGACGGTGGCGTGTCTTCGGCTCATGAGCAGGCGGCCATTCCGCTCCTGTCGCCGTTCGAAATGGGGAATACAAGTAGCAACGAGGTCGTGTTTCGGCTCAAGAAATCGCAAACCGCGGACCGCCGTCGGTCGGCCTTAGCGATGGGGCGTTTAGCAGTTCAGCACTTGCATGGAGGGATCGCTACTCGCCCTGGAAGTGTTGCAGCAAAGCCCTCTATCCTTACTCCGGCAAGTATGACGCGTACCTGCGCGGAATCGCCGCACTTTCGCCAGCCGAGCAGCGCGGCCTGGCGCTCCTCAACGATACGGCCAAGGGGAATTGCGCATCGTGCCACCCGAGCGCCATTAAGCGCGGCGCGTTTCCGCAAATCACCGACCACGGTTTCATCGTGACGTGGTCCCAAAATAGTTAGGCAGTCAGAACTAGAGTAGGGTCGCTTCGGGGCACGCGCGAAGGCGCCAGCAGAAGCGATGAAGAAGTCGAGGTTCACTGAAGAACAGATTGCGTATGTGTTGAGGCAAGCGGAGGCTGGGACACCGGTCGCCGACGTATGTCGCGGGACCGGGATCTCCGAAGCGACCTTCTACGTTTGGAAAAAGAAGTACGCCAGACTGGGCGTCAGCGAGCTGCGTAGGTTGCGGCAGTTGGAAGACGAAAATGGGCGTCTGAAGCGGTTGGTGGCGGACTTAACGCTGGACAAGCACATTCTTCAAGAGGTGATCGCAAAAAAACTCTGAAGCCGTCACGCCGCAGGGAGATGACGCAGTGGATTCGTGATCAATTTCAGATCAGCTGCGTACGGGCGTGTCGGCTAGGAGGGTTCAGTCGCGCGGGGTGGTACAAGAAGAGCAAGGCGAAGGATCAGACGGCGCTGCGCATGCGTATTCGGGAGATCGCCTTGAGTCGACCGCGGTTCGGATGCCAGCGCATTCATATCCTGCTCCGGCGGGAAGGCTGGAAGGTGAATCACAAACGCGTGCATCGTCTATATCGACTAGAGGGGTTGCAAGTGCGAATGCGCATGCGACGTCGCAAGCGCCTGAGCCTTCATCGCGGGCCGGCACCACGGCCCACGTCGCTGGGCGAGCGTTGGAGTAAGGATTTCGTGCACGACCAACTGGCCAATAGGCAAGCGTTTCGGGTGCTCACCGTGGTCGACAACTGGAGTCGCGAGAGCGTGTTGCTAGAGGCTGGGTTTCGGCTCACAGGCGAGACCGTCGCTAAGGTACTTTCGCACGCATCCGTACGGCGTCCGTTACCGCGTTCGATCACAGTCGATCACGGCACTGAGTTCACGTCCAAAGCACTCGATCAGTGGGCATGGGAGAACGGCGTACAGCTGGACTTCACAAGACCCGGCAAGCCCACAGATAATGGCTTGTGCAAGTCGTTCAACGGAAGGCTTCGCGATGAATGTTTGAACGTGAACGAATTCGTTTCAATCGAGCACGCGCGGCAGAAGATCGAAGCCTGGCGAGTCGACTATAACGAACATCGGCCACACGGCGCACTCGGCCATCTGACCCCGAGTGAGTACGCCAAAGCAGGTCAGCAACGAAGCCCCGAAATGGCCGATTTGTAGTTCAGAACTGTCGACAAACGGGGGCTACGTCATCATCTACATCACCAACGCCATCGAGTCGGTGCACATGCGGCTACGCAAGATCATCAAGACGCGCGGCCATTTCCCGACCGACGAGGCGGCGACCAAACTGATCTGGCTCGCGCTGTGCAAAATCACCGCCGACTGGACGCGTCCGACGCGACAATGGAAAGCTGCAATGAATCAATTCGCAATCATGTACGCTGATCGGTTCAAGCCAAGTGCGGCGTGAAACCCAAACCGCCTCACACACAGAAATCTGACAGGCCCCATTAGATCTATCATTATTGGCCTTACCCGGATAGAGAGGACGACGTGAAGTCAAACGAGACAAGAATCGTGTATGCGCAGTTAGACTCGCTGAGGCCCACGCAAATGACGGTGGGCCGTTTGCTCGTGCAACAGAAGCGGCGGCAATGGCGTCGATTCAGTGCAAGGAAGCGAAAGCTCCTGTTGAAAGATCATTGGTTCCCCGCAGTACTAGGTCCAAACGAACAAATTTACATTATCGATCACCATCACTTGGGATTGGCGCTAGCTGAAGAAGGCATAAGCTCCGTTTCAGTTGTAGTTTTGCAGGATTACGACTGGCTCGACATACCAACGTTCTGGAATATCATGGAATATCGTAAGTGGGTTCATCCCTACGATGAACTTGGGGTGCGCCGTGATTTTGCCGAGATTCCCGAGTACCTGAGTGGATTGACTGACGACGTATATCGGAGCGTTGCCGATTCCGTGCAACGGAACGGCGGGTTTGCAAAGGATACCGAGCCTTATAGCGAGTTCCTTTGGGCTGACTACTTCCGCGCAGCGATAAAGCTAAATATCGCGACGAATAAATTCAAGCTCGCGGTAAAAAGGGGAGTTAGGATTGCTTCGGAGCAGAATGCACGGTACCTCCCTGGTTGGACCGGCGAGTTTGCGAAGTAATCACGTGTGGAGATGCGTGCTCGAATACTCTGCGATAGAACGCTACTACACTAGCGAAGGGGAGAGACACCGAGAATGCCGCGCGCTACCTTGCCTCGACACGTGCTGAGGTTTTCGAGCTCCGGTAGAGCCACGCGGGGCCTACCAGAACAAGATCGCGGAGTTCGAATGAGGATTTTCTGAAAAATGCGTTATCCAATTATCAGGGTAGCGCGAGTCATCTCAGTGGTCTTGGCGGCACGCGCCAATGCAGGCCGGTGCCCGGGTCGCCGATCTTCGCGCCGGTGATGAGCGGCGGGCCGCCGTCGAAGCCCGTCGTGGGAAAGGTGCAGGCAGTGCGATTGCTGAAGCCTTAGCAACTGTTGGGGCGACATACCGATACTTCATCTCCGGCCGCCGGATAGTTTTTCCGGCCACGGTGGTCCGGCTGGGATTGTGTCCAAAAGCGAGCTCGATAGCGTCGGAATCTCAAGGGCGATTGTGCGCAGATTTGCGCCTCTACAATTGCGCTCCTTGAGTGGCCGGCAGCGTAGCGCAATTGCCTCACCGCATCGCTCACGATGCCATACAGGAAGTAGCCTGGCATTGTGCACATATTGGGAAATGCAACGGGATGTTCGTGTCTCGGCACAATCGTATCGCGCTTGTAACTTGACGCCTGCCGGAAAATTGGCTTCATTGCCACGCAGAAAGGCCGTGCTGTAATAATTCTGCAACGCGAGCCAGTTAGAATCGCCCCTGCGTTCCGCAGGGCCCACCGTTGTCCATGATTCCATCGCGAGTCAGTTCGAATTCTGCCGTCGACAAGACGCACGCGTCGTCGCGTGACGCGCGTATCAATCGCGAAATGTCCCTAATTGCGTTCAATCGTCGGGTTCTAGCCATGGCGATCGAGCCAGCCGTACCGTTGCTTGAGCGCTTAAGATACCTGTGTATCGTTGGCAATAATCTTGACGAGTTTTACGAGATACGAGTTGCGGGACTTCGACAACAAATATATCTCAAGGCTCCTCTAGATGGAATGTCGCTCCCGGAAGTACGTGCGTTGTACACGCAAGTGACCGATGCAGCGCGCGAACTGATTGACCGGCAATATAGTGTTCTGAATGGTGAAATCCTGCCCCTCTTGGCCGAGCGCGGAATTCGGCTGCTCAATCAAGCCGATCGCTCGCCTGCCGTGCGTGATTGGGCAACCGAATACTTTCAAACCGATGTAAGGCCGCTACTGACACCGATAGGCCTCGATCCATCGCATCCGTGGCCACAGATTGTCAACAAAAGTCTCAATTTCATCGTGCACATGTCGGGCCGCAACGCGTTCGGCCGACCAGCCTCCTTCGCGCTTATCAAGGCGCCTCGCGTATTGCCTCGCGTCATCAAAATCCCACCGGCAATTGCTGGTGCCGATCACCAATTCCTGCTGCTGTCATCAGTCATTCATGCGCACTTGGCCGACCTATTTCCCGGTCGCGAAATTGTTGCCTATTCGCAGTTTCGGCTAACGCGAAATGCCGATCTCGCGATCGATGAGGACGACGTGACGAACCTTAGGCAAGCGCTGCGCGGCGAACTGCCGCAACGCCAATTCGGTTTACCGCTCCGGCTCGAAGTCGCCTCGAGCTGCCCGGATGAGCTCGCCGATTTCTTACTCGGCCAATGTGGATTAACCGACGACGACCTTTATCGTTGTGCAGGCCCTGTCAACATCATGCGGTTATCGTCAATGGTCGATGAAATCGACATCGATGAACTCAAGTTTCCGTCATTCGTACCGGTGCGCTCCGCGCGTATTCCCACCGGAGCAGATATCCTAGGTTGCATACGCGCGGGCGACATACTCTTACATCATCCGTACCAGAGCTTCGACCCGGTTGTTGAATTTATCCGCCGCGCGGCAGAAGATCCCGCTGTCGTCGCGATCAAGCAGACGGTATATCGCACGGGTGTCAACTCTCTGCTTATGGAAGCGCTGTTGGACGCTGCGAGGCGCGGCAAGGAAGTTACCGTTGTTGTGGAGCTGATGGCGCGCTTCGACGAGGAAGCCAACATCAACTGGGCGGAGCAACTCGAAAGCGCAGGTGCACACGTCGTGTATGGGGTCTTCGGTCTAAAAACGCACGCGAAACTTGCGCTGATTTACCGTCGAGAGAACGGAACACCGGCGGTAACCAAGCTCGTTCCCTATGCGCATCTGGGCACGGGCAATTACCACCCGCACACGACCAAACTCTACACGGACTTTGGGCTCTTAACCGCCAATCACGAGGTCTGCGCCGACATTAGCAATATCTTCGCGCACATCACGAGCCTCTCCCGTGCGGCACCGCTGGCGCGCTTGCTGATCGCGCCCTTCACCATGCATAGTCGCGTTTTGCAGCTGATACGTCGTGAGGCGCAGCACGCGCGCGAAGGACGTTCGGCTTGCATTCGCGCAAAGATGAATGCATTGCTTGACAATGCCACTATCGACGCGTTGCAGGAGGCGTCACAAGCGGGCGTCAATATCGAACTGATCGTTCGCGGTGCCTGCGCATTGCGACCGGGTGTTACCGGAATATCTGACAATATCAAGGTGCGTTCAATTATCGGGCGCTTTCTCGAGCACCATCGCGTATGGCATTTCGACAACGGTGGCGCAGATGACGTATGGCTTTCGTCGGCCGATTGGATGAGCCGCAATTTCTTCCACCGCATAGAGGTTGCGTTTCCGGTCGAGGATCCGGAGTTGAAGGCACGGGTGATTGACGAAGGAATCGAGATATATTTGCGCGACAATTGCAATGCGTGGAATCTAGACTCGCAGGGAGAGTGGAGCAAATTGGCTACGGATAAAAGTCCCGCCATTTGCGCGCAGCGGGTACTCCTGGAAAAATTTCGCGACGAGGGGGCGGCCGCGGTGCTGAACAAATTGCAATAATGTTTCGAGCTTCGACGATGTCAACGTCGTCGTCCGTCAACATTGAGAAAATGCCCTGGTCAAGGGACATTACGCAGGCGCTGACGATTACGGCGCGATCCCGATACAAGTGGCCCAAAGCGCAGCGAGCTACTGCTCGCTCGCACCTTCAATCATTCGCTTCCTTGCAGGCGGGCTCCGATGCGTGAGCGTGTAAGCCGCCACGAGTAACCGAGCGACTGCCATTCTGCGCGCTCGTGCTCGATGAGGTTCAACGTGAGAGGATGTGCCGTGAGCCAATGCCCGGATATTGTAAGGTGAATCGTTTTGCCAATTTTCAGTGCAATCCCCAACGGGTCCTCTGCCGATCGTGCGTGATTCAGCAGTACGGCGAGGCGCAATGCGAGGATCTGGGCACGCATGTCGGGGTCAGTCAGCACCTTCGCCGCATTGGGCAGTCGGCCGCGGCAAGTCAAAACCAAAATCGCCAGCAGCCGTTGCTCTTGCGCCGAGAATCCCGGCATGTCGGCGTGATCGAGAATGTACGCGCCGTGCTTGTTGAAGCCCGCGTGAGACACCGAATAGCCGATTTCGTGCAATAGGCCGGCCCATCCGATGTGTCGGAGCGATTCCTCTGCAGGGTGCGCGATGGCCGTGGAATAGAGCATTCGCGCCATCTCCGCGACGCGTCGGCAATGCAGGACATCAATACGGTATCGCTTGGCGAATTGGTGGACGCTTGCCGCGCGGACGTCGCGCGCCGCGCCTCTTCCCAGCATGTCAAACATCAGACCCATCCGGAATGCGCCGCCAACTGCGTCAATGCGTTCGATGCCAAGTCCGGCAGTAACCGCTATCATGATCGCGAGCCCACCTGCGATGACCGGCGCGCGGTCAGGCTTCAGTCCGCCAAGGTGTAGGCGATCGATGTGGCGCGCCCGGATCATCCGCGCACGTAACGCCCGCAGGCCATCTAGAGTGATACCGACAGTCGAGATGTCATTTTGTTTAAGGATATCCGCGAGGGCCAACGCGGTTCCGGACGACGCGTATGCGTGGCACCAATGTTCGCGATTGAAATCGCGGGCAATTGCTTCGATTTCGACGGAAGCGTTGGTGTCTGCCGCGTCGAAGGCAGACGTTGAAAGGCGGCCGTCCCCGAAAAAGCGTTGCGAATACGTTAGACAACCGAGCGAAAGGGACTCGAGTCGCATCGATTTCCGACCCCGGCCAATAATTAGCTCCGTGGAACCACCGCCAATGTCGACAGCCAATCGTGGGGCATCGTCGGGCGGCAGCAAATGCGCAATGCCCAGATAAATAAGCCGCGCTTCCTCGTGTCCCGATATGACCTCGATGGGAAAAGAAAGCGCGCTTTCCGCCTTGGCGAGGAACACGGACGCATTGGTGGCCACACGAAACGTGTTGGTGGCTACGGCGCGCACTGCGGATGGATGCAACGCCGCCAAACGCTCGCCGAAACGTGCAAGACACGCCAAGGCAGCACGTTCGAACGCTGGCCGGATTCGTCCTTGAGCGTCCAGCGAAGCGCCCATGCGCAAGGTTTCGCGCCAAGTGCCGAGGCGAAAGATCTGTCTCCCTTCAACGCGCCCGAGTTCGAGTCGAAAACTGTTCGATCCCATGTCCACCACCGCCAACGTGGCTGAAGCACCGGGGAACGGGCGAGTGGGCTGAGACACAATTCAACGAGGGGCGCTGATAACGAGAAGTAGATTGTATCGCCGGACCTAAGGTGAACTTGTCCCGACGCGTAACACGGGGCGGATTGGTAGATGGCGCACCCGTTGCTACGGCACGGCCAATCACAGAACGTGTAATCGCCCACTCTGTCGAGTCCAGCCTAAGCTGTTGTACCCAAATGCGGAAGCCGGAGACAACGTGATTCGCTGACTTGGCTCGCGATCTTGAGCGTACGCTACTGGCGTGCGCATGTAGGCTGTCTCAGCCATGCCGACGTCAGAGTGAGCGATCCGCGAGCAGTAACGAGCGACGTGCACCTGCGGGCGCTCAGGGCGGCGTCTTTCAAGGCAACGTTTCCGACGCGAAGCCAAACCTTCACAGGCATTGGCGCTAGCGTTGGATCACTGATCGTGCGCGCACAGAGGAGTTATGTTCCGTGTGTCGTGCACTCGCAGCGAGTGCCGCCGATTTCTTGGGCCGACGCATGGGGTCGGCCCAAGGCTCGATCCTAGCGACGCTACCGTTCCATCCGCTCCCGTGCCTTCTCCAACGCATCGATGAAAGCACTCAATGCCGACTTGTCCAGACCTTTCGCATCGGTAGCGAACGCAATCAACAGCCGTTTCCTGTCTTCGGAAATGTGTAGCGTGATGCTTCCACACGGACCTAGGTCAAATTCTTTGTCTTTCCACAGTCTCATGTTGTCCCTTATCGGCAATTGACCCGTTGGACCATTCCCGCGCGTCATAGGACATCATGCGGCGGTAACAAAACTTAAATATTACAAGGCTAAATTTCGCTCAAATGCGCGCATGCGGGTACGCTGGATCGTCAGAGAAGTTCGCGCAGAAGGTGGCGATCGTGCGTGAGTGCTTGAGGTATGCGGCGGCCGTTCTACACAAGGCATTCGGATTGAAAGCCTCAGCTGAACTGCAGGCCGCCCAGGACCGGCACGTCAGTGTGAGTCGCCACTTCGACCGCAACCGAATCCGACGAATTGCGAGTGATCCAGTTGTCCTCGCTACGTCTGTAAGATCATCTCGGGTGGAGAACCTGCCAAGTGCAGAAATCGCCACGCTTGCCTCGCGCTCGCGTCATAAGTAGCGAGTTGGTCTTGGTCAAATGCCCAGTTGCCGAGTCAGCGGAATCGCCATTAAAAGACCGGCGACGATGATCGTGCGCGCGAACTTGCGACGCAAAGCCCACGAAGCGGGTCCGTCGACGCGCTTGCGGACCATCTCGTAGCGTATTGCCGATGCCACGCCTATCACGAGCATCGCCAGCATGAAGGCCCGACGTTGTTGCGGTCTGTGGATCCAAAGGTAGCCACTGGCTGCAATCACATACGCGCTAATGGCGACGGCCGGCAGTCTCATCGGGGTCTCGGGAATCATGTCCTCGTTGAACGTCCTCTCCGGTCCCTGGATTCGTTTGTTGACTGTGGCGCGCGCATTGACGCCAGTCTACTGCTTCTGGTCCGCCTGTGGCGCCACAAGATCCGTGAAGCGGGCGCGTATTGACATTTCCAAACCCGCGGCATCTAGGCCGAGCTTGGCGAGCAGCAGGGCCGGATCGCCGTGATCGATGATCCGGTCAGGCAATCCGAGCTGGAGTACCGGGATCGCTACCCCGGCATCGCACAGGGCTTCCGAGACGGCGCTACCGGCCCCTCCGGCAATGACATTTTCTTCCACGGTGACCAATGCATCATGGTTGCCGGCAAGTGAAAGAATCAATGCGGTATCGACCGGCTTGACAAAGCGCATGTTCGCCACCGTGGCATCCAGGCGCTCAGCAGCGACCAACGACGACGTGAGCATCGAACCAAACGCGAGAATCGCAACCTTGTGCGAAGCGCGACTCGAGTGGCGTCGGACTTCGCCTTTGCCCACGGGTAGCGCCGTCATCGTGGTGTCCACGGCAACGCCGCTACCGGACCCGCGAGGGAATCGGACCGCTGCAGGCGTGGCGAGAATGACGGCCGTGTACAGCATCTGGCGGCACTCGTTTTCGTCCGCGGGCGCCATGATCGTCATGCCGGGTATGCAGCGAAGGAACGTCAGATCGTAGGCGCCGATATGCGTTGCGCCATCCGCACCGACGACACCCGCACGATCGACGGCGAACACCACGGGAAGATCCTGCAGCGCGATGTCGTGAATGATCTGGTCGTAGGCGCGCTGCATGAACGTCGAGTAGATGGCGACCACCGGTCGCATCCCCTCGCAAGCGAGGCCGGCAGCAAACGTGACGGCATGCTGCTCGGCGATGCCTACGTCAAAGTAGCGCGACGGAAATTGCTGCGAAAACGCCACCAGGCCGGAACCTTCACGCATGGCCGGCGTGATCCCGACGATTCTCTCGTCCTGCGCCGCCATGTCACAGAGCCAATCGCTGAAAACCTGCGTGTAGGTCGGTCTCGCAGCGGGCTTGGGCACCAATCCGATTGCGGGGTCGAACTTCGTGACCCCGTGATAGAGGATCGGATCCTTTTCAGCCAGTGGATAACCGTAGCCCTTTTTTGTGATCACGTGCAGGAACTGCGGGCCCGGCAATGCACGCACTTTGGCGAGCGTCCGCGTCAGCATGTCCAGGTCGTGCCCGTCGATCGGACCAATGTAGTTGAATCCGAACTCCTCGAACAGCGTTCCCGGCAGCAGCATGCCCTTCAGGTGCTCCTCCCAGCGCCTGGCCAGTTCGTGCACGGGCGGTACTTTGGACATGAGCTCCTTGCCGCCGCGACGAACCGTGTTGTAAAGGCGCCCCGACAATATTTTCGCCAGATAGTGGTTGAAAGCGCCGACCGGCTCGGAAATCGACATTTCGTTGTCGTTGAGCACGACCAGCAGATCCGCGCCTTCCGCGTTGTTGAGCGCCTCGAAGGACATCCCGGCACTCATCGCGCCATC
>Ga0075522_10001981_pt1 | contig 15384 bp, 13 predicted proteins | sample NGEPerA_FD_74796 | JGI IMG/M metagenome (GOLD analysis project Ga0075522, IMG submission 74796) | Arctic peat soil microbial communities from the Barrow Environmental Observatory site, Barrow, Alaska, USA - NGEE PermafrostL2-A | ecosystem: Environmental > Terrestrial > Soil > Wetlands > Peat ... | reverse complement strand
GGCGGATCGGGCGGAGCGGGTCGATCCACCTTGGGTGGGGGCGACGGCGGGCGTTTGCGGGCGTCGGGCGGCAGAGGCGGCGTCGACGCCATTTCGGAGCCGAAATTTAGCACGGGCGGCGTTGAAGCCGACACCCGGTCGTGCTCCCATGGGCGGGTGGACCTGTTCGATCGCGGCGCGGCGCCGCGGGCCGGCGAAGACGAGACCCTGGTGGGGACCGTCGAGCGGCTGGTCTACTCGGGTGGCGACGGCACCTTCACGGTGGCGCGGCTGCGCCTCGACGAGGGCGAGCGGATCGTGACGGTGGTCGGCAGCCTGGTGGGCGTGCCGGCCGGCGCGGCGCTGCGGGTGGTCGGGCGGTTCGAGACCACCGCGCGCTTCGGGGAGCAGTTCCGCGTCGCCCGCTACACCGAAGTCGCGCCCGCCACGCTGGAAGGCTTGCGGCGTTACCTCGGTTCGGGGCTCATCAAGGGGATCGGGCCGGAGTTCGCCACGCGCATCGTGGCGCGCTTCGGGATCGAGACGCTGGAGGTGCTGGACCGCGATCCGGGCCGCATCGGCGAGGTCCCCGGCATCGGCCCGTCGCGGGCGCGCGCGGTGCGCGATGCCTGGAACGCGCAGCGGCAGGTGCGCGAGGTGATGGTCTTCCTGCAAGGGTACGGCGTCTCGCCGGCCTTCGCGGCCCGCATCTACAAGCGCTACGGCGCGGCGTCGATCGCGCGGGTGCGCGAGAACCCCTATCGCCTGGCGTTCGACGTGTGGGGGATCGGGTTTCAGTCGGCGGACAAGCTGGCGGCCGCGCTGGGCGTGGCGCGCGACGCGCCGGCGCGCATCGAGGCGGGTGTCCGGCATGCGCTCGACGACGAGGCCAACGCCGGGCACGTCTTCGTCCCGCGTGCGCGCCTGACGCAAAAGGCGGCCGCGCTGCTGGAGGTCGCGGAGGATGCCGCCAGCGCCGCCATCGATCGATTGGCGCGCACCGGCGAGGTGGCCGTCGATGCTTCGATCGTCGGCCCGAACGATCACAGCGATCCGGCGGTCTACGAGGTCGAGCTCTACCGCGCCGAGACGGCGCTGGCCGCCGGGCTGCGGCGATTGTTGGCAGCGCCCGCTTCGGTCGCCACCAAACCCAGCGATGAAGACCAGGCCGTCGCTTGGTACGAACGGGGGGCGGGGATCGCGCTCGCCAAGCAGCAAGCCGAGGCGGTCAAGCTGGCCCTGCGCGCCAAGGTGGCGGTCATCACCGGCGGCCCAGGCGTCGGCAAGACCACCATCGTGCGCGGCATCGTGTCGATCCTGAAGCGCCAGGGGTTCACCGTCGCGCTGGCGGCGCCCACCGGCCGCGCGGCCAAGCGCCTGGGCGACGCGACCGGCGAGCCGGCCTCGACGCTGCACCGCCTGCTCGAGTGGCGGCCGGTGAGCGCGACCTTCGCGCGCTGCGCCGACCGCCCACTCGAGGGCCAGGTTTTGATCGTCGACGAAGCCTCCATGATCGACGTGCGGCTGGCGGCCGATCTGGTGGCTGCCTTGGCCTCGTCGGCGCGCCTTATCCTGGTGGGCGACATCGACCAGCTCCCTTCGGTCGGGCCGGGGTCGGTCCTGGGCGACGTGATCGCCAGTGGCGCGGTGCCCACCGTGCGCCTGACCGAGATCTTCCGTCAGGCCGCCGAGAGCCTGATCGTCGTCAACGCCCACCGCATCCAGGAGGGGGAGCTGCCGGACCTGGGCCTGTCGCCGGCGGCGTCGCGTGCGCGTGAGGCTGCCGGTGGTGATGCGGCGCGTTCGGTCGACAAGCGCGACTTCTTCTTCCTCGAAGAAGACGACCCGGCCAAGGCCGCGCTGCTGATCCGCGATCTGGTCAGCGTGCGCCTGCCGCGCCGCTATGGATTTTCACCGCAGGAGATCCAGGTGCTCTCGCCGATGCACCGGGGCGAATTGGGGGCGGGGAACCTGAACCAGCTCCTGCAGGAGGCGCTGACCACCGGCGCCGCGGGCATCGAGCGCGGGACCCGCCAGCTCCGCGTCGGCGACAAGGTCATGCAGATTCGCAACGACTACGACAAGGAGGTCTGGAACGGCGACAGCGGGATCGTCGAGAGCGCTTCGGAGGAAGCGCTGGCGGTTCGCTTCGACGAGCGCATCGTCGAGTACGCGCTCGACGAGCTCGACGCGCTGGTGCTGGCTTATGCGGCCACCGTCCACAAGTCGCAGGGGTCGGAGTACGCGGCCGTGATCGTGCCGGTCCACACCCAGCACTACGTGATGCTGCAGCGCAACCTGCTCTACACCGCGGTCACGCGCGGCAAACGGCTGGTCGTGCTGGTCGGCTCGCGCAAGGCGCTGGCGCTGGCGGTGCGCAACGCCGAGGTGGCGGCGCGCGCCTCGGGTCTGGCGACGCGGCTTAGATCCAGCCGCCGATGATGAAGTCGATCCCGTATTCTTTGTAGCTGCCGCCCGAAAGGCCGAGGTTGAAGTCGGGACCGGCGCCCAGGAAGAAGTGCGGCGTCGGGTGATACAGAAACGGCGCGAAGACCCCGAACGAGCTGGCGCTGGAGCCGTTGTGGTCGACGTTCTGGTGCTCGGCGAACAGGCGCAGGCTGGGCCAGAAGCCGATCTGGCCGGTGATGTTCAAGTTGTAGCCGGCGCGGGCGCCGATCCCGATGCTGGTGCTACCGGCGCCGCTCGAGTCGTGCGTGAAGGTGACGCTGCCGCCGACCGAGACGTTGCTGGCGATGAAGGCGTCGACGGCCGGGTTGAGGGAGATGGTGGCGTTGCCGTTGCTGCCGTGGATGAAGAAGGACCCGCTGCCGGGGTCGGCGGTCTCCATCGAGAACACCCACTGTCCCGTTCCGCCGAATCCGCCGCCCAGGGCGGCGACGGGCGCGAAGCCGCTTCCGCCCGATGGCGGGGGCGGGGCCGGCGTGTCCTGGGCCTGCGCCATTCGCGGCACGGTGACCAACGCCAGGGTCAGCAAGGCGGCCGAGGTGAGCTTGCCGGAGGTGCCGCGCGGCAGTTGGAGATACGAAGACACGAAACGGTTCGTCGGGGCGGTCGTCATGTCGACGCCGTACCATGCGCGTCGCGAGCGATCAAATCAGGGGTTGTGGGCTCACGGTTTGTCGGTCGACTTGTCGCCGGTCGCCGCCGCAGGCTGTCCCAGCTTGGCGGCGGTCTTGGCCGCCTCTTCGACGGCCCGCGCGATGACCGAGCGGATGCGCCCGTCTTCCATGATCAGCAGGCCCGCGATGGTGCTGCCGGCCGGCGTGGTCACCTGATCCTTGAGGGCCGCCGGGTGCATCCCCGTCTGCAGCACCATGCGCGCCGCGCCCTGGAACATCTGGGCCGCGATCTGCATCGCGATGTCGCGCCGCAGCCCCATCCGCACGCCCCCGTCGGTGAGCGCCTCCAAAATGATGTAGGCGAAAGCCGGCCCACTGCCGTTGAGGCTGGTGACGGCGTCCATCACCTTGTCCTCGGCTTCCAGGCAACCGCCCACGCAGCGGAAGATCTCCAGCGCGGTGGCCGCCTGCGCGTCGGTGACGCCGGGGCCGCGCGCGATGACGGTCATCCCTTCGCCGATGAGGCAGGGGGTGTTGGGCATCGCGCGCACCACGGCGCTCTTCGGCAGCCATCCAGCCAGCTGATCGAGCCGGACGCCGGCCGCGATGCTGATGACCAACTTTCCGGTCAAGGCAGCGGAGATCTGGGGGCTACCCAGTAGAGGACCGACCTCGTGCGGCTTCACGCAGACCAGCACCACCTGGGCGGCCTTACAGGCCTCGAGATTGTCGCTGGTGGTTCGAATGCCGTGTTTGTCGCGCAGGGCCGCGGTGACCTCGGCGCGCCTATCGGTCGCGAAGATCTGCGACGGTTCCAGCCTCCCCGAGCGCAGCAGCCCGCGTACGATGGCTTCCCCCATCGTCCCGCACCCGAGCACGGTCAGCGTTTCGGTCTTGGCCAGCATGGCGGGCAACTATCGCACGGAAGCCGCCCCCGGGCCTGCGCGGCGCTCCGGTCCTTCCATCGCGGCCGATAGGTCGTAACTTTCGAGCCCATCGCAGCATCCCACGGCGAACCCTTCAAGAGGAGAACCCCATGTCCGCTCAGAACTGGAAGATCGACACCGCGCATTCCGACGTCTTTTTTACCGTGCGCCACCTGGTCATCACCAAGGTGCGCGGCCGATTCGGCAAGTGGCAGGGAACGCTCTCGCTCGACGAGCAAGATCTCTCCAAGTCGCAGGTCGAGGTCTCGATCGACGCCGCCAGCATCGACACCAACGAGGAGAAGCGCGACGGCCACCTGCGCTCGGCCGACTTCCTCGACGCCGACAAGTTCCCCAAGCTGACCTTCAAGAGCACCAAGATCGAGGCGGCCGCGGGCGACAAGCTGCGCGTCACCGGCGATCTGACCATCCGCGACGTCACCAAATCGGTGACGCTCGACGTCGAAAAGCTGGGCAACGCCAAGGATCCCTGGGGCAACACCCGGATCGCCTTCAACGGCCACGTCGCGATCGTGCGCGACGACTTCGGCGTCACGTACAACCAGGCGCTCGAGACCGGCGGCTTCCTGGTCGGCAAGCAGGTCGACATCGACCTGGAATTGCAGGCCACGGCACCCGCCGCCTAACCGATCTCGGGTTGGTGTTGGGGGGCGGTGGACGGTAAGTTAGGGGGATGTCCGCCGCGCGCCAACACCTTCGCGACGCCCACCGGGTGGTCGTCAAGCTGGGGACGCACGTCGTCGCGCAGGACGGCGGCGAGCCGGCGCTCGATCGGATCGGCGCCGTCGTCGAGAGCCTGGCCCGGCTGCGCGCCGCCGGGCGCGAGGTGCTGCTGGTGTCGAGCGGCGCCGTCAGCCTGGGGCGGCGCGTCCTCGGCCTCACCGAACGGCCGCGCTCGCTCGGCCTGCGACAAGCCTGCGCCGCGGTCGGCCAGGGACACCTGATGGGGGTCTACACGCGCGTCTTCGCGGACCTCGGCCTGACGGCCGCGCAGGTCTTGCTCTCGCAGGAGGATCTCGCCGATCGCGACCGCGCGCTCTGCCTGCGCACGACGCTCATGCGCCTCCTGGAGCTGGGCGCCGTGCCGGTGCTCAACGAGAACGACAGCGTGAGCGTGGCGGAGCTGGTCGACTACCAGCGCACGCAAGCGGGCACCGGCGCCGCCGCGCCGATCGGCTTCGGCGACAACGACGGCCTTTCGGCGCGGGTGGCGGTGGCGCTGGACGCGGATCTGTTGATCATGCTGACCAACGTAGGCGGGCTCTTCACCGCCAACCCGCGGCTCGATCCCGCGGCCACGCGCATCCCCGAGCTGGCGGGCGTCGACGACGCGGCGCTGGCGCGGGCCAGCGGCGGCTCGCTGGCCGGCACCGGCGGCATGGCCAGCAAGCTGGCGGCCGCGCGCCTGGCGACGTCGGAAGGCACCACCGTCCTCATCGCGGGCGGCGGCGAACCGCGGGTCATCGACCGGGCGCTGGCCGGCGAAGACGTCGGGACGCTGGTTCAGGTCGCGTCGCGACGCCCGCCACGGTTGCGCCACATCGCCGTCGGCGCGCGGCACCGGGGCGCGCTGGTGGTCAACGAAGGGGCGCTCGCGGCGCTGGGTGGCGAGAAGGCCTCGCTGCTGCCGATCGGGGTGATCGCCGTCGACGGGACCTTCGAGCAGGGCGACGTGGTCGAGATCCGCGACGGCAGCGGGCGGGTCCACGGTCGGGGCCTGGTGAACTATCCGTCCGACGCCTGCCGCAAGCTGGTGGGCCGACACAGCGACGACATCGACGCCATCTTGGGATGGCGCGGCTACGATGCCGTCATCACGCGCGACAACCTGGTCATGGGAGCGGTTTGATGGCGACGACGACGACCGGCATGGCGAGGCGAATGGACGACGACACGGTACGGGCCACGGCGCTGGCCGCCAAGGCCGCGGGCGCCAAGCTGGCGCGACTCGGTCCGGAGCGGCGGTCGGTGTTGTTGCGCGCGCTGGCGGATGCCCTGCGGGAGCCGAAGACGCGCGCCAAGCTGTTCGCGGCCAACGCCGCCGATCTCGAACGGTCCAAGGCCGAAGGGGTCGCCGCGCCGCTGGTCAAACGCCTGGGCCTGGACGCGGCCAAGCTGGACAGCGTGTGCGACGGGTTGGAACAGCTGGCGGCGATGCCCGACCTGGTCGGCCGGGTCACCCTGCGGCGCGAGCTCGACGACGGCTTGGTGCTCGAACGCGTCACCGCGCCCCTCGGCCTGCTCGGCGTGGTGTTCGAGTCGCGGCCGGACGCGCTGGTGCAGATCGTCGGTCTGGCCTGGAAGAGCGGCAACGCCGTGCTGCTCAAGGGGGGCCGCGAGGCGCTGGAGAGCAACCGCGCGCTGACCGCGGTCATCGCCGAGGTGCTGGAGGCGTCGGGGATCGATCGGCGCGCCGCCGTGCTGCTCGAAGCGCGCGAGGAGGTGTCGGCGATCTTGGGGCTGCACGGGATCGTCGAGATGATCGTCGCCCGCGGGTCGTCGGAGTTCGTGCGGCAGATTCAGGCCTCGAGCGAGATCCCGGTCATGGGACACGCCGCCGGTGTTTGCCATCTCTACGTACACGCGGCCGCCGATCCGGCCATGGCCGCCAAGCTGGCCGTCGACGGCAAGACCAGCTATGCGGCCGCTTGCAACGCGACCGAGACGCTGCTCTGGGACGGCGCGGCCGGCGCCGCGCTCGATGCCTGTGTCGTGGCGCTCGGCGAAGCCGGCGTCGAGATGCGCGCCGACGTCGCCACCCGCGCGCGCCACCCGGCGCTCGAGGCCGCCACCGCCGGCGACTTCGGCTTCGAGTTCGGCGCCAACATCATCGCCATCCGGCAAGTGCCCGGCATCGACGCCGCGCTGGCCCACATCGCCGAGCACGGCTCCAAACACACCGAGGCCATCGTGACCGGCGACGTCGCGGCGGCCGAGCGCTTCCTGGCCGAGGTCGACGCCGCCGGCGTGTTCCACAACGCCAGCACCCGCTTCGCCGACGGCTACCGCTACGGCCTGGGCGCCGAGGTCGGGATCAGCACCGACAAGCTGCACGCGCGCGGCCCGGTCGGCGTCGAAGGCCTGCTGACCTACCGCTGGCTCCTGCGCGGCGGGGGCCAGCGCACGGCGGACTACGGCCCCGGCAAGCGCGCCTTCCGCCACCGCGACGTGGGCTGAGAGCGACGGCGACTATTCCGCGAGGCGGGACTCGATGCGGCGATCGGGGATCAGCCACATGAGCGAGACGGCGACGTAGATCGCCTCCGAGATCCACCGATTGGCGAAGGCGATTGGAATGGCGATCGCGTAGAGCACCGCCGAGACCTTGCCTTTCACGTCCCCGCCGACCGCCGCCGCCAACCGCGACTGTGGGCCTTGGTGGGCGATGATCGCGTTTTGCAGCACCAGATAGGCGATGCCGCAGAGCAAGAGGATCGCGCCGTAGGTGGCTGTCGGTATAGGCGCGAAGTCGTTTTCGCCCATCCAGCCGGTGGCGAAGGGGACCAGCGAGAGCCAGAACAGCAGGTGCAGGTTGGCCCACAGGATCCGGCCGTCGATGCTGGTCACCATGTGCAGCATGTGGTGGTGGTTGTTCCAGTAGATCCCCACGAACACGAAGCTCATGACGTAGGTGAGGAACACCGGCAGCACCGGGCGCAGCGCTTCCCAGCTGCCGCCGTGCGGAATCTTCAACTCCAGCATCATGATGGTGATCAGGATGGCGATGACGCCGTCGCTGAACGCTTCGAGGCGGGACTTGCTCATCCGCGCGGCTGTGCCGGCGGTTCCATGATCGGCAGGTGCAGGCCACACTCTTTGTTTTCCGGGTTCTCCCACCACCAGCGGCCGGCGCGCGGGTGCTCGCCCGGCTGGACGGCGCGCGTGCAGGGGGCGCAGCCGATCGACGGGTAGCCCCTGTCGTGCAGCGGGTGGATCGGGACCCGGTGCTCCTTGGCGTAGGCGCGCACCTCGTCCATGGACCAGCGGACCAGCGGGTTGATCTTGGCGATGTGGCCGTGGGCGCGATCGATCTCCACCTCGGGCGTGTCGGTGCGGGTCACCGACTGCTCGTTGCGCAGGCCGGTCATCCAGGCGTCGACGTCGCCGAGCGCGCGGCCCAGCGGCTCGACCTTGCGAATGCCGCAGCACCCGTGCCGCTCGTCCAGCGAATCGCGAAAGCTGTAGAGCCCCTTGCTTCGGATCAGGTCCTCCACCGCCTGCCGCTGCGGGAAGGTCCAGGCGATCTCGACGCCGTACTTCATCCGGACCCGTTCGGCGGTCAGGTACGTCTCGTCGGGCAGGCGCCCGGTGTCGAGCGCGAAGATGCGCACGTCGCGCGGCGCCGCCTTCATCGCCAGGTCGATCACCACGCAGTCCTCGATCGAGAAGCTGGAGGCGATCGACAGACGACTGCCAAACTGGCCCATCGCCCAGGCCACGACCTTCGCCGGCGGGGCCCCGCTCAAACGGCGGGCAGCTTCTTCGATCATGGAAGGGTCGGCGGCGGACATGGCCCCAGCATAGCGGAGTTTCGTCGGGTCCGATAATTGTCTACTAAAATTAGGTTGAATTATGGATACGCGTCTTGACCACGGTGGGGGATGGGGGTAAATTTGACGAACTTTTGGCCGATAACTAGGAAATCGCGACACCGCGTATTCTTTATCAAAACTGTATACAATGTCCGAAGCCAGGTCCAATCCGCTGTTCCCCCTCTTCCTGAAGCTGGAGGGCCGCCAGGTCTTGGTGGTGGGCGGGGGGCCGGTGGCGGCCGCCAAGGTCGGGGCTCTACTGGAGAGTGGAGCGCTCGTCACAGTGGTGTCCCCCGAGCTCCATCCGGCGCTGATTGATTTTGCGAAGGCCGGGAAGATTTTCACGGCCCGGCGTTGTTACCTGGCGAGTGACCTTTTAGGGGTTTGGTTGGTGGTGGCGGCGGCGCCTCCGGAGGTCAATCAATCGGTGGCGGCGGCGGCGGGGTCCTTGCGTCTGTTCGTGCTCGCGGTCGACGATACATCGGCCGCGAGCGCGTACGGCGCCGGGACGTTTCGGCGTGGCGAGATCACCATCGCGGTGTCGACCAACGGCCGCGCGCCCGCGCTGGCCGGCCTCTTGCGCGAGGGGCTGGAGGCCGCGCTTCCCGAGGATCTGGGCACCTGGTCCGAAGTGGCCGCCCGGGAGCGGACCGCCTGGCAGGCCGAGCGCGTGCCGATGCCGGAGCGGCGCCCGCGGCTCCTGGCGGCCTTGAACCGCCTCTATGAAGAGCGCGCGACCGGCGCTAAGGTCCGCCCATGAATGGGGCCCGAGCAACCGGACCGGACTTCAGCCGGGGCCGGGTGTCGCTGGTGGGCGCCGGACCGGGCAGCGCGGATCTGATCACGGTGCGCGGTGCGCGCCGGTTGGCCGAAGCCGATCTGGTCCTCTACGACGCGCTGGCCTCGGAAGAGATGCGCGTCTACGCGCCGAACGCGCGCTGGTTCTTCGTCGGCAAGCGGGCCTGCCGCGCGTCGATCGATCAGGAGGTCTTGAACCGCTTGCTCGTCAAATACGCCCGGCGCGGCTGGCGGGTGGTCCGTCTCAAGTGCGGCGACCCGTTCGTGTTCGGCCGCGGCGGCGAAGAGGCGCTGGCGCTGGCGCGGGCCGGCGTCCCCTGCGAGATCGTCCCGGGCCTGTCGACCGCGGTGGCGGCGCCGGCGCTGGCCGGCATCCCGGTCACCCACCGCGGGCTGGCTTCGAGCTTCGCGGTGATCACCGGCCATCACGAGGCGACCTACGCGCCGTTGCTGGACGGCTTGCCGCCCGAGAGTCTGACGCTGGTCGTGCTGATGGGCTTGGGGCAGCGCGGACGGATCGCGGAGCGGCTCATTGCGCGCGGTTGGTCGGCCGAGACGCCGGCGGCGGTGATCGTCGGCGCGGCGACCCCGCAGAGCTGGCGCTGGACCGGCGCGCTGGCGGCCCTGGGCACCGCGGAGATTCCGCCCGCCTCGGCCGGCGCCCCGGGCTTGCTGGTGATCGGCCCGGTGGTGGCCTTAGCTGCCGAGCTGGCGATCGGTTTGTCCGAAATCTCCGACCCCGCCGACGCGCCCCGCGTCTCGGGGTCTTTTTCCGAATAGAGAACGAGAAGGGTGAATCATGAGCGCGAATTCCGTGGTTGATTTCGTTCCGGACGGCGTGGGCCGCCCTGGTTTTGCCGAGCAGGAAGACGTCGACGCCTTCGTCGACATGCTCGAGCGGTTCGAAAAGGGGGACATTACACCCGACGACTGGCGGGCCTTCCGGCTCCTCAACGGCACCTATGGCCAGCGTCAAGAGGGCGTCTACATGATCCGCGTGAAGATCCCGCAGGGGATCCTCAACGTCGCGCAGCTCGACGCGCTGGCGATTATCGCCGAGAAGTGGGCCGGCAGCGGCGCCGGCCACGTCACCACCCGGCAGAACGTCCAGCTGCACTTCATCAAGGACTCCGACGCCCAGGCGGCGCTGCAGTTGCTGGCCGACGTGGGCCTCACCACCCGCGAGGCCTGCGGCAACTCGGTCCGCAACATCACCGGCTGCCCCTACGCCGGCGTCTCGCCGCACGAGCCGTTCGACGTCACGCCATACGCCGACGCCGTCACGCGCCACCTGCTGCGCGGGCCGTACTCGGCGGCGCTGCCGCGCAAGTTCAAGATCGCTTTCGGCGGCTGCTGCGGCTTCGACGACGTGCAGGCGCAGATCAACGATCTCGGTTTTCTGGCGGCGGTCGACGCCGACGGCAATCCGGGATTCAAGGTCTACATGGGCGGCGGTCTGGCCACGCTGCGCCGGGCGGCTATCCTGGTGCACGAGTTCCTGCCCGTGACGCAGGTGCTGGAGGTGTCGGAGGCCGTCGTGCGGACCTTCCACCGGATCGGCAACCGCAAGGACAAGCACAAGGCGCGGCTCAAGTGGGCCATCCAGAAGCTGGGGCCGCAGGGTTTCCTGGCCGAGTACCAGAAGGATCTGGAGGCGGTACGTGCCGAGGGGGGACGGCCGCTCGGCGTGGCGTCGGCGCCCAGACCGCGCGCGCTGCCCAAACCGGGCGAGGATGTTGCCGAGACGACACCGTCCTTCGCGGCGTTCGCCAAGACCAACGTGCGCGACCAGAAACAGCCGGGGTTCTCGTCGGTGATCGTGCGCCTGACCGGGGGCGACATCTCGCCGGCGCAGTTCCGCGCGCTCGGCGCGCTGGTGGCCAAGTACGGCGAAGGAGAGCTGCGCACCACCAACGAGCAGAACCTGGTGATCCGCTTCGTGCCGAGCTGGCAAGTCCCCGAGCTGCACCGCGAGCTCGAGGCGGCCGGGCTCGGTCAGGCCGGCGCGATGACCATGGCCGACGTGCTCTCCTGCCCGGGCGCCTCGACTTGCAAGATCGCGGTCACCAACTCGAAGGCCATCGGCCTGGCGCTGACCGCCGAGCTGGACGCGCGCCCCGATCTGGTGGCCCAGGTGCCGGGGTTGGACGTCAAGATCTCGGGCTGCCCGAACGGCTGCGGCCAGCACTACAGCGCCGTGATCGGGTTCCAGGGCGGCATGCGCAAGATCGACGGCAAGCCGGTGCCGCAGTACTTCGTCTACGTCGGTGGCGGGTTCACGGCCGACGGGCCCAAGTTCGGGCGCATCGCGGGCAAGGTGCCGGCGCGGCGGGCGGGCGAGACGCTGGCGCGCCTGGTGGCCATGTATACCGAGGAGAAGCAGGCCGGCGAGACGCCGCTGGCGTTCTTCTCGCGCATCGAGCCGGCCAAGGTGACGGCGCGGATCAAGGACCTGACCGAGCTGGACTCGGCCAGCGCCAAGCCCGAGGATTTCGTCGATCTCGGCGAGAACAAGGCCTTCGAGGTGGTGGAGATGGAAGGAGAGTGCGCGGCTTAGCGCGCGGGCTCTTCGCCTCCGTCGTTCTTCTCTCGGCGAGCGCGTGTGGCGTCGGCTGCCGCGCCGCCAAGGCCGAGGACACCGGCGATACGCTGATCGTGGGCGCCTACAGCGCGCCGCGCGAGGCGTTCGAAGAGGCGGTGATCCCCGCGTTTCGCGCGGCCTGGCGCCGGCAAACCGGGCGCGACATCGTCGTGCGCGCGTCGTATCTGGGCTCGGGCGCGCAGGCCCGCGCCATCGCCCAGGGGTTCGAGGCCGACGTGGCGGTGCTGGCGCTCGACAGCGATGTCGACAAGCTGGTCAAGGCCGCGCTGGTGGCGCCCGACTGGCGCGCCAGGACCGGCGGCGCGGGACTCATGGCCCGCTCGCTGGTGGTGATCGCGGTCCGCTCGGGGAACCCCAAGGGGATCGCCGACTGGGCCGATCTGGGGCGGCCGGGCGTCGAGGTGCTGACGCCCAATCCACGCACCTCGGGCGGCGCGATGTGGAACCTATTGGCGGTCTACGGGTCGGCGGCCGGCGACGTGAAGGCGAAATCCGCCGCGGTGGCGCGCGTGCTCGACAACGTGATCGTGATGGACAAGGCGGCGCGCGAGTCGCTGGTCAGCTTCGAGCGCGGCATCGGCGACGCGGCCATCACCTACGAGCAGGAGGTCCACGTCGCGCGGCGCGCTGGGCGCCACTACGACTATGTCGTGCCGCCGGCCACGGCCGTCATCGACGTGCCGATGGCGACCGTCGACCGCTACGCCGACGCGCACGGGCGGCGGGCGGTGGCCGAGGCCTTCGTGGCGTTCTTGCGCTCGCGGCAAGGGCAGGCGTTGCTGGGCGGGTTCGGCTTCCGGCCGGCCACCGGGCCCATCGATCTGCCGGGCGACGCGCGCTTCCCGGCGGCCGGGCATCCTTTCACGGCGGCCGACTTCGGGGGCTGGAAGAAGATCGCGCCCGGGCTGTTCGCGCCCGACACCGGCGCCATCACGCGCGTCCTCGACGCCACCCGGGAAGATCGCGAGGCGTTGCGGTGAAGGCGGCGCGGCCCACGGCCGGTGCGCTGTCGCTGCGGGTGGTGGCGGTCGCGTTCCTGGGTGTGATGGTGGCGCTGCCGCTGGCGGCGGTGGTTGGTTCGGTGCTGACCGGTCCGGGCGGCGTGGGGACGGCGCTGCACGCCCTCCTTTCGAGGACGGCGCGCGCCGCGCTCTGGCTGACGGTCTGGACGGCGGTGGTGGTGGCGCTGGTGAACGCCGTGATGGGCACGCTGACCGCTTGGGTGCTCTCGCGCTATCACTTTGTCGGCAAAGCGATCCTCAACGCGGCCATCGATCTGCCGTTCGCGATCCCGACGCTGGTGACCGGGCTCATGCTGGTGGTGCTCTACGGGCCGCAGCAGGTCATCGGCCACCTGCTGGCCGCGCACGGGCTGCGCCTGCTGTTCGCGCCGGCGGGGATCATCCTCTCGTTGCTGTTCGTGACCTTCCCGTTCGTGGTGCGCGCGGTCGAGCCGGTGCTGATGGACATCGACGTCGACCAGGAGGAGGCCGCCGCCACGCTGGGCTCGTCGCCCTTCCGCACCTTCGTCCAGGTGGTGCTGCCGGCGCTGCGGCCAGCGGTGCTGACCGCCACGCTGCTCACCTTCACGCGCGCGCTGGGCGAGTTCGGAGCGGTGGTGGTGGTGGCCGGCAACATCCCGCGTCGCACCCTGACCGCGCCGGTCTACGTCTTCGGCGCCATCGAGAGCGGCGAGCCGGCGGCGGCCAGCGCGATGTCGCTCGTGCTGGTGGCGGTCTCGGCCGGCCTGATCCTGGCGGTCGACCGCTATACGCGATCGCGCGCGCGGGCGATGGGGGTGCGGGTATGAAGCCCGGTCGCGCGCTGCTCGGTGGCGCGGTGGTGATCTACGTGGGGATCCTGCTCATCGCGCCCATCGGCGCCATCGCCTGGAGCGCGCTGCGTTCGGGACCGGCGGCCTTCCTTCGCGCGCTGGCCGGCAGCGGCGGCGGGTTCGCGCTCCTGCTGTCGATCGGCCTCGCCGCGCTGGCGGTGGTGGTGAACACCGTGTTCGGCGTGGTGGTGGCCTGGGTGCTGACCCGCGACGAGTTTCGCGGCCGCGGCCTCCTCAACGCAGCGGTCGACATGCCGTTCGCGATCTCGCCGGTGATCGTCGGGTTCGCGCTGATCTTGCTGTTCGGGCCGCAGGGCTGGTTCGGCGGGTTGGTGCGGGCGCTGCACGCCAAGATCGTGTTCGCGGTCCCCGGGATGGCGCTGGCGACCATCTTCGTGTCGTTGCCGTTCGTGATCCGCGAGGTCGGCCTGGTGCTGGCCGAGAGCGGCCACGATCAAGAAGAGGCCGCCTACACGCTGGGGGCCACGCCGTTCGGGGCCTTCTGGCGGGTCACGCTCCCCAACATCCGCTGGGGCCTGCTCTACGGCGTGCTGCTGACCACCGCGCGCTGTCTGGGCGAGTTTGGCGCGGTGCTGGTGGTCTCGGGCGGCCTGGCGCAGGTGACCGAGACCGGCACGCTGTTCGTGTTTCGGTCGCTGGAAGATCGGCGCGATCTGGGCGCCTACGCGATGGCGATGGCGCTGGCGGGGATGTCGATCCTGCTCATCGCCGGCATGGAGATCCTCAAGCGGCGCCGGGCGGGCGCCAATCCCCGCCAGGGGGGCGCGCTGCGCGTCGCATGAGCCTGATCGTCAAAAATCTCACCAAAAGATTCACCGCGCGCGGGACGCCGGCGGTCTCCGACGTGTCGCTGGAGGCGCCGGCGGGCGGCATCACGACGCTGCTGGGGCCGTCGGGCTCGGGCAAGTCGACGGTGCTGCGGGTCATCGCCGGGCTCGAGCGCCCCGACAGCGGGCGGATCCTGTTCGGCACGCAGGACGTGACGCATCTGCCGGCCCAGCACCGTGGGCTGGGGTTCGTGTTCCAGAGTTACGCGCTCTTCAAACACATGAACGTGCGCAAGAACATCGCGTTCGGGCTGGGCGTCCGTAAGATCCCCAAGGCCGAAGCGGACGCCAAGGTCGAGGGGCTGCTGTCGCTGGTGCAGCTCCAGGGGCTCGGCGAGCGCTATCCGGCGCAGCTGTCGGGCGGGCAGCGGCAGCGGGTGGCCTTCGCGCGCGCGCTGGCCATCGAGCCCAAGATGTTGCTGCTCGACGAGCCGTTCGGCGCGCTCGACGCGCAGGTGCGGGTCGAGCTGCGCGACTGGCTGCGCCGGTTTCACGACGAGCACCACGTCACCACGCTGCTGGTGACCCACGATCAGGAAGAGGCCATGGAGGTCTCCGATCACATCGTGGTCATGCACGAGGGGCGGGTGGCGCAGGCCGGCTCGGTGCGTGAGGTCTACGATCGTCCCGCCACCCCGTTCGTGGCGGGCTTCGTGGGCGGCGCCAACGTGCTGCGCGGCCAGATGGTCGACGGCCGGGTCAACGTCGGCTCGTTCGACATGTCGATGCCGAACGGCACCAGCGCGCCGCCCGAGGGCGCGGCC
>Ga0075522_10001980_pt1 | contig 15387 bp, 13 predicted proteins | sample NGEPerA_FD_74796 | JGI IMG/M metagenome (GOLD analysis project Ga0075522, IMG submission 74796) | Arctic peat soil microbial communities from the Barrow Environmental Observatory site, Barrow, Alaska, USA - NGEE PermafrostL2-A | ecosystem: Environmental > Terrestrial > Soil > Wetlands > Peat ... | reverse complement strand
GACCGTCGGCGCTGACCACCGAGGCCGAACAGCCGATCGACAATCGCACTGATGCGCCGCGTAGGCGATCGAGCCACGCCTGATCGAGGTGAAGGCCATATTCCTGATTGACCGAGGCGATGGGAAAATTGTCGAAGGTCCACATGCCTTCATCGGCCAATGCTCCGGTGGCGGCGAAGCAAAGCGATGCAGCGGAGGCAAGCAGCAAGCGGTTCATGGCAGGTCCTTGTGAAGCAGCCCAGCTAGGGAACCGCAACTCACACGAGCTTTCAATCCCAGCCCCGGAAACGCGGCCATGCCCCGGTGACATGGTTTTCCCCGTCCAGCAGGTGATACTGGTCGTGTTGCGCGGCGGTAGCACAGGCATGATTGGGCAGGATGCGCAGGCGAGTGCCGACCGGAAGCAGGGGCAGGGGCGCAGATGAACCCGGCCTGATCCCCACAATGCCGTGCTCCTGGTTGGTACCCAGCACCACCAGATCGGGATAGGGCCGGCCTTGTGCATCGCACACTAGGCCGTAATGCTCGCCTTGGCCCGCGTCCGAGGACAGCGCCATCCAGCCGGCGTCGGTGATGATCCAATTCTTGTCCTGGCGATGGCCGATCACGGTGGCGAGCACCGATAGGGCGATATCGTCCACGCCGCAGACACCGAGGCCAACCTGCACCACATCAAAGAACATATAGACACCGGCGCGCAGCTCGGTGACCCCTTCATAGGAGCGGGATGAAAGCGCGGTGGGCGTGGACCCCACGCTGACGACCGGACAGGCGATTCCAGCCGCTTTCAAGGCATTGGCGGCCGCCACGATGCGGCTGCGCTCCAGGCTTGCGGCTTCTTCCAGCGCGGCGGGACCGTGGAGATGATAGCTGTCGCCCGCATGGCAGAGGATGCCGCGCAGTTTCGCATCCTTGGTCAAGAGCCGCGCGATGGCGATCAGCGTGTCGTGATCATCCCAGCGCACGCCGGAACGGTGGCCATCCACATCGACCTCGATCATCACTTCTATGTCACCGCCATGCTGTCGCGCGTGCGCGGCGACGAGTTCGGCGGCCTCCAATGAGTCAAGAATGATCTTCAGATCGATGCCGCTTCGGCGCAGCTCGGTCACCTTGGCCAGCTTCTGCGGCGCGATCGAGACGGCATAGAGAAGATCGGTGATTCCGGCTTTGCCGAATATCTCGGCTTCCTTGAGAGTGGAGACGGTGGCGGGGCCCGGTGCGCCGCCCAGGACGAAACGCGCCGCTTCCACCGATTTGGCGGTCTTCAGATGCGGCCTGAGCGAAATGCCCAGCGTCATGGCTCGCTCGCGCATGCGGTCGGCGTTGCGCTCCAGCCGGCTCAGATCCAGCAGCAAACTGGGTGTGGGAAGTGCGTCGATCGAAGAATCTGCTTTGACCATTGCCAAATCCCGTCACCCGTTGCCGCGATCTCAAGCCGCGATTAGGGTCGAATCCTAAATCAACGCGCGCCAGCAACCAAGATCACGGCCATCATGAATTCAAATGCGGGGGAAATCGCGGCGAGGCTGGACCGGCTGCCTTTGACGCGCGGTCTGTGGCGGCTGGTGATCCTGATTTCGCTGGGCGGGGCGTTCGAGTTCTACGACCTGTTCATGACCGCCTATGTGGCGCCAGGCCTGGTGGCGAGCGGCTTGTTTACCGCGCGTCCCGCGGGCTTTTTCGCCATCGATGGCGTGGGGTTTTTCGTCTTCTGCACCTTCGCCGGCATGTGGCTGGGCGCAGTGGGCTTCGGCTCCATCGCCGACCGGCTGGGCCGGCGCTCGATCTTCACCGTCTCGTTGGTCTGGTATTCGCTGGCAACGGCGATGATGGCGTTCCAGCACAGCGCCGCTACCATCGATCTCTGGCGGTTCATCGCCGCCATCGGCGTGGGGCTGGAGCAAATCACCATCGACACGCTGTTGCCCGAGCTGGTGCCACCGCCCAAGCGCGGCCGGGTCTTCGCTGTCAACCAGGGCATCGAATTCGCTGTCGTGCCGTTGGTGGCGCTGTTGGGCTGGCTGCTGTTGCCCTTGCATCCTTTGGGTCTGGATGGCTGGCGCTGGGTAGCTCTGATCGGCGCATCGGGCGCACTGCTGGCCTGGTGGTTCCGGCTGGCGGTGCCGGAAAGCCCGCGCTGGCTGGCATTGCATGGCCATGGCCAACAAGCCGACGCGATTCTGCGCAAATTGGAGGCGCGGGCGGAAAGCGATCTGGGCCGGCCTTTGCCGCTGGCCGCTCCGGCAAACGAGACGATCGAAGAAAAAGGCCGCTTCCGCGAATTGTTCCAGCCGCCCTATCTCAAGCGCACAATTGTGATGTCGGTATTCAACGCCATGCAAACCATCGCCTTTTATGGCTTCGGCTCCTGGGTGCCGACGCTGCTGATCGCCAAGGGCATCCATGTCACCACCAGCCTGCAATATGCCTTCATCATCGCGCTCGCCAATCCGGTGGGGCCGTTCCTGGGTTATGCCATCGCCGACCGCATCGAGCGCAAATGGCAGATCGTGGCGGCGGGGGCGATCACCGGAATCGGCATTTTCTTGTTCGCGCGCCAGGATCTGGCGGCACTGGTGATCCTGTTCGGTGTGCTGGTGACCTTGGCCAACAATTGGCTGTCTTTCACCTTGCACGGCTATCAGGCCGAGCAATTCCCCACCCGTATCCGCGCCCGCGCCGTGGGCTTTGTCTATTCCTGGAGCCGGGTTTCCGCAGCGCTGGCAGGATTGATGATCGGCTTCTTCCTGCGCCAAGGTGGCACCATGGCGGTGGCGCTGTTCATCGGCGCGGCCATGGTGGTGATGGTACTGGTGATTGCGCTGTGGGGACCGCGTACCTTGAATCGCGGATTGGAAGAGATTTCGCACTGAGGGAGAGACACTGATGAAACTGATACGCTGGGGCGCCAAGGGCGAGGAAAAGCCGGGCCTGATCGACAAGGATGGAAGCCCACGCGATCTCTCCGGCGTCATCGGTGACATCACCCCCGACCTTCTTTCTCCCGAAGGATTGCAGCGCCTCGCCCGGACCGACCCCGCCGGTTTGCCCAAAGTGCCGCATGCCGCCCGCCTGGGCGTGCCGCTGACGGGAATTTCCAAGATCGTTTGCGTCGGCTTGAATTATGCCGACCACGCCGCCGAGGCCGGGATGAAAATTCCCAAGGAGCCGATCCTGTTCCTGAAAGCGCTGAGCGCGCTCACCGGCCCCAATGACGACATCATGGTGCCGCGCGGTTCGGTGAAGACCGATTGGGAAGTCGAGCTGGGCGTGGTGATTGGCACGCGCGCGTCGTATGTCGGCGAGCAGGAAGCACTGGCCCATGTCGCGGGTTATTGTGTGATCAACGACGTGTCGGAGCGCGAATACCAGACCGAGCGCGGGGGCCAATGGGACAAGGGCAAGGGCTGCGACAGTTTCGCGCCGGTGGGGCCCTGGCTGGTGACCAGGGACGAGGTCGCCGATCCCCAGGACCTGACATTATGGACTGAGGTGAATGACACGCGCCGCCAGGATGGCTCGACCCGAACCATGATCTTCGATGTGCGCACCCTGGTGAGCTACATCAGCCATTTCATGACCTTGTTGCCCGGCGACATTATCGCCACCGGCACGCCGCCTGGTGTGGGCATGGGGATGAAGCCGCCGCAATATCTCAAGCCGGGCGACCGGCTAAGATTGTCGGTCCAAGGCCTGGGCGAACAGAGCAATCTTCTGGTGCCGTGGCGACGCTAATCGCTAACGCTTGGCCGCGCCGTAAGCGTCGATGAAGCCGTCTCGATTGGGCATCTTGATCTTGGGCAGGCTTTTGGCGTCCAGCACGGCATCCTTCTTCACGATACCGTCGATGGAGAGGATATAGGCCACCAGCGCATAGACTTCGTGGTCGCTGAGTGAGTGGGGATGCGTCACCGGCATGGCGCGGCGGATGTAATCGAATAACGTGGTGGCATAGGGCCAATAGCTGGACACGGTCTTGACCGGATGATCGGTGGCAAGAGTGCCGACCCCGCCGGTGAGCTGGTCCGCCGGTTTGCCGACGCCATTCACGCCGTGGCACATCACGCATTTCTCGGTGTAGATCGCCAAGCCTTCCGCCACCGAGCCGTGACCGGACGGCAGACCTTTGCCATCAGGCGGAATGGAAACGTCCCAGGCTTTGATCAAAGCTGGATTGGCGGGTTGCCCGAAATGCGGCGCGGCCGCTGCCAGCAGGAACAGGAGTGGCTTAAGCATAGACATTCTTCACACTGTTATCGGCGCTCACCTGCCAGCATTGGATGGCATTGCATTGATAGAATTGCGCCACGGAGTAGGGCGCGTGCCATTGCTCACGCGTGGGCTGGAGATTGCCCTGATCGTCGGTGGAGCGGCTTTGCAGCACCACATCTTTGCCGTCCCATTCCCAAGGCAGACGGAAACGGGTGAGGCATTTGGGCAAAATGGGACCGGGCATTTCCGCGTCGGCCCAGGTAGCCCCTTTGTCCATGGAGATCTCCACCTTGGTGATCTTGCCATGTCCCGACCAGGCCACACCGGAGATTTCATAATAGCCCGGACCGTTCATGGTCAGGCCGCCGGACGGGCGCGTGATCACTGATTTGACCGGCTGGATGAAATTGAACTGATTGGCTTTGCCGCCCTTCAGCGATTGGCTGTATTTGGAGGTCTCATCCTTGGTCATGGTGGGACCGTTGGTGACCTTGATCCGGTGCAGCCATTTGATGTTGAGGTTGCCCTCCCAGCCCGGCATCAACAGGCGCACGGGATAGCCCTGTTCGGGGCGGATGCGCTCGCCGTTCTGGAACATGGCAAGGATGCCCTGCTCATGCGCCTCGGTGAGGGGAATGGAGCGCGACAGGCTGGCGGCGTCGCCGCTCTCCGCCAGGATCCATTTGCCTTCAGGCTGGACACCGGCTTCGTCCAGCAGAAGGCCCAGTTTTACACCGGTCCATTCGGCGCAAGACAGAAGGCCATGAATGGTCCCCGCGCTCGCTTGAACGGGCTGCGGTCCAGCCAGGGCGCCGCTGTTGCCGCCGCATTCCAGAAAATGGATGGCGCTGTGACGCGGATACCGCATAAGGGCATCCATGCTGAATTCCAGCGGTGTCTTCACCAAACCATGGATCAGCAGCTTGTGGGTGGCGGGATCGAGATCGGGCACGCCATTGTGATGACGCTCGTAATGCAAGCCATTGGGCGTGATAATGCCTTCCAGAAGTTCAAGGGGCGTGTCCGATGCACCGGTGCCCGGCGATATCCCCGGCGGTCTTGTGATGCGCTTCACCGCGGCTTCGTGGGGCGACGGCATGCCATAGCCGGTGAAGGGTTTGCCCGGCGTGGTCATCGCCGGTGTGATGTAATCGTCAGCGCGGGCGGGGAGGGCGGCTGCCACCCCAGCGCCGGCACCGCCGGCCAGAGCGGTCTTGAGGAATTTGCGGCGCGTGGTCTTGGCTGTCATGCGCGGGACTGTGAGAGGGCCTTGGGGCTTTTTCAAGCCGCGCAAAGTCCGCGCGCGCGCCTGTTCCATTTCATGAAGCAATATAAGGGAAACTTGCATTATCGTGATATTCTGAGATGCATAACGCGAAAGTGGTTTTTAGCGCTTGATCGCAGAATCGAGACATACGACAAGCCCCCATGGCACCACTGCTTTTCCTTAAAGACATTCATATCCGCTTCGGCGACACGCGGCTGCTGGACGGCGCGGAGTTGAGCGTGGCCGAAGGTGAGCGACTGTGCCTGGTGGGCCGCAACGGCTCCGGAAAATCCACCTTGCTCAAGATCGCGGCGGGATTGATGGAAGCGGATTCCGGCGAACAGTTCGCCCAGCCCGGCGCCACCATCCGCTATCTGCCCCAGGAGCCCAACCTTTCCGGCTATGCCAGCACGCGCGATTATGTCGAAGCGGGACTTCAGCCGGGTGATGATCCCGATCGGGCTTTTTATCTCTTGGGCAATCTGGGCCTGACGGGGTTGGAAGTGCCTGCCACCCTGTCGGGCGGCGAAGCGCGCCGCGCCGCTCTGGCCCGGGTGCTGGCGCCGCGCCCGGACATTCTTCTGCTGGACGAGCCCACCAATCACCTGGACCTGCCCGCGATCGAATGGCTGGAAAGCGAGCTCAAAGCCATGCGCGCGGCCCTGGTGCTGATCAGTCATGACCGCCGTTTCCTGGAAAATCTCTCCCGTGCGGTGGTGTGGCTGGATCGCGGCCGGACCCAGAGGCTGGATCAAGGCTTTGCCGCATTCGAGAATTGGCGCGATGCGCTGCTGGAGCAGGAAGAGATCGAACGCCACAAGCGCGACCGCAAAATCGCCAATGAGCTGTATTGGCTCGCCCATGGCCGCAGCGGCCGGCGCAAGCGCAATCAAGGACGGCTCGCCCGGCTCAATAATTTGCGCGACGGGCGCCGTCAGGAATTGAAGCAGCTGGGCAGCGTGAAGATGGAAGCGATCGAAGGCGCGCAGTCCGGGACCAAGATCATTGACGCCAAAGGCGTGGCGAAAAGTTTTGGCGACAAGCACGTGATCCGGGATTTCAATTTGCGGATCCATCGCGGTGACCGGGTGGGGATCGTCGGTCCCAATGGCGCCGGCAAAACCACCTTGCTCAATCTGCTCACCGGCCTCGCCACGCCGGATGCCGGCAATGTGAAAATGGGCACCGGGCTGGAACTGGCGCGTCTGGACCAGAACCGGTCGGAGCTGCATCCCGAAGACAGTCTGGCCAATGCGCTCACCGGCGGCGGGGGCGATACTGTCTTTGTCGGCGGCAAGCCTCGCCATGTGGTGAGCTATATGCAGGATTTCCTGTTCACGCCGGCGCAGGCGCGCACGCCCGTCAGGGTCTTGTCGGGCGGCGAACGGGCGCGGCTTTTGCTGGCGCGATTGCTGGCGCTCCCCTCCAATCTTCTGGTGCTGGATGAACCCACCAACGATCTGGATCTGGAGACGCTCGATCTGCTGGAAGAAACGGTAGGCGATTATCCCGGCACCGTGCTGGTGGTGAGCCATGACCGCGATTTCCTCGATCGCGTCGCCACCATGACGGTGATGGCGGAAGGGGACGGACGTTTCGCGGTCTATGCCGGGGGTTATTCCGACATGGTGGCGCAGCGGGGCGAAGGCGTGGTCAAGGCGACGCCCAAGACCGGGCGGAAAGAGGCCAAATCCCGCCCGGTGCGTGATAGCGCCGTAAAATTGTCATTTTCCGACCAGCACGCGCTCAATACCCTGCCGGCGCAGATAGAAAAGCTGAACCGGGATATCGCCGCACTGCAAAAGGAGCTTTCCGATCCCGCGCTTTACGGCGGCGACCCCAAGAAATTCGCGCGCTTGTCGGCACAATTGGCCGAACGGGCCGGCGCCCGTGACACGGACGAGGAACTTTGGCTGGCGCTGGAAATGAAGCGCGAGGCGCTGGCGCAACAAGGCGACAAATAGTCAAAGGGCCTGGAACCGCCCCTGCCGCCGGCCGTTTTCTGAACAGGCCGGTCATAGGGTGTTCCATGAGCTATTTTTCCATCGCGGGAATTGCAGCGGCGGCGGTTATGACCGTCGGTGGTGCGCTGGGTGCGGTATCGAACGGTTCCGTGAGCGATCAGCCCAAAGCCATCGTGGATCAGGATGGTGGGGTGATGAACCCCATGATCGGCGGGCAGGCCATGTTGCCCAGCCGCACTCTGCTGGAAAATATCTCTGCTTCGCCCCAACACACGACGCTGGCCGCGGAAATGAAAGAGTCCGGTGTTGCCGGTGCGCTCAGGGTTGATGGCGAGTTCACGATCTTCGCGCCCACCAATGCAGCGCTGGCGAACCCGCGCGCGCAGCAACAGAACAAGGCGCAGCTTGCCCGCATGATGGGCTATCTGGTGGTGCCGGGACGCTATGATTCCCAGACGCTGTTGCGGGTGATCGGCGAAGGCGGCGGCCAGGCCAAATTGCGCACCGCCGAAGGCGGCGTGCTGGTGGCGCGTCTGAACGGGCCCACCAATGTGGTGTTGATGGATGAGAAGGGCGAGACCGCCGACATCTCCATCTATGACATTTATGAGCGCAATGGCGTGATCCAGGTGGTGGATCATGCGCTGGAGCCGGGCACGGCGTCGGGCCAAATGGCCTCGCGTTGAGCACAGTGCATTGAATCAAAAAAGCCGCGGAGAGGGTCTCCGCGGCTTTTGTTTGGCTTATTCAGATTTCAGCGCTGCGAAACCTGTTGGGGATCGGTCCAGCGCGCCAGATAATCGGCCAGGTCCTGCGGCGTCTGATGGCCGGCGTTGGACAGGGCGAAGACCTGCTCGCCATTGATCACCTTGTTGGTCGCGGAATTCACCACCAGGATGGTGGGGACGCCCTTGAGCCTTTCCGTATAGCCATAGCGGGCGGCGATCTGCGGGTTGCGGTCGAATTTGCCGACATCCACCATGGCGACGACGTAGTGCGCGTCCATGAATTTCTGCATCGCCGGCACCAGCATCAGATTGTGCAGCACCACGCAGTCGGGGCACCAATTGCCACCTTCGTCGATCAGGAGCAGCTTGTGGCTCTTCTTGGCCTTGGCCATGGCGTCGTCCACCAGTTGGTCGGCATTGGCCTTCTCGTCATAAACCTGCATGCTCACGATGGGCAGGTCGGCCATCTTGGTATAGGGGAGCTTCGGCGCCGGATCGGCGAAGGCGGCGTGAGCCAAGCCCATCGCTCCGATCATTCCCGCGGCAATCGTCAGGGGCAATTTGCGCATTATTCACTCTCCAATCCCCGGCCCTCAAGCAGAGCCTTTATCTCCGGATCGCGGCCGCGGAAATCGCGATAGGCTTCCGCGAAATCCCGTGTGCCGCCACTGGAATAAATATGGTCGTAAAGCCGTTTTGCAACCTCTGGAGCGAAAGGGTCGTTCGCTTCCTTGAAAGCGCCAAAGCCGTCCGCATCCAGCACCTCGGACCATAAATAAGAATAATACCCCGCGCTATAGGCTTCCCCGGCAAAGACATGGCCGAAATGCGTGACAGCGTGGCGCGGAACGATCTCGTCCGGCATGCCGATGGCCGCCAATGAGGCATTCTGCATGGTTACCGGGTCGGAATTCTCCAAGGCCCCGGTGTGGAAACCAGCGTGGAAATCCATGTCGATGATCGCCGAGGCCAGGAATTCCACCGTGGCGAAGCCCTGGTTGAAGTGGCGTGCGGCGGCGAGCTTGTCGCGCAGCGATTGCGGCATGGGGTCGCCAGTCTGGTAGTGACGCGCGAAACGCGCCAGCACCTGCGGCTCTTCCAGCCAATGCTCGAAAATCTGCGATGGCAATTCGACGAAATCCTGCGCCACATTGGTGCCGGAGAGGCGCGGGTACCGCACGTTCGACAATAGACCGTGCAAAGCGTGGCCGAATTCATGAAACACAGTGCGGGCATCGTCGAAGGAAATCAGCGCCGGCTCCGCCTTCACGAAGCTGCAGGTATTGAAGATCAGGGGCAGCACGTCGCCGTCGAGCTTCTGCTGATCGCGCAGTGACGACATCCAGGCGCCTTCCTGCTTGCCAGGCCTGGCGAAATAATCGCCATAGAAAAGTCCGACCGGCGTTTCGCCGCGCGTCACCTCCCACACGAGGACATCGGAATGATAGACGGGAATGTCGCGGCGCTCGCGGAAAGAAAGACCGAACAGCCGCGATGCCGTGTCGAATGCGGCAGCGATCACATTGTCGAGGCTGAGGTAGGGCTTGAGCGTTTCTTCGTCGAAATCATAGCGGCGCTGGCGGAGCCTTTCGGCATAAAAGCACCAATCCCACGGTGCGAGCTTGAAATTGCCGCCTTCCTCGGCCACCAGCGCCTGCAGGGCATCGCGCTCTTTCCTGGCGCGCTTGAGGGCAGGGGACCAGACCTTTTCCAGCAGCGCGCGGGCCCGGTCCGGCGTTTGCGCCATCGTATCGGCCAGCTTGTAGGCAGCATAATTGTCATAGCCCATCAACGCGGCTTTTTCAGCGCGGAGATTGAGCGTTTCGGTGATGATGGCGCGATTGTTGTGGGCATTGGGATTGTCGCCCCGCGCCACCCAGGCCTTGAACAGTTTCTCGCGCGAAGACCGATCGGAAGCCGATTGCAAGAACGGTTCGACGCTGGAGCGCGCCAGGGTGACGGCATAGGGCGCATCCACATTCCGCTCGTTCGCGGTCGTGGCCAACGCCTCGCGCAGAGAGAGCGGCAGGCCGGCTGCTTGGGCTTCGCTCAACGGTTCGACATAGTCTTCTTCGTCGGCCAGAACATTCTGAGAGAATTCCGTGGTGAGTACCGCCAGGCGTTGGTTGATCTGGTCCATCCGCGTGCGGCCATCTTGCGACAAGCGCGCGCCGGCGCGCACGAAATCCAGATGGATGCGCTCCAGCACTTTGCGGGCCTCGGCGTCCAGAAACAGCGCGCCGCGCCGCCGCCATACGGCGTCGATGCGGGCAAACAGTTTGGCGTGCAGATAGATGGAATTGTGATGGGCGGAGACGCGGGGCGCCAGCTCGCGCTCGATCTTCTGCAAGACCTCATTGGTGGCCGCGTCGGACAAGACAAAGAAAACCGCATCCACTTGGCTCAGCAGCCTGCCGCTTTTCTCGAAAGCGACGATGGTGTTGGTGAAATCGGGCGCCGCCGGATTATCGGCGATGCAGGCGATCTCGGCATCATGCTGCGCGAAGGCTTGCGTATAGGCCGGCGGAAAATGCTCCGGGCGAATGCGATCGAGCGGCGGCGCACCGAAAGGCGCGCGCCATTCCTCCAACAGTGGATTCACTTGATCTCCCAAGCGATGGTGACGTCGGCACTGATGGTCTCTTCCCCTAAGGCGACCGGAGCCGAAGCAGCCCGCACCATCGGCGCGGCAAAGACCATGGGGCGCAGGCCTCCATTGCCGTTTTCGTTGATGGAGAGAATGGAACCCAAGGTAACGTCGGCGGCTTTGGCGAAGGTCTCAGCCTTGGCGCGCGCGTCACCCACGGCCTCGGTGCGGGCCTGCGCCAAAAGTGTCGCGGGATCATGGATGGAGAAATTCACGCCATTGATCTGGTTGGCGCCGGCCGTCACCAGCGCGTCCAAAGCCGGACCCAGCTTGCCGATCTCCGCCAGCCGCACTTCGACCTGATTGGTCACCTGATAGCCGGTGACGTGCGGCGCCTGGCCATTGCCGTTGGCGTATTGGGGTTGGACTGAGAAATTCCGGGTCTGGACATCCTTGTCAGCCACGCCCAGCTTTTTCAGCGCCGTCAGGATCGCCTGCATGTTCTTGTTGGCATCAGCGAGCGCCGCCGCGGCGGTGGGCGCATCGACGCTGACGCCCGCCGACAGCATCGCGGTATCGGGTTGGCCGTGCATCTCGCCATGGCCGCTCATGGTAATAATGTGCTGCTGCTCCTGCGCCGCCGCCCATCCAGGCATGAGCAGGGCAAGCGCAAGCCCCATGGAAAGCCAGATCTTCATGGCACCCTCCTTCTGTCCGGCCGGATCATGACGTGGCGCCAAGGCCGAACTGGGGCAGTTTAGCGGTCCAGGATGGGGTTGGCTTTTCAGGAATTGGGGACGAGCGTGGATGCCCCGGGGGACGGGCGATTGATGATTTCCGCCCGGCTGTTATACCCCCTGGCTGGAAGGGCCTGTAGCTCAGTTGGTTAGAGCTGACCGCTCATAACGGTTAGGTCGCAGGTTCGAGTCCTGCCGGGCCCACCAACCTTTTCAATAGGTTGGATTTCATACTCATCCGAACCTTCCTCGTCGAGGTACGAGACAGGTACGGGATGCCGCGACTCAGAGTTGCGGTAGATCGGTAGGACCGCCCGAATCTCCTGGCGAATGAGGCTGATCGTGCTGCCTGAGACCTTCGTGAGGTGGACGATTTCGCGATGCGGTTTGCCCTCAAGAATGAGGCGCCGAATTTCTACACGTTTGGCGTCGCCGATACCGCCTTTGGTTTTGCTCGGAATGGATTTTGCCAGCGCTGCGATGTCGAGGACAGGTTGATCGATATTGGCGCGCTTCAGGTGCTTTCGGATTTCAGCCATCACACTCTCGATGGCGGCAACCGCCTCGGAGCAGTAGTCGGGCTGATAGGGCGCGTATATCGATGTCGTAGCATCCGAGTCCTTTGGCAGGTGACCTAGGAAAATACTGATCTGTTCCTTGGGCACTTTGCGTTTGCGCATCTCGCGGGCCATGCCGTGACGTATCGAATAGGGGTTTACGCGATCATCGAGCCCAGCATCTTCACACAATGAGTTCCACGCGGTCTTGATCGACTTGATCGGTTTACGGCCATAGGAGACATAGCGCTCTCGGGGATCGCTGATGGTTTTGAGCCACGGCGTTAGCGTCGGCGTGGCGGCGAGAATGGGCCGATGTTTTTTGTTTTGTTTGCGCCCCGGCGGGTTGAGATCAATTCGATCATGAGCGTCGTCGAACTGGGCACCCCGCAAGTCGAGGACAGCGCCAGGTCGTGCGAGCGTGTTGCAGGCGATGAGCAAGTACACAAGCATGTGCCTCGATTTGGCTGCGTCAAATAGACGGGCGATTTCCATGGGAACGATCGGGCGTCCCATAGGCTCGCGGGATCGCCGGTCTTCGGCGGTTTGCAGCTGGAAAATGTGCGGGGCCTTACCGAGTTCTTCCCATTTGACGGCGCGATTCAGAGCGGCTCGTCCATCGGAGAGGACGCGGTCGACCCCACCCTCATCCATGTCAGGTTTCGCAGCGAGCCACTTGCGAAACTGTCTTTGTTCGTGGGGCGTGATTTCTGCGACAGTCCGGTCTTTCCAATATTCTGCCCAATAGGCCAAGCCGTTCCAGGCTGTTGGGGCGCTGGGCAGCTTCTGAGCGTGATCGTTCCAATATGTGAGCAGAACTTTGCCGATCAAGACTTTTTCCGGACTGATGTCGTTGTCCGGCTTGCCGCTTTCAACGATCCATTTGGCGAGGAGGACGGTCGCCTCATAAAAGTCTGCTGTAGCGAGGCTAGCACGGCGCGTTTGTTGGCTAGATCGATCGTACCAAGTCCTGCACCACGCATCGCCTGGTCCGTTGCGGTCCGGGTTTTTGCTGAGCCAATAGTCGCCGATCTGGCCGAGCTTTGGCTTTCCGTATGGCTTGCGCATATCGATACCTCTTGTCGCGAAAGGTACTCCGCGATGTGTTGTCGAGTGTAGAAGAATTTAGCGCCGACGCGAGTAAATCCCAGCTTGCCACGGAGGCGCTCGTTCCGGACAGTGCATGGCTTTACGTGAAGAAGTTTGGCTGCCTGTCGAACGTTGAGAAGATCTGGTACGTCGGACTCGCGATGTTCGGTCGCCGGGATTTCAGCGATATCTGCGGGATCTGCTTGTTTGACGGATTCGACGGGCGGCTTCATGCGGGAAGCGTGACAAAGACGCCTCATTGAGCAAATGGAAGCGTGGGCTACATTCGATCGCGAGCGGACCACATCGCGCGTAGTGGCGTGCTCGCGCGAACCCCAGCGACGAAGGAAAAGAGACGTTCGGCGGGCCTCTTACGGCCTCCGCTCTCGCCTCTCGATCCTAGATCCTTACAATCTAGCCATCCACTCTCTCACTCTTGGCCCGCAGGGCTAGCCAGCACGTCAGCCCAGGTCTTCGATATTAGCGCGGAGCATTCCGAGCTCGAGCGCGATTTGGCGCGTGCCAATCATGCGCGCTGGATTTCGAAAGCATTTCGCGATAGGCGAGCGGTCTGCGACGCGATAAACGCGCCACAACTCGTAATGTTCGCGCTCGCGCAATGCCTTCTCGAACTCCTTGCGCGGCCAGTCGAATCGTCCGTCGACGCTGGTCGTCGCTTTGACTTCAATCCATCTCGGACTCCCGTTTTCGTCGATCGAGCGGATATCGTGATCGGCGCGTGGCTCGGTGCGAGATGTCCAGATGACGAGTAGTTCCGGATCGGCGTGGCCCATGTTACGCACCCGTTCGAGCTCCAGCCGATAAACCAGCTCCTCGCCCCGCTGCCCGACGAGCTTGGCCCGCTCGGCTTCGGCCGGCGTAGGTGGAAGCCAGACCCCGGAATATCCGCCGCCACCCCGGGTTGACGGTGGTGCGCGAGTCTCGATCTCGACGCCCGATGTCGAAACGACGGTCAGCACGACATCTTCGACATCTGGCAGAACGGAGAGCGGCGGCGGGGATGGCGCCAGGACAGGCCGGTTGGTGGGTGTCGCTGGGGCGACTTGGACAGGCTCGACCGCGCCCAAGGTCGCCGCGCCGTCGGTGTTGAGATTGTCGAAAACCTGACGAAGTGCCTGTTCTTCGATGTCATCGGCATCGTCTTCCTCGGCTTCGGCCCCATCGCTTTCGCTGAGGCCCCAATACCTGTGGCCAGTTAGGTCGATCCGATCGAGATAGTCGCGAAGCTCGTCCTGGGTTCCGCATAGAACGAGAGGCAAGAATGCATTGGCAAGGCTTCGCAAGGTCGCCGCGCTGGTGGCACCAGCAACCTCGGCAAACGCTTCGGCGAGCATGAACTGAAACACGTTCTTTGTCTTGGGCGCGACCAAGCCTATCCGATTTCTTTCGACGGCGACCTCCGCCGAAACCTCCACGGTGATGCCGCCGACGTTGTAGCGCCGCCCAATGGTGTCGAAGAACGCGATGTCTCGGATTGCTGCTGCACGTGCCTCGATGGTGGCAATAGACGCTGGAACAAAGCCGAGCTGCCCGTAACGATACCGGTAAGCGATCTCGTAAAGAGAGCGAGCGAAAATCGGCCGGTGCAACATGGCGAGAACGCGCTCGCTATGCTTGGGCTTATACCAAAGGTGGGGACGACCAGGAGAGCCGAAAATTGGATCGCCCGTACCGGCAATCGACGACAGAGGAAGGATGCCCAGCGCGCCGAAGTCGATTTAATTGTTCTCTCAGGTTGCGAAACTGGTGCAAGTGAAGTTGACGTTGCTGCCGAAAATTTCGGCTTTCTTCGTGGTCTAATGAGCGCAGGTGCGCAGACGATTGTGCTTACACATTGGGCGGTTGATGACCAGTCAACAGCGAAACTATTTAGCGCCTTCTATCATTATTACGGGACTAATTCTGCTGCCGAAGCACTTAGGCTGGCAGCCCTTGAAACTAGTAAGGTCAAGTCTCATCCTTTTTTCTGGGCTGCGCCAACCACGTACGGTTGGTGGCGCGGATGATATTCCTCCCAGAAGTAAATTGAGCAAACAAACTTCATGACAGCTTTGAACTCCAAGGGCTCCGGGAAATTGGCCTTCCGCATGTAATAATCACCAGCAACTATCTTCGGTCGGCACTGGAAAATCTTCTGGACATGCACGTCAAGCGTCAGCGCGACTATCATGTCTGTAAAGCGGACCGACTGACCAAAGTCCATGAGAATTTGGATCGTTTAT
>Ga0075522_10001979_pt1 | contig 15388 bp, 17 predicted proteins | sample NGEPerA_FD_74796 | JGI IMG/M metagenome (GOLD analysis project Ga0075522, IMG submission 74796) | Arctic peat soil microbial communities from the Barrow Environmental Observatory site, Barrow, Alaska, USA - NGEE PermafrostL2-A | ecosystem: Environmental > Terrestrial > Soil > Wetlands > Peat ... | reverse complement strand
CCCCGGCGATCGCCGGGGTGTTGTGGATGTTCCTCTTCAACCCCAGCATCGGCGTCGTCGCCGCCTGGCTGCGTTGGGCGGGGGTGGACTGGAACTACCTGCTCAACGGCCGCCAGGCGATGGCGCTCGTCATCGTCGCCGCGGCGTGGAAGCAGATCAGCTACAATTTTCTCTTCTTCCTCGCCGGGTTGCAGGCGATCCCGGCGGCGCTGCTCGAAGCGTCGGCGATCGACGGCGCCACGCCGCGCCGGCGGTTCTGGACCATCGTCTTTCCGCTCCTCGCGCCGACGACATTTTTTCTGATCGTCGTCAACATGGTCTACGCGTTCTTTGACACCTTCGGCATCATTCAGAACGTGACCGAGGGCGGCCCCGACAAGGCGACCGAAATCCTCGTCTTCAAGGTGTGGTACGACGGCATCGTCGGGCTCGATCTCGGCGGCTCGGCGGCGCAGTCGGTGGTGCTGATGGCGATCGTTATCGGCCTGACGGCGGTGCAGTTCCGCTTTATCGAGCGGCGGGTGCATTACGCATGACGCCCCCGCGCCTCGTCTTCCCCGCGAAAGCGGGGACCCAGGAGGCAACCGGTATTTCGCTTGCCCTGGGCCTCCGCTTTCGCGGGGGAGACAAAGAAAAAATGGCCGCGGCAGCATGATGGTCACCGCGCGGCAGAACGCGTGGATCCCGCACGCGATCCTGATCGCCGGGATACTGGTCGTGCTGTTTCCGGTCTATGTCGCGTTCGTCGCCTCGACGCACGATCTGGCGGCGATCCTCGAAGCGCCGATGACGCTGCTGCCGGGCAGCCATATCGCCGGCAATTTCACCGAGGCGCTGACCGCCGGCACCGCCAAGACCAGCGGCGTCTCGGTCGGCCGGATGATGTTCAACAGCCTCGTGATGGCGCTGATTATCGCCGGCGGCAAGATCGCGATCTCGCTGCCCTCGGCCTATGCGGTGGTGTTCTTCCGCTTTCCGCTGCGCAAATTGTGTTTCTGGGCGATCTTCGTGACCCTGATGCTGCCGGTCGAGGTGCGGATCATCCCGACCTACCAGATCGCCACCGACATGCGGCTCATCGACACCTATGCCGGCCTCAGCCTGCCGCTGGTCGCGTCGGCGACGGCGACCTTGCTGTTCCGGCAGTTCTTCCTGACGATCCCCGACGAGCTGGTCGAGGCGGCGAAGATCGACGGCGCCGGGCCGTGGCGGTTTTTTATCGACACGGTAATCCCGCTGTCGCGCACCAATATCGCGGCCCTCTTCGTGATCCTCTTCATCTATGGCTGGAACCAGTATCTGTGGCCGCTGCTCGTCACCAACACGCCGTCGATGACGACGATCATCATCGGCATGCGTCAGATGATCGGCAACGGCGACACCCAGACCGAATGGCAGATCGTCATGGCGACCGCCCTCCTCGCCATCCTGCCGCCGGTCGCGGTCGTGCTGTTGATGCAGCGCTGGTTTGTCAAAGGGCTGGTCGACGTCGAGAAATGAGCGATCCGACCTGCCGCCCCGCAATGACCGGCGACGCCGCCGACATCCACGCGCTGATGCTGGAGCTCGCCGGCGAAATTCCGCTCGCGGTCGACACGCTGGAGCAGGAGGAGGCGCTCTACGCGGCGGTGCGCAAGATCCTGGCGTTCGGCCAATCGTGGGTTGCGGCTGAGGGCGAGCGGATCGTCGGGTTCGTGCTGGTCGACAGCGCCGAGGTGGGGCGGCACTGGGGCGAGAGCGAGCTGCTTACCCTGCGCTATGCCGGCGGCGAGGGGCTCGACGCGCTGATCGGCAAGGTGTTGGCGCGCAACGCGCCGATCACCGCGAGCGTCCGCGATGCGAACCGGACCGGGATGGCGGAGCGGCTGAAAAGGCTCGGCTTTCGCCAGGCCGAAACCCGTACCGGCGAAACCCGGTTCCGCCGCGACCCGTGAGGCTTGTGTGCCGGCGCTCGTGGATATAAATATGACCATCGATGGTCATCAATGAGACTGTCATGGGCGCCCAGATATCGATCGCTCAGGCCAAGGCCGGATTCGCGGCGCTCGTTGCCCGCGCCGAGGCGGGCGAGCAGATCGTCGTGACGCGCAACGGCCGGCCGGTAGCTTGCCTTGGGCCGTTGCCCGCGAAAAAGCCGATTATCTATGGCGATCTTGCGCACCTCGCTCCTTTGTTGTCGGATGATCTATCGTTGCCGGAAGACGTCATCGATGATTTCTACAAGTCCAGTAAAGACTTCAAATGGCCGCGGTGACCGGGGCGCTTATTGTCGATACCCACTTCATCTTGTGGCAGCGGATCAAGCCGCAGTTTTTGACGCGTGCGGAGCGCGATCTGATCGACAACGCTTCGGTCCGCCATATCAGCGTGGTGTCGCTCTGGGAGATCGCGATGCTGTTTGGCCTCGGTCGAGTTCCCGCTGATGACCAGCTATTGGAGGTTCCCCAAGGCTTTGACCTTTTGCCGGTAGGTCTGCACCATTGCAGGGCTTACGCCATCCTGCCGCCGCATCACCGGGATCCCTTCGATCGGATGCTGCTCGCGCAGGCGCAGAGTGAGCAGATACCGCTTCTGACGCGAGACCGGGCAATGGCCGCTTACCATGGACAAGTTACGATTCTACCCTAGTCGGACGAGCCTATGGCCACCCTGACCCTCGACAACATCAAAAAATCCTATGGCGATCGCGAGGTCGTGCATGGGGTCAGCTGCGAGGTCGCCGACGGCGAATTGGTGGTGGTGGTCGGGCCGTCGGGCTGCGGAAAATCGACGCTGTTGCGCATGGTGGCGGGGCTCGAGGACATCAGTTCGGGCGCGGTGGCGATCGACGGGCGCGTCGTCAACGGCATCGAGCCCAAGGACCGCGACATCGCGATGGTGTTCCAGAACTACGCGCTCTACCCGCATATGAGCTGCTTCGACAACATGGCTTACGGGCTCAAGATGCGCGGCATGGCGCGCAACCAGATCAGGCTGCGGGTCGATCGCGCCGCCGCGATTTTGCAGCTCGACGGGCTGTTGGACAGAAAACCGCGGCAGCTCTCGGGTGGCCAGCGCCAGCGTGTCGCGATGGGCCGTGCGATCGTGCGCGACCCGAAAGTGTTCCTGTTCGACGAGCCGCTCTCCAATCTCGACGCCAAGCTGCGGGTGCAGATGCGGGTCGAGATCAAGCGGCTGCAACAGGAGCTCGGCACCACCTCGCTCTACGTGACGCACGATCAGGTCGAGGCGATGACGCTCGCCGACCGGCTCATCGTGATGAGCGCCGGTAACGCCGACCAGATCGGGCCGCCGCTCGATCTCTACGAGCGCCCGGCGACCGCGTTCGTCGCCGGCTTCATCGGCTCGCCGGCGATGAATTTGGTCGACGGGCGTCTCGACGCTTCGGGCGTCGTCGTCGGCAATTGCGTACTGCCGGTGCCGCGCGCCCCGGGCGAAGCGGGACGGGCGGTGACGGTGGGCTTGCGGCCCGAGCATCTCGAACTCGCCGGCGATGGGCCGCTGCCGCTTACCGTCGAGCTGCTGGAGCGGCTCGGCGCCGACACCATCGTGCACGGCAGGCTCGGCGGCCCCACGGATAAAGGCGGCACGGCGCTCGTCGCCCGCGCCGCCGGGACGATCAACCCGCCGCTCGGCGAGGTGCTGCGCTTCGCGGTGCGGCCCGAGCACATCCACCTCTTCGACCCGGCGACGGGGGCGCGGGTTTAGCGGCTGGCGGCGACTGCTTCCCTGCCATCCCGGCGAAGGAGCCTATTTCCGCCATGGGTCCCGGCCCTTCGCCGGAATAATAAGAGGTGGTCTTATTCGTCCTCTCTATCGATCAAATGGATGAATGAGCCGGCAACGGTGCCGCGGTGCAACCCGGCGCTGCCAAGATCGGCGCCCCACCCGTCGGAAAGCGCGAAGAGCGGATCGGTTCCGGCCTCTTCCACGATGCTCGCGTAGTGGAATTCGTGACCGCGGAAGCGCGCGCCCGCAGCACCGAGCGGCCCGCTCTTGAGCAGGGTGGCGGCACGATAGCCGAGATGGCGGCGCGGCGCGGCGAAACTGGTGACCAGCGGCAGCAGGCCGGCCAGGCGATGCGGGGTGCCGGCGGCGTCGATCAGCGCTTCACCCAGCACCATATAGCCGCCGCACTCGCCATAGATCGCCTTGCCGGCGGCAGCCGCCTCGCGCAGGCCGGCGAGAAACCGCGCCGCCGCGGCGAGCTTGCCGGCATGCAGCTCGGGATAGCCGCCCGGCAGATAAACCGCGTCGGCCGCGGGATGGGGCGCCGCGTCGGCGAGCGGCGAAAACGTCGAAATCTCCGCGCCCTGCCGCCGCCAGCCGGCCAGCGTGGCTTGGTAAGCGAACAGAAATGCGTCATCGCTTGCGACGGCGATATGCTGTCCGAGCGGCGCCAGTCCCGGCGCTCCCGGCAGGCTGCCGCATCGCGACGAGCCGGCGAGCGCGATCAGCCGGTCGATATCGACATCGTTGGCGAGCCGGGAAGCGGCGCGTTCAATCAGCGCTTCGATATTGGGACCCTCGCCGGCGGGAATCAGCCCGAGATGCCGCGCCGGCAGGTTGAGGCTCTGATCGCGCATCATCGCGCCCAGCACCGGCAGCTCGGGCAAATGCCGACCAATCGCTTCGATCAGTAGTGCCTTATGACGCGGGCTGGCGACGTGATTGAGGATTATCCCGGCGAGCGGCGCACGGGGGTCGTGCCGCGCAAAGCCTTCGACCAGTGCGGCCATGGAAGCGCCTTGCCCGCCGGCATCGACCACCAGCGCGATTGGCCAGCCGGTGACGCGGGCGAGTTCGGCGGTCGAGCCGGTTTCGCCGTCCGGCCCGGTGCCGTCGAAGAGGCCCATCACGCCTTCGCACAGCACCAGCTCGGCGGCGCTTTCGAGGTCGCGGACCAGGCGCGCGAGGGTCGCCGGGCGCATCGCCCAGGCGTCGAGGTTGAGGCATGGCGCGCCGCTCGCCAGCGCGTGAAAGGTCGGATCGATGTAGTCCGGGCCGGCCTTGGCCGCCGCGACCCTGATCCCGCGATGACCCAGATGCCGCAGCAACCCCGCGGTGATCAGCGTCTTGCCGCTGCCCGATGCCGGTGCGGCGAGGATGAGGCCCTTGCCGCTCACCCCTTCCCGTACCAGTCGAGCGTGGCGTGCAACCGTGCCACCTCGCCGATCACGATGATCGCCGGGCTCTCGACGCCGGACGCGGCGCTCGCGGCTTTTGCGAGCGAGGTGATGACGACGCGTTGCGCGGCGGTCGTCGCCTTGCTGACGATGGCCACCGCCTCGTCCGGTGCGCGCCCCGCGGCGACCAGGCGGCGGGCGATGTCGTCGAGATGGTTCAAGGCCATGTAGAGCACGATGACCGGCGATCCGCGGGCGATCGCCTCCCAGTCCGGGGCGCTGTCTTCCTCGCCCGGCACCGCGCCGTCGCTGTTGTGTCCGGTGATCAGCGTGACGGCCGAGTTGATGCCGCGATGGGTCAGCGGGATCCCGGCATAGGCGAGCCCGCCGATCGCCGCGGTGATGCCGGGAACGATGCGAAACGGGATGCCGGCTGCGGCGAGCGCCAACGCCTCCTCGCCGCCGCGCCCGAAGACGCAGGGGTCGCCGCCCTTGAGGCGCAGCACGCGCTTCTTCTCGCGGGCGAGCGCGATCAGCCGCGCCGAGATGTCGGGCTGGCGCGGCGAGGGGCGGCCGCCGCGCTTTCCGGCATCCTCCAGCGCCGCATTGTCGCGCGCCAGGTCGAGGATGCGCGGATCGACCAGCGCGTCGTAGACGATCGCATCGGCCTGGCCCAACGCCTGCAGCGCCAGCACCGATAGAAGTCCCGGATCGCCCGGCCCGGCGCCGACCAGCCAGACGCTGCCGGGTGTCATCTCGGGAAGTTGCAGGCGTTGGATGTCGATCATTGTTCCGAAGGTAGCCAGGGCCGGACGATTTGCTAAGATCATTCTATGGCACGGCAGGAAGCCAATCCGCTGCGCCGCGGATGGACGACCGGCGCTTGCGCCGCCGCCGCCGCGCGGGCCGCGTTCGCGGCGCTGTTGACCGGCGAATTCCCCGATCCGGTGACGATCCGACTGCCGCGCGGACAAACGCCGAGCTTTGCCCTGGCGCTCGCCGGCATGGACGGCGACAGCGCCCGCGCCGGCATCGTCAAGGATGCCGGCGACGACCCCGACGTGACACATGGCGCGACAATCATCGCCGAAGTGGCGTGGGGCGCGCCCGGCTCGGGCATCGGCTTTGCCGCCGGCGAGGGGGTCGGCACGGTGACCCGGCCCGGCCTCCAGCTCGGGATCGGCGAGCCGGCGATCAACCCGGCGCCGCGCGCGATGATCCGCGAGGCGCTCGCTGACCTCGCCGAGGCCAACGGCGCGCCGCCGCCCGACCTGACCGTGACCTTGGCGATCCCCGGCGGCGCGCGCCTCGCCGAAAAGACGATGAACGGACGGCTCGGGATCGTCGGCGGGCTGTCGATCCTCGGCACTACCGGGATTGTGGTGCCGTATTCCTGTTCGTCCTGGGTGCATTCGATCCATCGCGGCATCGACGTCGCCCGCGCCGCCGGCCTCGACCACGTCGCCGCCGCCACCGGCAGCACCTCCGAGCGCGCGGTGCAGCGCCTCTACGCGCTGCCCGATCATGCGCTGATCGACATGGGCGATTTTGTCGGCGGCACGCTCAAATATTTGCGCCGCCATCCGATCGCGCGCCTGACCGTCGCCGGCGGGTTCGCCAAGCTGGCGAAGCTCGCCGCCGGCCATCTCGACCTGCATTCGAGCAAGAGCCGGGTCGATCCCGCGGTGCTGACCGGGATGCTTGCGGCGGCGGGGGCCGATCGGGAGACCCTGACGGAAGCTGAAGGCTGCGACAGCGCCGGCGCGCTGCTTGACGCCGCCGGACCGTGGCGCGGCGCGCTGGCGGATGGCGTCGCTCGCCGGGCGCGCGCGGTGGCGCTGGCGACCTTGAGCGGCGCCACCGCGGTCGAGGTCGCGATCGTCGGCCGCGCCGGCGAATTCCTCGCGCGGGTGGGCGGCGAGGCGAACCGATGAGCGCGACACGGCTCCTGATCCTCGGCGGCACCGGCGAGGCGGCGGCGCTGGCGCGCGCGGCACTGGCCCGTTTCGGCGACGACGCGATCGAGGTGACGACCGCGCTCGCCGGCCGCACCCGCCGTCCCGGGCCGATCGCGGGGCAGGTGCGGATCGGCGGGTTCGGCGGCGCGGCGGGCCTCGCCGATTATCTCGCCGCCCAAAGCATCGACCGCGTCATCGACGCGACCCATCCCTTCGCCGCCCAAATCTCGCGCGCGGCGCGGCTTGCCTGCAGCCAGCTGGAGGTGCCGCGCCTCGCGCTGGTGCGCCCCGCCTGGCGGCGGCACCCGCTCGACCGCTGGATCGAGGTCGACACCCTCGAAGCGGCGGCGCAGATCGTCGGTCGGGTCGGCCGCCGCGCGCTGCTTACCGTCGGCGCCGGCGAGGTCGCCGCCTTCGCTCCAGCCACCGGGGTGCGCTTCGTGGTGCGGATGATCGATCCGCCGCGCGATACGCTGCCCTTGCGGTTCCATCAGGTCGTGCTCGGCCGCGGCCCGTTTGCGCTGCCCGACGAACGCCATTTGCTGCAGCGCCACGCGATCGACGTGTTGGTCTGCAAGGCGAGCGGCGGCGCTGCGACCGAGGCGAAGCTGGTCGCGGCGCGCGAATTGAGCCTGCCGGTGATCATGGTGCGCCGGCCGCTGGCCGAGCGCGGCCTCGCGGTCGATACGGTCGAGGCCGCGCTCGATTGGCTCGCCGGGCTCGACGAGCGGCCCGAGGCACGGAGGATGTCGTGAAGCGCACTCTCTGGAGGTTGCCCGGCCTCGCCGTCGCCATGCTTTGTGCCGCGGCGTCGGCCCGCGCCGATATCGCCTCGAAGCTGAACCCGTTCGGCGAGTACTACAACAACATCCCGCGCGCCGCGCAGGGGAACGACGTTGGCAAAATACGCATGCTGTTGACGGACGGCTACAGCCCCAATCAGACCGACGAAAACGGCGGCACCACCGGCATGCATGTCGCGGCCGGCAGCGGCAATCTGCAGATCATCGCGATTCTCTTCAAGGCCGGCGCCGACATCAATCAGAAGGACAATGTCGGCAGCACGCCGCTCGATTACGCCGCCGAGCACGACCGCTTGGAAGCGGTCAAGCTGTTGCTGGACATGAAGGCCAATGTCGACGCCGAGAACAAGAACGGCATGACGCCGCTGATGTTCGCGGCGAAAACCGGCGACATCGAAACCGTGCGAGCGCTATTGGCGCACGGCGCCAATCCGAACAAAAACGATTACACCGGCCGGGACGCGGTGGGCTGGGCGCTCGAATCGCACCGCCAGGCGGTGGTGCAGATGTTGAAGGACGCCGCCGCGCACAAGCGCTAGAGGGGGTCGCGAGCTTTTCGCGGCCGCAGCACATGGTGATGGTCGGCGGCGTAGAGGCGGCTGTCGCGGCCCTCGCCGGCGAGCGCCGGGCCAATGAGGATCAGCGCGGTGCGGGTGATGCCGGCGGCCTTCGCCGCGTCGCGGATCGTCGCCAGGGCGCCGCGGATCAGCAACTGGTCGGGCCAGCTGACGCGATGGGCGACGACCGCCGGGCAGTCCGCGCCGTAATGCGGGATGAGGGTGCGGACCACGCGCGCCAGGTTGGCGATCGACAGATGGATCGCCAGGGTCGCGCCGGTCGCGGCGAGGCGGCCGAGCTCCTCGCCCTCCGGCATCGGCGACGAGCGGGTCGCGGTGCGGGTCAGGATCACCGTCTGCGCGATCTCCGGCAGGGTCAGCTCGCACTGGAGCGCGGCGGCGGCGGCGGCGAAGGACGGCACGCCCGGCGTGACATCGTAGGGAATGCCGAACGCGGCGAGCCGGCGCATCTGCTCGGCGATCGCGCCGTAGAGCGAGGGATCGCCGGAATGGACGCGCGCGATGTCGAGCCCGGCGGCATGCGCCGCCACCATCTCGGCGACGATCTGGTCGAGCGTCAGCGGCGCGGTGTCGACGATCCGCGCCCCCGCGGGCGCCGCCGCGACGATCTCCGCCGGCACCAGCGAGCCGGCATAGAGACAGACCCGGCAGCGCTCGATCAGCCGCAAGCCGCGCAGCGTGATGAGGTCGGCGGCGCCCGGCCCGGCGCCGATGAAGTGGACGGTCATCCCGCGAAGTTCTTTTACGCGTCTCCCCCGCGAAAGCGGGGGTCCAGGGCGACCGCATCGTCGCTTGCCCTGGGTTCCCTCCCCGGACGGCCGGCCCCGACGGGCCGTTCCGGGGATCGCGGCAAAGACGGCGAGAGCTGATATCCCCGCGGCGTGTAGAGGCGCGGCGGCTCGCCGGCGATAACGCGGGTGGTGCTGCTGCCGATGATGACGACGGTCAGCATGTCGATTTCGGCCGCGGCGAGCGCGTCCAGCCGCGCGACCCGCCAGCTCTCGTCGGCCCGGCCGACATCGCGGGCGATCAGCACCGGCGTCGGCGGCGGGCGATGGTCGAGGAAGATCGCCGCCGCCTCCCGCAGCCCCGCCTGCCGCCGCGCCGAGCGTGGGTTATAGAGCGCGACGACGAAATCGCCCGCGGCCGCCGCCTCCAACCGGGCGCGGATCGCCGGCCAAGGGGTCATCAGGTCAGACAGCGAGATCGCGCAAAAATCGTGGCCGAGCGGCGCCCCGGCCCGCGCGGCCGCGGCCTGCATCGCGCTCACTCCCGGCGATACGACGATGTCGATTGCGACCCAGTCGCGCCGCCGCTCGCTGTCGATCAGCTCGAAGACCAAGGCGGCGAGCCCGTAAATCCCGGCATCGCCGGACGAGACCAACGCGACAGACTTGCCGGCGGCGGCGAGGTCGAGCGCGCGGCAGGCCCGTTCGGTTTCGGCGCCGAGCCTGCCGGGATGCAGGGTCTTGCCCGCGGTCGCGCGGCCGAGGAGATCGAGATAGAGGCCGTAGCCGACGATGTCGCTGGCCTCGGCGATGAGCGCGCCGGCCTCGGGCGTGCGCCAGGCGGCGTCGCCGGGGCCGATGCCGACGATCGCGAGCCGGCCGCGCGGCCGGCCGATCGCGCCAGCGTCGAGCGGCGCCGCGGCGCGGGCGACCGCGCAGGTCGCGCGCCGCGATTTGCGCTTCGCGACGACGAGCGACCCGTCCGTTCCGGCGGCGGCGAGCGCGGCGCCCTCGGCGACGCCCCAGCAGCCGGTGGCGCGGAACGCCGCCGCGGAACGCTCGCTGAGGCGCGGCGTCTCGGCGAGCAGGCGCTCGGCCGGGAAGAACCGCGCCGGCACGCCAAGCCGATCGGCGAGCGCATGGATGCCCTTCTCGTCCAGTTTCAGCTCGACCGAAACGATGGCCGCGACCGACGCCGCGGCGAGCCCGGCGGCGGCAAGGCTCTCTTCCGCCAGGGTGGCGATTTCATCGGCGGCGCAGCCGCGCTCGCAGCCGATCCCCAGCGCCAGCATCGGCGGGTGAAAGACCAGCGCAGTTTCCCCATCGGCGACGCGGCTGTCGGTGACGCGCACGGCGAACTCGGCCGCGTCGGTCCAGGCGACGCTGCCGGCGCGCAGCCAATCGGCGCATCCCCGCGCATCGTGAAGCGCGACGGGCCTGCCGGCGATCAGTGCCGCGGCGATTGGCTTCATGCGCTCGGGATCGGCTATCCTCCAGCCGGGCGGCGGCTCATCGAGCGCGAGGCCGAGCCGGAGATCGCCCGCGGTGGTGATCGCGGCGATGCCGCTCAGCGCCTCGGCCAAAATGCGGGCGATCCGGTTGGCGCCGTGGTGCCCGCCCAAGAGCGGCACCGCGACCGAGCCGTCCTCGGCGAGCGCGACGACGGGCGGCTCTTGATGCTTGTCGTCGAGCAGCGGCGCCAGCGCCCGGACCAGGATGCCGCTGGCGCACACCCCGACGATCGGCCGCCCCGCGACGAACAGCTCCGCCAGATGCGGCACGACGCGGTCGTAGGCTCGGTCCCAATCGCCTTGCGCGCCGCGCGGCCCATGTAGTTCGGCGCCCGGCAACAAGTCGCGAACGCGCCGCCCGAGCACCGCCGCGTTCGGGCCGAGCACGACGATCGCGATCCCGTCAGGTAGCGGAGGTTTGCAGCCGTACCCGCTCAGCCGGCGTCCCTCCTCTCACCCAAGGCGATTCCGGAGTCCAGGTTTTCTGCGGTTTTTCACTCACCGGCACGGCGCTGGTTCCCCCTCTTGCCTACCCGACTCTACCCCTCTAATCAAATCGATTTTCGCGGTCATGGTGGGCGGGCTGTCCCGGCCAAATGAGGTGCAATATGAAAACGAGCGCAACGACCAAGGGCGAATCCCCTTCTCGGCTGATCGACGCGAGGATCAAGGAACTGGACGACTGGAGGGGCAAGACGCTCTCCCGTGTCCGCGCTCTCATCAAACAGGCTGACCCTGAGGTGGTCGAGGAGTGGAAGTGGAGAGGCGTTCCGGTTTGGTCTCACGATGGCCTGATCTGCACCGGCGAGACGTACAAGAGCGTCGTGAAGCTGACGTTCTCCAAGGGCGCTTCCCTGAAGGACCCTTCAAGGCTGTTCAACTCCAGCCTCGAAGGCAACGCCAGGCGCGCTATCGATTTCCATGAGGGTGATGAAATAGATGAGGCTGCCTTCAAGACGCTCATACGCGCCGCTGCAGCCCTGAACAGGTCATCGGCCCGATAGTCCGAATCCGGCGAACGACGATGCGCTCGACCGAACTAGCCCGCCGGCCGCTCGTAACAGACGCGGCCGTCGCGCAGCGTCATCTGCGCGAGCAGCCGGCGCTTGGCGATGATCGTGCTGCCCTCGCTGTCCTTGAGCTCGAAATTGCCGTCCCGCAGCTCGAGGACCGCGAGGTCGGCGTTGGCGCCGGGCCGTAGGGTGCCGACCGTGCCAGCGTAGCCGAGGATTTTCGCCGGCGCGGCGGTCGCGCGGGCGACGATGTCGTCGAGCGACATGCCGAAATGCAGCAGCTTCGACATCGTCGTCAGCAAATCCCACACCGGCCCCTGGGTCGCGCTGGTCATGGTGAGGTCGGTGGAAATGGTGTCGGGCAGGAAGCCCTGGTCGAGCGCCTTCTCGATCATCCGGAAGCTGAAATGGTTACGACCGTGGGCGCAGTCGAAGACGATGCCGTGCCTTTGCGCCTCGACCACCTCCTTCAACAGAAACTGCTTTTCCTCACCCATGATGCCGTGGGCGCGGCCGTGGTAGCAGTGGGTGACGATGTCGCCGGGCGCCATCTCGGCGAGGATATCCGGTAACGGGATCGGCGAATCCGTGATGTGGATCATCAGCGGCACGCCGCACATCGCCGCGGTCTTGCGCGCCATTTTCACCGGCTCGGTGGTGTATTCCCAGACGAGGTTCGGGCCGTAGCGCAGCTTGACGCCGATCGCCAAATCGGGGTTCTCACTGATCGTGCGGGCGCAGCCTTCGGGGTCGGCATAGGGGAAATGCGATAATTCGCCGCCGCGCGACGTGCCGGTGATGCCGATCGCCGACAGGTTCACAAAGGCGCGCACGCGGGTGTGGACCGCGGTGTCGAGAACATGTCGGAGGCCGGCGAAATTCGCCGAGCCGGTGCTGCCGGCATCGCACAAGGTGGTGACGCCGCTCGCCCGGCAGAAGCGGTCGGTGTGCCCGCCCATGTCGTGCGCGTTGACGAAGACGTGGGCGTGGATGTCGATGAGGCCCGGGGTGACGATGCGTCCCTTGGCGCTCAGCGTGCTCCGCGCCTCGTTCCGCGGCAGGTTGGCGCCGATTTCGACGATCTTGCCGCCGGCGATGCCGACATCCATGCGGCCCTTGAGGCCAGCGGCGGGGTCGAGCACTTCGCCGTCGGTCAGCAGCAGATCGTATCGCATGGGCGTCCCCTCCCGTCGTTGCCGGCCATCTTAAGTCGTCATCGCGAGCGCGGTGAAGCAATCTCGGGCGATTCGCAATACAGACCCGCCTCCTCCCGAGGCCGGATGCAACGCAGACCCCCGGTAGCGGCGGGTGGCCGTCGATTGTCCGGGGCCGTTCGCCGACATACTCTCCGCGGGTTCTGCCTAAACGGAGGGCAATCCTTGGATCAGGCCGTCGCAGATAAGGTGCGACCGGCCGGCACCGTTCCGCGCCGCCGGCTGATCTTCGCCGCCTCGCTGATGGCGACCTTTATGGCGGCGGTCGAGAGCACCATCGTCGCCACCGCGATGCCGACCATCGTTGCCGATCTCGGCGGGTTCCGGCTGTTCAGCTGGGTGTTCGCGGCCTATCTGCTGACGATGGCGGTGTCGATCCCGGTCTACGGCCGGCTCGCCGATCTCTATGGCCGCAAGCGGATATTCTTTGTCGGCGCCGGCATCTTCTTGGTGGGTTCGACGCTCTGCGGCTTTGCCCGCTCGATGGTGATGCTGGTGCTGTTTCGGGCGCTCCAGGGCGCGGGAGCGGGCGCGGTTCAGCCGCTCGCCTCGACCATCGTCGGCGACATCTTCACCCCGACCGAGCGCGCCCGCGCCCAGGGCTGGATCTCCAGCGTCTTCGGCGTTTCCGCGATCATCGGCCCGGCGCTCGGCGCGTTCCTCGTCACCCACCTGCACTGGTCGGTGGTGTTTTGGGTCAACCTGCCGATCGGGTTCGTCGCCATCACGATGTTCGCGTTGTTCCTGCACGAGCGGGTCGAGCCGCGCCCGCACCGGATGGATTATCTCGGCGGCGTCCTGATGGTGATCGGCGTCGGCGCGCTGATGCTGGCGCTGGTGGAGGCGGCGAGCCTCGACATCGCGCATATCCTCCTGCTTGTCGCGATCGCGGCGGCGGCGCTGGCGCTGCTTTTCGTCCATGAGCGGCAGGCGGCGGAACCGATGGTGCCGCTGGGGCTGTGGCGCCGGCGGGTCATCGCGCTAAGCAATCTCGGCGTGTGCGGCACCGGTGCGACGATGATGGGGGTGACCGTGCTGTTGCCGACTTTTGTCCAGGGCGCGATGGGCGGCAGCCCGGGGATCGCCGGCATGGTTCTCGGCGCGATGTCGGTCAGCTGGATGTTCGCCTCGATCGGCGCGGGGCGGCTGATGATTCGCACCTCCTACCGGCGGACCGCGGTGCTCGGCGGCGCCGCGCTGGTCGGCGGCAGCATCATGCTGCTGACGCTCGACCCGAAGGCCGGGGTGTGGTGGCCGCTGTGCGGCTCGCTGCTGATCGGGGTCGGCATGGGCAGCTGCAACACCAGCTTCCTGGTGGCGATCCAGGCGAGCGTCGATTGGAGCGAGCGGGCGGTGGCGACCAGCTCGAACATGTTCATGCGCATGATCGGGCAGTCGCTGGGCGCGACGATTTTCGGCGCCATCCTCAATTTCGGCCTGCAAGCCCGGCTGCCGGGGGCGAGCGACGCGGTGAACCGCCTGCTGGAGCCGGGCGCGCGGCGGATCCTCGACGCCGGCGACATCGCCCGCCTGGCCGACGCCGTCGCGCGCTCGGCACACGACGCCTATTTTGTCGTCGTCCTGGTCGCGGCGGCGACGCTGGCCGTCGGCGCGGGGTTTCCGGCGGGGCTGAGCCCGTCGCGGCCGGCGCGCTGATCAGCCGCCGGCGAGCGCCGCCTTGTAGGCCTTGACCGCGCCGATCCAGCCCAGCTTCAGCGCGTCGGCGGTCAGCTCGTGGCCGATCGAGGCCTCCGCCAAACCGGGCATCGCCTTCACCAGCGCCGGCAGGTTATCGAGGTTAAGGTCGTGGCCGGCGTTGACGACGAGCCCGCGCGACGCGGCGCGGGCCGCCGTTTCGGCGCAGGCGCCAAGCATCGCCGCCGCGTCGCCGTTGCGGAAACCGTCGGCATACCCGCCGGTATAGATCTCGACCCCGTCGGCGCCGGTCCCCGGCACCCGGTCGATGACAGCGAGGTCGGGGTCGATAAAGAGGATCACCCGCGCGCCCAGCCGCTTCAGCCGCGCCACCGAAGCGGCGACCAGCGGGGTATCCTCGTTGCCGAGCTTCCAGCCTTCCTCCGAGGTCAAGACGCCCGGCCCGTCGGGGACCAGGGTGCACTGCTCGGGCCGCACCGCCTCGCAGATCGCGAACAGGCGCGCGTCCGGATAACCTTCGATGTTGAGTTCGCAACCCGGCCGCCAAGGCGTCATCAAGGCGGCGAGCGCCGGAACGTCGCTGCCGCGGATGTGGCGCTCGTCGGGCCGCGGATGCACCGTGATCCCCTCGGCTCCCGCCTCGTAGGCGCGCCGCGCGAACTCCAGTACGTCCGGCACCCCGGTGCGACGCGAATTGCGCAACAGGGCGATCTTGTTGAGGTTGACGCTGAGCCTCGCCATCGCACTATCTTAGTTTCTTGACGGTGGCAGTTCCAGCCCGCTCCCCCACCCGGCCATCCA
>Ga0075522_10001975_pt1 | contig 15396 bp, 6 predicted proteins | sample NGEPerA_FD_74796 | JGI IMG/M metagenome (GOLD analysis project Ga0075522, IMG submission 74796) | Arctic peat soil microbial communities from the Barrow Environmental Observatory site, Barrow, Alaska, USA - NGEE PermafrostL2-A | ecosystem: Environmental > Terrestrial > Soil > Wetlands > Peat ... | reverse complement strand
CGATTTTTATCGCGGTATGGGCGCGGCTGGTGGTCGCGCCACCGATCAGCAGCGGCAGCTTAAAACCTTGGCGCTCCATCTCGCGGGCTACGTGCACCATCTCATCGAGAGACGGCGTGATCAGACCACTCAGGCCAATCACATCTGCATTTTCCGACCGGGCGCGCTCGAGGATCTTTTCACAGGGCACCATGACGCCCATGTCAATGACTTCGTAGTTATTGCAGGCTAGAACGACTCCCACAATGTTCTTACCGATATCGTGAACGTCGCCCTTCACGGTGGCAAGTACGATTTTGCCTTGCGTCTTGACGGCCTGGCCGGCTGCCGCCATCGCCGCCTTCTCAGTCTCCATGAAGGGCGTCAGGTACGCCACGGCCTTCTTCATGACGCGAGCGGACTTCACGACCTGAGGCAGAAACATCTTGCCTGCCCCGAACAGATCGCCGACGACGCTCATGCCGGCCATAAGCGGCCCCTCGATCACAAGCAAAGGGCGGCCCAGCTTGACGCGGGCTTCTTCCGCATCGCCCTCAATAAAGGCGTCAATGCCCTTCACCAGCGCATGCGACAGGCGCTCCTCCACCGTGCCCGAACGCCATTCTTCGGCCTTCTTTTCATTGGCTATCGGCCCCTCACTGGCGGCCTTTAATTTGTCGCCGTGCTCTACCAAACGCTCAGTCGCATCGGGACGCCGGTTCAGCAGTACGTCTTCGACTAGAACCTTTAACTCCGGTTCAATTTCCTCGTAGACTTCGAGCATCCCCGCGTTGACGATGCCCATATCCATGCCTGCTGAGATGGCGTGATAGAGAAACGCAGAGTGCATGGCCTCGCGAACTTTGTTGTTGCCGCGGAAGCTGAAAGAAATATTGGAAACACCGCCGCTTACCTTCGCGTGTGGAAGATTAGCTTTAATCCAACGGGTGGCGTTAATGAAGTCCACCGCGTAGTTGTTATGCTCCTCCATACCGGTTGCGACGGTCAAAATGTTCGGATCGAAGATGATGTCTTCGGGAGGAAAACCGATTTCAACTAAGATGTCGTAAGCGCGTTGGCAAATACGGGTCTTATCCTCATAGGTTGCGGCCTGCCCCTGTTCGTCGAACGCCATCACGACGACCGCTGCTCCATATTTAAGAACGGTAGCTGCGTTTTGCCGAAACTTCTCCTCGCCTTCCTTAAGGGAGATTGAGTTTACAATGCCTTTGCCCTGCAGGCATTTGAGCCCAGCTTGGATGACCTCCCACTTGGAAGAGTCCACCATAAACGGGACTTTGGCGACTTCCGGTTCGCTGCCGAGAAGCTGCAAAAAGCGCGTCATCGCTTCGACGCCATCGATCATGCCTTCATCCATGCAGATATCGATCACGTTCGCGCCGTTCTCGACCTGCTGCCGAGCGATGCTGACGGCTTCCTCGTATTTGCCGGCCTTGATCAACTTCGCAAATTTCGGCGAGCCGGCGACGTTCGTTCGCTCGCCGATCATGATGTAAACACCGTTTTGCTGGGTAAACGGCTGGGATCCCGAGAGACGAAGCGGTTTCGGCTCACCGACTGTCGCGCTCGGAACACTAACGCTGACCGATGAACTCGCTTCCGCCAGTTCGCGCGGATGCTTGCCCTCCAGCGCCTTTGCAATCGCCGCGATATGCTCGGGCGTGTTACCGCAACAGCCGCCCGCGATGTTGATCAGCCCCCCACGCGCGAATTCGCCGAGGTAACGAGCCATGTCCGCCGGCTGCAAATCAAATCCCGTCGGGGAGAGAGGATTCGGCAGGCCAGCATTCGGATAGCACGAGATCGCGGCATTCGATTTCTCCGCCAGATCGGCCAGGAAGGGATACATCAGATCCGGACCAAGAGAACAATTGAGTCCCACCGACAGCGGCTTGATGTGGCGCACGGCGTTCCAGAACGCTTCGATGGTTTGCGCAGAGATCATGGTTTCGCCGCCACGACCCACGGCTGCGGAAATCATCACCGGCAGTTCTTTGCCGTCCTGATCGAATACCTCGCGGATGGCCACCAGTGCGGCTTTCGCGTTTAGTGAATCGAAAATCGTTTCCACCAGAAGCAGGTCTGAGCCTCCGGCGATGAGGGCTCGTACCTGCTGGATATAGGCGGCCTTGACTTGATCGAAGGTAACCACCCGAAAGCCGGAATCATCCGCATCAGGCGAGTTCGAAAGTGAAACGGTCAACGGTCCGATCGCACCGGCGACGAACCGGGGACGAGACGTGGCGTTCGCGACCCGGTCGGCCCACTCACGGCACTGCCGCGCCGATTTCTCGTTGATCTCCCATGCCAAATCGGCAAGAAAAGGATCGTCGATGATCTTTTGATAGAAGGCAGGGTCTTTACGGCCGCCAGTCTCCCGCGGATCGTCGACGAAAAATTCGCTTTGTGAGATGGTGGTGGAGCCGAACGTATTCGTCTCGATGATGTCGGCTCCAGCCTCCAGAAATCGGCGATGGATGTCGCAGATCATATCCGGCTGGGTCAGAGAAAACAGATCGCCGTTATTGAGAAGATCCTTCTTTGAGGCCTTGAACCGCTCCCCCCGGATGTCGGATTCCTTCATTCCATAGCTGCGAATGGTAGTGCCCATCGCGCCATCGATGATGGCAATGCGTTTCTCAAGAATCTTCCGGAGCGGATGCTGATGATCTAAGGTCATGTTTACAGAGAGAGCGCCCGAGTGGGTGCCTATTTAGATGATAGCGGTCGGAAAAGGGTGCTCCTTGCTGGACAAACTATATTCCCGCGAGCGTTCCGAATATTTCAAATTGTGCGGAGTGCGCAAGTGCTTTGTGATTAACCAGTTCCGAACACGTAGGGATCCGTCCTTACCTCTCATTGTTCGACAGTCCGGTGGCGGATCGTTAACGAGAGTGTCCCCTCAAGCCCAGGGGAATTCGTTCGGGAGAACGAGAATCGGTGGTGACGCCACCGATTTGGCGTCGGCATGGTAACTATCGCTCGTAGGTTGTTACGTATAAGCGAAACGCCCGGCGTGCTTAACCGGTGACGCGAAGGATTCCGGGTTAGTGCCGCTCAGCCCGGGCCAGGACTTCATAGGGACGCATCATTTCGTTGTCTTCATGCTCCAGGATGTGGCAATGCCAGACGTAGCGGCCAACGTAACCATCGAATTTGACGATAATCCGCGTGCTCGCTCCGGGCGTGGCGCGGACTGTATCTTTCCAGCCGGCCTCGTTCGGCTCGGGTGGAAACGCTTCGCTCTTGTAGGTCAATTTCTTGTCGTACACCAGTTGGGTAACATCGATCGCGCGGCGATCCAGAATTTGGAAACGGACCAAGTGCAGGTGAATCGGATGCGTGTCATCCGTTGTATTCAGGAATTCCCAGATCTCCGTACTGCCGAGCTCCGGTTTTTCAGAAATCGGTTCATGCCAGCGTTTCCCGTCGAGCAGATGAATCGCTGGTTGGTCGTCCAGATTGTCGATCTCATCAAGTGTGAGTTGTCGGGTGACTATCGCGTCGGACTCTTTAAACCTCTGGATGGGGCGAAGGACTTGGGGCACCGCGCTAGGATCGTCAACTTTTTCGCTCGTGACACGGAACTGCATCAATGTGGTCGCGAGATTAGTGAGGAGAATCTTCGACCCTCGATGTTCCGCGAAGTCTACAACAACATCCGCGCGCTCGCCGGGAGCCAAGTTCAGTCTGTTCACCGCAACGGATGCAGGCAGTAGTCCTTGATCGGTTCCAATCTGTTGAAAGGCCTGCCGCTTCCGAGACACAAGAAAAAGAAGCGGGAATTGGAAGCATTCAGGATGCGGAAGCGATATTTGCGCGGCTGCACATCCAGATACGGAAGCAGCTTTCCATTCAGTAGGACGGCTTCGCCCGCGTATTCCGGAATCCAGGGAGCAGCTGCATTTTGCGCCACCGGGTAATATAACTGCCCGTCGGCGCGAATCATGCGATCCATTAGCACAAGAGGGATTTCGTACTCGCCGTTGGGCAACTGAAGCGCGGCTTCAAAGGAATCGCGGATCGTATACAGCCCCGCCATGCCTGCGCAATTGTTTAAGCGATTGATGCCCATAGCGTGGTCGTGATACCAGAGCTGCGTCGCTTCTTGTTCATTTGGATAGTGAAACGTCGCCGATTTACCCGGGCCATACCATGCCTCTGGCCAGCCATCGCTTGCGGAAGGCACTTTGGCTCCGTGAACGTGAACGACGATTCGCGACTCAGGGCGCCCTTTTTCCGCGCCCATCAGATTGTGATCGATGGGGAGAAAATGTTTTGCCGGTAAACGGTTGGGCCAATCGATGGCAATCTCTTCGCCACTGCGCGCCTCAATTGTCGGCCCCGGGACGCTGTTCCCATATCCCCAAAAACGCGTAGGGGCAACGTCACGATGGATCTTTGAAAAAAATTCCTGGACCGGAATCCGGTAGAAAGGGACTTGCTGATGCGCCCCGTTGGGACGCGTGCCCATCGGCTTGGCAACAGCGAGTCGCGGAAGGGAGTCCACAAAAGGAGTGAGCTTCGCGAGATCCAGTTGCGGAGGCGCGGGCGCCAACTTGGGAGACGCCATATGCGCCATACTGTGCGCCATTTGGGCATTTCCAAAACGACCAGCGGCGGTTAAAAGGCCGCCGCCGATCGCAAAGCTACGTCTCGTAATGCGAGTTTTCAGTGTTTTGTACCTGCGGTTTCTACTCTACGGAACAGTGATCGTGCCAGTGACCTGGCCGGTGATCGGCGAAAGCAACGGCGTGGTGGAGTTGGGTGGGACCGCCGGCGTGAAGTCGAACATGCTGTTGATGGTCCCGAGCGCCACTCCGTTTACCGTGGTTCCGACGATGGCGTCAAACGATCCGCCGCCAACTTGTCCTAATGTCCAGTTGTCTTCGATGAAGCGCATGATCGAGGTCTGGATGGTCAATGTGTGGTCCACGTAATTCTGTTTGGCCCAAGGAGAGATAACCATGAGCGGAGTGCGAACGCCGGGAGAGCAACGGCCATGCACGGGATTCGGGGTGTTCGGACCCGGCAGTACCGGAGTAACTCCCTGCACTCCGCAGGCAGCGGTCCCGGTGAGACCATCGAACGTCGAGAAAGATCCGTTGATGATCGGCGCCGATTGATGATCGTACCAGCCGTCGGAATCGTCATAAGCGACGATGACCGCCGTGTTGGCCCAGAAGGGCGACTGTGCCAGCGCATTGACTATGCTGACGACAAAGGTTTGTTCATCCAGCGGATTGGAGTTGGCGGGGTGTGCATCCTGATACGCCGGAGCTTTCAGGAAGCTGACGACCGCAAGATTACCGACGCTCAACGCGTCGAAGAAGTCATGCGTGTCGTATTGATGATTGGCACAGGTGGCCGCTACGCAGGCGACGGTGGCATTTGCGGTGTCGGCCGGTGTTCCGATGACCGACACACTGGCTGGGCGCGTGTGGTTCGGATTCGTCGTGGAGACGTAGTACTGAAATGGCTGATGGTGGTCGACATAATCGGCCACTGTGCTCCAGGTAGTGGGAGAGACCGTGCTGCGATTGCAGCCGGTTGAGCCGTTCGGATTCGTTACGGTGAGATCGAATCCGCCTTGGAACCAGCCCCAGCTAAGCCCCTTGGCGTTGAGCAGATCGCCGACATTCTTTCCAGCCATCTGAACGTTCAGCGAACTGGTATTGGAGCAAGTGTCGCCAAAAGCCTCGGCGTCGCCAATCATAGTGAATCCGCCCTGGCCGTCCGCGGTTTCGTTGCTCGATGGCTGGTTGGTCACTTGGGCAAAACCATTTGTCTGGCCGGAGATCAAATTTATCGCACCCGGCGTGGAAGGTCCAAACTGTGTGTTGTAGGAGTTATCGCTCATCGCGAACTGTTGCGCGTAGTTCCAAAATGCGGTGACCGTGTTGCCGTCGTAGTAGCCCATCACCAGGCCTTTCGTGCCAACGGCGGGAGGAACGGCGACCAATGGAAAATTCGGAGCACCGCCGGTAGCACCGGTCTTCGCGGGAAACAGGTCCATCGCGTACGGAAACGGAGTGACGAGTCCGTCGAACGACGCCTGTTCCGGTCCATAGCTATGGCTCATGCTTTGCGTGTGCGCCTGACTGCGGTTTAGACGGAACGGATTGGCAGCGCCGGCGCCGTTTCCAGCAGTGTTGTTAAGGTTGGGGTTGTTGGTCAATAAGGATGTGGTCAACCCATTCACGTAGTTCGACGTTCCGGGCGTTCCATTTACCGTCGGCGTTCCGGGAGCAGCCGTGAAGCGCGGCTGTCCGGGAGGATTCTGGGCCGACGGATAAGTCCCGAAGTAATGATCGAAGGAAATATTTTCGCCGAAGATGACGACGACGTGTTGGATCGGCGTGATTGGGGTTGGCGGAGCTGCGGCTAGGGCCGGATCAACAGCCAAGCTCATCAGCATCGACAGGCTCATCGCGATCGAAAGAAATGGACGCATATCTTCTCCTATTTGGGCTCGCTCGATGTCAGTTTGAATGCAGGAATGGGCGTGGTAGCTAGGCGCGCAGGCGCTTCCGAAGAGCGAAGAGCAGAGCGGCACCGGAACTCAGAAGCAGATAGGTGGATGGTTCGGGGCTCAGCTGAACATCGTCAATCGCCAAACCTGAAAAGTTGGCGTTGCCGGTGGATTGCGTAATTTGCAGGCCAAAGATATCCGCGCTCGTATCGGAAACTACAAAGTATCCATTCCCCGGGTTCGCGGTCGCTTCGCTGATCGTTTCGGTAAACGCCGCGCCAAAGGCTACACCCGACGAATTCAGGGCCTGGATGGTAATCGTAACTCCCGGGTCGGAATCCGCGATGCCGACACCAATAGCGTTGCGGCCAACCGCGTTGAGGAAGCTGAGGTTCGCGCTGCCGTTCGGACTCATGTCAAACAACTCATTCGGAAAGCTCTGCGTGCTAAAGGGAATGATCAATAGTCCGTCGGGACTGGAGAACGTCACGCCCGAGGCGACCAGCGACGGGCACGCCGATACGGTGCATGCCACGATGCTGTCAAAGTTGATCGTGGTTCCTCCCATGTTCGGCGAGGGTCCAGTCGGTGTGGAGAGGCCCGCGTTGCCGGGCGTTCCTACCGTAATAAAGGGAGCGGCCTGTATGGAGATCGCGCTCACGAAAACCGCCGCGAATGCAAGTAGTTGTGATTTCATTTTCGTTTCTTCAAAGGCTATCCAGCACGCTGATCCTACCAACCGCCCATGACGAGTAAATGAATCTTTAGGGAAATCCTCGTAACGTGTCAAAAATAGGGTTAACTCGGCCGTAAATGTACAGTCAAAGCGTGATGGACTGTCAAATGAAGGAGCGGCTTTTATGACGCACATTACGTCACAAGCTGCCAAGTTTTTCGGGAGTGATCCGTTCTAGAAGCAGCTGTCCGCCAGATTTCAAGCGCGGCTGCACGACCTAAGTAAGACAGACCGGAGTGGGCTGCGCCCCGCGACGATCGCTGCCGCCAACGTGAAAGGTACTCGACTCTGAAGTTGCGAAGGATAAATCAGGGAACAGACTACTTCTTGGTACCGCGATAGCTAGGCGCTCGCCAGCGCGATTTTAATAACACACCGTCAGCCCCGGGATGGTTGTTCCGTCGCGATAGACTCGGCGTCTCGTGCGCGGAGAAGCTCCGCGATCTTGCCGCCCACTTCCGACATAAATTCTTCGAGCTGCGCCGGCTTCGTGATGACACATTTGGCTCCCAGGTCCAGCGCTGCCTTATGCTCTCGAGGTTGTAAGTAAGACGTGAGAACAGCTTTAGGAACGTCAGCCAGGCGCGCCACGGTGGCGGCTGCGGCGAGGATTTCTCCTCCATGTCCGGTCGGAAGGTTGTAGTCGACCAGAATCAGATCGGGAACGGGCAGCGTGCCGTCTTGATACTGCACCACGGCGTTGATCGCCTCTGCCGCCGTGGCGTAATTCTCAATGGCGAAAGAAATCGAATGTCGATTGAGTGCCTCTTCGATTAACCAGACATCGGCCGGGTTGTCTTCTGCCACAAATAGCCTTACAGATTCCGTAGTCATCACGCCTCCTGTTCCTCGGCCTCTGTTCGCAAGGGCACGGAAAATCGGAAAATCGAACCACCTTCGGGCGGTGACTCCACCCAGATTTTGCCGCCGAGCCGTTCGGTCACAGCCTTACAGATGGCAAGTCCCATGCCCGCGCCTCCTCCTCGATCAAGACGGCGGAAAACACCGAAGATGTATTCGTGGTATTTCGGATCGATCCCTATGCCGTTATCCTGAACGGAAAAAACCCAAGCAGAGTCAGTAGCGTTGCCGGAGATTCGAACCACAGGGGAACTCGCCGATCGGTATTTGATTGCGTTGGCCACCAGGTTCTGAAAGAGCTGTACCAGCAAAATGTCGTTTCCGTAGATGAAGGGCAAGCGATCGCGTTCAATAACAGCCTGATTCTCGTCGATCAAGTCCTGCAGATTCGCCGTGACCTGGCGTAGTACGGCATTGCAATCGACCAGGGTCCACGATGCTTCTCGCGGCGCCGTTACACCTAATTCGCTTACGTGGATGTACTGGCGCAATCCACCAAGCAGCTCATGCAAGCGTGCGGCGTGGCTCTGAATCGTCAAAAGCATCCGCTTGCGATCTTTGGTGGAGGCGGTCTCACCCGTAGTCGATAACCATTGAGAAAACGCAAGCACCGTGCGGACCGGCTCCTGCAAGTCGTGACTGGCCGCCCACGCAAATTGCCGCAAAGCTTCATTCGAGTAACTGAGTTCCGCGGTTCGCTCGGCTACCCGTTTTTCGAGCTCAGCGTTCACTCTCTGGATGCGGGCCTCGGCCTGGACCTGTTCGGTTGCATCTCGAATGGCAGTAGTAAAGAGGTATTTTCCGGATGTATCAAAGATACTGCGCGTGATCTGCACCGGAAAGCAAGTGCCATCATGACGCAGCGCGGTGAGCCGGCTTTCTGGAGCAGTGCCAGACCAATTCGATACTGGACCGTTCCCCGCCTCCGGAGTGGTTGCGGGCTGCCATTCCGGGATAAGCGTGCGGAGATCGCGCCCAATGAGCGACTCCCGCACGTGGCCGAACATCGTATCTGTGCGGGAATTGGCCAGTTCTATAATTCCGGTCTCGTTCGTGATTACCATGGCGTCGGGGGCGCTCTCCAGAACCGCTCGGAAACGGCGTTCGGCGACTGCCACCCTCTCGGTCTGCCGATGCAGCAGCCGCTCATTGCGGTGCATGTCCACGAATACCGCGACCTTACTTTGCAGGATTTCGGGAAGGATGGGCTTGAACAGGAAATCGACGGCGCCGAGGTCGTAGCCGCGGAACAATTGCTCGTCGCTACGATAGGCAGTGAGAAATAGGATAGGAGTGTGCCGGCTGCTTTTGCGAGAGCGGATCAGCGCCGCAGTCTCAAAGCCGTCCATCCCCGGCATACGCACATCCAGCAAAATCGCAGCGAACTGGTGATCCAGGCAGTACCGCAGCGCATCTTCGCCCTTGTCGGCGAGCATCAACTCTTGTTCCAGCGGTTCCAGCGTGGCTTGCAGCGCGATCAGATTGCTGGGATCATCGTCCACCAGCAAGAGCTTCACGCGTTCGTGCTGCGTCGAATTGTTCTCTTCAAAGGCAGTCACGGCTACATTCATGTTTTATTCCCGCCAAGGGCATCAGCGCAAGTTCCGCGCAGGGGTATACCGCCTGAAACGATGGAACCGGCTGAGCTCATAATAGTTTCGTTACGGCAGTACCTTCCGGGGCGTTCTTCAAACCAGCGAGCCAAACGCGCATTACCGAGAACAGATAGGCTAGGTCCACAGGTTTGCTGACGTAGTCAGACGCCCCCGCCTGAAGGCATTTTTCTCGATCGCCCTTCATGGCCTTCGCGGTAAGCGCGATTACGGGAAGCGAGGCAAAGCCTGGCAGACGCCGGATCTCACGGGTGGTCTCGTAGCCATCCATTTCCGGCATCATTATATCCATCAACACTAAGTCTACGTCGGGATTCTCCCGTAACCGTTCGATGCCGCTTTTGCCCGTTTCCGCGTGCAGCACGACAATTTCATGCGATTCCAGTACGCTCGAAAGCGCGAAGATATTGCGCAAGTCATCGTCCACGACAAGAATTTTCCGGCCGGCCAACGCCTGATCTATCTGCCGCGCCTTCACGAGCTCGCGCCGCTGCAGGTCGGTGAGGGTTTCCTCATTCCGGTGCATTCGCAGCACGGTCTCGTCCAGCAATCGCTGCATGGAGGGCGCATAGCGAATCAAACTCGCCCGTGAGAGGCGATGCAGGTGGGCGGTCAGATAGCCCTCAATTTGGGGAGGTCCCAGAACGACGATGGCTGGCACGAACGGATCGAAACGGGCCTGCACTTCTTCTATGAATCCGATACCGAAATCGGCGTCTTCGGCACCTGAAACCACCCAGTCTAAAATAATGCCGTCCACGTGCGGATCACTCGTGTCTCGCAATAGAGCAAGGGCGTCGGCTCCCGAAGACGCGAAGTCCATTTCGACATCGGAGGACTGTACCGTCTCTTCGATCTCTTTGCGCATAGCCTCCGAACTGCTGATAACCAGTAGCTTTTTCTTGCCCGCCTCGATCGACTTCTCGACCATCGAAAACAGCGGTTGGATCGCGGCAGGCTCTTTCGATACGCACGTAATCGCGCCAAGCATAAAGCCGTCGCGGGGCGAATCGGACGAGCTAATGACATGGACCGGTATATGCCGCGTGGTGGGATCGTGCTTCAAATGATCCAAAACAGTCCAGCCGCTCATGTCCGGCAGACGAACGTCCAGCGTTACCGCGTTAGGCTTTAACGTTCGGGCCAGGTTGATACCGGACGCGCCCCGCAAAGCGGCGACTGCTTTCCAACCGCGCTCGTGAGCGGTGTCGATTAGGACCTGAGCGAACGTGGGATCGTCTTCGATGATCAGGAGAACAGCCTCCCCTGGTCGAATGCGGTTGCGATCGTCGTCTAGACTGAGCTCGTGTTCATCCAGCCAGGTGGGCAGAGGAGCCGTGCCGTGCTCGAATCGCGAATCTACATCGCGGGCCATCCAAACCCGCATCGTGGAATAGAGCAGCTCAAGATCGACGGGCTTCGTTACATAGTCGGACGCACCGGCTCGCAAGCACTTCTCTCTATCGCCCTTCATCGCCTTGGCAGTCAGGGCTATGATTGGCAGTGTCTGAAAATCGCGCGCCTTGCGCATCTCGCGCATGGTCTCGTATCCATCCATTCCGGGCATCATGATGTCCATCAGAACGATGTCTACGTCGGCCGCAGTCTGCAGGAGGTCGATACCCGCTCTTCCATTCTCGGCGTGAATCGTTTTCATGCCGCGATGTTCTAAGACGCTCGCCAGCGCAAAGATATTGCGGACGTCGTCGTCAATCACCAGGACCTTTCGTCCTGCCAGCGCCGGGTCGGTCTGACGGGCTTCGGTAAGCACACGCTGCTGCAGTTCCGACAAGTTGGCCAAGTTGCGATGCAGCAACAAGACTGTCTCCTCCAACAGACGTTCGATGGTAGGTGCGTAGCGCACAGGGGCCGTTCGCGCGCAGCGATGAATTTCAGTCACTTGCTGCTCCGACAAAGAACGGTTGCCCGAAACCACAATCGGCGGGACCCGTTGGCCCGACCGCGCTTGGACAGACTCGATGAATTCGATTGCGGCCGCCTCCGGAACCCAATCGAGTACGATTCCGTCCACCGAGCGCGACGCAAGCAGCTTGTTTGCCTCACTTAAATTTTCGCACTCGAGAAACTCCAAATCGCTCCCGGCCACAAGCTGCTGAATGTCTCTTCGGCGTACAGTATTTTCCGCGATCAGCAGAAGACTCTTCTTCCCCCATTCCATGGACGCTTCGATCGCGCCGAAAATATCGTTGAGAGATTCCTGACTGGCGTCCTTCGGAATGCAAGAGCAGGCGCCCAGCATGAACCCTCGGCGACTATTTTCGTGTCCCGAAATGATATGAACGGGGATGTGCGCGGTTTGCGTGTCGTGCTTAAAGCGATCGAGAAGCGTCCACCCGCTCATATCGGGAAGACGTACATCAAGCGTAATGGCGCTTGGCTGGAATTCGCGCGCCCAGGGAATCGCGGTCGCGCCGCGCAAGGCGACGACGGCGCGCCAGCCTCGGCTTCTAGCCCCATCTACCAAAATGCGAGCGAAAGCCGCATCGTCTTCTACGATCATCAACACCTTGTCTCCCGCGGCGATCAGATTGCGATCGTCATCCACGGCAAGTTCTTCCACTAACTCCGCTGAAACCGAAGCGTTGCCAGCCGACAGAACCACATCTACTTCACCAGGTTTCGTGGTCCTCGATTCGATCACTGCGGAGCGCGCCGTGAACTGACTGGGATCCACTCTGGAAATCGAAGTCGAGTAAGTCTGCGGGAGATAAAGCGTGAAAACGCTACCTTTCCCGAAATTGCTTTGTAGCCGGATCTCCCCGCCCAACAGACGGGATAGCTCGCGGCTGATGGATAGTCCCAGGCCCGTACCGCCGTACTTGCGGCTGGTTGTCCCGTCCGCCTGTTGGAACGCTTCGAAGATGATTCCCTGCTTTTCGGGAGCAATGCCGATACCCGTGTCCGTGACCGAAAATGCAATCACGCTGCCTGCGCGGCTGAGGACCGGATGCGAGGAACTCCAACCACCAGTCACCCGATTCATCGCCAGTTTCACGAAACCTTGCTCAGTAAATTTCAGCGCGTTCGACAACAAATTCTTAAGAACCTGCTGCAACCGCTTGACGTCCGTGCGCAGCACTTCGGAATTTAGCTGCGGATCCCATGAAACAGCCAGACCGATTCCTTTGCCTTCGGCCACATGGCGGAAAGTACGAATCGAGTAATCCTCCAACTCCGCGAAACGGACGTTGCCCACCTCCACGTCCATCTTTCCCGATTCGATTTTGGACAGATCGAGAATGTCGTTGATCAGGGCGAGCAAATCGGTGCCGGACGAGTGAATGGTCTCAGCGAACTTGATCTGTTTGGAGCTGAGATTACCTTCCGTATTATCGGCAAGCACACGCGCCAGAATCAGCAGGTTGTTCAGCGGCGTACGCAGTTCATGCGACATATTCGCCAGGAACTCGCTCTTATATTTTGAGGTGAGCGCCAATTGTTCGGCTTTTTCTTCGAGCGCGCGTTTCGCTTGTTCGATTTCACGGTTCTTGGCTTCGACTTCGGTATTCTGTTCGGCGAGCAGTTGCGCTTTTTCCTGCAGTTCCGCATTGGTTTTCTGCAGCTCTTCGGCCAAGGCTTGACTCTGTTGTAAGAGCTGCTCCGTACGCATTGTGGCGGCGATGGAATTCAGTACGATACCGATGCTTTCCATCAACTGATCGAGGAACGCCAGGTGGACTTCCGAAAACTGGTGGAAGCTTGCGAGCTCCACCACGGCCTTGACGTCACCTTCGAATAGCACGGGTAGCACCGCTACGGTTACTGGTGTCGAGTGCCCCAGGCTGGAGCGGATTTGCACATAGTCGGATGGCACGTCGCGCACCAGAATGCGCTGCTTCGCGCGAGCACACTCGCCCAGCAATCCTTGACCGAATTCGAACTGCGCCGGACGTTTGTCGTGATGGTCTTGAGCGTAGCCGGCCATGAATCTCAACGTCCCGCCGCCTTCGGTGGTTTCCGTGATGTAGAACGCGCCGCGCTGTGCGCTCACCAGTGGAGCAAGTTCCGACAACAACAACTGCGCGACTGCCAACAGATCGCGCTGACCCTGCACCATGCGAGTGAACTTAGCGATGTTCGTCTTCAACCAATCCTGGTCCGTGTTCTTGCGAGTGGTTTCCGCAAGATTCACGATCATTTCGTTGATATTGTCTTTGAGCTTGGCAACTTCACCCATCGCCTCGACGGTGATGGAACGTGTCAAATCTCCCTTCGTGACAGCAGTGGAGACTTCGGCGATCGCACGCACCTGCGTCGTCAGATTCGCCGCAAGTTGGTTGACGTTATCGGTCAAATCTCGCCAGATGCCCGCCGCGCCCGGCACGCGGGCCTGTCCGCCCAATTTGCCTTCGATGCCAACTTCGCGGGCGACCGTGGTGACCTGATCGGCAAACGTCGCCAGCGTATCGATCATGTCGTTGATCGTGTCTGCCAGTTCCGCGATTTCGCCTTTGGTCTCCAGCACGAGTTTGCGTTTCAAATCGCCGTTGGCAACGGCCGTCACAACCTTCGCGATACCACGCACCTGAGTCGTGAGATTCGCCGCCATCAGGTTGACGTTGTCTGTGAGATCTTTCCACGTTCCTGCGACGCCTCGAACTTCCGCTTGGCCGCCCAGGCGCCCTTCGGTTCCAACTTCGCGCGCGACGCGCGTGACTTCACTGGCAAACCCGTTGAGTTGATCGACCATCGTATTGACGGTATTCTTCAGCTCAAGGATTTCTCCACGCACGTCCACTGTAATCTTTCGCGATAGGTCGCCCATCGCGACCGCAGTGGTTACCTGGGCGATGTTGCGAACCTGATTGGTGAGGTTGGAAGCCATGGAGTTGACGGATTCCGTCAGATCTTTCCACGTGCCCGAGACGCCATACACGTCAGCCTGACCGCCCAGGCGGCCTTCCGTGCCGACTTCGCGCGCCACGCGCGTGACTTCGCTGGCGAAAGAGCTAAGCTGATCCACCATCGTGTTGATCGTATCTTTGAGAGCCAGAATTTCGCCGCGCGCGTCCACCGTGATTTTGCGGGAAAGTTCGCCTTTCGCCACCGCCGTCGTCACGTCGGCGATATTGCGAACCTGCGCCGTCAGGTTCGAGGCCATCGAGTTTACGGATTCCGTCAAATCCTTCCATGTACCGGCAATGCCACGCACATCGGCTTGACCGCCGAGCTTGCCTTCCGTACCGACCTCTCGGGCCACGCGCGTGACTTCGCTCGCGAAAGCGTTCAGCTGATCGACCATCGTGTTGATGGTGTTCTTCAGGGCGAGGATTTCACCCTGCGCATCGACCGTAATCTTAGTCGTCAGGTCGCCCTTTGCCACGGCCGTCGTGACACCCGCGATGTTGCGAACCTGATTCGTGAGATTGGAGGCCATGGAGTTGACGGAGTCCGTCAAATCCTTCCATGTGCCTGCGACGCCGCGCACATCGGCCTGCCCGCCGAGCTTTCCTTCGGTGCCCACTTCGCGGGCCACGCGCGTCACTTCGCTGGCGAAGGAGCTGAGCTGATCCACCATCGTATTGATCGTGTTCTTGAGCTCTGAGATTTCACCCCGAGCGTCCACCGTGATCTTGCGCGAGAGATCGCCCTTCGCCACCGCTGTCGTGACCTCGGCGATATTGCGAACCTGATTCGTTAAGTTGGAGCCCATCGAGTTGACCGACTCAGTCAAATCCCGCCATGTACCAGCC
>Ga0075522_10001974_pt1 | contig 15399 bp, 9 predicted proteins | sample NGEPerA_FD_74796 | JGI IMG/M metagenome (GOLD analysis project Ga0075522, IMG submission 74796) | Arctic peat soil microbial communities from the Barrow Environmental Observatory site, Barrow, Alaska, USA - NGEE PermafrostL2-A | ecosystem: Environmental > Terrestrial > Soil > Wetlands > Peat ... | reverse complement strand
AAACGCAGTGCTTGGAAACGACGCCACTGCCGCCAATCCTTCAGCGTGCCTTCCGTGGCTTCCATGCCTATCTTATGCCTATTTCAAAGATTAAACTTCATTGCGCAACGATCAGTAGGTCCACTTCCGTAATGTGATTCTCAAGCTCTATGAGACCTCGAAGCTGCGATGACAAAAGCCTTGACCAGCGTCCCCCGCGACATATAAAACCAATGCCGCTCGCGGAGCAGCTTTGCGCTGCGGAGGCCGGCGGGGTTGAAGGTGGCGACCAACGCCCAGATCAGCATATTTTCGCCCATGTCATGCAGACGGCGAAGGCGCGTAGGGGGCAGCTTGGGATCGTGCAATTCGAAATGCAATCGGCCCGCCAAGCGCTGCATCTGGCGGATGCCGTGGCGGGTGACGAAGTTGGATTGGGCGCGCAGGGCAAGGCAGCCGGCGAAGCGCGGGTCGGCGTCGAAAACGGCAGCCAGCTTCTCCAGCGATGTGCGGAAAGCCTGCTGGAGTTGCACGGCCCAGCCGATGCCGGCGCCTTGCTTTGGAATGCGGGGGACATGCTCGTTGTAAACGTGCAGATCGCACAGGCGGTCGCCGACGTGCAAGCTCGTGCCGTCGGAAAGTTCGACCTCCTCATGGCAGATGCCGATGGAAACGCGCATGACGCAATCGAGATCGGTGTTGAACTCGAAGATGCCCTCGCGGCGGCGAAGGTATGCATCGAGCCGGCGGACGATTGCGGAAAACGGCCCGCGCGGCGTGGGATTTGCCGATCGGTCTATTCCCTCTGAGGGTCCTCCGGGGGAAGCGAGCGGAATCGGCGGCTGCCCGCGAGCGGGTAGGGTGGGAGTCTTTGTTCCTGGGCCCTCGCGGTGAAAACCCCCACCCCGGCCCTCCCCCGGAGTGCCGGGAGAGGGAGAAGAGCCTGGCCCGCCGTCCAGAGGCCGGATGACAACCACGGCGTCTTTTTTATCAGCCCGCCCCGACTCCCCCCCGGAGCGCCGGGAGAGGGGGAACGGCTCAAGCCGGCCATCGCGCCGCAGGACAAACGTTTGTCCGCGCCAGGTAATCCGGCATCCCATCGCTCCGGCACACCAGACCGCCAGGCTCATAAGCTCGCGAACGGGGAGCAATGGGAGGTTGGCATAGCCTTTTTGCAACCGTCGCGCGATATCGGCGGTAACGATCCACCGCATGAAAAGCGTCAGCCCCAGAACCAGCGCGCCCCACCTTGAAAAGCCGCTGGAAATCAGCAATGCAAAGGCCCAGGGGATCGGCCAGGTGACCAGCATCCCGGTGTATTTTCCCATGCCCAACAGCCGTATGCCGCGTGCCCAGCGCACCTCGCGTACCCACTGCTGGCGGAACGAAACGCGCCCCAACACGCTTCCAACCACATAGGGCGACAGCACCGTGCGCAGCCCGCGCTGCTCGATCAGGCGCACGATCTCGTAGTCGTCCAACATGTGATCCGCGACGGCGGCAAACCCGCCGGCGGCAAGCAGATCGCCGCGCCGCAGCGCGACCGTCGCGCCCATCCCGATGCGCTGGCCCATGCGATGCGCCAGCGCGACGGCGGGAAGAAACAGCCCGCTCATGTGCAGCACGGCAAGCCGGGCGGGAAGCCCGACAGGCGCCAGCCCGCGATAGGCGCAGGTGACCAGGCCCGCCGTTGGATCCGCCAGCGGCGCCGTCACGCGCGACAGATAGTCTGGCCCCACGCGAATGTGGCCATCACTGATCACCAATATGTCGCCGGTGGCTTGTCCCGCCAGCGCGTGCAGGCTGGCGATTTTTGGATTGGCGCCCAACGGCGGCGCGACGAGCAGGCGGATCGATAATTCCGGGAAGTCCTGCTGCAACTTCGCGATGATTTGTGTCGCGGGATCTTGCGGATCGGCGACGGCGAAGTGAATGTCGAAGCTCCCCGCGTAATCCTGCCGGCAAAAACTCGCGAAGTTTTCGTATGCGCCGGCATCGAGGCCCTTGATGGGTTTGAGAATTGACACAGAAGCGGACGAAATGGGAGGTTGCTCAGAACGCGAAATGCTAATGGCAACATTCATTGTGACACGGGCGTCTCGCCCGTGCGGATTGTGCGTCGCATCGACTCCATTGCAGTTCCGCAGCAAAACCCTGGCACTCCTCCACGCCAACATCCAATACACCCACCCCGCGCCAACCAGAACCGCCAGCACGACCGTGAGCGCTTCGCGAATCATCGGGTTCCTTCGCGCAGATCGGCATATGAGCAAAGCCGCGCGGCGCGCTTCTCGATCGTCCGGCGAACGTCGGGGCTCAGCAGCGTTTGGAGTTCTCCGGGGTTGGGGCCAAGGTCATCGGTGCGCGGACCGGTAGTCGGATGAAAGTAGATTTCCACGGTACTCTTCACTTCGTGTCTTTGTGACTTCGTGGTTAGTCCTCTTTTTTCCTGGGGCAGGGAAACGTCCCGCGCCCGCTCCAGCAATGAAATGACATACGCCTCATCCATATGTCCGCTTTGCATCAATCCATATACGCGGTCCGCGACCGCTAGATTTTGACCGGCCAACCGCCTGCGCGCCCGGCGTCCCAGGCACCCGAACGCGGCGGCCCACAGTATCTTGGTCAAAGCGCGCTGGGAATTGTACCGCAGGGCAAAGCGCAAATCATCGCGCGGCACGCGCACGCCCGCCGCCCCATATTGCGTGGCCAACTTGACGAGCAGCGGGAAAACGGCGGGATGAAGGTGCATGTGCTGATGGCCATCCACATGCGCCATCGGCAATCCGGTCTGCGCGAATCGCTCAAATTGGGCTTCCATTTCCAGGGCCACCTGCCGGCGGGCGCGCGGATCGAAGAAGTATCGCATTCCCAGCCGCGCTGGAGCGTTGGGGAAACACCCATCGGCATTCACCAGTTGCGGAATCCGATCCGCCGGCAGCACCCCCCTGCCGTCCGCCAGCACCAGATGCAGCCCGACGGCCAACGTCGGCGTGTCGCGGGCGATGCGCACGGCATCCCCGAATGCCTCGCCGGATACCATCAGGCTCGCCGCCGTCAGCACACCCTGGCGATGGGCCCGCAGCACGGCCTGGTTGATGGCTGGAGAACGGCCAAAGTCGTCGGCGGTGAGGATGAGATTCAAAATAAAGCCCTTTTGACGGCGGGCACTTCCAATGCAGCTATTGGTTTTAAATCCGAATTCCCGAATGCCCGAAAGGGCATTCATTGGGCTTCCGCCGCCAAGACGCGATCAAATGCCATCTCAGCCTGTTCGGTAACCAAAAGCTGAGACTTTTCCACCAGCTTTCCGGTCGCTTCCAGCAGATCATCCAGGGGTATGTTTTTTGATGAGCCTTTGGGCGGTTGGTTTTTTTGCCACTCGGCGAAGTTGTGTGTGTACTCCGCGACACTCCAATCATCAACGTCCGCAAACCGCTCGGCGACTTCCTGAAGCTTTTTAATCTCGTATCGTGTCAGCCGCCCGACGCCCGGATCGGCGACGAGTTCGATATCCCGGGAGACGGGCCGCAGATATTGCTCCCAAACGGGGCTTGAAAATCCCCGCCCCTTGATCAAGTCGTAGGTATGGCTGAGCACCGGGCCATGATCCATTGCGACGGGTCGATCGCCGGTGATGGGGCGCGCCCGCTCGGTAAGCGCTTCGCGGTCGGCAATGTAAAGCAGCTTCAAAAGGCGCAGGCGGCTCATCCGGCGCGCGGGCTCGGTCTTGAGCAATACGACGGCGGCCTGCGCCACTTTAAGGGGATGGAATGGGATTAGCATGGCTACCTTCGACTCTCATCGACTGTTGGTATGTCACGGGCGCTACTTCGGCGCGCTCGCATACAACACCATGTTCGTCATCAGCTTTACCGCCGACGCCGGGGTATATCCCACGATTCCGTCCACAGGTTCGCCGACCAGACCGGCGGTCAAATCCTCGCGGCTGTAGAAGACGCCGATGCGGTCGCCGATCCTGATGCCGCGAATTCGCGGATCGTGGGCGGCGCCGGTGAAGGCGCGGCGGGCGAAGTTGCGGAACACAATGTCCTTGCTCGTGATCTTCGGCTGACTATAGACCATATCATCCAGCGCCAGCGGAGTAGACAGGGCATTCGCTGCCGCGGCGCCGAAGATCGTCTTGAGTTCACTCTCGGCGCTGTCGGCGAAATCGGTTGAGCCGCCGGCGGCGTCCACGATCAAGGTGCCGCCGGCGTCCACGAAATCCTTGAGCTCCTTGCGGGCCGCGTCGTTGAGAACGAACTTGGTGGCGCCGGTGAGGGCGGCGATCTTATAGTCCGGGAAGTGCAATGCGCCTTCGCCAAGCTTTACCGGCTCGGCTTCGAGGTCGATGTGCTGGTCATTGTGCACAATGGCACAGAAACGCCGCCACGCGCCCGGCTCGGGGTCCCAGTTTTCGCCCGCCTCGACGCGGGCGACTTTCACCTCGCGCCCGCCGGGGCCGTCGGCATTTACGATGTACGTTTCACCCTTATGCGCCAGGTTTTGCTTGTCCGTCGCGTAAAGGAAAATATTGCCGGCCAGTTGGAACGATTCCTCGCGCGTCTTGGCCGAGTCGGTCTGCCAGGCGCGGCTGGGGTCGGAATCGGGGATCAGGATCATGATCTCGCGCACGCCGTTGCTCATCCCTTCCACCAGCGGATGCCGCTTCCATTGCCTGGCGTGATACTGTTCGTTGTAGATCGGATGGTTGATCGGAAGGCGGCGGAACTCATACTTGGGGAACATCTTGTTCCCCAGCTTCTTAAAGGTAGTGCCAAAGATTCGGCTGCTACAGTCGGCATTGCCCAGGATCATCCCCCCCTGCTCGACAAACAGGCGGAGCTTGGCGATATCGGCGTCGCTCAGCTTCAGCTCCTCGCTGCCGGCGATGTAGAGGATGGGCGCATCGTGCAACTCATCCACATTCACCTTCAGATTGACGATCTGCCAGTTGAGGTATCCTTCCAGCGAATGCTTGCCCATCCACTTTGCGAGATTGGCCACGTCGCGCGGTCGCTCGTTCCAGGGATCGGCCTGGCGTTTGGGGGTGATGTCATACTGGAGCTTGTTCATCATCACCGGCGCCCTGCCGCGCACGAGAAACAGGAGGCCGAAGCAGGTGTCATGAATGGTGCCGGCCCAGGATCCATCGGGCCCCTGGGAATGCACAAGGGCGTCGGATCCGCGATCATACCAGTTGACGGTGTTGAAGTATTTGCGGCCGCTGGCCACGCCGATTCGCTCGATTCCATAAAGGCCGTAGAAGTACCATCCACTGGCGCCGGGATTCAGGGCGGCGTCGATGTGATGATCCATCCACGCCAGGCCCTTTTCGATGGCTTCGTTGCGGACGCCGCCGTGACATACATCAAAGATGTGGTAGTTTTCCCGCATGATGTAGTCCTGCGTGATGAACAAGGTGGCGATGCCGGCGCTGGTCATGGTATAGGTGGGCTTGCCTTGCGCGTCGTGGGTATCGCGGTAGCTCCAGCCGCCATCGGCGTGTTGGGAATGCGTCCAGACTTCGTTCTCCTGCTTCCAGTAAGGAAAGGGTATTTCCGCGCCCGCCTGCTCCAGGGCCCAGGCGCCCAGGACTCCATACTGGCTGTTGGAGCGGTCGAACCAGGCATTGGCCGGCGGCCCGTTGGGATCGAGCCCCATGCCGCGCGAGCCCAGGGATGTTGCCGCGGCATTGCCGTAGGAATAACCGTAGTAGCCCGCGTACCGTCCTTTTTGGATTCGGCTGGCCAATACGAAATCGCGGTCGAGATCGCGCGCCTGATTATTGGCCCGCGTGCGCGATTCGGCGGGGATCAGGTTCCAGACCTGCGAGCGCAGCCCGACGGCGTACGTGCCGCGCAGATCATTGTCCATGAGCCATTTGATCGCCTTTTGGATCTCCGGCTTTCGCGGGCTTTCGTTGGCGGCCAACAATGCGTAGGTTGCGATGGCGCTTTCCCCGCCCCACTTGGCCGCCTCGCTGAACCCGCCCTCCTTGGGCGGCTTGGGCCGGGGGATGGTCTCCCAGTTCCCGTTCTTTTCATGTGCATACAGATACGCCACCGCCCGCTGGATGGCGGTATCGACCTCCGCCGAGCTCGCCGCCCCCCGCGCCGCCGGCGCACTGGCCAATGCCGCGATCACCGCGACTGCGGACGCCAAGGCCATTCTCATCCGCGAAAACGTGAATCCGGGGTGCCGTGACATAAGGGAGCCTCAGTGATGCAGTGCCTGGGTGTAAGGTTTATTCTCTCCGATGACGCCAACTGGAATGAAGCCGGTGAGGCCGCCATGCACCCTCGGCAAGCCGAACCGGCAGCATATTTAACCATAAATGGACTCAAAATGCGCGTCAAATTTCCTGGGAATGTGCACCGGAGTCGCGCGCTCGTGGCTCCCGCCCGCGCAGGCGTCGGATGAGTTGGCGTGGAATGCGAGCGGCCCTTTGGAATACACGGCGACGATCCGCGCGCGTTCCAACGCGAATTATGCCAAATGACGCCTTGCGGGGCCACCACTTGGGTATTACGCTTTGTTCATTGCGCGGGCCGGATCGGCGCGATCACGACGACTTGGTTTGCCTTCGCGGATCGGGAGCCATTTCTCTAACCGAGGACAAGCATGTTTTCCTTCGCCGCCGCGATCCGCGCGTTGTGCGGGCGGTGTCCAACTTTATTGGCCCCCAAATCGGCCAGGGCCGATCGCCGGCTGAAGCGCGCCGCGGGTGCGACTGTCGAGGCGATGGAACAACGCCTGCTGCTCAGCGCCGTCCCGCCGGGCGTGCAATTCAGCGCGGATGCCGTTTACTCCGACAGCGGCAATCCGGGCGCTTACATTTTCGATCTCTCCGGCGGTACCGCGACGTTTGACACCGATATTTCCAAAGCCAGCCCCGACTGGCAAAACGCCACGATTGCTCTTGGCGATGGCACCAAAGCCGTCTTCAACTCGCCGCAAACGCTTCTAGGCCTGCAACTCGCCGGCTCCGCCAAACTCACCGCCAGCACCGGCGGCGGAGGCGCCAACGGGAACTTCATCGACATCGGCTTGGGCGGACTTTCCATGTCCACGACTGCCACGATTGATCTCGCCGACAACGACATGATCCTGCAAAACGCGGGCTCGGCCGGCGTCGCGCAGATGCAATCCCTCGTCTCCAGTGCGTTCAACGGCGGCAACTGGCTGGGCGCCGGCGTCGGCAGTTCCGATGCCGCCTCCAGCGTCGGCTCCTCCATGCCGATGGGAATCGGCTACGCGGAGAATTGCGCGCCGAATCTTGCCACGCCTTTTACTACTTTTGATGGAGTCGTGGTTACCAGTACCACCGTGTTCGCAAAGTATACCTTGGCCTCCGATGCCAACCTTGATGGCAGAATCAACAACAAGGACTACGCCGCCCTCGAACGCTACTACAACCAGACCGGCACCAACTTCCCCGAAGGCGACTTCAACTACGATGGGCAAACTAACGTCACCGACTACAACATCCTGTACGGCGAGTTCGGCGACAACCTCTACGGCCCCAACGAGGCCCGCGTCCTCCAGCCCATCGGCCAAACCATCGCCGCCCTGTCCAGCCAAACGTACTCGGGCCCCGTCGGAAGCTTCACCGACAGCAACAATCCAACCGCCGATGCCTCGACGACCTCCTACTACACCGACTCAATCGATTGGGGCAACAACAACTTCGTGCCCGCCACCCTCGCCGCCAACGGCAACGGCGGGTTCACCGTCAGCGGCACTTCGCCGTTCGCGCTGAGTGATCCCAACGCGCTGATTACGATGGACGTGGGCTACGCCTCGGGCAGCCCCTACGCCGGCCAACTTTCGGCACTGAGCACGCCGATCACGCTGGTTTCGCAGGCGATCACGAATCTGATGGCCACCGCCGCCAGCACTTCGGAGATCGATCTTGCGTTTAGCGTTGGCGTGAGCAACGCGACGGGGATTCAGGTCGGGCGGTCAACCGATGGCACCAATTTCACCACGATTGCCACGCTGGCCACGACGGCGACGACGTACGCCGACACGGGTTTGAGCGAGGGCACGCATTATTTGTATCAAGTAACGGCTTTGCCGCTCACGGGGACTGGCGCTACCTCGTCCGCGGACAACTGGACGCTTCCATCGACGCCATCGTCCTTCACTGGCACCGTAGTCGGTCCGAATGAAGTCGATCTGGCGTGGCAAAACAACACAGCCGGGGCCAGTGCGATAACTATTGGGCGATCCAGCGACGGCATCAACTTCGAGGTGATCGCGACCATAGATCCAAGTATGACTTCCTACGCGGATACCACCGCCGTCGACGGGACGAGCTATACATATCAGTTAATTGATATCCTGAGCAGCGGAACGCAATCACTCCCGCTCAACCTATCGGTTCCCGCGACCCCGCTCGCTCCGCCGTCCGACGTTAGCGCATCGCTGATCTCCGCCACCGAAATTGACGTTGCATGGCAAAATAATTCTCCCATCGCCAGTGGATTCAAGGTGTACCGCTCCACGGACGGAACATCGTTCTCCCTGGTCGCCACGCTGTCGGGCACGAGCATGAGCGCGTATGCCGACATGGGCATCCCGCCAGGCACGCATTACTATTATCAAATTGCGGCGGTAGCGGCTGGCATGGTGGATTCCGTGGCATCGGCCGCCGGCGACGCCGCGACGCCGCCGGTAGTGAGCGTCGCGGCCTCCGGTTCGGTCACTGAAAACCAAGCCCTTACACTCACCTCAACGGTCACGCGAAATTCATCGCAGGTCGATCCCATCACCGGCTGGACCATCGTCTGGGGCGATGGCATCACCACCACGCCCAGCGGCGATCCTCCATCATTTACGCACACTTATACCGCCCCGGGGAAATACACAATTACGCCGACCGCGCTCACCGCCGCCGGGCCTATAACCGCAAACACGCTTGTAGTGCAGGTCGGCGATCCGGTCCCCGTGTTCACGATTGATGCGGCCAGCCCCGCGAATGTTGATGCGGGACAGACGGTCACAGTAGTCGGTCATTTTAACGACGGAGGAGGCGAACCGGCTACCGGTTATCTGGTGGACTGGAACGACGGAACCGAGCAGGCATATCCCGCCGGCACGAGTAGCTTCACGCACAGTTACAGCGCCGGCGACACGGATTATGTCATTACCGCCGCCGTCCAGACACCCGATGGCACATTCTCAGACAGCACGGGCGTTTCAATAAATCCGCCGGGCCCACAGCAATCGAGCGGATCGGAGTACGGGCTGTCCACCTGCCTTGCCAGCGGCACACCAACCGACGGCCAGCCCGTCACTGAGCAGGTTGCGCTCTTCGCGGCCACCTGCAACGGCCATCCGCCCTCCAGCGCGACCTACACGCTGAACTGGGGCGATGGATCCGCGCCGTATACTGGCACCGCGAGCCTGACACAGCCGGACCTCCCTTCCCACACGTACGATGAAGGGCACTTCCTGGTCAGCGCAACAACCGCGGATGGGGCGGCAGCGTCAAACTGGATCGACGTATATGCCGAGACGCCCACTCTCACGTTGACATCCCCGTCCAATCAAAGTATCGCCGCCGGGCAACCGGTAACAATCAGCGCCACCTACAGCGGCTTGGACGCCGATGCCCAGGAAGTCGGACAGGCGTTCATCGATTGGGGCGATGGGCGCGGGCAACAACCGATCAGCGGGTCTTTCTCCAGTCGCTCGGGCTCCATCAGTGCAACCCTTTCCAACCCGCCGGAGGGCATACTGAATGGAAACATTGTCCTTTACGATGCACACGGCAATGCGGCCAGTGTAGGGTTTGCCCTCAGCGGCTACGCCGCCACGCTTGTCATCGACAGCAATAACGATGATGGCACAAGCGACCCAGTGGCCAGCGATACCCCCGCCGAAGAGGCGATCAAGGATAGTTCGAATCTGCCCGGCAAGATCCTCATGGCCGGCACCGGCGATACCAACGCCAACGGCGTCCCCGACTTCGCCGACGGAATCGATGCCGGCGGCACCGCGGGAACAAACGCCGCGGGCCCCTTCACCCCAATCGACATCACCCTCTCGCCGGGAGTCGATCCCTCAACCGCGACCTTCAGCCTCGGTTACGCCGGGTCCGACCCCGCCGCCGTCATCCGAAGCGGCTCGGGAACCGACGCCGATCCGTACGTCTATACACCCGCCGCCGGCAACCTTCGAATCTGGGCTCACGACGGCAGCGCCAGCCGAAAAGCCGCCAGCCTCGCCGGCGGCGGCGACTTTATCACGCCCGGCGTCGCCTACCCGCTCTCAAGCCTCCCGGCAGCCGATCGGATCAATTCTTTCACATGGCGCCTTTACGTCGAAGGCATCAACCCCACCGGAACCGCCGGCAGCGAAATCACACTCGCCGTCAACGGAAACGACGGCGGCTATCCGCCGACACAGCTAACGATGAAAGACGCCGCCCGCGTTACCGTGTCACCCGCCGTCACGCTACGCGTCGATGGCAATAGGGATGGGACGATCACCTTCAATAACGCTGACCTGACTACCGCCAAGAATCCTTATACGTTCTGGCTGAATGACGATCATGAAGGCGTTTATCCGGGCACGAAGAAATTCGGATTCGGCACCGCCGACGTCCAAGACAGTTTCCCAGTGGATGCGATGCATCCCGCCGACAGCACGGATAATCACATTCGGCTAACGCGCGATCTTCAGGATTTCGCGCCAGTGCAGGTGCAATTCGATCCGGCGATGACGTTCGATCAAGTGGTGCTACATTTCACCGCAGTCGCGCCCGGAACCAGTCCTGCGATTAAATTATTCAAGGCCAAAACCGCCGACGAGTCGTACCTGACCGACAGCGCCGCTGCAACGGCCCAAGTCAACTCGACCACCAAAGAGCCGAACGGCGGCCCGCTTACGGTATCAGCCGGCCAAGACGTAACGCTGACTGCGGCGCAATTCAAGGACTATGTGCTCCAAGCTGGTGATGCTGTATTCATATTCGAAGGCGTCACCGCCGGCGCGGGTGAGCTTCAAATCATCTTTAAGCAAGGAAACGGTAAAACCGCCACCGCCGTTGCGCAAGACCAGACCTATTTGAATCTCCAGCCGGTCAATAGCCTTTACGAGCACTGGACCGTTGGAGAAACAGATCAACAGGGGGCCACGCCAGCAGCCGTCGCCACACCGGCGTCAGGCTCCGGGAGCTTCCCGGCCAATGATCCCAACAAGGATTACATCCTCTATGTCCATGGTTGGCGCCTGACCCCCTTTTATCGCGATGCATACGGAAACACCAGCTACAAGCGCCTATTTTGGGCGAAATACAAAGGTCGTTTTGGCATGTTCAGTTGGCCGACGGAGTACATCGATACCCCCAACCTTCGGTTGTCCCGACATTCATGAAGCAGTGGCTTCCCGTCGCGCTGAATTACCGACGTAGCGAGCAGGAGGCGTTCAATTCCGCGCCCGGCCTTCTTGACCTTCTAACGAAGCTGAATACGAGGTACCCAGGCCGAGTTTCAATGATGGCCCACAGCATGGGGAACGTCGTCGCCAGCGAGGCGCTGCGCATCGAATCCGTGGCGCCGAATCCGCAGAAGCTGGTAAAGACCTATGTGGCGAGCCAAGCCGCCTCCGCAGCCGAAGCATACGACGCCACCGTGCCGCAATTACAAGGGCCGTTATCGCCAATGGGGAAGCCAGGACCCGCCCGCAGTATAGCTGGCCTCGCTACACCCGACTATTACGCGATCGATCCCACAACGCAGAAGCCATATTTTTCAGGAATCGGTGCCGCGGCAACATCGATCGTTAACTATTACAATCCGTTGGACCTCATTCTCAGCCAATATCCGCTAATCCAATGGGGCAAAGATCTCATAATCCCGAGCCCGAACGGTGACGGCTTTCACTATAATGGCACGCTCACTCCGCCGTTTTATGCGGATTCGCTGGGAAAAATTTCTTTGACATGGGGCAAGGATAACTACCAGATCATGGCACAGATTTTACAAGTGCGCACTGGAGCGTTGGGTGCAACCAACATGCCAAATGGCGCCGGCAAGGTTTTTAGCACGCAAGTAAACCTCGCGACGACGCCTGGCATCAACTTTGGCATAGACCCGGGCGACCACAGTGGCGAGTTTCGGTCCGACGAGGCAATCCGGCATGGGTATTGGGATCAACTGCTCAAGACTTTTGGATTGGCACCATGATGGGAACGCATGTGCGTATAACGCCGGAGGTGGATTGCGTGGCCTGACCGTACTATCACGGGCGCTCCTGACGCAATCGGCCTATGCTCTTCAATTTTTCAAGCCACGCCCTCGCGGTGCCAGTAGGCACGTCTGGAAAAGGAAATATTTGTTCGACGCGCAGAACAATACCCCGATGAGTTGGCGGACCATGGCTACCGAAATCAGCGACTAATTATGCTGGGCTCCAGGGCGACCGGCATCAAGACGAGGACATCTTATGAGTCATGCAAAACGCTTCGGCGCCGTAATGAAATTTCTCTTTGGGCCTCCAGCCATCGCCGCAGTGGCCTGCACGTTCGGCGTGATCGCGTCGGCGCAGTCACTTCCGGTGGAATTCGATCCGTTTGGAAGGGCGACGGAAATCGTCATTGCGAAGGCGATAAAGCACGATCCGACTAAAACACACGACGAGGCGGCGCGCTGGCACTTCACGGTCCTCAGAACGCTTGAGGGAACGGATGTGACAGGAGACCCGTTCTCCGTAACAGCAGATTCCAAAGGATTTGCGGGCGGACAATCGTATATCATGTATGTGTCGCCAGGAGGGTACGACGATTGCGCCGTGGAAAAATTCTTACCGGCTGCGGTCGCCACGGTCAAAAGTCTAGTAAAGGAAATCGCCGCGAGCGGGGGCGCCGTTCATAGCAAGCTTCAACTATGGGGCCGTTACGGGGGCTTTGGGGGAGCCATTGGAGTGGATATTCACAACGATGGGAGGTTTCGTTTAGAAGCATGGACGTATGATGCACGAAATGGGTCAAAGTACGTCGGTGGTTGGGCCGGGAAACTGACTCGGGCGCAGATCGACGCACTCACCCGTAGTTTCGCGTCGGCAACGGCGACGCGTGCAGGAGGCGATGCACCGATGCGCAGCACAATCGGATGGCGTGATAAGGACGGCGTTGCCCACGAAAAGGAATACAACGAGGTCGGACACGCCCCGGACCTTTGGGCGGTGCTCCATCGGCTCGCCAAGGAAAATGGCAAGCCGCTTCCGGCGCCGCAGACCCAACCTGCCGCGACTCAACCAGGGACGCGGGCGCACATTCGGCATTTGCCGTGACCCCGAGGGAAGTCGATGCATTGCGCCAATTTGGCTTCCGCTCTCGCCCACGCCCGCGCCGGCCGACTGGCCGACGCTGGTGAGGTGTGCAAGGAACTTTTACGGCAAGCCCCAAATGATCCGATTGCACTGCATCTATCCGGCATGCTGGCCTGCGAAGCCGGTCGGCTGGACGAGGCCCTTTCGCTCATTCAACGCGCTGTCGAGTTCCGGCCCGAGTCGGCGCAGTTTTTGGCGAACCTGGGGGCGGTGCTGGGACGGATGGGGCGGCATGACGAAGTGCTGCCGCACCTGCGCGAGGCGGCGCGGCTGGGGCCGAACAGCCCCGAAAGCCACAACAATCTGGGCGCTGCGCTGCTGGAGGTTGGCAGCGTCGATGAATCCGTGACTTGCTTTGGGCGGGCGCTGGCGCTGCGGCCGGCGTATGCCGACGCGCACGCCAATCTAGGTCGTGCGCTGGTCCGCCTGGGGCAATTGGCGTTGGGGGCGGCGTCGCTGGAGCGGGCAATCCAGCTCGCGCCTGCGAGCGTTGGGGCATATCAGGATTTGACGCTCGCGCTTTGCGAGCAAGGGCGGTTGGCGGAAGCACTTTCCTATTATCGAAAAGCGCTTCTCCTCCCGAAGGCATCGGCGAGTTTGCACAGCGGCTATCTGTTCGTGCTGCATTACGATCCGTCGATTGGGCCCGAGGCGATGTATGAGGAACATCGAAAGTGGGCGGCGCGGCATGCCGCGATGCTTTATCCGCCGCCGGGTCGGCATGGAAATGACCCAAACCCCGATCGGCGGATTCGGGTCGGGTACGTGTCGGCGGATTTCCGGGAGCATCCGGTGGCGCGATCCTTTCAGGAGCCGGTGCTTGCCCATCACGACCATGCCCGCTTCGAGGTTATCTGCTACAAAGATTCGATCAAGGAAGACGCAACTACTCGCCGGCTGCGAGCCATGGCCGACACCTGGCGCGAGACGGCGCGGCTTTCGGATGATGAACTGGCCGGCCAAATTAGGTGCGACCGCATCGACATTCTGGTTGATCTTGCCGGCCATTCGGCCGGCAACCGGCTGCTGGTCTTCGCGCGCAAGCCGGCGCCGGTGCAGGTCACCTGCATCGGATACATCGACACCACCGGCCTTGCGACGATGGACTACCGTCTGACCGACGCGCTGCATGACCCGCCCGCTGCGAAGGATCGTTTTCATACCGAGGCGCTGATTCGGCTGCCGGGTTGCATCTGGTGTTATCATCCGGGCGAGAACGATCCGCCGGTTAGACCCATGCCGGCAGGGCGTAATGGTTTTGTTACGTTCGGTTGCTTCAACAAGCCGGTGAAGGTGACGGAGAAGACGTTGCGGCTATGGGCGCAAGTGCTTGCGACAGTGGAAGGGACGCGGCTTATGCTCCCGATCCCCACCTGCCAGTCCACACAGGCGGCCTTTCGTGCGCGTCTTGAGCGATTTGGCATCCCGACCGAACGGCTCGTCACGCCGCCCCGCGTGCCCGGCGCGCAATACATGAGCCGATTCGGCGAGGTGGACATTTGCCTGGATCCGTTTCCGTACAACGGCGTCACCACCACCTGCGATTCGCTGTGGATGGGCGTGCCGGTGGTGGCGTTGGCCGGCTCGACGCATATTTCGCGGGCCGGGGTGAGCATCCTCACGAGCGTCGGGCTGGAAGAACTGGCAGCGCCGACGGAGGCGGAATATGTAAAGACGGCGGTCGATCTCGCCCGCGATCTTCCCCGGCTGGCCCGGCTGCGGGCCGGCCTTCGCGAACGCATGCGCAATTCGCCGCTGCTGGACGCGACGCGGTATGCGCGGGCGGTGGAGGAGGCGTATCGCGGGATGTGGCAGACGTGGTGTCGAGGCGTGCGGTAGCCGACCGCCGTCGCCCCATCGGTTTCCGAGATCGATCTGGGTTGGACCAACAGCACCCACGCAACCGGCATCGAAGTCGATCGCTCCACCGACGGCACCAACTTCACGCTCCTCACGACACTCGCCGGGACCGCGACCAGCTACAAGGATACCGGCCTGGCGGAAGGTTCGCGGTACTGGTATCAGGTTCGCGCGATCGAGCCGGGCGGGCCATCGTATTACATCGGCCCGGCGTAC
>Ga0075522_10001973_pt1 | contig 15401 bp, 11 predicted proteins | sample NGEPerA_FD_74796 | JGI IMG/M metagenome (GOLD analysis project Ga0075522, IMG submission 74796) | Arctic peat soil microbial communities from the Barrow Environmental Observatory site, Barrow, Alaska, USA - NGEE PermafrostL2-A | ecosystem: Environmental > Terrestrial > Soil > Wetlands > Peat ... | reverse complement strand
GATGCGTGTCCCATGCCCGCCGAGAAAATGCCGGAGCGCGGCGAGCGCAGCGTCGGGCGCATAGGGAAAAGACGACAGCGCGGCAGTGGGCGAAATCGTGCCATTGTCATGGCCGGGCGCATGCGCGTCATAGCCATCGGGATCGTCGCTGGCGGTGATGCCCCAGCACTCGGGGCCGTAACCTTTGAAATTATTGGGATTGGCCACGCAATGGGCGCGGTTGATGGCGACATGCGCCAGATTCTGCTGCCAATAATCGGCATGGGCATCGCGCAAATTCCGGGGATCGAGCCCGAGGAAGGAATAATGAGCGAAGAACAATGGACCGCCCAACTCCGGTCCCAGTGGCAGGCGCACACCGTGATAAGTCTTGCCGTTGACGTAATCGGAACCAGCGCAAAAGCCTTGTTCATAGACCTCGCGGCTGATGGCATGCTGTCCGGACGCGCCCGCCGCCAGAACATAGGTGATCAAGGTCTCGTTCCAGCCGCGAATTTGATGGTTCATCGCCCAGCCGAAATTCGGACTCCAATGCCAGTAAAGGACATTCTCGCCCTTGCGGTACCAATCCCATTCCACGGTCTCCCATAGCGCAGTGATACGTTCCGTCAGACTTTTCTCCTCCGCAAAATATTGCCGCGCGGTGATCAGGCCCATCATCAGGAATGAGGTTTCGACCAGATCGCCGCCATCGTCTTTCGGACCGAAGGGAATGGTCTTGCCGCTTTGGCCGTGAAGGAAATGCGGAAAGGCGCCGCGTTGGCGTTCAGCCCGCTCAAGCAGGCCGAGCATCCGATCCAGCCGTGCCAAGGCCCCGCCGCGGCTGACCCAGCCGCGTTCCACCGCCACCACCAACGCCATCAGCCCGAAGCCGCTGCCGCCCACCGCCACCAGATCGCCCTGCGGATCGGATGCTTTCGTCGAACGGTCGCGCGCCAGGAAGCTGTGGGTTTCGGCGCCGTCCCAGAAAAACGCAAAGGTCTGGCGCGCCACCGCTTCCAGCAGCGCGTCATCGTCCAATGCCAGAAGCGCCTGGGGCGTTGCCTCCATCAGGCGGGTCCCGGTTTCGGCGGCGGCTTGACGAGATCGCAATTCATCACCGCGCGGCGGAAATCCGCCACCCGCAACAAGGTGGCGCGCCAATCGGCGATGGTGGAGAAATTGTCCACGAACCAGCGCAGCGAGGATTGCACCTGGTTGAAGGCTCCTGCCGCCATCATCAGACCGCCGAAGCTGAGCGTGCCGGCGAAATACGCGGGCGCCGCCACCAGGATGGGCGCCACCAGGGTGAGCCAGCCATAGCCTGCCGTGACCCAGGTGAGTTCGGTGAGACCGGTGACCAGGCTGCGCATCGCTTTGAGCACGCCTTTGAGATCGAGCGCGATGCGCGCCGCCGCCCGCGCTTCGCCATCGCTCTGTTCGATCTCGTCGATATGCTCGTTGGTGCGGTTGAGTGAGGTGCGCAATTCGGACTCGCGCTGATAGCGGTCGGCGTTGCGCCCGATCAGGCCGCGTCCCACCCGATAAGACAGCAGCGAGCCGGACCCCGCATAAATCAGCGCCGCCCACACCATATAACCGGGGATGGTGAAAAACTTTCCGCCGACGTGGAAGGCGAAGGTCCCGGAGATCCGCCACAAAATCGTCACGAAGGTGATCAGCAGGATCGAGGATTGCAGCAATTCCACCCCCAAGTCGGATGACAGCTCGGTCAGATGCCGCGCGTCCTCATGCATGCGTTGGTCGGGATTGACGCCCACCGGCCCTATCTTGGCGAGACGGAAGGCGCGATGCGGCTTGAGCCATTCGCCCACCAGGTCCTGGACCAGGCCTTCGCGCAATTTGAGCTTGAGCATCTCCGACAACCAGCGCTGACCCACATTGAGCACCAGCAGCACCCCGGTGATCATCACGAAGACGCCCAGCTGCGTCATGAAGCCATGAAAATCGCGACGCGCCAGGGCGTCGTAGAAAGGCCGGTTCCAGCGGTTGAGCCGGATCTGGCCGTAAGCAGTAGCCACGATCACCGCGAAGATCGCGCCGCCCAGCACGAACAGCGCGTTGCGCACCGGCGAGGCCCAAAGCGCGTGGACCATCATGCTCATCTGGCGCAGGACACCCGGCGCTGTCTCCCGTCCCGGTGCTTGATCGGACTGATCCAGATACATGGCCGGACCTTGCCATCCCTGAAGGCCAAACGGGATAGAAAAAGCAGCGCACCACGTTAAGCTGGCCCCAGGGTTGCATTTTCCGTTCCGCCCCGAGGAGCCCTGCCGTGAGCCGAATCGACGATCTGATTGCCGCCATGACCCTGACTGAGAAACTCGGGCAGCTCACCATGACCACGGCGGGCTATGCCGTCACTGGACCAGTTGCCACCACCGATCTCCAGGCCGGAATCCTCTCGGGCCAGATCGGCAATGTTCTCAATCTTTATGGCGCCGATGCCGTGCAGGGCGTCCAGCGCCTGGCGCTGGAACAGACCCGCCTCAAAATCCCCCTGCTGGTGGGCATGGATGTGATCCATGGCCACCGCACTATCTTTCCCATTCCCTTGGGTGAAGCGTCCCTGTTCGATCCTGTAGCCTGGGAGGCCACGGCACGCGAAGCGGCGCGGGAAGCAGCCGCCGATGGCGTTCATCTTACTTTCGCGCCCATGCTGGATGTGGCGCGCGATCCTCGCTGGGGCCGGATCGCGGAAGGTCCCGGCGAAGACCCGCTGGTGGGCCAAGCGGTCGCCCGCGCCAAAGTAACAGGCTTTCAAGGCGCAAATCTCGCCGCGCCCGACACGCTGGCGGCCTGCGCCAAACATTATTGTGCCTATGGCGCGGTGACGGCGGGGCGCGAATATGCCCCCACTGATGTCTCACAACGCTCGTTACACGAAATCTACCTGCCGCCTTTCGAAGCGGCGGTGGCGGCGGGTGTCGCCACCATCATGCCGGCCTTCACCGATCTGGACGGCGTCCCCATGACCGCCAACAGCGCGCTGTTGAAGGATTATCTGCGCGGCCGGCTGAATTTCCAAGGCGTGTTGATCAGCGACTACAACGCCATCGCCGAACTGATCCGCCACGGCGTGGCCGCCGATCTGGCCGAAGCCGCGGCGCTGGCGCTGAAAGCCGGCGTGGACATGGACATGATGGCGAATGCCTATCGCGACGGACTGCCGGTGGCGCTCAAGCGCGGGCTGGTGACGATGGCCGATATCGACGCCAGCGTGCGCCGCGTGCTCATTCTGAAAGAGCAATTGGGCCTGTTCGACAATCCCTATGCCCGGGGCAAGGTGGAAAGCGCCGATGTGCTGGCGGCGCGGCGCCAGCTGGCGCGCGATGTCGGTGCGCGCTCGGTGGTGATGCTGAAGAACGATTCCGGTGCGCTGCCGATCCTGGGCGGCAAGCTCGCCGTGATCGGGCCCTTGGCGGACGATCCAGGGGACATGCGAGGCTGCTGGTCTGCGGCAGGACGTCCGGAGGACTGCATCAGCGTTCTTGCCGGTTTGCGGGCCGCCCTTCCGGGGCAGGAGATCGCCTATGCGGAAGGCGTCGCCATCGCCGGCGATGACCAGGGCGGCATCGCGCAAGCGCTTGCACTGTGCGACGGCGCCGACACGATCATTCTCTGTCTGGGTGAATCCGCCACCATGAGCGGCGAAGCGGCCAGCCGCGCCCATCCCGGCCTGCCGGGCAAACAACTGGAATTGGCGCGAGCCGTGATGGCCCGGGCCCAAAACAAGCGCGTCATCGTGATCTTGTTTTCCGGACGGCCTCTGGTGGTGCCGGAAATCGTGGACGGCGCGAGCGCGGTGCTGGCGGCCTGGGCGCCGGGCAGCGAGGCCGGCAATGCGCTGGCCGATATCCTGCTAGGGAAAGTCTCGCCCTCGGGCAAGACACCCATGAGCTGGCCGCGCGCAGTGGGACAGATTCCCATTTTCTACAGTGAGCGTCCGGGCGGGCGTCCGGCCAACGCAAACGACCATTACACCAGCAAATATCTGGACGAGGCCAATGCGCCGCTTTTCCCGTTCGGCCATGGCCTGTCCTTCGGTGATTTCGTCTATGCCAATTTGGACGTGAGCCCGGCACAAGCGCGGGAGAATGGCAGTTTCACCATCAAGGTGACCTTGATCAACCACGGCCTGCGCGAAGCCGCCGAGACCGTGTTCCTGTTCATCCATGACAAGGTGGCGCGGATAAGCCGGCCGGTCCTGGAGTTGAAAGGCTTTGACCGCATCACGCTCCGGCCGGGCGAAAGCGGCGTGGTGAGTTTCACACTGCCCGCCCGGGCGCTGAAATTTCCCGGGCTCGACTTCGCCCCGCTCTACGAGCCCGGCGAAATCGAAATCCTGGCGGGACCGTCGGCGGACCGCAGCCGGATGCTGTCGGTGACAGTGAAGCTGGTTTAAAGCGGCCGGCTCAGAGAGGACCGGCAAGACTGGCCGGGACCAGCGCCAACATCAGGATCAGGCCCGGCAGGGAATAGACATATTTGCCGTGACTGACCAAGGCGACCATGCCGAAAAAGATGATGAAGGCGGCCAGGATCACGCCCCAGATACGGGTCACGGGATTGGAGAGGAACAACGCCGTCAGAATTTCCAGCACCCCGATCACGCGATGGGCATTGAAGGGAAAGCCCCAGCGCCGGTAGGCCAGCCGCAGAAAACCCGGGCCCGCCAGATGCAACAACCCGCTCGCGCCGAACAAGGCGGTCAAAACCAGCGAATCGAGTGTGGGAATTGACGGCATTGACCTCTCCTGTTCTTTCGAACGGGAGATAAGGTCGGCTCCGTCGCCTGAACAGAAGCTGAAGGGGAATGTCAGGCATAACCTTGGCGCATGATTCCGCGCGGAAAATCGTGGCTTCAGCGCAACGGGCGAAAGAAAAATCCGGCAAGGGATTGCGCGAGCTTCCGCGTCTGGATCGCGGGCTTCATGCGCAAGCGCGGCGCTTTCAAATCTCTCACTGCCCCCGCCACGGCGATCACATTGCGATTGCTGAAGGATTTCACATCCAGCAGGCGCGCATACCGCCAGACGGGTGTAATCGCGTTTGCCACAGCCGCGAACAAGGGATCATCGTCGCCTCGGATTACCATGTTGATCAGGACGATTCCGCCTCGCCGCAACCGGGCTTTCGCCAAGCGGAGAAAGTTTGGCGTAAGGAAATGCTCCGGAATCCGGCCTTCGACAAAGGCGTCCAGCACGATGGCGTCATAGCGAGCGGAGTTCCGGCGAAGGAACCGGGCCCCGTCGGCCAGATGACATTCCACGGAGGCCGGCATGTGGAAATAGCGCCGCGCGATGGCGAAGGAGCGCGGATCTACATCCAGCAATGTGACGCTTGTCTCTTCCCGCGACAGCATGGTGGCCAGGCTGCCGCCGCCGCAGCCGATGATCAGCACCCGGCGCGGCTGCTTCTGGCGGAGAAGTCCGAACAAGGCATGGACATAAGGCGCCAGACTGACGCCAAAACGATCGGCCACACTGTGATGGTCGCTCGCCTGCCAATAGGACAGGCGGCCGCTGCGATTGTCCTGGACCACGGCGATCTCGCCGCCGCGCGACCCCATGCGTCAGGCTGTGCGCCGCAGGGCCAGAAGATTGCGGTCTATCGGCAACTGGCGGATCCGCACTCCGGTGGCGGCGGCGATGGCGTTGACCAGCGAGGGCGGACCCGCGGTGCAACCAGGCTCGCCGATGCCGCCGGGCGCTTCGCTGCTCGTGATGATGTGCACCTCGATCATGGGCGCTTCGCTGATCCGCATCATGCGGTAGTCGTTGAAATTGGCCTGCTCGACCCGGCCATTCTTCACCGTGATGTTGCCATAGAGCGCGGCCGTGCAGCCGAAGATCAAGCCGCCTTGCACTTGCGCCGTCAAAGTATCGGGATTGACCACCCGGCCCGCGTCCACCACCGCACTGATGCGCTTGAGATGGATTTCGCCCGCTTCGTCCACCGCGACTTCGGCCACGGTGGCGATATAGGTGCCGAAAGCGAATTGGGCGCAGACGCCCCTTCCCTGCCGCGCCGGCAATTGCGTGCCCCAGCTGGACAATTGCGCCACTTGCTCCAGCGCGTGCTTGAGGCGGGAGCTCTTGTTCAAATGCGCCAGCCGGAACGCGACCGGATCTTTGCCGGCTTTCAGCGCCAGCTCGTCCATCAGGCTTTCGCCGGCGAAGATGGTGTTGTTGGGCGCGACCCCGCGCCACCAGCCCACGCGCAACGCGCGCGGCTCGGCTTCGGCATATTCGATGCGCCGGTCGGCAATGTCGTAGGGCGTGTCCATCGCGCCATCCAGCGCGTCTTCGTCCACGCCATTCTTGATCGGTCCGAACATGCGCGCCATCACCGAGCCGCCTGCCACGCGGTGGGTCCATGCGGTGATCTTGCCCTGATCGTTGATCGCCGCCGACATCACATTGCGATAGGCGGGGCGGTACATGTCCTGGCGCATGTCTTCTTCACGCGTCCAGATCACTTTGACCGGGCCATCCACTTTCTGGGCGATGCGCACGGATTTCTCGACCATGTCGGTGTCGAGCCTGCGGCCAAAGCCGCCGCCCAGCATGAAATTGTGGAAGGTCACTTTGTCTTGCGGGATGCCCAGGGTCTTGGCGGCGGCGGCCTGCGCCGTCGCCTGCACCTGGCTTCCGCCCCACATCTCGCAGGCACCCGGCGTGACGTGGACGGTGAAATTCATCGGCTCCATCGGCGCATGCGCCAGGAACGCCACTTGATAGGTGGCATCGACCCGCGTGCCCTGGGCAAGACCCTTGTCGGGATTGCCTTCGCGCTTGGCAACTGCGCCTTTCCTGGCGGCGATGGTTCGAAGCTCTGCCATGATCTGATCCGACGAACGCGCTTGATTGGCGCCGTCATGCCAGTGGGGATTGAGTGCAATGAGGCCCTGCCGCGCCGCCCAGAAATGATCGCCCACTACCGCGACCAGATCGTCCAGCACCACCACCTGCTTGACGCCCGGCACCTTCATCGCGGCGTCCTGGTCCACGCCGGCAATTTTGCCGCCCACCGCGGGCGCGGCCATTAACGTGGCGATTTTGAGCCCCGGCAAGCGCACATCGATGCCGTATTGCGCCTTGCCATTGACCTTGTCGGGCGTGTCCAGCCGCTTCAGCGATTTGCCGATCAGCTTGAGATCCTTGTCGGCTTTGAGCTTGGGATTCTGCGGCGCGGGCAATGTGGCGGCGGCGGACGCCAGCGCGCCATAATCGAGCCGGCGGTTGTGGGCATCGTCGATCACCTGGCCATTCTCGGTGCGCAAACTGGCGGGATCGACCTGCCATTGCTGCGCCGCCGCCTGGACCAGCATGGCGCGGGCGCTGGCGCCCACTTGGCGGAGCGCGAAATAGAAAGCGCGGATCGAGGTCGAGCCGCCTGTGCCCTGGCCGCCGCCAGCCGGTTGGCCATAGATCATGTCGCTGGGCGGCGCGGGTTCGGGCGTGACGCGGTCCATCCCCACATCCAGCTCGTCGGCCAGCAATTGCGACAGGGAGGTATAGACGCCCTGCCCCATCTCTTCCTGGGGAATGATCAGGGTGACATGGCTGTCCGGATCGATCCGAATGAAGGCTTCGGGCCGAAGCACGTATTTTGGCGGCGGCGCATCCGCAAAAGCATGACGCAGCGGAAAGCCCAGCAGCATGCCCCCGCCCGCGGCCACGCTGACGGTGAGGAAATCCCGCCGCGACAGGGGCTGGTTATCAATTTTCGCTGGAGCGGACATGCCCTCTTCCGAATTCGGATTCTGTGCCCGATGATTCTTACGCTTTTCGCCGACCGGGAGCAAAAAACACTAGAAAATCGGCATTTTCAGGCCCTGGTGCGCGCCTGGGATGCGACCGGATCGGGGGGTTCCGCGTTGCCATGACGATTTGATGGAACATTCGAAAAGGGGTTTTCATGCATATCGATATTGTCGCTTGGCAGCCCTTGGTGGCGCTGCTGTTCGGAATTCTGATCCTGATCCTGCCCCGCCTGCTGAACTACCTGATCGCCATCTATCTGATCCTGATCGGATTGGTGGGCCTGTTCCCCCATGCGTTCAACGCGCTGCATTGAAGGAGATTGCCATGACCCATCCGACTCCCGAACCGAAAATGCCCGAGCATCTTTCGACCGACAAACCCGCCAAGACCAGGGAAGAAAAGATCGACCGCCAGATGGAAGATTCCTTCCCCGCCAGCGATCCGCCATCTTTCTCGGGCGGCAATCACATCATCGGTGCGCCCGGCGAGCAGAAGAGTGACGCCAAGAAAAACTGACGTGGGCCGCGTCAGCTCTTGACCGCGTCCAGCACGCCGGATTCGGTAAGGATCTGCGGCAGGATCACCGGCTTGTCCGAGCCGGGAGCGTAATAGAGATAAAGCGGCACGCCCGAACGCCCATTCTCGCCCAGAAATTTGGTGATGGTGTCGTTGCGATTGGTCCAATCCGCCACCAAATAGGCGACATGGCGGTCATTGAACGCGGCCTGCACGTCCGGGCGTGACAAGACCGCCTGCTCATTCACCAGGCAGGTGATGCACCAGGCCGCGGTGGCGTCCACGAACACCGGCTTGCCGCTGGCGCGCAGTGAGGCCAGCCGCTCCGGCGTAAAGGGCTCTGCATTGGCGGTGGCGGCGCTGGGTTGCGGCGTGGCGCTCACCGCGTGGAGCAGCGAGATGCCATAAATTCCCGCCAGGAACACGGCGATAGCAGCGGCGGTGCCGATCCCTCGTCCTGTGACTTGCAGATCGCGGGTCGAGGTCCAGAGCCAGGCTGCCAGCGCCAGCGCCACGAAGGCCGCCAGCACGACGGCGACGCCATTGGCGCCGGTCTCCTGCGCCAACACCCAGACCAGCCAGGCGGCGGCGGCATACATGGGGAAAGCCAGGAATTGCTTGAGCCGGAGCATCCAAGTGCCGGGCTTGGGCAGGAAGGCCAGCGCCTTGGGCCACAGACCCAGGATCAGGAACGGCAGCGCGAAGCCCACACCCAGGGCGAAGAAGATCAACATCGCCGACACCAAGCTTTGAGTGAGGGCGAAGCCCAGCGCTGCCGCCATGAAGGGCGCGGTGCAAGGCGCCGCCACCGCCACCGCCAAAACGCCGGTGAAGAAGGCGCCCGTGGGGCCCGAACGCCGGGCCAGGCTGTCGCCCATTGTGACCGTGCCCACTTCGAACACACCGGAGAGATTGAGGCCCACGGCGAAAATCAGAAGCGCGAAGCCCGCCACCGCGATGGGCTCTTGCAACTGGAAGCCCCAGCCCACCACCGCGCCGCCCTGGCGCAAGAGCACGATCACAAGACCGAAAACCAGAAAGCTCAATATCGCGCCGGCGGAATAGGAGAAACCCTCCTTGGCGGCTTCATGGCCGCCGCCGCCCTGGCCCGCCAACGCCAGCGCCTTCATCGCCAGGATCGGCAGCACGCAAGGCATCACATTCAGGATCAAGCCGCCGATAAAGGCGAATACCATCGCCAGCAGAACGCCGATGCCGGCTTCCGTCGCGCCGCCGGTCCCTCCGTCACCAAAGACTTGCGGCACTCCTCCTACCGGTGCGCTCACATCCAGCGCCTGGATCGAACTGTCCGAGGATTTGAGCACCAGCACACCGGTAAGCGGGCCGCTGGCCGTGGCCTTGTCGCCCGGCTGCAGCCGCAACACCAAGCCGTCCTTGCTGAAGCCCATGGTCTGGGGCGCACTGCCTTTGACGATGCCAGGCTTGTCGGGGAAGAAACTGGCTTCCAGGGGATGCGCCGCCGCCAGCGCGGGCGCGGCGACATAAATATCCAGCGTCTTCTTCAACGCGTAATTCAATTTCCAGGGCGAGGCCACCGGCAGAAGATTGCGCGCGGCGGCGAAATCCTTGGCCACGGCCGGATCGGGCGAAAGCGGTCCGATCTTGAGCGGCAAGGTGAGCGTGGTGTCTTCCGGCACGCAGATGTCCTTGCACACCAGCCAATCCGCTGCGGCTTTCAATGTGATGGTGTCGCCCAGCTTGGCGTCGGCCGGCACGGTGAGCTTCTGCAGCAGCCAGAGTTTGCCCTCATAGCCGTAATCCATCAGCGGGCCGACCGGCAGGCGCTTTGGTGTGGGCCATGCGATCGCGCCCGCGCTCCAGCCTTTCGGCAAGGTCCATTTGATTTCGCTGGCGGCACCGGCGTCGCCGGGATTGATCCAATAAGTGTGCCAGCCGTCGCGGATATTCTCTTCCAGCGCCACGGTGATGGTGCCGCCCGGCGGCACGCTGAGATCTTCCGCGATCAAGCGGGCATGCACTTTGGGCGCTTCGTCGATGCCTTGCGCCAAAGCTGGCGTGACGAAGAAGAGTGAGAGGGCGATCAGGAGCGATTTCATGGGGGTGCTATATCCGGTCGTGGCTTTTTTCGCTAGGTGAGGACGGCGAAAGGCAATGTCGGCATGAGGGTTACCGGGGGAAAATTGGGTGGGCGCCGGTTGGTCGCGCCGGAAAACCAGCTGGTGCGCCCTACTTCAGATCGGACGCGCCAGGCAATTTTCAATATCCTGGACCATCGTGATTTCAGCATTGGATTTACTGTGGAAAATGCCGCCGTGGCCGATCTATTCGCCGGCACGGGCGCGCTCGGCATCGAAGCGCTGTCGCGAGGCGCGCGTTTCTGCCTGCTGGTGGACAGCGACGCCGAGAGCCGGGCGCTCCAGCGCGAGAATGTCGAAGCGCTGGGCTTGACCGGCGTAACCAAGATCTGGCGGCGCGATGCCACCGATCTGGGGCCATTGGGCGCGGGCGCGGGCGGGCCATTCGATCTGGTCTTTCTCGATCCGCCCTATCGCAAGACTCTGGTCGAGCCGGCGCTGAAAAGTCTGCGCGACGGCGGTTGGCTTGCGCCGAACGCGCTGCTGGTGATCGAAACCGCCAAGGGCGAGACATTTGCGCATGATGGCTTCACGCAATTGGATGCGCGCAACTATGGCGACACCGACGTTACATTTCTGACGCCCAGCTAATCCCAATATGTCATGGCCCACCGGAGTGTGGGCCATCCAGTTGATGCCGCGCCAATTTGTAAGTCATCTCGCAGACGTCAGTTGGATGGCCCGCATTTGCGGGCCATGACATGTGAGTCAACGCCGGCCAAATAGCCGTTCGATATCGCTCAGTTTCAATTCCACATAGGTGGGACGGCCATGATTGCACTGGCCGGAATGGGGCGTGGCTTCCATCTCGCGCAACAGCGCGTTCATCTCTTCGGCATTGAGGCGGCGGCCTGCGCGCACGCTCATATGACACGCCAATGTGCCGGAGACTTCTTCCAGCCGCTCCTTCAGCGACAAGGCATTGCCGGTCTCGGCGATCTCGTCGGCCAAGTCGCGCATCAGGCCCTTTACGTCCAGCTTGCCCAGCATGGCGGGGATTTCACGCACCATCACCGCATCGGGACCAAACGCCTCGATCACCAGGCCCAGCTCGGCCAGTTCGGCGGCGCGGGCGACAACCCGGCTGACTTCGGCGGGATCAAGCTCCACCACTTCGGGGATCAACAGCGGTTGGCGGGCAATGCCGCCATCGGCCAATGCCTTCTTCATGCGCTCATAGACCAGCCTTTCATGGGCGGCATGCTGGTCCACGATCACAATACCGTCTTCGGTCTGGGCCACCACATAGGTCTCATGCAATTGCGCCCGCGCCACGCCCAGCGGCGTCGCACTGGACGGCGCGGCTTCCACGGGCGCGTCCTCTACCCTGGCGGAGATGACAGAGGCCGCGCCCTGGAACAGCGAGCCGGGTTCGCGCACCGCGTAAGATGATGGCTGATACGCGGATGAAAAAGTCGGCGCTTGCCGCTGGAACGCGGACAACGCCGCGCCGGCCACCGTGGTGGAGGCGCGATGACCGGCTTCCGCCAATGTGTGCTTCAGCGCGCCCACGATCAGGCCACGCACCAATCCCGCGTCGCGGAAGCGCACTTCCGTCTTGGCGGGATGAACATTCACATCCACAAACGCGGGATCGCATTCCAGGAACAACGCCAGCGCGGGATGGCGGTCGCGCGCCAGGAAATCGGCGTAAGCGCCCCGCACCGCGCCGATCAAAAGCTTGTCGCGCACCGGCCGGCCATTGACGAACAGGAACTGCATCTGGGCATTGGCGCGGTTGTAGGTGGGAAGCCCGGCATAGCCGCTCAGCCGCACGCCTTCGCGCGCCGCTTCCACCTTCACCGCATTGTCGTGGAAGTCGCGGCCCATGATGCGGGCAAGCCGCGTGAGGCGCGATTCCAAAAGATCGCGGCCCGCTTCCAAATCCAGCGCGCGGCGGCCGTCCATCGTCAAGGTGAAGGCCACGTCGGGCCGCGCCATCGCCTGACGCTTGATGACGTCGAGGGTCGCGAGGTCTTCGGAGCGCGCGCTTTTGAGGAATTTCAGCCGCGCCGGAGTGGCATAGAACAGCTCGCGCACTTCGGCGCGCGTGCCCTGTTGACTATGGCCGCGGAACGATGCGGGCGACGGGCCCGAAACCGCGCCGCCTTCCACGAAAATCTCATGCGCCTCGCCGTCCTTGGTGCGGCTGGCCAAGGTAAGCCGCGCCACCGCGCCAATCGACGGCAACGCCTCGCCCCGGAAGCCCAAGGTTTCGATATGCGAAAGATCGTCCTCGCCATTGCGTTCGGGCAATTTGGAGGTGGCATGGCGTTCGATGGCGAGCTTGAGATCGTCCGCGCCCATGCCGCCGCCATCGTCTTCCACCAGGATCAGGTCGGCGCCGCCACTGGCGGTGGCGACGTCGATGCGGCTGGCGCCGGCATCCAGCGCATTCTCCACCAGCTCTTTCACAACGGCAGCAGGACGCTCCACCACTTCGCCTGCGGCGATGCGGTTAATGGTGCCCTCACTTAACCGCCTAATGTGCATCAGCCCTCTTGTAGATATTGGCGCGCGAGAACTTTGCCCTCTTCCACGCCGGGCTGGTTGAAGGGATCGACGCCCATCAGCTTGCCCATCAGAATGGTCTCCAGCATGAAATGCATCATCAACGCGCCCATCTCGAACTCATCTACTTTCGAGATGTGGATTTGCCGCACCGGCCGGCCATTCTTGGACAGGGTCTGCGCCGTGGCGCGGGATTCGGCGTCCACCAGATCGCCCAGTCTTTTGCCGGCGAGATAATCCAGGCCCAATTGCTTGGCGCGCGCCTTCGGCACCATCGGACCTTTGCCCTTGGTGTCCACGCTCACCAAGGTGAACAAGGCATTGCCCGGCCCGTCGCGGAACAGCTGCAGCTGGCTGTGCTGATCCACCGGACCCAGCACCGAAACCGGCGTCGAGCCTTTGCCGTCCTTGCCCAGGCTTTCCGCCCAAAGCTGGCGCCACCAGCCGCCGAATACCTGCAACTTGTCGGCATAGGGCCAGAGAATGGTGGTGGCGAGCTTGCCCTCCGCCGCCAGCGCCTGATGCAGTGCCGCGCCCATCGCCGCGGGCGCATCGGCCGGATTGTTGGCGCCAAGTGTCGCATCCAGGATCGCTTGCGCACCACCGCGCAATTTCTTGACATCGATGCCCATCAGGATCGCGGGCAGCACCCCCACTACTGTGAGCACGGAATAGCGCCCGCCCACGCCTTCGGGATGCGCCAGCTTGGGCGCGCCGATGCTGTCGGCGAAATCGGCCAGCGCGCTCTTCTTGGGCTCGGTGATGATGGTGAAATGCTTCTTGAGCGATTTCACGCCCGCCTTGGTCAAAGCCTCGGCCGCGGTTAGGGCCTGCATCAAGGTTTCGGCGGTGCCGCCGGATTTGGAAATGGCGATGAAATGCGTCTTCTTGAGATCAAAGCGCTTGAGCGCGGCGTCCCACGAAAACGGATCAGGATTGTCGTGGAATTCCACCCATGGCGTGGTCTTCCGGCGAAGCGCGGTCAGAGCCTGGCCGCCCAGCGACGAGCCGCCGATCCCCAGCACCGCCACCGTCTTCATGCCTTTGACGCCGGCGGCGAGCTTGGCGGCTTCTTTCAGATCGTCCTTGCGCGAGGGGATGCCCAGCAATTCCAGGGAGCCACGCTGTCCGCGCAGCCAGTCCAGCGCGCGCCCGGCATCCGCCAGCGCCTTGTCATAATCGGCGCGCGGCACCGCGCCTTTTCCGGACAAAGCGAGATCGAGCGAGAAAGAGAGCGGGGAGTTTTTCGAGTCGGGCATGATGTCACTCTAGCAGGAGGGGTTCACGGGAAAACGGCCCAATCCGGCTTCAATGAATCAGGGCCGCGGCTGGATCGTAGGCTTCACGGCCGGCGGGATCGCAGGCTTGGTGGCGGACGTTTGCGCCTGGCCCGGCGCTATGGGTTGGCCGGGAGCGACCATCCCTTGCGCCGCCCCACGCTGTGGCACCATGGGCGGAGGGGTGGGCCGGACCGGCGGTTTGGGGGTTTGCGGAACGGCGTTGCCTTCCACCGGCGTACCGGCGACGACCACCGTCAAACGCGCAGGATCGAATAATCGTTTCGAGACGCGTTTCACATCGTCCAAGCTCACCGCCTGGATCAGCGCGTTGCGCCTGGCGACATAGCCGATGTCCAGGCCCTGGCGTTGGAAGGTCCCAAGCTGTGCGGCGATGCCTGCATTGGAGGCGAAGGCCAGCGGGAATGAGCCGGTGAGGAAGGTCTTGGCGTCATCCAGCTCGCTTTGGGTGGGACCGGTGGCGGCGAAATCGGCCAGCGTGTCCTTCACCACCTGGATGGTCTGGCGTACCGCGTCGGCGCGAGTGGCGACCGAGCCCACCATGATACTGGCCTTGCGATAGGCGGTGAGCGACGTGCTGATGCCATATGTTAGTCCGCGCTTGACCCGCACCTCATCGGTGAGGCGCGAGGAAAAGCCGCCGCCACCCAATATGTAATTGGCGACATAGCCCGGAATATAATCGGGATCGGCCCGCATGATGCCCGGCAGGCCGAACATGATGGTGGGCTGAGGCACCGGCATCTCCAGCACATGGACGCCAGGATCGCCCAGCTTGCCGATGTCCGGAACCGGCGCCGGCATCGCGCCCAGCAAGGGCTGGAAGGTTTGCGCGAGAAGCTTCTGCGCCGCCGGCTGGCTGATATCGCCCGCCACGGCGATTTGCAGTCCCGCTTTTACCCAATGGGCACGCGCGAAGTTGCGCAAATCTTCGGCGGTGATGCCCGAAATGCTTTTCACATCGCCGTCGGCAGAATGGCCATAAGCATGGCCATTGAAGAAATCCTTGGAAAAAACGCGACGCGCCAAAGTGGGCGGTTGGGAGCCGCCTTGCTGGATGGCCTGGATCATTTGGGCGCGCACCCGCGTCACCGCTTCAGCGTCGAAGCGGGGATGGATCAGCGCCATCTGCACCAGATGCATCGCCAGCGGGACGTTCTCGGTCAGGGTGACGACGGAGATCACAAGAT
>Ga0075522_10001972_pt1 | contig 15404 bp, 12 predicted proteins | sample NGEPerA_FD_74796 | JGI IMG/M metagenome (GOLD analysis project Ga0075522, IMG submission 74796) | Arctic peat soil microbial communities from the Barrow Environmental Observatory site, Barrow, Alaska, USA - NGEE PermafrostL2-A | ecosystem: Environmental > Terrestrial > Soil > Wetlands > Peat ... | reverse complement strand
TCGCTCCTTGACCTCCACGCCGATGCGCACCACAACCGGTCCGTCTTCACACTCGCCGGCGAGGACGTTCTCAACGCGGCGAAACTCCTTTGTGCACAAGCAATTGCGGCGCTCGATCTTCGTCGGCACGAAGGTGTCCACCCGCGACTCGGCGTCGTCGACGTCGTCCCCTTCGTGCCGATCGGCGTGCCCCTTGGGCCGGAGATGGATCTCGGCGCGGCACTCGAGGCTCGAGACAACTTCGCCGAGTTCGGCGCCGCGGAGCTCGGGCTGCCTTGTTTTCTTTACGGGCCAGAGCGCTCTCTTCCAGAGATTAGGCGAAGAGCATTCCGTGACCTGGCCCCCGACGTCGGGCCGTTGTCGCCAGACCCGAGATCTGGCGCGATCTGCGTCGGCGCGCGGTTGCCGCTCGTCGCGTACAACCTCGTGGTGGAAGACGACGATCTAGAACAGGCGAAAGCGATCGCGAAGTCGATCCGCTCGCGATCGATTCGCTCACTCGGGCTAAGCGTCGGGAACGCGGTGCAGGTCTCCTGCAATCTGGTCGAGCCGTGGATCGTCGGTCCAGCCGAGTGCTACGACGCCGTCGCCGCACTTACCGAGGTCAGATCAGCCGAGCTTGTGGGTCTTTTGCCAGAAGAGGTCCTCGAGCGCATCAACGGAGCGCGTTACCGCCAACTCGATGTCGGGCCGGATCGGACGATCGAAGCCCGGCTGAAGCGTCTCTAGAAACCCGAGGCTCGCTAGGAAACCGCGGAGACTTCCCTGCTTTGTTGAACCCTGGCACGACGGACGCGGCGACGCTCCCGTTCGCTCATGCCGCCCCAGATCCCGAACTTCTCGCCGTTCGCGATCGCAAACTCCAAGCAGTCCACGCGAACGACGCATCCACGACAGACTTCCTTGGCCTCCCGCGTGGACGAGCCACGTTCTGGGAAGAACAGATCCGGGTCAACTCCCATGCAGTTTGCTCTCGACTGCCATCCTGGGGTCTCGTATCCACCTATCAGCGCCTGAATGTCCACGGCACCTTCCTTAACTTGGCCGGCGTGCACCAAAGAGCACAACGGTGGAATTACACCGATGTAGTCATTCTTGTCGCCAACGACCGCCAAATGCAAGGGGTAATACAAGAAACGACTACACGGCGCTGTTGGCGCCGAGCGCTCATGTAGGAACTACGCCCCTCTTCGGATGTGCCGGCGATGCGCGCCGCTACGGTGCTCGACGAAATCGACGAGGACGTAGTCACCAAGGCTCTGCGGCGTGGTGTAGAACGCCCGTCCCCGATTCGTCTTCGTCATCTTTTGCACGAAGGACCGCAGCCCTCCGGTCTCGTCAAGGACGAAGGTGTTGATCACGATCCGCTCACGCGTACAGCGGACCACCTCGTGCAGCGTCGCTTCGATTGTCTCTGGAACCGGTGGGTAGTTGAAAAAGACCTCGCCGTTCTCCATCACGTGCGCAGTCGGCTCCCCGTCGGTGATCACGATGATCTGCTTCGAACCGGTCTTCGACGCGAGCAGCTTCCTCGAGAGCGCGAGGGCGTGCTGCAGATTCGTGCCGTACGCGTAGTCCCACGAGACCTCAGGCAGCTGGTCCGGCTTGATCACATGTGCCGTCGCCGAGAATCCGACGATGCCGAGGTAGTCACGCGGGTAGCGCGAGGCGATGAGTGCCTGCAACGCGATCGCGACCTTCTTCGCGGCGAGAAAGTTATCGCGCATCGGCATCGACAAGGAGAGGTCGATCGCGAGCACCGTAGAAGCACTAGAGAGGTGCTCGGAGCGCTCGATCTCGAAGTCGTCGACCTCGAGGTGCACCGGGAACTCAACCGCGCCATGATGAGCCGTGGTGCTACCAGCCGCTGCCGACCGGCTGATTGCGTTTCGGAGCGTCCGTTCGAGGTCGAGATGGAACGGGTCACCGAACTCGTACGGCTTGGTCTCCATCTCGCGATCGATTCCGAGGCCAGGCGTCGGCATCGGGTGGTTGCCGAAGCGATCCTTGCGAAGCTTCCCGAAGAGCTCAGAGAGCGCGTTCCCGCCGAGGCGACGAAGGCCAGACGGCGTGAGGGCAAGCTTCCCGCCCTTTCTGGCCACAAGTCCCGCCTCTTCTAGCTGGCGCGTGAGGTCGGCGAGAGCGGCGAGCGAGCGGGCGGCATCGGGACCGAGCAGCTCCGCGATCTGCTCCTGGTCCAACTCAGCGAGAGATCCTGGCTCTGACATCGTCGAAAGCAGCTGCTCGAGCTCGGCGAGATCGACGAGCTCCCCCACCGCCTCAGAAGAACCGAGCACCGAGAGCGGATCCTGCCCGGGGGCACCGAGCTGCTCGTCCCAGCCCATGTCGGGCAGCTGATCCCGGAGGTTCTCACCGAGCCGGTCGAGCTGCCAGGCGAGGTCCATGTCCGCCATCAGCTGCTCGGAGAGACCTTGGAGCTGCGCACGCTGCTCGGGAGTCATCGAGGCCATCATCTGGGACGCCGCGGCCATCCGGCGGGCGATCTGCTCGAGCAGTTCGTCGAGGTTCTGCGCCCCGCCAGGAAAGAGGTCGCCGTAGTTCTCCATGAACTGGTCGAACGTCGGATCGAGCGGCTCGCCGTTCGCGCGCTGCTCGAGCATCTGGTTCAGCGCGTCGAGGCCCGCGCGAAGGTGCTCGCGCTCTTCTGGCGTCGCCGATGCCATCTGCGCTGCCGCTTGGTCGAGTTGCAGCTGAGTGAGCTCGCTTCGCAGCTCGTCGAGAAGGTCGTTAAAGGCCTGCTTCGCCTCAGGTGAGGTGAAGTCGTAGTTCATCAGCCCCTGCAACTGGCCAGTTAGCGAGGATGGGAGCATCTCGAGCTCCGCGTGGTGCTCTGCTGCCTGCTGGCGCTTCTCCTCGGCCGAGGCAGGGTCAGTGTCACTCCCTGCGTTTCGAAGCGAGTCGTCAAGTGCTTGTCGCTCGGTCTCGAGAACGTCGCGAAGCGCCTCGGCGACCTTCTCGGCGAGCTCGTTTTGCTGCTCTGCAAGCTCTTCTCGGCGCTGCCGGATTCGCTCCATCATCGCCTTTAGGCCTTCGACGTGCGAGCCGTCGCGGGTGTCGAATCCATCTTGGAGGAGCCGACGCAGGGCGGCTGCAAGATCACCGTGATAGAGGAGGTCGTCGGTGAGGCTCGCCATGACGTCATCGGCGTCGATAAGCGGGTCCGCTTGGGTCCCGTCGAATCGCGCGTAGCGCCACGACGCCCGCTGGAAGTGAATCGCCACTCCCCTACCTCGCCCGGTAGGTCACGGTGCGGTCGACGACGTTCTTGTTCAGGCGGCGCGAGAGATGTAGACCCTCGAGCACAAGCTCGATCGCTGCGGCCTGTTCTTCGATCGAGGCGTCTGCACCGAGCAGCGAAGTGACAGCATCGCCGAGCTCGGGGAGCTCGGCCGCAAATCCGACGTAGACCGAAGCCGAGACCGATGTGCCGAGCTCGACGGTCATCCCCTGGTCAAAGCCGGCGACGACCTCATCAAGCGCTTCGATCGCACAGTGCTCACGATAGGTCTGCAACACCGCCGCACGCAGCAACTGGTGGACGACTTCGAGGTCCTCGTCGTCTTCCATGACCTCGATCTCGACCTTGCCGAGCGTCGAGGAGACAAGCGCATCGAGGTCCGACGGTCGCGGAACCGCGTGATCGTCGCCTAGTCGGAGTGCCCGACGAAGCGACGCTGCGACGAGCGTCTCATAGTTGGCGATGCTGGCGCGAAGCGAGACGCCCGAACGCTGGTTGATTCTCGGGCTCTGCCTGGCGATCTGGGAGATCCTGGCCACGATCTCGGCCATGAACGGCGGCATCGTGACCGTCACTCCTGGAACTTCGATCACCGCGGACTCCTGGTCGGTGATCGCCACCTCGGTCGCGACATCTTGTGGGTAGTGGGTCCGGATCTGGGCCCCGAAGCGGTCCTTTAGCGGCGTGATGATGCGGCCTCTGCTGGTGTAGTCGTCCGGATTCGCGGAAGCGACAAGGAGGATGTCGAGGGGTAGGCGGATGCGGTGCCCCCTAATCTGGACGTCGCGCTCTTCGAGCACGTTCAAGAGCCCTACCTGGATGCGCTCGGGAAGATCGGGGAGCTCGTTGATCGCGAAGATCCCGCGGTTCGTGCGGGGGACGAGTCCGTAGTGGATGGTGAGCTCGTCTGAGAGATAGCGGCCCTCGGCGACCTTGATCGGGTCGACCTCGCCAATCAGGTCGGCGATCGACGTGTCTGGCGTCGCCAGCTTCTCGCCGTAGCGCTCGGAGCGGTGAACCCAAGAGATCGGGGCCTCCGGACCGAGGTCGGCCACGAGCTCGCGGGCATAGGCCGAGACGGGATGGAACGGGTCGTCGTTGATCTCGCTCCCGCGCACGATCGGCATCCACTCATCGAGCAGCCCGATCAGGCTTCGGATGATCCTCGACTTGGCCTGGCCGCGCTCGCCGAGAAAGATCACGTCGTGGCCAGCGATCAGCGCGTGCTCTAGCTGGGGGATGATCGTGTCATCGAAGCCCAGCACTCCCGCGACGATCGGCTCACCAGCTGCGATCTTCCGGAGAGCGTTGGTCCGGAGCTCCTCCCGGACCGGCACCGATCGCCACCCGCTGTGATGGAGGTCTTGGATGATCGCCGCTGAGGGCCGAGTGCTCGAATCCGTGGAAGTGGTCACGACCAGAAAGCCTAACGGGGATACCTCGCCAAGTTCGCCCCGCGGAGGCTCGGGAGAGTAGCTTTCACCCGTTACATCGCTGCGCATCTCGGCGATTCGTCGCCAGTGAGGTCGTCGCAGCCAGCGAAAGGAGTGCGCTCTTGAGCGTCGTGGAGAGCGAGGAACACAGCGCCCGACCCACCCCTGTCACGATCGGCGGGACCAGAGGGGGACCAGCCCTCGGCACGGACCTGCGGAAAGATCGCTGGTGGATACAGCCCGCCCTCATCGTGTTTGGCCTCACCGGCTTCGCCGTCTACTCGACGTGGGCAGCGTTTCGAAACGGTCACTACTGGGCAGGCACACTCCCCGGTTCGGACTTCCGGAACTATCTGTCGCCGTTCTACTCACCTTGCCTGACGGACGGATGCGCGACCGGACCATTCATCCACGCCATCGGCTTTCGCTTCGCGGCGACGCCTGCACTGTTGATACTCGTGTTCCCGCTTGGCTTTCGCGTGACTTGCTACTACTACCGGAAGTCCTACTACCGATCGTTCTGGCTCTCTCCCCCCGCATGCGCCGTCGCCGACTTCGGCTCCGAGGTAGGCGGCAAGCGCCCTCGCTACAAGGGTGAGAGCAGATTCCCGCTGATCGTGCAGAACGTGCATCGCTACTTCTGGTACTTCGCAGTGCTCTTTGCGGCACTGCTCACCTGGGACGCGATTCAGGCGTTTCGCTTCCATAACGGCTTCGGCATGGGGCTCGGCACCTTGATCTTCATCGTCAACGCCGCGCTCATCTGGATGTACACACTCGGCTGCCACTCCTGTCGGCACCTTTGCGGCGGAAGCACGAACACACTGTCGAAGGCCAAGGCACGCCACTGGTTCTGGGCCAACGTGGCCTCCAAGCTGAACGCGCATCACCAGTTCTTCGCCTGGACCTCGTTGATCTGGATTGCGATGACGGACCTTTACGTCTTTTTGATCGCGAGCAACGCATTTCACGACCCGAGGTTCTTTTAATGCCCGAGTACGAGACCCACGTCGTCGACGTACTGATCATCGGCGCAGGCGGCGCTGGCCTTCGTGCGGCCGCAGAGGCGACGGCACTTGGCGCGAGCACCGCCGTCGTCTGCAAGTCACTGCTCGGGAAGGCCCACACCGTCATGGCCGAAGGCGGAGTCGCAGCAGCGCTCGGCTACGTCTGGCCAGAGGACAACTGGAAGGTCCACTTCAGGGACACGATGCGCGGCGGCAAGATGTTGAACAACTGGCGAATGGCACAGCTGCACGCGCTCGAGTCCCCCGATCGCGTCCTCGAGCTCGAGGAGTGGGGCGCGATCTTCGACCGCACTCCCGACGGCAGGATCTTGCAGCGTGACTTCGGTGGCCACCGCTACGCCCGCCTCGCCCACGTCGGTGACCGGACAGGTCTCGAGCTACTCCGCACGGTGCAGCAACGCGCCGTCGATCGCGGCATCGAAGTTTTCATGGAATGCAAGATCATCCGACTGCTGCATGCCCCAGACGGCTCCGTGAACGGCGCGGTCGGCGTGTGGCGAGAGACCGGCAAATTCGTCGTCTTCGGGGCAAAGTCGGTCATCCTCGCATCCGGGGGCGTCGGCAAGATCTACAAGTTCACCTCTAACTCCTGGGAGTGCACCGGCGACGGTCAGGCACTAGCCCTCGGGGCGGGTGCCGAGCTGATCGACATGGAGTTCATCCAGTTCCACCCGACAGGGATGATCTGGCCGACGTCGGCGCGCGGCCTGCTCGTGACCGAGGGCGTGCGCGGTGACGGTGGCATCTTGAAGAACCGCGACGGCGAACGCTTCATGTACAACTACATCCCGGACTTCTATCGCGCCGAGACCTCCGACACGATCGAAGAGGGCGACCAGTGGTACGACAACAAGCGGGACTTCCGCCGGCCGCCTGAGCTGCTGCCACGTGACGAGGTGGCGCGCGCCATCAACTCCGAGGTGAAGGCGGGCCGCGGGTCTCCGCACGGCGGCGTCTACCTCGACATCGCATCGCGACGATCCCCCGACTACATCCGGCGGCGTCTGCCTTCGATGTACCACCAGTTCAAAGAGCTCGCCGACGTCGACATCACGACGGACCCGATGGAGATCGGGCCGACGTGCCACTACATCATGGGCGGCGTCCGGGTCGAGGCCGACACCGCTGCAACGACGCTCGAAGGCCTCTACGCGGCAGGTGAGGTTGCAGCCGGCATGCACGGCGCCAACCGTCTCGGCGGCAACTCGCTCTCCGACCTGCTCGTCTTCGGCCGCCGTGCCGGGCTCGCCGCGGCTGAGCGGGCACTCGGGCTCTCCGGCGAGGTAACCCTCGATCAAAACGAGGTCGAAGATGCCTGCATCCACGCCCTCTCTTTCTTCGACCACGACAGTGGCGAGAACCCCTACACCGTGCACGCTGCGCTGCAAGACACGATGCAGGACCTTGTGGGCATCATCCGCACCGAGAGCGAACTCCTCACTGCAGCAGAGAACCTGAAGGACTTCGACGAGCGGATCACCCGCGTGAGCGTCGAAGGCCACCGGCAGTTCAATCCCGGATGGCACACCGCGCTCGATCTCGAATCGATGCTCGCGCTCAGCCACGCAACAACGTTGTCGGCAATCGTGCGAAAAGAGAGCCGCGGTGGCCACACTCGCGACGACTTCCCGGAGCCGGACGCATACTGGGGGACCGTCAACAACGCCAGTTATATAGAAGGCGGCGTCGTGAAGACCAAGCTGACGCCGCTTCCAGAGATGCCAGACGATCTGAAGGAACTCTTCGAGGAAGGGCACTGATGACCGACACCCAGACGAACGCGTCGACGTCCGGCTCATCTTCGCCCGAAGCTGACTCCGGCACGATCACCCTCCGTATCTGGCGCGGCGAACGCGACGGGGCGTTTAAGGACTACACACTCCCCGCGCAAGAGGGCGAGGTCGTGCTCGACGTCGTCCATCGCGTCCAAGCTGAGATCGCGCCGGACCTTGCAGTTCGGTGGAACTGCAAGGCAGGCAAGTGCGGGTCGTGCTCCGCGGAGGTCAACGGCAAACCACGACTGATGTGCATGACGCGCATGAGCACGCTCCCGACCGGGGAGCCGATCACGATCTCGCCGATGCGCGGCTTTCCGATCATGCGCGATCTCGTCACCGATGTCTCGTTCAACTATGCAGTCGCCAGGCGAGTCCCCGGCTTCCATCCGCGGCCGCGCGAGGCCGACGGCACACACCGCATGGCGCAGGTGGACGTCGACCGGAGCCAAGAGTTCCGGAAATGCATCGAGTGCTACCTCTGCCAGAACGTCTGCCACGTGATCCGGGACCACGAGGAGAACAAGGCGAACTTCGCCGGCCCGCGCTTCGTCATGCGCCTCGCCGAACTCGAGATGCACCCTCTCGACACCTTGGACCGCAGGCGCTTCTCCTTCGAGGAGTTCGGCCTCGGCTACTGCAACATCACCAAGTGCTGCACCGAGGTCTGCCCGGAGGGCATCCACATCACCGACAATGCGATCATCCCCTTAAAGGAGCGCGCCGTCGACGCCGCCTACGACCCGATCGCCTGGATCGGCAGGAAGGTCTTCCGCCGTCCCGAGCCGGCATCGGCAGCCTCGGTCGCGGCGCACGCACCAGAGCGCCGCTCAGGCGAAGTCATCGTCGAGAACTAACAGGCGCACGCCGGACAAGATGGCTGAGCTCTTCGACGTCGCTTGGATAACTGACCTACGTGCCCGACTGGCCGCGATCGCGCCCCTCGGCCGCGGCACGGCACGTTTGTCACTTGGGCAGATCGTGCACGACGCTCCGAGCGGTCGTGTCGCCTGGACAGTCCACGTAGGCGGCGGTGATGCAACACGTGTCGAAGAAGGAGTCGCGAACGCCCAGGTCACACTTATCGAGGACTACGAGACCGCGGTCGCACTGGCGAACGGCACGCCAACCACCGAGTTGCTCTACAACGGCAAGGTCAAGATCAGCGGCGACGTGGATGCACTCCTTAACGGCGCTGAGCTGCTCTCGCAACTAAACGCCGCACTCGCCTCCCCGTAGGCGAGGTCTCCCTCGCATCGTTGCTCTCCGTTCGGGGATTCCTCCGAGCTCTACTCCCACGCCGCTTGCTCATTCATCGGACGCCTCGCCCCTCGGCGTCTCGTCGAGCACCGAGGCAAGGTGAGGATTGACCTTCATCACGTCGGCCTTCCACTCCTCTAGGGCTTTTACCCGGTCCTCTAGCGCAAGGAGTCTGGAATCAGCAGATCGCGGACCATCATCGGGCATATGAATACTCCTCGCATCGGCCGTCTGTTGCTGTCGGGTCGAGCATAACGACACCGGTCTACGCGACAAGTAGAGCGCCGCCGGGCCTTCTGCATGCCTCTAAACCTGAATTACGCGACTGGCATAGTCGGGCCGCCTCGCCGGAGCAGCGATGATAAGCAAAGGCAGGGTCTAGGACTCGTGCTCGCCCCGAAGAATCGACGCGCCTTCGACCATCGCCACGAGCTTTTCGTACGCGACCGATCTGGGTAGATACTTCATACCGCAGTCGGGAGCGACCACGAGCCGATCGGCAGGAACGAACGGCAACGCCCTCCGAATTCGGTCAGCGACCACCGACGGCGTCTCGACTTCTTCGGTCGAGAGATCGAGCACACCGAGCACGATCGACTTTCGATCGAGCTCGGTGAGGACCGAACAGTCGAGGCTCGACTGCGCGGTCTCGATCGAGAGACCGCCGACGAGTGCGTTCGCGAGCTCGGGTAAGAACGAGTAGCCGCTCGGGCGTTCGTGGATGATTGCCGCGTAGCCGAAGCAGAGGTGCACGACCGTGGCTCCGTCTACGCCCTCGAGGGCAGCGTTCAACGCCTCGACGCCGAAGTCGCGAGCCTTCTCCGGTCGGGCCTGCAGGTACGGCTCGTCGATCTGGACGACGTCGGCGCCCGCTGCGAAGAGATCCTTGATCTCCTCGTTCACTGCTCTGGCATACGCCATCGCGGCAGCGCGCTCGTCTGGATAGAAGTCGTTCTGAGCCTGCTGGGTCATCGTGAACGGGCCGGGGATGGTCATCTTCACCGGCTTGTCCGTCTGTGATCGGAGAAACGCGAGATCGCCGAGGAGCACGGGCGTGACCCGCCGGATCTCACCAGCGATCCGCGGCACCGGGTTCGGGTGACCGCTCCGGTCTAGTGCCGTCCCCGGTGTGTCAATGTCGATGCCCTCGAGCGCTGTGGCGAAGTGGTTCGAGTAACTCTCGCGGCGCTCTTCGCCGTCGGTGATGATGTCAAGGCCCGCCCGGACCTGGTCGGCGATGGCAATCGCCGTCGCGTCGTCTTGTGCTTCGGCGAGGAACGGTGCCTCGACGCGCCACAGCTCTCTTGCCCGCACGCGGGGTGGAAATCGGCTGGCGAGCTTGCTCCGGTCGATCAGCCACTCGGGCTGCGCGTAACTACCGACCAATGACGTCGGAAACAACATCACGTCCCCCTAGACGATGCCGGAGGATCCGGCATCAGATGCGCGAACCTCAGCCGAGTAGCTCGGCGACGTCCGCCTTCTCAGCGAGCAGCTCATCGGTCGTGATCTTGATCCTGCCTTCGGCGAAGTCGTCATGCGCCAGCCCCTCGACGATCTCGACCGTGCTCCCGTTCGAGCGGACCGGGAATCCGAACTGCAAGCCCTCTGGGATGCCGTACTCACCGTGGGACGTCACCGCGAGCGACGTCCAATCACCCGCAGGCGTCGGGAAGATCACGCTTCTAAACGAGTCGATCGCCGCGTTCGCCGCGGATGCCGCAGACGACAAACCACGGGCATCGATGATCGCCGCTCCGCGCTTTTGCACCGTCTCGATGAAGGTTCCTTGTAGCCACGCCTCGTCGTCGATGACCTCGGCGGCTGGACGGCCCGAGATTTGCGCGTGCGAAAAATCAGGGAACTGCGTCGAGGAGTGGTTGCCCCAGATGGCGAGGTTCGACACATCGGTCACCGGCACCCCTGCCTTCTTCGCGAGCTGGGTCTTCGCGCGGTTCTCATCGAGACGCGTCATCGCGAACCAGCGGTCGTCCGGCACATCTTTCGCGTTCGTCCGAGCGATCAGGCAGTTCGTGTTGCACGGGTTTCCGACGACGAGGACGCGAACGCCAGCGTCAGCGTTCGCGGCGATCGCCTGACCTTGTGGCTTGAAGATGCCACCGTTCATGCCGAGCAGGTCTTTTCGCTCCATGCCCGCCTTACGGGGGATGGACCCGACGAGGAGGGCGAGGTCGGTTCCGGAAAAGGCGACCGAGAGATCAGCTGTCGGCTCGATGTCAGCGAGCAAGGGGAACGCGCAGTCGTCGAGCTCCATGATCACGCCGACGAGCGCCTTCATCGCCGGCTCGATCTCGAGCAGGCGGAGCACTACCGGCTGGTCTGGCCCGAGCAGTGCGCCGGATGCGATCCGGAACAGCAACGAGTAGCCGATCTGGCCGGCAGCGCCGGTGACAGTGACCTGGACTGGGGTTTTGGGATCAAAGTTCGTCATCGCCACGAGGCTACCGCCGAAGAAGCTCGCTCGTCAGATCGATGCGGGCCAGCTACCGGCGGTGGCGACACGGAGCAGTTCGAGGTGCGCTACCTGAAACTCAGGCCCACTCCCCCGCGTTGATTACGACCTTCAAACGACCAGTAGCTGGACGAACAGCGAGGTTGAAGGCACCTTGCACGTCGTCGAGTTTGAACTGGTCCGTGATGTACCCGGACGTGAGCTCGGGATGCTCCTTTAAGTAGTCGTCGGCAACGGCGAGCGCCCGCCTCCGGTTCCGGGTGGTCCCCGAGGTGAGCGTCGCGTCCTTTCGGAGGAACTGTTCCATCGGGAACGGGTAGATCGCGTCGTCCGGGATGCCGAAGTAGAAGATGTGGCCTTGCATGGCTAGCGCGTTCACCGCGTCTCGCATCGTCGAGACCTGATGACCGACCGTCTCGAAGATCACGTTCGGGCGCTCGGACTCATCGGTGAGCGAAGCAGACCAACGCGCCGACGTGTCATGGACGAAGTTGTCGATACCGAACACCTCCGTCACGTCACTGCGGTCGACGCGATCGACCGCAGTGATCATGCGAGCGCCAGCGTTTTTAAGGACGTGACTGAACAAGACACCGATCGGACCCTGGCCGATGACCGCCGCGTGCGCGCCTGCGACACCAGGCACCCGCCGCGACGCAGCGATCACGCACGCCAGGGGCTGCAGCATCACCGCGACGTCAGGCGACAACCGCTGGTCATATTCGAACAGGCCCTCGCCGTCGGTCACGACGTACTCCGAGAGCCCATTCGACAACGAGGCCCAGCCGACCACGACTGCGCCGGGCCGGACATCTGGATCCTCGGACGCGACCACCTCCGCCACGATCTCGTGCAGCGGTGATCCCACCGGGTGCGGCACCGGGCCGCTCTCTATGGTCTGTGAGGCGATGGTCGAGCCCTTGAAGTGCGGCAGGTCGCTTCCGCAGATGCCACCGGTTATCAAGCGGACGAGAACCTGACCTGGTGCGAGCGATCTAGCGTCTGGTGCAGGTGCATCCACCTCGGCGAAATTCTCAGGTCCCACGAGCTGCCGGGCCCACATCGATCTCGTGCTCATTTCCACATCCCCCTCGCGCCAAATACCACGACTTCCCCTGGCACCATCATGGCGCGTCGCAGCAGCCAGGCGCGACGAAGTGGTCGGGCGGGGGCTCCCGTTCTCCTCAAGATCCCGCTCAGCGTCGGCCTGGGGGCCGGAGCGACCACCGGATGGTCGTTAGGGACGACGCTTTCGAAGCTCCAACAGATCTGCCAGAAAAGCGTCACGTCGAGCGGCGAGCTCGCCAACGGAGCGGCCGGCCGCCTCTTCGGTGACCCCGCGAACAACTGCGGCTGCCGACTCCTCGGTGATGAGGTCCTCGCTCAGGTCTGCGAACCAGATGTTGTTCGCCTCGCTCAGGTGATCCATGAAGTGCTCGATGCCCCCTTCTCCACCTGCGAGGTGGAAGGTGAGCAGCGGTCCCATCAGCGCCCATCTGAGTCCCGGGCCGTAGGCGACGGCGGCGTCAACGTCGGCGGCGCTCGCCACACCGCTAGCGACGAGATGGATCGCCTCACGAAAGACCGCCGCCTGCAGGCGGTTCGCGACGTGCGCGATCACCTCGGTGCGGATATGGATCGGAAACTTACCGATCGAGCGATAGAACTCCATCGCCCGATCGACCGTCGCAGCACTTGTCTGCTCTCCCCCGACGACTTCGACGAGCGGCATCAGATGTGGAGGATTGAACGGATGACCGGTGACACAGCGCTCCGGGCTCACACATCGGCTCTGGATACGCGTCATCAACAGGCCAGAGGTACTGGACGCGAGGATCACCTCTGGTGCAGTGAGGCCGTCGAGCTTGGCGAACAGCTCGATCTTTAGATCTTCCCGCTCGGGAGAGGACTCCTGGACGAACTCCGCGCCGTCTAGTGCTACTGCCAGATCATCGGAGAATGACAGACGGCTCGGATCGGCGCCCTCCGCGAGGCCGAGTTGCTCGAGAACCGGCCACGCCTGCTCGACCATCCGGTGCAGCAGGGCCTCAGCCCCTGGGCCTGGATCAGTCGCGGAGACTTCGATACCGCGCGACAAGAAGTAGGCGGCCCAACTCGCGCCGACCGTGCCGCATCCAACCACCGCGATCCTCGACGGAATCGATTCGCTCACAGATCTCTCCCCTCCTCGATGTACCCCGAGAGACGATACGACCAGTCACCAGGACCGATCGACGAGCAGCATTTACAGCGCGGCGACCTTGGCCTGTAGGCGTTGGTCGAGTGCGGCAAGAAACGCCTCGGTCGTCATAAAGGGCGCGTCGGCTCCGATCAGCAGCGCGAGATCCCTTGTCATCTCACCCGCCTCGACAGCATCGATGCAGACCGCTTCGAGTGCCGCAGCGAACGCGACGACATCGGGGGTGGCATCGAACTTGCCGCGGTAGGCGAGCCCGCGGCTCCAGGCGAAGATCGAAGCGATCGGGTTCGTGGATGTCGGGTTGCCCTTTTGATGCTCGCGAAAGTGTCGCGTTACCGTGCCGTGTGCGGCCTCGGCCTCGACGGTCTTGCCGTCTGGCGTCATCAACACCGACGTCATCAGACCGAGCGAGCCATACCCTTGCGCGACGGTGTCGGACTGGACGTCGCCGTCGTAGGCCTTACAGGCCCACACGTAGCCGCCCTCCCACTTGAGCGAGGCGGCGACCATGTCGTCGATCAGGCGATGCTGATAGGTGAGGCCCGCCTCGGCGAAGGCGTCGCTGAACTCGGCTTCGAAGATCTCGTCGAAGATCTCCTTGAAGCGTCCGTCGTAGGCCTTCAAGATCGTGTTCTTCGTCGTGAAGTAGAGCGGATACCCACGGTCGAGCGCGTAGCGCATCGAGGCGCGTGCGAAATCACGGATCGACTCGTCGTAGTTGAACATGCCGAGCGCCACCCCACCAGCGGCAGGAAATGTCGCGATCTCATAGACCGTCGGCTCCGAGCCGTCATCTGGGACGTAGCTCATCGTGACCTTGCCTGGTCCAGGCACCGTGAAATCGGTCGCGCTGTACTGATCTCCGAAGGCATGCCGCCCGATGACGATCGGCTTGGTCCAGGTCGGCACGAGGCGGGGAATATTCGAGATCAGGATCGGCTCGCGGAAGATCACGCCGCCGAGAAAGCTGCGGATCGTGCCGTTCGGGCTCCGCCACATCTTCTTCAGCCCGAACTCAGCGACACGGGCCTGATCGGGGGTGATCGTCGCGCATTTGATCGCCACGCCGTAGCGCTTCGTGGCCTCGGCGGAGTCGTGGGAAACCTGGTCATTGGTCTCGTCTCGAAACTCGAGCCCGAGATCGAAGTACTTGAGGTCGATGTCGAGGTAGGGAACGATGAGCCGCTCTTTGATAATCCGCCAGACCACCCGGGCCATCTCATCGCCGTCCATCTCGACGACCGGCGTCACGACCTTGATCTTGGCCATCTGCGACCCCTTCGGAATCGTTGGCGCTTAGTCACCCGCGACACCTCGCCATCGCGCGAGCCTGCAACAGGCTCGCGCCGAGTTGCCGCGTCGGCGAACTACCAGCTCGCGCCCTATTTGGCGGCCCGGCGCTTAGCGGCGAGCATCGCGTTTCGGATCAACATCGCCCGCGTCATCGGGCCCACCCCACCGATCCTCGGCGTCAAGAAGCCGGCTACCTCGCCCACTCCCTCTTGATCGACATCGGAGAGGATCTTTCGCCCGTCCCACGAGACGCCGGCGCCGACGACTGCTGCACCTGGCTTGACCATGTCGGCGGTGAGCAGGTGCGCGGACCCCGCCGCGGCGACGATGACGTCGGCCTGCAAGGTGTAGTGGGCGAGGTTCTTGACGCCGGTATGCACCACGGTCACGGCGGCGTTGCAGTGCGGGCGTTTCAGCGCGAGCAGCAGCGCGAGCGGACGACCGATCGTCAGGCCGCGGCCGATGATCACGACATTTCTTCCCTCGACTTCGACCTCGTACTCGATGAGGAGCTCGACGATGCCGGCGGGCGTACACGGGAGCGGGCCGGGCGCACCCATGACGAGTCGGCCGAGGTTGACCGGATGGAGACCGTCCACGTCCTTGTTCGGATCGACAGCTAGCAGCGTCTGCTCCTCGTTTAGGTGCTTCGGGAGCGGCAGCTGGATGAGGTACGCGTCGAC
>Ga0075522_10001971_pt1 | contig 15411 bp, 13 predicted proteins | sample NGEPerA_FD_74796 | JGI IMG/M metagenome (GOLD analysis project Ga0075522, IMG submission 74796) | Arctic peat soil microbial communities from the Barrow Environmental Observatory site, Barrow, Alaska, USA - NGEE PermafrostL2-A | ecosystem: Environmental > Terrestrial > Soil > Wetlands > Peat ... | reverse complement strand
GCGTTCAAACGCGGTGCCGAGGAACGCCAGCACCGCTATAGCGAGTAACTGATAGCCGGGAACCCACACGTGTCGGCTCAGGAGCCACGCGGCTACCGCCGCCAGCAGCAGCGCGCCGATCAGTATCACCTTGCGCAGCATGTGCTCACGCAACCGGGTCGATGATCACGGCCGTCCCGTACGCCACCACTTCACTCATGGTCTGGCCCATTTCGGAGGAGTCGAAACGCATCATCACCACGGCGTTAGCCTGCATGAGCTGCGCGTTCTTCACCATGCGGTCCACCGCGTGCCGCCGGGCTTCCTCGAGCATCTGGGTGTACTCGATGATCTCGCCGCCCGCCAAGGAGCGCAGGCCGGCCATGAGGTTGCCTCCCAGCCCGCGACTGCGGACCACGACGCCAAAGACCTGGCCCTTGGTTTCGCGGATCCGGTGCCCCGCAACGTTTTCGGTGGTGACGACCAGCATGGTGCTCCTCGCGGATGTGGATGGCGGGCGCGCCGCCTTGGGCCGCATTCTAGACCTGTGCGCCCGGGTAGCTGCAGTTTCAGTCCCTCGGGATGCCGTCCTTTGACAGGTTTCGGTTACAATTGCAGCCGCAAATTTGTTTCGCGATCCGACGACCGTCTGGGGGGAATGATGCCGATCCGTACAGGGAAACTGATCGCGGGGCTCGCGGTTTTTGCCGGCGCCATTGCCCTCGGGGCGGCCCCACGGGCGCTCGTCGCCGCCGACGGGGCGGCCAACGTCAATGCCCAGCGCATGGCGGATCCGGCCGCCACGGCCGCGAACTGGATGACCTACGGCGGCACGTATTCCGAGCAGCACTACAGCCCGCTGACGCAAATCAACAAGGACAATGTGGCGCAGCTGGGGCTGGCCTGGTTCGCGGACTACGACACCAATCTCACCCAGGCCGGAACGCCGCTTGAGATCGATGGTGTGCTGTACGTGTCGACGGCCTGGACGCACGTCTACGCGTTCGATGCGCGCACCGGCAAGACCTTGTGGGAGTACAACCCGCAGACCCCTGGGGACTGGATCCGCAATGTCTGTTGCGGCATCGTCAATCGCGGTCTCGCGGCCTGGAACGGCAAGATCTACCTTGGCACGCTGGATGGCCGCCTGGTGGCGCTCAATGCCAAGACCGGCAAAGAAGTCTGGTCGGTCATGACGATCGACAAGACCAAACACTATTCCATCACCGTCGCGCCACGCGTGGCCAAGGGCAAGGTGCTGATCGGCGAGTCCGGCGGCGAGTACGGTGTACGCGGCTACCTGAGCGCCTATGACGCGGAAACCGGCAAGCTGGATTGGCGCTTCTATACCATTCCGGGTGACCCGAAGAATGGGTTCGAAAATCCGGCCATGGAAATGGCCGCGAAAACCTGGGGCGGGGAGTGGTGGAAGCTCGGTGGCGGCGGCACGGTCTGGGATTCCATCGTATTTGATCCGGTCACCAACCTCGTCTACTTCGGCGTCGGCAACGGCACTCCCTGGAATGATCACTTCCGCGATCCGACCACCAATGATGATCTGTTCCTGGCGTCGGTCGTTGCGGTGAATGTCGACACCGGCCAGTACGTGTGGCACTACCAGGAAACCCCGGCGGACACCTGGGACTATGACGCGGTGAGCCCGATATCAGTGGTTGACATGAAAATCGGCGGCAAGGATCGCCGCGTACTGCTGCAGCCGAGCAAGAACGGTTTCTACTATGTCCTCGACGCACGCACCGGCAAACTGTTGCACGCGTCCCCCTTCGTGAACGTCAACTGGGCGAATGGCGTGGACATGAAGACGGGTCGACCGCGCGTCAAGCCGGCGGCGCGTTACCCGGACGGCAAGCCCTGGGACCTGCACCCCGGCGTGCAGGGCGCGCATGGCTGGCATGCCAATGCGTACAGCCCGCAGACCGGGCTGCTGTACGTACCGACGCAGGATGCCTATTTCCCGATGGTGTTTGATCCAACCTATACGCCCAATCCAATCGGCTACAACCTGGGTATCGACTTCACGGCCCAGATCACCTACTACCGCGCTCATCCGGATGCGCCGAACAAGTTTGTCGGTTACCTGCAGGCAATGGACCCGAAGACCGGCAAGAGGGTCTGGGGTGGCCCTGAAAACCAGGGCCCGACGGGCGGCGCCGTGGCAACGGCGGGCGGACTGGTTTTTCAAGGCAGTGGCAGCAGCGATGAGTTCCGAGCCTTCGATGCCACGACCGGCAAGATCCTCTGGACCGGCCAGACGCAGACGGCCGTGCTCGCCGCGCCCATCAGCTACGAGGTGGACGGCAAGCAGTACGTGGCCGTGAGTGTGGGTGGGGCAGTGCAGGGCGGCGACTACTACGCGCCCAATCACTCGCGCATGCTGGTGTACATGATTGGTGGCACGCTGCGGCTGCCTCAGCCGCAGCAATATACCCCGCGTGCGCTGCTGCCGCCGCCGGCCACGGCCTCGGCGGCTCAGGTCAAGCAGGGCGAACAGCTGTATGCCCGCAATTGCGCCGCCTGCCACGGGGATCGTGGGCAGACCCGCGGTGCGAACTTTCCCGACCTCACGCGTACGCCACTGTTATGGTCGCAGGAAGGCTTCGACTCGATTGTGTTGAAGGGCCTGCTGTCGCAGAAGGGCATGGCGTCCTTTGCCACCGTGCTGAAGCCGGCGGACACCTTGCTGATCCGTGATTTCATCATCGATCAGGCCAACCAGCTGAAGAACAATCCGCAGGCCGCAGCCCCGGCGCCTGCAGCCGCCGGGGCCCACCAGCAGCATTGAGCGGCCGTCGGCGCCCCCCGCGCGGCGGGGGGGCGTCAGTTGTTCAGCGTGCTGACAGTGCGCGCAAATTCAGGCTTGGTCGCGACAAGGATTTCGAAAGCGGCCTGACGATCGGCCGCCGAGCGGTTGTCGTAGGGAGCTCCCGGAGCGGGGGCCCGCAGGATCTGCGCGAGCTTCGCGTACACGTGTTCACGTGCGAACAGTGGCAGGGCGTCAAAACCTTCCGAGTAAATCAGGAAGCTCAACGGGTAGCGGAATACGCGCGAGTCCAGATCCAGTTGCCGAAGTGAGCGACCGCCTGCGTCCTTCGGTCCCTGAGCCTGGAACCACGCGGCGTAGCCGCTGCTTCCCTGCACCTTGCCAAGGAGCGGCGCGGCATGACTCAGCAGCAGCGCATCCACCAGCGGCTGCAGCAACAGGTCAAGTCGCGTCTGCAGGGGGCCCGGCAGCTGCGCCCAGTGCAGCGTCGCCACATCGCTGCTGGGCTGCAGCTTGTTGAGCACGAAGCGCGACTTGTAGTTCGCATGGATGATCGCGTTATGCAGCGTAACCTGGTGTTCCAGGACCAGCAGCGCAACGATGTCGCTGGTCGGGCGCAGATAGGGTGAGGTGTCGAACAAGGTGTCCAGTGACTGCAGGCTCCCGCGCCTGACCTTCTCGAGGTTGATGGGTGAACGCGCCAGGGGTTGCTGGATATTGCCGAGGTGCAAGGCACCGCCGTCCTTGCCCGTCACATACCAGCCGCCCCAGCGCTGCGCGATCGGTGTTTCAATTGAGGTCTCGCGCGAGATGGCATCCGGAATGAGTTTGTTGCCTTCCATGTCGTAGATGGATTCGAAGAGGAAGTGCGGAACACCGCCGCCCATCTCGGCGAAGGAATCGTGACAGGTCAGGCAGCGCAGCGTCTGGCGCTCCAGGTGCGGCTGGGTGTCCGCCGCTGACAAGGTATAAAAAACCGGGCCAAGGTCTGCGTCCATGGTGACGATCTCGAGAATGCCGGTCTGCTGCACCCACGCCACGTAGGTGTCATCGTTGAAGTAGATCGCCCGCGGCGTCGCCGCACTGATGGCATCGACCTGCAGACTGGTCTTTGAAAACACCAGTGCCTGGGAGTCAGGATTGATGTTCAAAGCGGCCAGGACCGAATCGAGGTAGCCGTGCTCGGGTGTGGCATGGAGAATAACCGTACCGTCGTTGAGCCGCTTCTGCAGGCGCGCGATGTCGTTGTGCGAGGGGGGATCGGAATAGTGGAGGAACGGGTAGTCGCGGTCGTACACCAGTCCGCCGGTCTCGGAAATGACGGCTCGCGGATCAGGCATGGTGCTCGCGAAGAGTGCAGTGCCGCCGGGCGCGATCAACGCGACGAGCAGCGCCAGTGTGGCAATCATCCGCCTCATGATCGTGCGCCCGTGCCGCTCGCCGTCCTCGCTCCCGAGAATAGCCGGTGCAGGTGACTGCGCCGGGTCAGCATATCGGCGAGCGTGTATTGGTCCAGCACCGCTAGAAAGGCCCGGGTCGCCTGCGCGAATACATTCGTCATCTGGCAGGCGGGTGCAATCAGGCAGCTGCGGCAGTCCACGACATCAAAGTGTTTCTCCGTATGCCGCACCAGCTCGCCCAGATTGATATCGGCAGCGGGCCTGCCGAGACGAATGCCACCGTTGCGACCGCGCACTGTTTCCAGGTACCCGGATTGCCCTAGATCCTGGACGACCTTCATCAAGTGGCTTTGCGAGATCTGGTATGCCTGTGCGATATCAGCAATGCAGCACAGCCGTTCGGGAAAGGTCGACAAATGGGTCAGCACTCGAATGGAGTAATCGGTGTAACGCGTCAGCTGCATCGGCGGCGCTCTCGAAAAGTGTCAGGATCCTATAATATCTATTTGAAATGCATCTTTTCAAGTTACCGCCTTTTAATCTGGGAAAAGCTTGATAAAGCAGGCGTCAAGCCGCGGCGCCGCTACGTTAGAGCTGAGGTCAAGCGGCCGCGGTAACCGAACTGGCGAGTGCTAAGCTTCGGGGCCGATGAACACGAAAAAGGCTTGGATATGAAGATCACGCGTACCGGTTCGGCCGCCTGGCAGGGCGGACTGAAGGATGGAAAGGGCTCAATCTCGACCCAGAGCGGCGCGCTAAGCGCCTATCCGTACGGCTTTGCGAGCCGCTTCGAGGGCGTCAAGGGCAGCAATCCCGAAGAGCTCATTGCGGCGGCCCATGCCAGCTGTTTCACCATGGCGTTGTCCCTGATCCTGGGCAATGCCGGCTTCATCGCCGAGCAGATGGACACCAAAGCCGCGGTCACGATCGAGCAGGTGGGAGAGGGTTTTGAAATCACCTCGTCCCATCTGACCCTGCGCGCCAAGATTCCCGGCATCGATCAGGCACGATTCATCGAATTGACCGGCATGGCGAAGGCAGGCTGCCCGGTGTCCAAGCTGCTGAAGACCGAGATTTCGCTGGATGCCAGCCTGGTCTGAACGGCGCCGCCGTCCTATTGTTCGAGGGCAACATGATCACATCAAGACTTTTTCTGGCTGCTGCGGCAGTGGTGGTGAGTGCGGCGCTTGCGCCCCAGCCCGCCGCGGCTGCGCAGCACTATCAGATCTGGGCCTCGAACGAGAAGTCCGGCGACGTCACCATCATCGATGGCAGCTCGCTCAAGGTGATCGCGACCATGCCCGCGGGCAAGCGCCCGCGCGGCATCCATTCCAGCCCGGACGGCCGCACGGTCTATGTGGCGCTGAGCGGCACGCCGATCGAGGCCCCACCGGAACTGGATGCAGCGGGCAATCCCATCTTCAAGAAAGGTCATGGCAAAGACGATGACGATGACGACGATAACGTCGTGTCGGACAAATCGGCCGATGGGATCGGCGTCTTCAACGTCGCCACCCGCCGGCTCACCGGCAAGATCAAGGTCGGTTCCGACCCCGAGGAGTTCACGCTCAGTCCCGATGGCCGCAAGCTCTACGTCTCCAACGAGGATGTGAAGACGGCGAGCATCGTCGATATTGCCTCGGCGAAGGTGCAACACATCATCCTGGTCGGGCAGGAGCCGGAGGGTGTCGCCGTGACGCCTGATGGCAATCATATCTACGTGACCTGCGAGACCGGCGGCGACATCCTGGTGGTCGATGCGCACAGCTACAAGACGGTGGCGCATTTCAAGGTACCGCCGCGTCCGCGCAGCGTGGATTTCCGTACCGATGCGCCCATCGGATTCATTCCGTCGGAATCCGCCGGACTGCTGAACGTCATCGATTCGGCAACTTCCACTGTGACCAAATCGATCGCGATGCCGAAAGGTTCGCGACCGATGCGGGTTCGGGTGAGCCCCGATAACACCAAGGTGTATGTCAGCGACGGGCGCGCGGGGACGGTAACCGTGCTCGATGCCCGCACTTACAACATTGAAGGCACGATCAAGGTCGGCAAGCGTCCGTGGGGCATTGTGTTGTCACCCGATGGCAAACTGCTGTTCTCGGCCAACGGCCCATCCAATGACGTCTCGGTCGTGGACCTGGCGCAGGGCAAGGAGATTGCGCGCATCAAGGCCGGTGAAAGCCCCTGGGGCGTCACGATCGTCCCGGCACCGTAGCAGCGGGCGCTACTGCTGGCCGATGATGAATACCGATTCGCTGGTGATGCTGCGGGTCATGCCGTCCTTGTAAGTGCGGGCCCGGACCACCGTGGGCCCGGTGACCCGGATCGGATCCGAATAGAGCAGATCCTGCGGGCCCGGGACGCTGCCATCCACCGTGTAGCGTATCTGTGCACCCTTATCCGGGGTGGATAGCCTGACGACCACCGCTTTGGGAAAGGTGCCTCCATCGGGTGTGATCTTCGGCGGCACCAGCACGTCCTTGCCGGGCATGCTGTTGATCCAGTCACGCAGCAGCTGCATTCCTCGGACATCGATGGTTTCGCGTGCCAGCGGTGGCATACGGACATCGCCGTTGGTGTCGGCACGCATATAGGCAATGGATCGCCAGATGTCGTGCGGGGAGATCACATGAGGCCGGTCAATTCCCTCGTTGATGAGGATGGGACCGTCGATCAATTCCTGCTTGGCGAGCGGGGTGCTGTACCGGGCATCGAAGTAGGCCACTGTGCCGCCTGGTCGATGGCAGTGCGCGCAGTTCGCATCCAGGTAGGAGCGCGCGCGATCCTCGATACTGCGTGAGGTGTCCGACCCGGCTGCGAGCGTCGGCAAGGTTCCAAGTTCCGTATCGGCAACCGCGGGCCGCAACAGGTGCAGGTGGTTGAGCTCACGCAGCTCGTTGTCGACGACGCCTGACGGATAGGACAGGGTCCGATTGAGCTGGCGTGTCTTCAGACCCAGGACGCCGCCGGCGCGCGCGTTGTGACAGGTGAGACAGTCCTGACGGCTGGGGTAGTACCACGTCTGTTTCCGGGTACCGCCCTCGCGGGTGCGAACCGCAATGCTTTCCGTCAGGCTGGTGACGAGCAGATCCGCATCGGAATTGTCCGCACGCCACTTGTAGACCACGCCATACACGCCGCCCTTGTCATCCCGGACCACCAGCCGGGTCTCAAGCCGTCGCATGACCTGCGGATGAGCCTCATCGGTCGGCAGTTCGAAGGTCTTCACGAATACCGTACCGGCGGGAAAAGACCATTCTCCGTCCGGTGTGAACCCGATCTGCGTGCCCTCGGGGATCGACAGGTAGCGGGATTTCTCGGCGCCGTCGGACCAGAAGGGGACGATGAGATTGTAGGGGATCAGGCCTGCGGCAGGTACGAGCCGAGCCGTGTCGGCGAACGCCCCGGTCTGCGATAGCAGCAGGGGGATGGTCGCGCCCGCGGCATGCCGCGGCATGTTCAGATAGGCCTTGGGGGCGACCCAAGACGTAATGCCATAGGCGGCCGGCGGCCCCGCCCAGCTCAGCGGGGCAACGGCCAGGGCGCATAGTGTTAACGTCGCCAATGCGGACTTCAGACTTTCCAACCGTCAACCTCGAAAGTGCCAAGGGCCCGGAGCAGCCGGGTCCGCGAGCAGTAGGTAGCATGTCAGACCGCTACCGGAGGTGAAAGATCCCCGCCCGCGCGCGCCACGGTCAGGAAAATATCCCGGCCGGTATTCGGTACCCTGCCCGCCGTGCTCGCAAAGGGTAAATGGGTTTTCCGGTGAATAACAAGCTTCGTGCCATCACTCAGTGTGCACCTTGCGCAACACTTTTGCTGGGCCTCGCCTCGGCTGCGTCGGCGCAGACGTCGGCCGCCTCCAGCGACCCGACAAAGTTGCAGACCGTCCTGGTGACGGCGACGCCGCTGCCGAGCAATACCATCGATATCGACAAAATTCCAGGCAACGTGCAGGTGCTGACGGCTCCCGAGCTGATTCGCGACGGCTCGGCGAGTTTGACCGGCGCCTTGAATGCCAACCTCAGCAGCATCAGCATCAACGACGATAACGCCGACCCTTTTCAGCCGGATATTCTGTACCGCGGTTTTGAGGCATCACCGGTGCTCGGCACGCCAGAGGGCCTCGCGGTGTACCAGAACGGCGTCCGCATCAACGAGGCCTTCGGCGACACCGTCAATTGGGACCTGTTCCCGGATATCGCCATCGACAGAGTGCAGCTCGTGAGTTCAAGCCCCGTATATGGCCGCAATGCGCTGGGCGGCGCCCTCACGGTGACCATGAAGAACGGGTTCACCTACCAGGGCGGCGACCTGGAGTTGGCGGCAGGTTCGTACGGGCAGCGCTCGGTGACCGCGCAGTACGGGGTCAATACCGGCGTAGTCGGCTTCTACGTGGCCAGCCGCGGATTGGACTGGACCGGCTGGCGGCAGTTCTCCGATGACCGGATGAGTGACGTCTACGCGGTCCTCAGCCTGCACACGGACACCGCGACCCTCGATCTGAGCTACACCCGCTCGAACAATCAGATGGACGGTCAGGGTCCGGCGCCGGTGCAGGAACTCGCCGTGAATCGCTCGCTGGTATTCACCGGTCCGCAGGCCAATCTCAACAGTCTCAATTTCCTCACACTGAACGGCACGTTGAAACTGAGCGACACCTGGTCGCTGCAGGGGGTGGTGTATTACCGGCAGTATTCGCAGTACGTCTCGAACGGCAACACGACCGACTACGCGGCGTGCAGCGACACGCCCGGCATCCTCTGCCAGCCTGATAGCGCGACGCCGCTGACGAATGCAGCGGGAGGAACGTTGCCCGACATTTCCGATGGCGGGGCAAACGTCATCGGCGAGAATGATTTTGAACAGATTGATGCCTGGAGCCGCGGCGCCACGTTTGAAGTCGCCAACAAGGGCGCGCTCTTCGGGCACGAGAATGCATTCTCCGCGGGCGCAGCGGTCGACTACGCTGCCACGAGCTTCTACACGGGCGCGCAGCTCGGCGTTATCAATTCGCAGCTGATCGTGCTGCCGTCGAACCTGCTGGTGTACACGGCGGAAGACTCCGATGCAGCGCTCGCCAATGGCGATGCGGTGCCGGTCAGCGTCGATTCCGTCAACAAGAGCCTCGGCCTCTACGTCAGCGATACGTTCAATGTCACCACAGAACTGGCCGTGACCGCGAGCGGCCGCTACAACATCGCCCACATCAATCTGGCGGATCAGCTGGGCGATAATCTCAGTGGTTACAACCGCTTCGTTCATGTCAATCCCGCTGTCGGCGCCACGTACAAAGTGCTGCCGACCGTGACCCTCTACGGGGGCTTCTCGAAGAACACGCGCACGCCGACGGCCAGTGAGATCGAGTGTTCGGATCCGATGACGCCGTGTCTGCTGCCCACGAATCTTGCCGGTGATCCGCCGAATCTGAAGCAGGTCATCTCGCAAACCACTGAACTGGGCCTGCGCGCCACCATTCCCGATGTGCTCGACGGACAGATCGCCTGGAACCTGAGCGCCTACCGGACGCTGCTCGAAAACGATATTTTCGGCATCGCGACCTCCGTGAACCAGGGATTCTTCCAGAATATCGGGGCTACGCGGCGCGAAGGATTTGAAGCCGGGATCGGCTATCACGGCGGGCGATGGTCGGCCTACGCCAACTACAGCCTGGTGCAGGCTACCTTCCAGTCGGCCCTGACCGTTCCATCGCCCTCGAATCCCTTTCAGGACGAAAACGGCGACATCCAGGTGGTGCCCGGCGACCATATGCCCGGCATTCCCGAGAATCGCCTCAAGCTCGGTGGGGATTTCCGGATCATTCCGCACTGGACAGTGGGCGCTACGCTGAACCTCGTCAGCAGCTTCCGCTCCGTCGGGGATGAGTCCAACCAGCTTGCCCCCATCGCCGGGTATTCGGTCGTCAACCTGCATACCTCGTACACACCGTTCGAGCACGTCGAGGTCTTCGCGTCGGTCAACAATCTCTTCGACCGCCGCTACGCCACCGCGGGCATTCTGAGCGACCCCGCCGGTATTGGCGCGCCGGGTATTCCCGCCGGCGGGGTGACGAACGGGCCGGGTGTCGACAATCGGTTCCTGAGCCCGGCCGCACCGCTGGAAGTGTTCGGGGGCGTGCGAATCATTCTGTGAGCCTGCCGATGATGGATAATGGTGTAATGGCTGGCTCCGGAGGGCGTATTGCACACAGTGGTGATGACCGTGAGGGCGATGGCAGTCGCTGCCTTGAGCATTGGCGCTATGGTGGGCTGCACGCAGATGCCCCTCGCGCCGGGCACGCCATCGCCGGTCGCTGCCGTGCCCCGCCCGGCGCCGGCCCCCATCGCCGCGCCGGCGCCAACTAGCACCCCAGCGGCTCCGACAGCAGGCATACCGGCAATGCGCCCGAAGACACCGGCCCCCAATCGGGCGCAGACCCCGAGGCCGGTCCCGAAGACGGCCGCATCACCGCCGGCGCCGACAGCGCCGCGCGCGGGCGCTGTCGTGGCGCCGGGTCGGCCGGCCGCGCCGGCGCTGGATCTGGTCTCCCTGGAACAACGCCTCAGGGACACCAAGGCGATCGGCGTCTTCACCAAGCTGTCGCTGAAGAACCAGGTCGACGATCTACTCGGGCGCTTCCGCGACTTCTATGGCAAGAAGAGCACCGCAACGCTGGCGCAGCTGCGCCAAAGATATGATCTGCTGCTATTGAAGGTGCTCAGCGTTCTGCAGGATGGGGATCCGGCGCTCGCAGCCGCGATCTCCGCCTCACGGGAGACGATTTGGGCAATCCTTGCGGATCCACAGAAATTCGCCACACTTTGATCCAAAGTCCTGGAGGCATAATGAGCCGCTCCCTGTCCGTTCTGCTCCTGAGCGCCGCTGCGACCCTCGGTTCGGTGTCGATGGCTGCGGATGATCCTGGCATGGGCAAGGATCTGTCCGCGACGATTGCGCTGCAGGGACTGCCCTGCGACAAAGTTGTGGACGCCAAGCGCAACGGTGATAGCGATTACACCGCCACCTGCAAGGACGGCAACCGCTACCACGTGTTCGTGAACCCGCAAGGCCGGGTCGTGGTGCAGAAGCTGTAAAGTCGCGACGCGCTCGCATGGCCTCAGCCGTGAAACCGATCGCTCAGAACGCCGATATCCGCTATCTCGGCAAGCTCCTGGGCGATGTGATTCGCGCCTATGGCGGAGCCGAACTCTTCGAACGTATCGAATACATCCGGGCGCGGTCAGTGGATCGCCATCGGGGTATCTCGGATGCGGCCGCCATGGACCGCGGTCTCGAGGCGTTGAGCCTGGATGACACCCTCGCCTTCGTGCGCAGCTTCATGCTGTTTTCCATGCTGGCGAATCTCGCGGAAGACCGTCAGGGCACCGGCAGCCGTGCGGGTGAGGATGTCGCCGCAGCCCTGCGGCGGCTGGAGTCCAAGCGCATCGCCATCGACCAGGTCGCGCAACTCCTGGACCGCACGCTCATTGTTCCGGTGCTGACCGCACATCCTACCGAGGTCATGCGCAAGAGCATGATCGACCACCGCAACCGTATCGCCGACCTCATGCGGCTGCGCGATCAGGGTCTGTCGCAGGCGGCCGGGGGTGATGAAATCGAACAGGCGCTGTTGCGGCAGATTGCGCTCCTGTGGCAGACCCGGCCGTTGCGTCGCGAGCGTCTGATCGTCGCCGATGAGGTGGAGATCGCGCTCGCTTACCTGCGGGACATTTTTCTGCCCGTGCTGCCGATGCTGTACGCGCGCTGGGAACGCCAGCTCCCGCAGCGGCCGCGCAGCTTTCTGCGACTGGGCAGCTGGATTGGCGGTGACCGCGACGGCAATCCGAACGTCAACGCGGCAACCCTCGACTATGCCCTGGGCCGTTCGGCCGCCGCGGTGCTCGACAGCTATCTGCAGCAGTTGAACGCGCTGGGCGCGGAGCTGTCGATCGCCAGTGGACTGGATTCTCCTACTGCGGAACTGCTGGCCTTGGCGCAGGCGAGCGGCGATACCAGTCCCGCGCGCCAGGACGAGCCCTACCGACGCGCCTTGACCGGCTGTTACGCCAAGCTTGCCGCGACCTATGAAGAGATCACCGGGCATCCGCCGGCGCGGCGCGCCACCGTACCGGGAATCGCCTATCGCACCCCCGAGGAGCTGCGCACTGATCTGGTCGCCATTGCGCATTCGCTGGCCCAAAGAGGTGCTGGATTGCTGGCGACCGGCGGGGCACTGGGGCGCCTGATCCGCGCGGTCGACACTTTCGGATTTCATCTCGCCACGCTCGACCTGCGCCAGAATTCCGATGTGCATGCCCGCGTGGTCACGGACCTGCTGTGCGTTGCCGGGGTGGAGAGTCGCTACCAGGATCTGGACGAGGCCGGGCGTGTCGCATTGCTGCGCCGCGAGCTGGGCAGCGAACGGCTGCTCTGGAGTCCCTACGCGCAGTACACCGAGGAGACCCAGTCGGAGCTGGCGATCGTGCGCGCGGCCGCGACGGCCCATGCGCGCTTCGGCATCGGCTGCATCACCACTTACAACATTTCCAAATGCGAAAGCGTATCGGACATGCTGGAGGTGAACCTCATGCTCAAGGAGGCAGGCCTGTACCGGCCGGCTGACCCGGCCGCTGCGCCGATCATGGTCGTGCCGCTATTTGAGACCATTGGGGATCTGCAGAATGCCCCGGAGGTGATGCGCGCCTGGCTCGCACTGCCGGAGATTCGCAAGGTAGCCCGACGCCGCGGCTACCAGGAGGTGATGGTCGGTTACTCCGATTCCAACAAGGACGGCGGCTACCTTACTTCGGTGTGGAGCCTCAACTGTGCCACACGTGCCTTGGCGCGGGTGTTCGATGAGGCGCAGGTGCGCATGCAGATCTTTCACGGACGCGGCGGCGCCGTGGGTCGCGGCGGCGGCTCATCATTCAGTGCCATTCGCGCCCAGCCGCCGGGAACGGTGCAGGGGCGCATCCGGATCACCGAACAGGGCGAGGTCATTGCCGCCAAGTACGGCACACTGGAAAGCGCCGCCGCGAATCTCGAGGCGATCACCGCAGCGACCCTGCTGGCATCGCTCGAACCCACTTCGGTGACCCAGGACGCAACGGTCGCGCGCTTCGCTACCGCCATGGATGAGATCTCCGCCACCGCGTTCAGCACCTATCGCGGACTGGTCTACGAAACCGAGGGCTTCAAGACCTTCTTCCGCCAGATGACGCCGCTCACCGAGATCGCGGAGCTGAAAATCGGCTCGCGTCCAGCTTCCCGTACCAAATCGGATCGCATCGAGGACCTGCGGGCCATCCCCTGGGTCTTCAGCTGGGCGCAGGCGCGCGTGATGCTGCCGGGCTGGTACGGCACCGGTCAGGCGCTAAACGCCTTCAAGGATCGGGGCCTGCTGCGGGAGATGGCGGCGAGCTGGCCATTCTTCCAATCCACCCTGGACAACCTGGAAATGGTGCTGGCCAAATCCGACATGTCCATTGCGCGCCGTTACGCTACGCTGGTCGATGACCGGACGCTCGCGGATGCGCTGTTCAATCGCATCGAGACGGCCTGGAACACCACGCACGATACCCTCCTTGACATCACCGGCCAGACGCGGCTGCTGGAGAAGCATCCGGCGCTGGATGCCTCGATCCGGCTGCGACTGCCCTATATCGAGCCCCTGAACCTGTTGCAGGTGGAGCTATTGAAACGGCACCGCGCCGGCGAGAGCGATGCGCGCGTGCGCGAGGGCATCCAGCTCTCCATCAACGCGGTGGCGACCGCACTGCGCAATAGCGGCTGAGCGTAGTTTCCGTCCGGGTTACGCCTTTGCTTGGCGGTGTCAGCCGCTTTTCCTGCTCACCTGTAGCTTTTCGCCCGGTATCAAAATGGATGCATCCGGCCGCAGGCGAAGCAGCGCACGAAGCATGACATGCGTGGAAGTAATCATCGCTGCGGCAACATCCTCGGGCGTGACAGAAGGCCATTCCAACAGCCAATTGGCGATCAGTGCGATCTGCGCCTCAGCGACTTGCAACGCGATCAACGGGCGCGGCAGTGCCACCTGGGTATGCGCCACCCGCGCAACCTTCCCCAGCCGCGGCTCGATCAATTCGGCAAGACGCTTCACCCAGATTCGGCGGATCGGCTCGCGAAAAAACGTCGACCCACGGACGCGTTGCTCACGGAAATGCATGAGCTGTGGCACCAGCATCTCCACAGTGACATCGCCGCCAACGATCGCCACGAGAAGCGAGGAGGGTCGGGCAATGCTTTCACGCAACAGATCATCCTTGCTCTTGTAGTGCATGTAGAAAGTGGAGCGGCCGACATTCGCGCGCCCGACGATGTCCCCTACGCTTACCGCGTCATATCCGCGTGCGAGCACCTCCGCCACAAACGCCGACATCAATGCGTTAAGGGTGCGTTCGGTCCGGCGGTCGAGTTTTCTCTGCGGCATTTATTTCACGTATCGGCGCAGCTCAACCATGCCACTTTCCGCTCAGACTCGCCACTTTGAAGACAGACAAATCGCAGAAAATGACCGATATCGGATGGAAACAGCCACTACGCCAACAACCGCTGCAAACCACCGGATAGAGTCAGCCCGAATGGTATTGAGAATTTCATGACCGACACTGCATCCACCCGCATCACGGGCGTTGTTATCTTAGCGACCAGCGTTCTGGCTATCGCTCTTCTGCTCAATCACCCTGCGGAGCACGCGACTGACTTTCCCGGCTTCTTGAAAGAAGCAGCCGCAAACCGGACCTTGAACGCCATCGTGCACGGCGGATTTGTGCTCCTTCTGACCATTCAGATCGTTTGCTATGCAGTGTTGTCCCGCACCTTGGGGTTTGCTCGCGCGCTCAGCATCGCAGGCATCGTTTTCTTCTCGACTGGCGCTGCAATTGAAATCGCCGACCTTTTGGTCGACGGGTTGATGATCCCTGCAATGGCGCAACGTTATCTCACAGCGCCGCCCGAGCAGCTGACCTCCGCCCGAGCGCTGTTCTCGCTATGTGGGACGGCCATCCGGATTCTGATGCCGCTCGGTCTCGGGTTTCAGGCGGCCGCTGTCGTCGCGTGGGGCGCGTCGATGATGCCCGAAGCACGGGGAACCGGATTGCTCGCGGTAGCCTTCGGCCTGTTGGCTTTTTCGGCAAACGTTGCGGCCGCCACGACCGGCGCGCAGCACCTGTCGCTCGTGGCAATCGTCTTGCTGGATCTTTGGGCGGCAGCCACAGGCGTTTT
>Ga0075522_10001970_pt1 | contig 15411 bp, 15 predicted proteins | sample NGEPerA_FD_74796 | JGI IMG/M metagenome (GOLD analysis project Ga0075522, IMG submission 74796) | Arctic peat soil microbial communities from the Barrow Environmental Observatory site, Barrow, Alaska, USA - NGEE PermafrostL2-A | ecosystem: Environmental > Terrestrial > Soil > Wetlands > Peat ... | reverse complement strand
CCGGCTCCGCCCGCCCCCGCTGCCGCGGCAGGCGCCGCTGCCGGCGCCGGCTCGTCCGGCTCCGCCGGGTCCTCCGGTAAGACGTTCCCCGGCCCGGTGGCCACGCAGGCTGTCCTGTCGCGCTCGCTGCCGACCACCCTGCGCAAGGGACTCGTGGTCCGCTACTCGGTCAACGAGCAGGTTGCCGGCCAGTTCCAGGTTCTGCTCGCCAGCAGCACCGCCCGCCGGATCGGCCTCCACGGTGCGCTCGCCACCGGCCTCCCCGCGGGCTCGCCACCGTCGATCGTGATCGCGAAAGCGATCCTGATCACGACGAAGGGCGGACGTAACACGGTGAAGATCCTGTTCGGTAAGCAGACGGCCGCGAAACTGCACAAACTACGCAAGGTCTCCCTGATGTTGAGGCTGGTCGTCCGTAACGCCTCCTCCCACAGCCCGCTCACCACGACGGTGATCAGCACCGTCACCCTCTCGCGCTGACGCCCACCGGCTGGGGCCGCGGGGCGCAAGACCTCAATCGCGCGGGGGTTTGCGTTTGCCCTTGCCCTTGTCCCAGGCCTTCTCGCGGAACACGAAATACCACAGCGCACCCAGTAGCAGGAAGCCGCCGACGATCGAGACGAGCGAGACGGCCGCGATCGCGTTGTTGCCGTTGTCGACCGATTCCCCGTCCAAGGCGAGCGGCGCCAATAGGGCGATGGCCAGGAGATTCATGACGGTGGGTGTGTCATCTGCCGATCGACGCCGCGGCTACAGCCCTTGGGGGTGGCGCACGGCATAGCCTTCAAGCGGCGGCGTCGCCACCAGCCAGCGGGATGCGTAGGGACCGCTGCGGCCCGCGGTGTCGAACCACATGCCGTCGACGTCCATGAAGGTATGCCCGGCGTTTGCGTAGATCGTGATCCAGCGCCCCGGGCCCGGTTCCCCCCAGCCGGCGAGATCGCCCGAGACGAGCGGGGTGTTGAGCAAGCCGCCCGCGGCCAACGCATAGCTGACCGAGCCAGAGCAGTCGTAGCCGTTGGCGACGAACGACGCGTGCCCGCCGCCCCAGATGTAGGGGAAGTCGGCGATCGCGTTGCCGCCGGCGATCACCCGCTGCACGGCCTCCGGAACCCCGGTTGGGATCGGGATCGCGCCGTTGCCGCCGACCGACTCACCGCCGGCTACGGGGGTGAGCTCGCGGCGTTGCGTCTGCGCCGCCGCGCGTTCGACCGCGTGCATCTGGTTGAGCTCCCGCTTCACTTCCGCGTCGGAGGGCGCGCCCGCCGCCACCGCGGCTTCGCCCGCCACGCTCGGGGTGCTCGCGGCGCGATGTTGAGTCGACGCCGGCAGAGGAAAGCTCTTGGCTTCTTCGGGATCGCGGACCTCGGCCACATCCACGCCCCGGCCGGGGGTCTTCGCGCCCGCCGTGGATCCCGCGCCCGCCGGTTCACCAGTCTTCGCGCCGGCCGGCCGGCGCGGGGTCTTCGCGGCCGTCGTGGACCCGCCCGCGGCTGGTGTGGTGGCCTTTGCGGCGGTCGTCGCACTCGCCCTGGATAGCTGCCCGGCCGAACCCGCGCCGCTCTGGCCGCAGCCGGCGAGCGCCACGATGACCGGGAGGCAGCCCCAGCAGGTGATCCCTCTCCGCTGTGATCTCATCCGCTAAGGCTAGCGAGCGCATCGCACCGAGAGTGCCGCTACCCTGGATGGATGCGCGACGAGGCGACCGCCGTGGAGATTCGGCCGCATATCCGCCTCCTGCACGGCATGCGGCGGCCGGCTAACTGGCTGCAGCTGGTCCGCTTCGGCCTGGTCGGCGGCGTGGGCTTCGTGGTGAACGTGGCCGTGTACACCCTGTTCGTGCACTACGCGAAGGTCGACTACCGCGTCGCCTCGGTGGCCGCCTGGCTGGTGGCGGTGCTCAACAACTTCGTCCTCAACCGCTACTGGACGTTCGACGCACGCGCCGGGCGCGCGCACTTCCAGGCGCTGCGCTTCTTCGTGGTCAGCCTCGTGGCCGAGGGTTTCAGCCTGCTGCTGCTGACTCTGCTCGTGGAGAGTGGGGGCGTCTCGAAGGTCCCCGCGCAGGCGCTGGCCGTGGCGGCGTCGATGCCGTTGAACTTCCTCGGCAACAAGCTCTGGAGCTTTCGCGCGTAGCGGAGTACCCACCCACCTCTCGAGGCTCCCGCATGGCCGGGGTGAGCCGCGGCGGGTACTTATACTCTGGCTACCCCCCTCTGGAGGACTTTGTGCAGGAGATGGTCATCTACGGCGTCAGCTTCGACATGGTTGGCAAGCAGCCGATCGTGCTCCTGAAGACGGCCGACGGCAACAAGTTCCTGCCGATCTGGATCGGCCATCCGGAGGCTGCCTCGATCCTGATGAAGCTCCAGGGCGCCGGCACCCCCCGGCCGATGACCCACGACCTGCTGTGCGACATCCTCGGCGAGCTCGACGTGAAGTGCACGCAGGTCGCGGTGACGGAGCTGCGCGAGAACACCTTCTTCGCTTCGATCACCCTCAACGTCGCCGGCCGCGAGCTGGAGATCGACTCCCGCCCGAGCGACGCGATCGCGCTGGCGGTGCGCTCCGGCGCGCCGATCTACGCCGCCGATGAGGTGATCGCGGAGTCCGCGATCGAGTTCGAGCATAACGTCGACGAGTCGGAGGATGTCGTCGAGAAGTTCAAGGAGTTCCTCGATCAGGTCTCCCCGGAGGACTTCGCCGCAGGCGACTCTTGACGGCGAGTTTTGGGATCGTCCGCGTGTGTGGTTGCACGGACGAGAGGTTCGGACGTGGGGCCTCCGTGCCCCACGACGGAGCGAGGCGCTGATTCCTAGCGCGTGAACGCGCTGTTGAGGATCCGCTCGATGAGATCGTCGAAGCCGATGCCCGCGGCGTCGGCCGCCAACGGCAGTAGGCTCGTTTCGGTCAAGCCCGGGCCGACGTTCGTCTCGAGCACCGTCAGCTCGTCGGTCGCCTCGTCGAGCATCAGGTCGATGCGTGCGACACCGTGGCAGCCGAGCAGCCTGTAGGTCGCCAGCGCCAGCTCCTGTGCCCGGGCGGCCGTATCTTCGGGCAGCTCGGCGGGGCAGACGAATGTCGTCATGCCGATCTCGTAGCGCGACTCGTAGTTGTAGAACTCCTCTTCCCGCGGGATCGCCTCGACTACCGGCAGAGGGGTGGGCGGGGCCTTCGTCTCGCCGCTCCCCGGCGCCTTGGGCGATTCGCTGGATGGGGGGGCGATGCCGGCGTCGAGGATCGATACCGCCAGGTCGCGTCCTTTCACGTAGCGCTCGATCACTACCTTGCGATCGTAGGAGAGCGCGCCTACGATCGCGCCCGGCAACTCTTCGCTCGAGCGCGCGAACTTCACCCCGAGCGCCGAGCCCTGGCTCGCGGGCTTGACGACCAACGGAAACCCGATCCTCCGCTCGATGTCTCCCAGCGCGTCCGCCACGCCGAGGTCCTTGATCGCGCTCTCCTTGAAGGCGCTGAAGTCAGGCGTCGGGATGCCCGCCTCGCGCATCAGGTACTTCGCCAGCGCCTTGTCGGTGCAGCGCATGCAGGCCGCGGGGCCCGAGCCCGTGTAGGGCACGCCGATCGTCTCCAGTAGCCCCTGTACGGTCCCGTCCTCACCGTCGCGCCCGTGGAGCGCCACGAACGCCGCGTCGGGCCGGCACTCGTGCAGTTGCGCGACGAGGTCGGGGCCGGCGTCGATCGCGATCACCTCATGCCCGAGTCGCGCGAGCGCGCTCTGCGCGCGGGCGCCCGAGCGCAGCGAGACGGTGCGCTCGAGCGAGCCTCCGCCCTTGAGCACGACGACCTTCCGCGCGGCGCTCATCGACCCTGCTCGCGTGCTCGGCCCCGGTCGGGCCGGCGCGGCAGCTCGACGACATCCGCGAGCTCCGGGCGCGGCTCCGGCGAGGCGTCCTCGCTTGCCGCTTCGGCCTGGGCGGAAGGGGGCCCGGTTAACGTCCCGAGCAGGCCGGTGTCCGGACCGAGGGTCCTGCCGATCCGGCGGATGCCCTCGCGGATGTCATCGTCGGGAACCCCGGCGAAGTTGAGACGCATCGAGGAGCTTCCCCGCCCCCCGTCCATGTACGCGGCGCGTCCCGGGACGAACGCGACGCCCTCGCTGCGCGCCATCAGATCGGTCGTGTCGACCCCGTCGAGCGTCGCCCAGATGAACAGGCCGCCCTCGGGCCGCGTCCAGCTCCCGCGTCCGGCGAAGTGCTCTTGGAGCGCCTCCAGCATCACGTCGCGCCGGCGCCGGTAGAGATCCCTGAGGCGCTCGACGTACTCGACCCAGGCCGGGCCGCCATCGGCGGCGCGCTCGGCGAAGTAGGCGGCTACGAACAGCTGGGTCATCGGCGAGCTGCAGAGGTCGGCTCCCTGTTTGCCGAGATTCAGCTTGTCCAGTACCGCCCGCGGCGCGACCGACCAGCCGAGACGCAGCCCCGGTGAGAGGATCTTCGAGAACGTGCCCAAATAGATCACCAGGTCCGAGGCGCCGTCCTCCTCGGCGTTCGCGGCGTCCAGCGAGTAGAGCGTCGGCAGCGCCTCGCCCTCGTAGCGGAGCAGCCCGTAGGGATTGTCCTCGAGGATCAGCAGCTCGCGCTCACGCGCGACCTCGACCAGTCGCCGCCGCCGCGGCAGCGACATCGTCACCCCGCCCGGGTTCTGGAAGTTGGGGATGGTGTAGATGAACTTCGGCCGGCGCCCTTCGCTTTGCAGGCGGTCGAGCGTGCTCTCGAGCTCGTCGATCGGCATCCCGTCGCCGTCCATCTCGATCTGCACGACGTCGGCCTGGTAGGCGCCGAACGTCGGCACCGCCCCGGGGTAGGTGGGCGCCTCGGCGACGATCACGTCACCGGGGTCGATCAGCGTCTTGCAGACGAGATCGATCACCTGCTGGCCGCCGGTCGTGACGATCACGTCGCCCGGGTCGACCGATGTGCCCTCGGCGGCCATCACCTCGACGATGCAGTCGACCGCTATCGCCATCCCCTCCGTCGGACCGTATTGGAGCGCCCGCGCGGTCGACCCGGCGGCCACCTTGGACATCAGCTTCGCGTAGAGCTCCGGCGCGAACGTCGTCGTATCGGGCAGCCCCCCGGCGAGCGAGATCACGTCGGGGCGCTCGGTAAGCGCCATCATCTCGCGCATCGCCGAGCTTTTCATCCCGCGCGTACGCTCGGCGAACAGCGCCTCGTAGCGCGCCAGCTCGTGTGCTGCCGGCCGGGCGCGTCGTCTATCGTCCTGCCCGCGCATCCCCGCACGGTAGCGCACCCCATAGGCGCATTCTCGAACTGCACGAACGCATGAGCGGAACCTTCTTCTACATCGGTCTCGGCGTCGGCCTCGCCGCCGCCTGCGGTCTTCGCCCCTACCTACCCGCGCTGCTCGCGGGCGCGCTCGGCTCGGCCGGTGCGCTCGGGGTGCTCTTTACGGGCCACTTTCACTTCCTGCAGGCCGGCTGGTGGCTGATCGCGGTCGCGCTCGTGTTCGTGAGCTCCTATCCGCTGCAGCTGCGCCTGGGCCAAGAGCGTTTTCAGGCCGTCGTGCAACCCGCGATCCTCGCGCAGGCCGTGGCCGTCGGCGCGCTGCTGTTCGCGGGTACGCTGGCCGCGCACGGAGACGCCTGGTGGCCTGGCTTGATCGGCGGCGCCGCGGCCGCCTCGCTTGCCCTGCGTGCGTCCGGCCCCGTGGTTCTCGGCGCCCGCGCGCGCCTGCCCGACCGTCCCGCGCGGGAAGCGCTCACGATCTATCTCGACGCCGCCTCGCTGCTGTTCGCAGCGCTCGTGGCGCTCCTGCATCCGCTCGGCTACGTGCTGCTGATCCTCCTCGCCGTGCTCCTCCTGCGCACCCGACGGCGGGCCGGGGAGAAGTACGCCGGTCTGCGCATCCTCCGCCGGTGACCCCGGGAAAGCTCGTCCTCTGCGTGATCGACGCGATGGCGCCCGCGATGCTCGAGCGCGCGGTCGCCGAGGGGGTCGCGCCGATGCTGGCGACGCTGATCGAGCGCGGGCGCTATGTCCCCGACTGCGTGGCCGCGTTTCCCTCGGTCACCCCCGTGTGCGCCGCCTCGATCGTCACCGGCGTCGCCCAGGACGAGCACCTGATCCCCGGCATGAACTGGTTTCACCGTGAGGAGCATCGCTACGTGGAGTACGGCTCCAGCTTTCGCGCCGCCCAGCGCTTCGGGATCACGCGCCAGCTGACCGACACGGTCTACAACATGAACCGCGCCCATCTCTCGCCGGAGACGCCGACGGTGTTCGAGTCGCTCGACGACGCCGACCGATCCGGGCAGAGTGGCAAGCGCACCGCCGGCACCACCTACCTGATGTACCGCGGCCGTCACCGTCACGAGCCGACACGCGACACCGCCCTCACCCGGTTCACCTCGCGCTTGATGCGCCATCCGGTGATGGGCCCGCGCGAGCTGTTCTACGCCGACATCTTCGCCTCGCGGAAGACCGACTGCCGCTCCGCGCTGGGCATGCCCGGCGTGCGCGACCGTCACTCCGGCTGCGTCTCGGCCTACATGGTCGAGCACGACCTGTTCGACTTCCTGCTGCTGTCGCTGCCCGACAACGACTGGTATTCCCACAAGCACGGGCCCGAGGGTCAGGTGCATTCGATCGCCCAGGCCGACCTCCAGCTCGCCCGTGTCTTCAACGCCGGAGGCGGCGTCGATCGCTTCCTGGAGGAGCACGCGGTGATCGCGATGGCCGATCACTCCCAGGCGCTCGTGGAGAGCACGATCGCGCTCCAGGACGAGCTCGCCGAGCTCGGCGTGCTCGGCCCCAAGGGCGGGACGGAGGGCGCGCGGGGCAACGGAGAGGACGAGGCTCACATCGCCGTCTGCCCCTCCCAGCGCGGTGCGATGGTCTACGCCCTGCACGAGGCCGAGCGCGACGCGATGCGCGCCTCCGTCGTCACCCGCGCGCTCGCGCTGGAGGGCGTCGACCTGGTCCTCTGGCTGGAGCGCGACGCGCATGACGTCCCGCTACGCGCGGTGATCGCAAGCGGAGCCCGCGGCGAGCTGCGCTTCGCGCCGGAGGGCGCCGTCTCGGACCTGCGTGGCCGCACGTGGAGTGTCGAAGGAGAGCTCGCGGCGCTCGGCGCGCGGATTGAGGACGGCGTGCTGCTCGCCCCCGACTACCCCGACGCGCTCGCCCGCGTCTGGTCGGCGCTGTCGTGCCCAACCTCGGGCGAGGTCCTCCTGAGCGCCGCCCCCGGCTATGAGTTCCTCGACTGGGGAGGCGCCGCCCACGTCGGCGGCGGCAGCCACGGCTCGCTGCACGCCTCGGACTCGCTCGGCGCGCTCGTCCTCTGCGGGGTCGACCTCGGCGAGGAGCCCGCCCAGTGGGCGATCCGCGACGTCGCGGGGCTGGTGAGAAGGCACTTCGGGCTCGGCCCCGGCTGAGTCGAGACACCAACGCTTTCAAATCGGTCGGCGGGTGGAGACCGAACCCGCCGCACACCCCGGTGAGAGCGCGCCGAGGTCTATCGGCGCCGCTTGGGTGTCGAGGAGCCGTCCCGCCGTACCGGCGCCGGGCATGGCACCGCCGTTTGGGCGGTAGCGCGGGTGCCGTCGAGGAAGCTGAACTGAGCAGCGAACGGGAAGCCGCCGCGCGGGCAGTTGCCGGGCAGCAGGATTCCCCTCGGTTGGTAGGCGAGCGTCATGCCGTTGGTCCGTTCGTAGTAGGTGACCCGGTGCGGCCCGAGCGTGGCATGCAGCTGCAGAACGGAGATATAGGGAGCGCCGGGCAGCGTCGGCACGAGCGGGACGCCGATGCTCACCAGCCCGCCGAACGGCGCGGACGCGGGCAACAGCAGCCCGGGAAACAGGATGTGGGTGTCGACGGGGGTGCTTCCTTCGGCATAGAACAGCAGTGCGAAATGCCCTTCCCGATCCGGTGCGCGCAGGATCGTGATCGGCGCGACCTCGGTGATCGTTTCAGAGCCGAGCACGATCCCCGTCAGCGCTTCGCCATAGCCCATGACCGAATTGGTCGGGCATCCGGAGGGGCTGGACGCTTCCATTATTTGCGCGGTGCAGGTGGCCAGCCCAAGGCCGCTCAGCCCGATTCCGAGGTTGTCGGGGTAGCGCAGCTCGATCTGGGTCAACGGCGGCGGTACCTGGCCCGCCGGGGCGGTGAAGAAAAAGGCGAAGTCGAGCGTGGTCCTCTGATTCAGCCGCTCAGGGGTGAACAGCCCGCTGAGCCTCGCCGTCGGCGCCCCCAGAGCCGCGGCGGGCAGGCAGACGCCGAGTAGGGCGCCCGCGAGCAGGAGGGTCCGGCGCGCGAGTGGCGTGCGCCTCATCTGTGGCCTCAGTAGGAGAGCGTGCCGGTGGTCTGCAGGGTAAGGGCGTAGGTGTCGCGGTTGAACGTGCCGTAGAGCCTGGCGCGTCCGTGCGCGTGGGAGAAGCGGCCGCTGCCACCGGTGGCGAGCAGCGAACCGGCGAAGCTTTCGTATACGCCCGAGCCGTGCGGCGTCGCTTCCCCGTGCCCCTTGATCGATCCCCCATGGGTGTAGATCGTGAAGCTGCCGCTCAGGGTGGCGCCTACATTGAAGTGGACGCGCATGCTCCCCGGGAGGGTTCCGGAGGCCTTGCCTTCCTCGAACAGCAGCGACCCTGAGGCCGACACGTAGCGCAGACTGGCCGTGTCGGTCGCCTTCACCGCGCGCGCCGTGTGGGCCTGTCGGGAGCGCATGACCCCATGGGCCTCGGCGGGTCCGATCGAGACGAGCGCTGCGCCGGCGAGCATGCCGAGCAGCGTCATACCTGTCGCTGACCAGATCCTCCACTGCTGCGGACTTCCAATCACGCTCTGCTTACCTCCCCTGATCAATGTTGTAACACCTGCGGGCTTTTGGTGGCGCAGTCTGATGCGAGTTACCTCGCCGGCGAGCGCGCACTCGCTTTGTGAGACGCCAGGTCCGCATCAGCGCGAGCGTGGGCGTGATCAGCGGTCGCAGCGCCCTGCGCATGTGTTCGGTGACAGGCAGGGCGATCGCGCTGCCTGCGGCCGGCGCGGAGCAGTAGTAGGCCACGACGCCGACGAGGGTCATGATGTGGTGCGCCGCGTTTGGCAGCGCTCGCGCCCTCGTCGCCGCCTCTCTCGCCACGCCGAGGAGGCGCATCGCCATCAGCTCGGGACTCTCGTAGTACTGAACGTATCCCAGTGCACCGGTGGCGATGTCGTCTTGGTGGTCCACGAGGCTGTCGAGCATCGTCAACGCTCCGATCGAGAGGTACACCGCGTCGATCTCCTCGGCGACCTCGCTGGTGGTGCGCTGATCGGCCGCGGCGGCGATCAGGGCGTGCACGGCGAGCACGGACGCCGTTGCGCCGGCGAGAAACTCCGGCCATCCGAGCGCCGTGGCGCTCGCTTCCCGTATCGCCCAAACCTCAACCTCGGCGCTTGGAGAGTGCGCTGCCGCATGGCTCAACGCTTGCGCCTCAGCGCAGCGTTTGGCGCTCAGCTGGGCGACCTCGACGACGGCGACTGCCGCGGGGAGCCGCGCCAACGCGTCTCTCGCCGTCTTGACCAGCTCTTGCAGATAGCCGCCGTCCTCGGATTGTGGGCGGTTGCGGTAGTAGTCCCCGCCGGGCTCGTGCTCGAGGCAGAGCGCGTCGGTGAAGGCCGCAAACAGGCGGTTGCCGTCGGACCGGGGATCTCCCAGCGGCTGCTCGCTCAGCAGGTCGAGATAGTCGTACATCACCTGGAGCGCGACGATCGCTTCCGTCGTACCCGCTCGCTGGGCTCTCGGCGCCAGCGTCGCCAGCGTCGCGGCGACCTCGACGTTGAAGCGCTCCTCCTCCAGCTTGCTGATCGCCAGCGTTCGTAGAAACGGATCTCCAATCGCCTGGGCACGACGCTCCCAGCGAGCGAGCTGCGTACGCACGAGCGGGGCGACCGTCGTCCAGTAGCGCATGTTTGCGAGCAGCAGAGCAAGGGCCGCCCGCGCGATCAGCCGCCTGTCCGCGAACGGGTCGGAGCTACTCATTCAAAGCGAGGGTGGGGGAGACGCGGGAGGCAAACCAGCCGGGGACGGCCACGATCGCGAGCACGACCGCGAGCACGAGCACGAATATCTCGAGCGGTCGGAAGCTCGCGCCGAGCCTTGCGACCGGAAAGCCGGTGACGTGCGCGAGATAGCGGTCGATCACGACCTGGCCGTAGATTCCGGCCATCGCGCCGGTCACGCAGCCCGCACCGAGCATCAGCGCCGATTCGGTCAGCAGGATCAGCCGCAGGCGGTCGGACCTGACGCCCGAGAGCCGCAACGCGGCCAGCGACACTCGTCGCTGCCAGATCGCCGAGGTCAACGCCGCGGCCAGCGCCAGGATCGCCGCGATCAGCAGCAGCACCGAGATCTCCCCGAGCTGGCTGAGCCCTTCGCTCGTCAAGGCGTCGATGCTCACTTCTCGCGCATGCGCGGTCGTTACCTCCAACCCGCTGATCGGTCCGAGCGCGCGCGCGATCGCATGCTGAACGTCCGGGACGCTCGCACCAGGCGACAGCTCGACGCCGAGCGCGGTGGGCAGCTTTGTCGCCCAGAAGTGGCTGTAGTCGGCGGTGCTCATGAAGATCGCGCCTGGGCTCCAGGCGAGGTTGGTCGTGGTCGCGGCGATTCTGAAGCTTCTCTCACCGGTCGGGGTCGGCAGGGTCAAGCTGTCTCCGACCCGGGCATGGTGTTCTTCGGCGATCTGCTTGGAGACCACGATCCAGCCACCTTCGCCGAGGCGTGTCACCGCGAGGCTTGCGCTCCCGTCGGAGATCTGGCTGTCGAGCACCCGCCGGTTGGCTCCCGGTGGGCGGGCGATGATCCACACGCGTCTGGGCGGGTGGGATCCGAATTCCAGAAAGCCCCCCTGGAACGGGCGCACGCTCTCCACGCCGGGTATCTGGGCGATGCGCGCCGCCTGACCATCTTCAAGGAAGTCGACGGTCGCCTGGTTGTCTTCGGGGTTGCCCACCCAGATGCTTGCGTCGGCCGCATAGCTGTGGGCAAATCCCTTGATTCCACGCAGCAGATCTCCGCGGGAGCCGCCGAGTGCGATGCTGCCGAACAGCGCGACGGCGCCGATCGCCGCGAGCGCGAGCGAGCGCAGCGTGGTCGTCTGCAGCGATGAGAGCGCCACCGGCAGGATCGTCAGCCGCTGGTGGCGGGCCGCCAGCGCGCGGGCGGCGCGCAGCACGCTCGTCAGGACCAACGGGACCGCGAGCACGGTCGCCAGCGCCAGCACCGCGCATGCGAGCAGCGCCCGTGCGGGCGCAAGCACGAACAGGACGGTCGTCAACCCAAACAGGCTCGCGGCGGCGAGCGCGAGTCGCAGCCGTGCGTCACGGCCAAGCGCGGTGCCCGACGCGTCCTCCCGGTAGACGGCGTCAAGGGCCCCGCCGCGGCGCAGATCGAGCAGCGGGACCGCCGAGGCCAGGCAGGTGGCCAGCACGCCTCCGACGAAGGCGAGCACCAGCGGCTGCGCTCCAACGACGGTGCGCGCACTGAGCGTGAACGCCTCGGCGAGATAGCGCGGCGACTGGTGAAAGGCGCTCAGCGAGAGTGCGTAGCCACCCAGCAGTCCGAGGAGTGAGGCGAGGATCCCCAGGCAAAGGGCCTGGAACAGGAAGATCTGGGCGATCGCCGCACGCTTGATGCCGATCAGGCGTAGATCGGCGATTGCCCGGCGTCGCTCGGGAGCCGTCAAGAGCAGCGCGTTGAACGCGAACAGCAGGCCGAGCAGCGCGCTGATCGCGGCGAAGAAGGCGCTTGCCTGGTTGCTCGGACCCAGCGCTTGGCGAAGCGCCGCGACATCCTGGTTGGCGGGGGCGAGGGTGAGCCCTGGACCGGCGAGCGCCTGCAGCTCCGTGCGGGCCGCGGCTTCGCGTCCGGGCTTGGCCAGTACGAGGATGCGTGTGATCCGATCCTGCAGTCCCGCGAGTCGCTGTAGATCGCGCAGGGGCATGACGGCGACGCGTGCCCGAGAGAGCGCGCCAAACGCTTCGGGGCCCAGCACCGCGGAGACCCTCAGCCGATGAGCTCGCCCGCGCAGTTGCAGCGACACCTCACCCGCCTGGCCTGCCTGTGGATGGGTGCTCGTGCTCGTGTTGACGGAGCTTGGGTCGGTGGGGATGCCGATCGCTTCGGCGGTCGTCTGGCTGAGCCCGAGCCCTCCCGGCGAGAGGGTCGCGATCGGGAGGGTGTGGGCGAGCCCGTCCAACACCACGAGGCTCGTATCGGCGCCGGCCAGATTGACCGTGACGCGGTGACCATCGGGGCCGACGACGGTCGCTGTCTGTTCCAACAGCGGCGCGGCCTGCTTGACCGCGGGCAGGTGTTCGGCACGCACGAGCAGGTGTTCGTCGAGGCCGTTGGGCGAGCGCGCGTGTATTTGCAGGCTCGCTGGGCCGACCACCGCATGGACCAATTCGCCGGCGGAGCCGGCGATGCTCCCGCTGATCACGATCGTCGCAAAGACGAGTGCCACCGCGATCGCCACCCCGAGCCCGGCGAGCAGCTCCTGGGCGGCGTGCACACGCAGCCGGCGACGGTAGAAGTAGAGCAGGGCGTAGGGCCGCAGCAGGGGCCGCGCCCGCAGAGGCTCAGCGCGTGAGATGGCTCACTCCGCCGCGGTCGCGGAACGCAAGTAGGACACGGGACCGGTGTGTGCGTACTCGGCCGGCCGGCCTTCTGTGAGTCTCCCGTCGCGCAGCGTCAAGCGCCGGTCGGCGATGCTCGCGGCCTCGAGGTCGTGGGTGACGAGCAGCACGCCGGCGCCACGCTCGTGTGCGACCGAGCGCAAAAGCTCGACGATCTCGGAGCTGCGGGCGCTGTCGAGATTCCCGGTCGGCTCGTCGGCGAGGATCAGCTTTGGCTCGCCGGCAAGCGCCCGTGCGATCGCGACACGCTGGCGCTCGCCACTGGAGAGCTGCTCTGGGGTGCGCTCCAGCGAATCCTCGAGACCGACCCGCTGTAACCACGGACGCGCGCGCGCCTGCGCCTCGCGCATCCCTACACCGCCCAGCAGCAGCTTGATCGATGCGTTCTCGAGCGCTGTGACACGGGGCATCAGCTGTGGGCTCTGGTAGATGAACCCGACATCGCGCAACAGGTGGTCGCTGGCCTGATCCTCGGACAGCGAGGAGAGGTCGCCTCCGGCGAAGCGGATCACGCCCTGATCGGCTTGGAGCAGCCTCGCGATCAGCAGCAGCAGCGTCGTCTTGCCCGAGCCGCTCGGCCCATGCAGGGCGATCATCTCCCCCGCATCCAGCGCGAGGCTCACGCCGTCCACGGCACAGACAGCCTCTCTGGCTCCGGAGTAGTGCTTCACCACCCGCTCGACTTCGAGCATCTCGCCACCGCCACCCCAAGCCGGCTTGAGCTCCGAGTGCCTCACGCGCTCGCCTGACGGTGCAGGCTCACCACCGGCGCCAGCTCGGGCAGGCGGCTGCCGCGCAGCTCGCCGTCGGCGAGGGACAGGGCACGATCGGCGCCCGAGAGCCCGGTCGCCTCACCGGCGCTGATCAGGACCGCGATGCCCTCGTCGGCCAGCGAGCGCAGCAGCGACAGGATGCCGTCCCGCTCGATCAGATCCACGCCGTTGGTGGGCTCGTCGATCACGAGCAGCGAGGGCCGCAAGGCGAGCGCGCGAGCGATCGTGACGCGCATCCCCTCGGCGCCGTCCAGCTCGTTCAATCTACGCGTCGCGCAATGCTCGGCGCCGCTACGCTCCAGCGCGGCCCTGGCCCGCGAGCGTGCCGCCGACGGGCGTACTCCGTGTGCCAGCGGCGCCACCACCAGCTCGTCGAGGACGATCCCTCCTTCCGCGCCACGAAATGCACGCTGGCAGTACCCGATCCCACTGCCCAGCTCGCCGCCGCCATCCAGCTTGCGTCCCGCGAAATACACGGCTCCCGTGTCCGGCGCCTCGATGCCGGCCGCGACCCGCAGCAGCGTCGAGCGCCCGGAGCGCCGCAGGCCCCAGACAGCCACCAGTTCCCCACTGTCCAGCTCGAATGAGACATCACGCAGCACGACGCGCTCGTGCGAGGAGCGCCCGTAGCGCCGGCTGACGCGCTCGAGCGCAAGCAGCGTCATCGCTGCCGGCTTCGCCCCGCGGCGAGGCCCCTGAACTCGCGGCGGGCGTACTCGATCCATGAGAGCCTCGCTCCCACCGCCAAGCGGTCCTCCTCGCAGGCGAGCCGTGAGGCCAACCCGGAGGCGCCGTCGTCGGAAGTGTGGTCCGCGGTCGCGATCGGCGTTCTCTTCGCCTCCTCCAGGCACGCTTGCTCGTAGCGCTCGATCACGGCGAGCGCCGCCCGCGGCGCCAGCACCGCGAGCTGGCGCGCGAACAGTCGCGAGCGCCGGCGCTCCTCATGCACCTGCGCGATCAGCCAGTCCTGGTAGCCGCGTACGCCCGCGGCCGTGGCTCCGTAGTGGGGCTTTGGCTGGCGTAGCGCGTCGGGCGCCGCGTCGTCCGCGGGCAGCTTCTCGATCAGGGACCTGCGCGCGAGCGCATCGAGCGCCGTATAGACCTGCGAGGGGCTGGAGAGCTCGAGCGCGTCCTCGTAGGTGCGCTCGAAGCGCTGCACGAGCTCGTACCCGTAGCTCGGACGCTGGATGACCAACCCCAGCAGCGCCCAGCTGATCGGCGATCGCATCGCCGGGGCGCTCCCTGCTCTGGCCATGCCAGCTCCCATCCCAGACACAGCGTACCTGAATTGTTCAGGAGTTGGAACCCCAAGCGGGAGTCTGCATCGAGACATAAAGACCGGCGCCGGGGCGCCTGCGTACTGCTTAGGATGGACGCCCCGGCGCCGGTGACAACGATCCATAACCGGCCTTTGACAGCCGGCAGGAGCGAGAAACATTTTACCTAAAATCGAGATCGGCCGTGCCGCTGCCGCCGCCGGCTCGTGAAAGCGTCCCGCGCGGGGCGGCGGAGTCCAACATATGTCCATTACGTAATCTCGAACGATTCGGCTTTCGTAAAAGGTGTATGCTCGCCCAGTCCGGCGCGATCCGCCGGTCGCCTGGGCCGCGTCGGCTCGGACGGCCGGGTGCCGATCCCGCTGTGAGTGAGTTCGGTCCCGTGCATCGCACGTCGACATCCGAACCCGAACCGGCGGCTGGGGCGTCTGCGTACGCAAGAGGATGGGCGCCCCGGCCGGCCGGTTTGGCCACGATCGGGATGCGCACCGGCGGAGTACCGGCGCCGGCCGAGCAAGCGGTCGCGATCACTCCGCCGGCGCGAGCACCTCGCTGGGCCTCCGCACACGAGCGGGAACTGTTCTAAACGGAAGTTTTCACTGGTGCGAGCCCGATTCGCCAGCCAATCCGGGGGTTTGGCCGCTTGGGGGCTGGTGGTGCTTTGGCTACGTTCCGAGTTTCACGCCGAGCAGCTCGAGCGCG
>Ga0075522_10001968_pt1 | contig 15430 bp, 13 predicted proteins | sample NGEPerA_FD_74796 | JGI IMG/M metagenome (GOLD analysis project Ga0075522, IMG submission 74796) | Arctic peat soil microbial communities from the Barrow Environmental Observatory site, Barrow, Alaska, USA - NGEE PermafrostL2-A | ecosystem: Environmental > Terrestrial > Soil > Wetlands > Peat ... | reverse complement strand
CGCAACCGAGCGTGGTCCGCGGCTCCTGTACGACTGGCTTGCCGAGAAACTGGCCGCGCGTCTCAATGTTGATGTCGCAGCGTTACCGCAACCCTATACGCTCAACGATGTCGTCTGCTGGTTTCTGGCGGCCCGTGGCCGGCGCGAAGAGGCCTATGTGCGCGTGCGCAGTATTCTCAAGGATGCAGTCTTTGAGCCGCCCGAAGCGCTGCGCCGCTTGGCGGCAATCACGGATTTTGATCTGTTCGTCTCGACAACTTTCGATACGCTGCTTGAGAGCGCGATCAACCAGCAGCGCTTCGCCGGCGCGCCATCGACGGAGGTACTTTCGTACTCGCCCAATCGCGTCGTCGACCTGCCGTCCGAGCGCGATCGGCTGCAGCGGCCGGTGGTTTATCACCTCTTCGGCAGACTCTCTGCCTCCCCGACGTACGTCATTTCGGACGAAGATCTGCTTGAGTTCATCTGTGCGCTGCAGAGCGAGCACCTGGCGCCCGAGAAGCTCTTCCACGAGCTCGAACACAATCATCTGCTTTTCATCGGCAGTAATTTCACGAACTGGCTGGCGCGCCTGTTTCTGCGGATGGCGAAGCGTCAAAGGCTATCGGATCCGCGCGACGTTGGCGAAGTACTCGCCGACGACCATTCCAGCGAGGATGACCGGCTGATGGGATTTTTGCAGCAGGTGAGTGTGCGCACACGCATTTACGTCGGTGCCGAGCGCTTCGTTACCGAGCTGCACGAGCGCTGGCAGGCACGCCGCAAACCGGTCGCCGCCGCCGTTCACGGCACCGCCGCCGCACGCTTCTTGCCGCCGGCACGGGAAATGCCCGACAACGCCGTATTCATAAGCTATGCCCGCGAAGACCTGGCCGCGGTGCAGCTCATCAAGGCGGGACTTGAGGCTGCCGGAATCACCACGTGGTTCGACTTCGACCGACTCGAAAGCGGTGATGACTACGATCGCAAGATTCAGCGCAACATTGCGCGTTGCTCGTATTTCATCCCAGTGGTGTCGGCGACGACGCAGCGACGGCTCGAGGCCTACTTCCGGCGCGAGTGGAGCTACGCGATCGATCGGGTGCGCAACATGGCGGACGGCGCTCTCTTCATTCTGCCCGTGACAATCGATGCGACGACGGCAGCCGAGGCACTCGTGCCCGACAAGTTCAAGGCGCTGCATTTCACCCAGCTTGCGGGCGGTGAAGTGCCGGCGGAATTTGCGCAGCGCCTGACGGACTTCATGCGCGCGCGCCAGCAATGAGCGCCCGAGCCGAAGACGCCGCAGCAAACTCCGTCGACGCGCCCAATGTCGACGAAAAAAATCCGTGGCTCGGTCTGGCATCGTTTACCGAAGAAACGCGCCGGTTTTTTTACGGCCGCGACGAGGAAGTGGCGGAGCTCGCGCGGCGTGTGCAGCGCAAGCTCTTGACAGTTCTTTTCGGTCAGTCGGGCCTGGGCAAGACATCGATATTGCGCGCCGGGCTCGTGCCGCGTCTGCGGGCGCAAGGCTATTGCCCGGTGTACGTGCGCATCGACTACGCCAAAGCGGCGCCTGAGCCGGCCGTGCAAATCAAACAGGCCATTGCGCGCACCGCACGCCGCTCTGGTGAGTGGACGCAGGTGGGGGTTGCAGTCGAGGGAGAATCGCTGTGGGAGTTCCTGCATCACCGCGACGACGTTCTGCACGACGAATCCGGCGCAACTCTCATTCCGCTGCTGATATTTGATCAGTTCGAGGAAATTTTCACCCTCGCGCAGACGGATGATTTCGGGCGCGCACGCGCCGCACGTTTCATCGAGGACCTTGCCGACCTCGTCGAAAATCGCCCGCCGAGAGTGCTCGAGGCACGTCTCGATGAGGATGAGTCTGCGGCGGAGCGTTTCGATTTCGCGCGCAGCGACTATCGGGTACTCATCGCCCTGCGCGAGGATTACCTTGCGCCGCTCGAGAGCTTGAAAAGCGCCATGCCGAGCATCACGCAGAACCGCTTGCGGCTTGCGCCGATGACGGGGCAGCAGGCGTTGACCGCGGTACTGCGGCCGGGAAAGAACCTCGTTGCGGAGGAAGTAGCAGCCGCAATCGTGCGCTTTGTCGCTGGCGGCGCAGAGATCGCCAACGCCGAAGTTGAGCCTTCTTTGCTGAGCTTGATATGCCGCGAGCTGAATGATGCACGAATCGCTCAGGGCCGCAGCGAGATATCGCTCGACCTGCTCGCAGGCTCGCATGCCAGCATCCTCGCAAACTTTTATGAGCGTTCGCTCGCGGATCAACCCGCAGCGGTGCGGCGCATCATCGAAGACGAACTCGTCACAGCGTCAGGCTTTCGCGAAAACGTCGCCGAAGAGAGAATGCGCGCAAGCTTCGCTGCCGCAGGCGCGGCGCCCGATGCGCTCGCCGTGCTCGTCAATCGCCGCCTGCTGCGCATCGAAGAGCGCCTCGACGTACGGCGGGTCGAACTCACACACGATGTGTTGTGCAGCGTCGTGCGCAGCAGTCGCGATGTGCGCAAGGAGCGCGAGGCGCGCGATGCGACCGAGCGCCTGCTCGCCGAACAGCGCGCGCGCGAACTGTCGGCGCGCCGTTCGTTATTGCGCGCACGCAAGGTCGCCTTTGCCTGCACGGTGCTTGCTCTTGGCGCCCTCGCCGCCGCAGCCATCGCCTACGTCAGTACGCAGCGCGCGCATCGCGCCGAGCACCAGGCGGAAGAAACGCGCATCGCCGCCAACGCCGCACGTGGCCAGGCAGAGCAGCTGCTAGGGTATTTGACCGACGATTTCGCGCGCGAGATCGGAAGCTTTGGCAGGGTTGATCTGGTGGGCGAGCTTGCGAAGCGGCAGCTCGATTATTTCAAGGCGCTGCCGCAGGACCTGAAGGATGACAAGGACACGAGTCGCAACGGCGCACTGGCCATGGTGCAATACGCGAGAGCGATGCGCCAGTTGGGCAATATTCCCGAGGCCGAGCGCGCCGCGAATGAAGGCGTGCGACTCCTGCAGAAGCTGCGGCAGGGAGGGGATCAATCCGAGCGCACGGTCATGGCGCTCGCGCTGGGTACGCTGGTGCAGGAAATGGTACTCAACAACCAGCAAAGTCCACAGTCGCTGCCAACCGCACAGCGCGCGGCCGATATTTTAAAACCTCTGACTGTTGGCCCGCATGCGACATTTGCCGCGCGCCGCGGCTATATCGAGATTCTGGGGCGATTGGGCTACGAGCAGCTGCGCGCGTTTAAACCGGCAGACGGGCTTGCGACGCTACAACTGCAGATGCGCGAGGCCGCCGCTCTTGGTGCCCGTGAGCTCAAACATATCGATGTTGCAGCCGAATACGCCGAGTCGGCCGGCTGGCAGATTGAAGCATTCTCGGAGCTGGGGGGGCGTGGTGCGGAGGCGCGGGCCGTCGGTGCGGACGGTGATGCTGTCGCGGTCAAGATTCTGGAGGTCCGCCCGGGGTACCTGACGGCCTTGCGCGCACGCGATCTCATCGAAACCAATCTCGGCTACCTTGCGATCGATGACATGCACGATGAGGAAGCAGTGGCGCTTCTCAAGCGCGGTGCCGAGGCTGCGCGCGATCTTCTCAGGCTCGATCCGGGCAATACGATTCTAATCGCGAATCTGGGAGTCGATCTGCGCTTCCAAGCGGATGCGGCGTGGGCAGCCGGACGCCCGCGCGAAAGCATCGAGCAATATGTTGCCGCCGACGGCGTTTATCGTAAAACCGAGAGCGCGGGCGCATCGTTCAGCCTGCAACTTATGAATGCACGTGCTTCCATTGCGCAGCGACAGGCTGATTTTGACGACGCGCAGGGGTTACGTGCGACGCTTGCGGCGTCCGCAAAAAGTTTCGAGAATCTGCGCCGCAGTCAACCGGCTGGAGGTGCAGTTATTAGCTTCGGCAACTGCCTGTTGGGCGCTGTGCAAGGCGGCGCCGCGCTTGTCAGTGCCGACGCCAAGACCGCGCGGCGACTCGGCAAAGAATGCATCGATCGCTTGACGCCGCTTAAACCGCAAGGCTCAAGCGAAGAGTTCTTCCGCAATTCCGGTATTTTTTATTCAGCATGGAACGTAGGGCAAGCCGAATTCCTACTCGGCGATTATCGCGCCGCCGAACACGCCCTACTTGACGCGCTCGACGCGCGCGGCCGCTGGCCCGTCAGCAACAACGGCGATCGCCGGGAACAAGGAGTAGTTTCAACATACCTCGCCCTCGCGCTCGCGCGCCAGGGGCGTTTCGCCGAGTCCGAAAAGGTCATTGCTCCGGTGGTGAAACTGCATCGCGACCTCGGTGCGCGCAATCAGGACGACCAATGGCAACACGTCGAGCTTGCCGCCGCCCTCTTCGCACAAGCGCTCTGCGATCCGCCACACCGAACGGCGCTTCTTCATGAGGCCGGATCGCTGATTGCACGAGTGCCCAAAGAGATGGGTAAATTGCATAGCCTGCACTTCTGGCGCGATCTCGTACGCGACGAGCAGCACCGGCACGCTGCTGCAATGACACGCCGTGTCCCAGTGCCGGGCTCTGTCTAGAATCCGCGGCTGCCGATGTACCGTTCGAGCGGCCAATTTGGATTTTCGAAGACCGTCAGCGACAATCCGCGCCGGATTGCAGCGCGTAAGCTCGAACGCGAAGTCCAGGTGCGATTCGCTGCGACGCCCTGCACCGTACAGACCCCGGAAGGCCTGGTGCAGGCGAAGCCCGGCGATGCGATCCTCACGGGCGCCGCCGGCGAAACCTGGCGCGTCTCGCAGGCACGCTTTGCGCACAAATATCGTCCGATACCGCCGACCCTCAAGGGTGAAGCGGGCCGCTATTTGAGTTTGCCCAACCGGATCCTCGCGCTGCGGATGCAGGAGCCGTTTGAAGTTTTGCTAGTCGACGGCGTATCACGGCTTTCTGGCCAAACGGGCGACTGGCTCGTCGACTACGGCGACGGCAGCTTGGGCATCGTTTCAGCCGCCATTTTTGCGACGACTTACGAGACTCTCGACTGACCCTGCGATGGCACTGCATCAAAGCATTCAGCGTCTTCTCCTGCTCGGCGTGCGCATCCCGGCAGTGCCGGCGCCGCCCGCCGCTCAACCGCCAAGTCAACTGCTGCCACTCATCGAATCTATTGCGAAGGCGCACCGCGTATTCGATGAACGTGCCGTCTATTACGGCCATCGCTACCGTAGCGGCTATTGGGCGATCTACATGCTAAGCGCCATTGCGGTACTTTTCGCGGTGCTGCCTCTGGCGCTCGGTTGGGATGACAACCGCCACGTGCTGCATCCATTCGTCGGCCTCTGGGCGCTAGGAGAAGTTGCAGTCATCTTCAGCGTCGGTGCGATCTATTGGCAGGGGCATCGGCACGACTGGCAAGGGCAGTGGCTGGGGGCCCGCACGACCGCAGAGCTATCCTGGTATCTACCGCTAATCGCACCGCTCGTAGACTTTACACGCCACCATTCTCAAGCCAACTGGTACATGCGGGTACTCGACCCCGGCCAGCAGCTGCACGGCGGGGATGCGATCGCGGCGCTGTGTTCGGCAAACGAACCGCTCGCGCGGCGACTTCTCGAGCACGCCGGCGCCGACCGGCAGTTCGAGGCCGCCTACGCGCACTGGACCATGGGCATTCTCGAAGAACAGAAGCACTACCACCAGCGTGTCGCGATCAGGCAGCACGCACTCCTGCATCGAGTGCACCGTGTGAACATTTGGCTCTTCGGCCTCACTGGAGTCGGAGCACTAATGCACCTCGCCGTGCATACGCTGTGGTTGTCGATTGTCACCACCTTCTTTCCTGCACTCGGCGCCTCCTTGCATGGCGCGCTTGCACAATCCGAGGCCTATCGACTGAGTGCGACATCGCAGCGGCTCGTTGGCGAACTGCAGGGTGCGATCGATAAAATTCGCGCAGCGGCCGATGCAAAAACCCTGAAGGCCTCCATCGAAGCGGCTATCGCGCTCGTCCTCGAGGAGCATCAGGACTGGCATATGCTGGTGCGGCCGCATCACCTGCCGCTCGGCTGATCGCGGTATACCGCGCGATCGACTCGCGGTCAACGCACAAAGCTTCGCTCCAAGCGGGACTCCTGGCCGCAACCAGCGCCATGCCTCATTTGGGATCGGGCGCATCAGGGGACTTCGAAACGGAGCTCTGTGCGCGAGCCTTGTGCGTCGCCTCATTTTGCGAATCACGGGCTTCGAGTGCGAGTTGCGTGCGTGCGTGCGTGGCGCAGCATGGCGCGCGCCTGCCCGGCCCCTAGGCCGACGCAACGCACCACCTTGGGCAATTTTTCCGGCCCCAAGACGACGAGCGCAATGGCCATGATCACGAGGACTTCGGGTGCATCAATTCCAAACATGGCTACTGCCGCGGCTGATCAGCATTTGGCAAGTTCACATTCACTGTCACGACTGTGCGGCCGCTTCGCCGCCAGCACCCTCAACCGGGGCCGCGCCGCCGTTTTGCACCTGCCGCAACGGCTCTTGCCCTTCGCCTTCGGCGACCGACTTCTTGAAGCCGCGAATTGCGGATCCCAAATCAGCTCCGAGGGTGTTAAGTTTTTTGCCGCCAAACACCAGCAGCACAATCATCAGGACCACGAGTAAGTGCTTCGGCGCAAACATATCCATAACTTTCTCCGGCTGGACTGATTAAATATGAGCGAATTGCTGCTGTGATCTGACTCTTCAGACCACGAGCAATCTCTGCAGCATCCAAATGTTCACAGTCACGACGACGAATGCGGTTGCCCACATGATTACTGCCGTAGCACGCCCGAAAGCGAGCGTCCCCAAATGGCGGCGCCGCGTGGTAAACCAAAGAAGCGGCACGACTGCGAACGGCAGCTGCAAACTGAGAACGACCTGACTGAACACGAGTAGCGCACCCGCGCCGCTGACGCCGTAGCAAGCGGTCACGATGACTGCGGGCACGATAGCGAGGCAGCGGGTCAGAAGTGCACGCGCGGGCGCAGACATTTTAATGTCAAGGAAGCCTTCCATGACGATCTGCCCGGCGAGAGTGCCGGTGACCGAGGAACTCAGGCCCGAGGCGATTAAACCGATACCGAAAACGGCGCTTGCAATGCCCACTCCCAACAACGGCGACAGCAGTCGGTAGGCATCGGAAAGCTCGGTGACAGGCTGCTGATCGGGGCGATGGAAAACACCCGCGGCCACGACCAAAATCCCGGCATTCACCAATAGCGCCAGAACCAAGGCGATATTGGAGTCAATAGTTGCGAAGCGGATCGCATGCCTGCGCCCCGCTTCGCTCTTCTCGTACCTGCGCGTCTGTACGACCGAGGAATGCAGATACAAGTTGTGAGGCATCACTGTAGCGCCCATGATGCCGACAGCCAAATACAACATCTGCGAATTGCTGACGAGTTGCGTCGACGGAATGAGCCCTCGTGCTACCTCGCCGGCGGCGGGGTGCAGCCAACATAGCTGCGCAGCGAAACAGGCACCGATCAGTGCGATGAGACCGATGACGAGTGCTTCGAGGCAACGAAAGCCACGGCGCTGCAATCCGAGCACCAACATCACATCCGCCGCGGTGACGCAGACACCAAGCGGCAACGGCAGCTTGAAGAGTAGATTCAAGCCAATCGCCATGCCGAGAACTTCGGCCAGATTACAGGCGACGATCGCCACCTCGCAGCCACCCCAAAGCAAAAAACTGAGGCGCGGAGGCAGATGTCGACGACAGGCCTGCGCAAGATCGAGGCCGCTCGCAAGCCCTAGGCGCACAGCGGCCGCCTGCAGCAGCGTGGCCATGAGATTTGAGGCAACGATGACGGTCAGCAGTGAATAACCAAACTGCGATCCGCCGGCAAGAGCGGTCGCCCAATTGCCTGGATCCATGTATCGGACGGCGACCAGGAATCCCGGACCTGCAACGCCATCAGCCGCTTCAAGTTGGAAGCATTGCTTGCGATCAGGGGCACATCGATTGAGCGGTTAACCGCCGGCAGGCTCGATAGATTGGCGTCCAGGCGGCGGCTCGGAATAAGGAGCACATCATCGAAGGCGGCGGTATTCACGACCACGCCTCGCCTTCGCAATGTTCGCGCGCGCAAGATCTCATGCCGACTGCCCGCCGCGACGCCTGTGCTCTGCGGGGCACCAAGCGGGTACTTCGGAAACGAGGAGCGCCGACTCTCAAGATCATGAAGTAACCCCTCGAACTAGTATTGCCATGAATGAGAACCATTCAGATCGCGAAGCAAGGAAAAGCGCCCTCCCACAAGCAGGAGGGCGCAAACCTCAGTTAGGCACAGGCGCTGCTCATTACGATGTCGCCGTTGACTCCATCGGGAAAGAACCCGCCTTTGCTCGCCGCAGTGCTCGTGAGGTAAACGATATTGAGCACATCGCCGGTGGTGCGGCTGTAAGCAAGCCCATTGGCGTCAAGCGGCGCTATGTTCGAGACGTCCGGCGTCGCGCCAGCGATCCCCTGATCGTCATCGATAGAGTTGTCCAGCGCATCGCGCGCGTTGGATATCGCGCCTGCATCCGTGATCAGCTGCGGCATGAGAACGCCCTTGCTGTAGAGCACCGTACGGATAAGGCCCGCGTGGTAAGCTTCCGCGGCGAGGATCCCGGCCGCCGCTTCAAGATAGGTTTTGTTGGAAATAAGCGGGGCCGCGCCCTTGTAAGCGGTGACGCCTACATCTTCAAAAATGAAGGCTCCCAAGAGGAAGTTGGCATCACTCGAATACGGATCAAATGCGACGCCCGCTCCAACGAGTCCGGCGGCGCGAGCCGCTAAGGAGAACGCGCCATTCGGATCGGTACCGCCGATGTCGATTGTCGGCTGCGCTACCGCCGTATTGGAAAGCGTCTTGCGCAGGAAATTGACATGGTCCAATTCGTCCATCGCAATTTCCTTCGCTTACTGGGCGACGAGCGGATCGGTGAAATTAACCTGCGTACCGCCGCTAATCGTACCCTGCGCGCCAAGCCCGGTTAGCAGGCTTGCGTCAAGGCCGGTCCCGAATACCGCGTAGTGGTAGAACTGCGCTTCGAGATATTCAAGATTGAGCGCGAAGTTCAAGATCTCAACGTCAGTCGGCCCACTCTGTGCCATCGCGCTCGACATCGAGTCACCGCAGGCGCCGAGCACCATGCCGCCCGCCATGCCCAGCGCCACCCCACCCGTCTTGCGCAAAAACTGCCGCCGGTCGGCCGCCTTTTTTGCGCGCTTTGCAATTACATCCAGGAACAACTGTTGATTAACCATCACCCTCTTCCTCCGGAATTGAAGATTTCGCCAAAGCGAAAATTGACATGACACACCCGTGCTCGCAGGCATATCGGCTTTTGAGCGAGCTGGTGCTTGACAGGTGTACTGGCAAAGCGCAGGTCTCTCAGGCACTGTCTACGCAGTGAACTTCAAATTGGATGCGTCAAATTGACGAATGAGGCGTTGTCCTACATCGTCAAATATTCGCAGAGCGTGACCTTGGCTAAGGGACTCGGTGTTTGCGAACTCAAACAAAATTCGTGCCCGAGTCTGGCGCGAGCTTGTCGGATGCCTGACGCGCGCACGGCTTCTTCCGATCGCACCGGCTTGGGTGGCCATTTTGCAGTGCGGTTACTCCCGCGCTTTTGACGCTGATGCGAGGAGCGAGGGTCAATCGCCACGGGTCCGCGGCATATTTTGACCGGGTTGAAGCTTCGCCCCTGGCGGTGGATCCAACCTAACCGGATTCTCTCGCCGCACGCGCCGTGGGGCTGAAGCGCCGTGAAGGCAGCCGCGAACGGCGAATGTCGCAGTCAGTTGCCGCTGATCAGCCCGGCGGTCACATTGATCGCGAACCCCAGAATCGCCGCGTTGAACAAAAATGAGATGACACTGTGTGCGATGACGACTTTGCGCACCGAAATATTCGTCGTGGACACATCTGATGTCTGGCAAGCCGCGGCAATCGTGAACGAAAAGTACGCAAAATCCCAAAACACCGGCAGCGGCGTCTGCGGAAACTCAAGCGGCCGTTGGTTCTTATTGACGCTATAGAACATGTCCGCATAGTGCACGGTGAACATGGTCGGAACGAGTGTCCATGAACTGACGACGGTGAGAGCTGCGAGGACGATGTGCGCGCTTCGCTCGGTGCCGCTGGTGGTGTCAAGGGTTGATAACAGCGCAACAATCGCGACCTGACTCAAGAACGCGGCTACGACGCATCCGGCGAGAAGAAATGGCGCCGTCTCATCCTCCTCAATGAACTGGTCGCAGATCTCCTCGGCCGTCAAGCGCGGCATCCACTTATAGATCAGCGCCAGGAACAGGACGACGCCGCAGTTCCAGCCGGTCAGTACGCGAGTGACGGCCGACCACTCGTGGGGAGCCAAAACAGATACCGCGACGCCCAGGAATAGTGAAATCCACAGCCTAATATGATTCAGCAGAAGCTTTTTCATGACGACTCAGGTACGGATTTAGGTGACTGCCTGCACTGCGCTCACTCAATCATCAATACGGCTACCGACGCGCCGCCGAACGCGAGCGCTGCCATGACCAGCAGCACCAGATAGATCGTACCGGCGAATGATGCCTTCGCGATCTCATGCACGCTGGCGCGCTCGGCCGGACTCAACTGCGACGACGCCGACGGCATGACGAACCCGCCGCGCGCCGCCTCGACATCATGCCGGACGGCGATGCTTGGCTGCGCCCGCCGCAACTGCGCGTCGATCTCAAGATCAAGCACGCGCAGTGCAACCGTCCCCATGACGGCAATCACGAGCAGCCCCGCGACCGAAGCGGCCGCATTGTTGATTCCGGAGGCGACCCCGGTCTGCTCCTTTTTCACCGCGTTGAGGACAGTGGTCGTCAACGGTGCGATGGTGATTGCCATGCCAAACGCGAGCACCACGATCGGCAAGATGAACGCGAAGTAGCGGCCATCTTCGCTGAACATCGCAAGCAGCAGGAGCCCGAGAGCGGCGATGGTTGGGCCAATGATGAGCGGCCAGCGCGCACCGAAGCGGTCCATCAACCGTCCCGACCACTTCGAAAGGCCACCCAGAATGACCGCGAACGGTATGAAGATGCCGCCGGCGGCGGCCGCGGAATAGCCATGCACTTGAATGATCAGAAACGGCACAAAGAAGAACGTTCCGCTCAATGCGCCGTATAAAAGAAGCGTCAGCAGGTTCACCCCGGAGAACTGCCGCGATTTGAATAATCCTAGAGGTACCATCGGCACGGCGCTGCGGCTCTCGATCCGAAGAAAGATAATGAGCAGGAAAACGCCGCCCAGTATCGTGCCGCTCACCAAGATGTCACCCCAGCCCATGGCGGCCGCTGCGATGAGACCGTACACAATTGCCCCGAGGCCGAGAAACACCGTGATGGCGCCTGGCCAGTCGAGGCTCGTACGCACGGCGGCGCCGCGACTTTCAGTCAGGTAGCGCACGGCAATCCACAAGGCCGGGATCGCCAGTATCGGATTGATCAAGAAGATGGCGCGCCAAGAGGCATGGTCAACGATCCAGCCGCCCAAAATGGGACCCGCTCCTGCGGCGACCGCGGAGGCACCCGACCAGATACCGATCGCCGCACCGCGCTCTTTTTCGTCGTAGACCGCGCTAATGAGCGCAAGTCCGCAGGGAATGAGGAATGCCGCGCCGACGCCCTGCAGTGCACGTGCAGCAATTAACAGCCGGGGATCCGGCGCAATTCCGCATGCGATCGACGCTCCGGCAAAGACGCTAATCCCGATCATGAATATTCGGCGCCGACCGAAGCGATCACCGGCTGCACCGCCGATCAACAGGAGCGCCGACATGCACAGCGTGTAGGCGTTGATAACCCACTGCATCGCGGATAACGATGTGTGCAGATCCGCCTCCATGCGCGGCAGGGCAACGTTAACGACCGATTCGTCGACAAATGCCATGGTCGAGGCGAGCACCGCGCAGATAAGCACCCAGCGCTTCTGATGCGTGTCCGTCGGTGTGAGAGGCGAGCGCACGCGCTCTATCCTACAGCAAGCGCTTTGAAGATTTTCCTGTGAGCCTCAGTCGCAAGACCTCAAGACCGAGAGTCGCGCGCGGCCTCGCGTTGCCGCAAGGCTCAGTCTCGTATTGGTGTCAGCGTGCGAAATGTAATCGAGTAGCGCAACGTCTTCGTCGCGGAGATGGTGTGCTGCCAGTCCCAGCGTGCAGCCCCTTGCATGCAGTACACGGAGCGCGGCTCAAGATCGAGCGCGAAGGTGGTCTTGCGTCGGCCGACGAGCGGCGGATAGGGTCGAAACCGCATGCGTGCGGGCCCGGCAAGTGACACGCCGACTACCGAGCCGAATTTGTGAACATCGCGGTGCCAACCCAACTGCGTGCCGGTTCGATATTCTGCGATTAGCGCGTGGTCGAATTCGGTCGGCGCAATGCCGCACCAGATGGCGATGCGCTCGCGCAAGTCCAAGCGAAAAGTAGCAATGGGTGCAGCCGGCAGGAGTTCATTCGCGGTGAAGTCGTATTTGCCGCCGTAACTTATGGTGCGGCGATTGGCTCGCCATTGTTTGTATTCCGCTTGCTGGAGCGGCAGGGTCGCGATCACATCGAGAAGCGCGATTTCCTCGGCAGTCGTGAGGAAATCCGTTTGATACCTAAGGCCGGCAACCACGCCAATAGACGCGGCCGCGAAGAGCTCGGCCTGGGTCAGAGGCCCTGCCGATCCAAGCTTCGTCACGGGCACGCGCGCGTCGGGTTATTCGAATCCAGCGCGTTGCCGAGCGCCAGCGCGTTGCCGAGCGCGGCGAATGCTGCCGTGTTATCGAAAATGCACCAGGTAGCGCACGCGCGAGTTCTGCTTGCGACAATTCCCCGCTGCAGCCGCTCGAGCGCCACTGCATCGTAGTTCGAATAATAGATCCGCGGCGAACCGTGCAAGCGGTAATAGTTGAGACCAGTCCATCCGCCAGGTTCCCCGTCCTCTGCCGCGCGGGGCGGATCGGCGGCGACTCGCGCGACTTCGTGCGATCGAAGAAGCGCGTCCGCATCGTCGGAAAACCAACTTCGATGCCGCGGCTCACAAGCCACCGCCACGTTTGCAGCAAGCCGCATCCGCAGTGCATAAAAAAATCCATCTACCGCGATCGCGTCGAAGGCGAGGCTTGGTGGCAGTTGCACGAGTAACACTGCAAGCTTTGCTCCCAATCCGGATACCTCGTGGACGAAGCGCTCAAGCTGCGCTTCGGTACCGATCAGACGCTGCTCATGCGTAATCGTCTTTGGAATCTTGACCGCAAAACGAAACGTGCTCGGCACCGCGCGCGCCCAGCGCATATAAGTCTCGCGCCGGTGCGGGCGGTAAAACGAGGAGTTGATTTCGACCGCATTAAGGCGGGTCGCATAGCGCTCAAGATGAGTGCCTGCGGCGCTGAAGCCGCTTTTGTACTCAGCCGGAACGCTCCAGCCAGCCGTGCCGATGAATGCCGCTGACGCGTCCTCCTTTCGTGCCTGCGCCAGAAGCGCCGACAGCGCACTGGTTGCTGCGGCGCTCATCAGCAAGGAAATAGGTTTTTCAACCAATCGCTTGACTCCGGGAGTTGCGTGTTCCGTCTAACTGTTTAAATATAAGGGGTATCTGCTTAGCTCCACTAGCCGTGGGAATGCACGGTCGGCGCGGGGCGGATGAGGTTCGTGTAGATCACCGGATCGGTTGCGACGGCCTGCTGCATGAGTCGATAGAAGAGTAACCCTCGCGAGCGAGCGGCGCGGCGGTTAAAGCGGAAGACAAACTCATTGAGATATTCATCAAGGTGCGCCGGTTGGACCGCCCCGTGATGCGTGCCCAGGATCCAGCGCTGCAGCATCGCCGCGACACGATGCACGCCAGGCAGCCGCTCGTGAGCCGGACGCGGCGCACCCAGCATGACGGTGGGGTGATGCTCATAGCCGTGCTCGGCAAGCTCTCGATACGCGGCCGATCCATCCGTATGCACTTGAGAGCCGGGCGCGACCGCCTCCTGGATGAACGGCAGCACATACTCTTTTGAATCGCGCGGCAGGCGCCGCAGCCGAATACGCCCGAAGCCCTTGGGGTCGAGCCGCTCGACCGCTAGGGCCACGATGGTCTGGGTCGTATTACTCTTGCGGCCAGCTTTTGAAACAGGCACTTGGCGGTCCGTGATCGCCAAATACATCTCATCGACTTCAACGCAGCCGCAGAGCCGCGTGCGCTCGGGGCGCACCATCGCCCGGCGCAGTCGATGCAGCAGCGCCCAGGCGGTCTCGTAGCTTGCGATACCCAACACGCGTTGCAGGCCTAAAGCGCTGACGCCCTGCTTCTGATGGGTCACACACCAGGCCGCTGCAAACCAGGTCCGCAACGGCGTACGCGTCTTATCCAGCACCGTGCCGGCAGTCACCGAGGCCTGATGGCAGCAATGCCGGCACATCAACCGCCCTCGGGTGGCGCGGTACGGCGGCTCGATCGCTCCACACTTCGAACAGACAAATCCCTCCGGCCAACGCAGTTGTTCGAGGTAGCGCGCGCAGGCCTCCTCGGTGGAAAATGCGTCCATGAAGTCACTCCATGTGCGCGGATAATCCTCACTCGCTGCCGGTGCACGGGCAAAAGTGTCCATGGACGCTATTCTGCCTTAGGTGGAGCTAAGCAGATACCCATTTTAAATATACAGTATCTGGACCCCATGCAGGCCCCACATGACATCCGCACCAAGAATGCTGCTCGACACATCGATCGCAAACCTGCGAACCCTTGCCGCATTTTTTGCCGATGAACTCGGTAATTGCGGCCCGAGCCGCCAGATTCCAAGCCCGGAAGCACGCGCCTGCCGCGAGGCGTTGCTGACGATCAGCGTGCTCATTCCGAAACTGCAGGCGGCACGCTATGTAGTGGCCGATGCCGCCGGCCCACCGCCGCGCTACGCCGCCTGCGAGGATGATTGACGCTGCGGTGCGGCCGGCTGTTGAGACTTCAGAACAGGTTCTGAAGTCCGCAAAGTCTTCGGCCGCTCTGCGGTTCCCCTCTTTACGCTCGGCAACCGTATTGAGCGACTGCGCGGCCCATCGTTGCGTTGGCGCGACGCTCCCGCATCCCGCTCGACATGGCGAAACTGCCACGAACACTCCAGAACACTGACGCATGGTTCATGCTGTCATTGGCGATGGCGGCTGTGCACGATGCGTGCCGTGATTCGTGTGCCAGCACACCATGTCGTTGCGCGCTGTGGCGCACTCGAAACACATTGCTTATCTTGCAATCGCCCGTTAATTTGTACGGATAAAGAAAAATGAAATGTGCGTCGCAAAAGGCCGTATTCGGGGGCTTGTCTCGGAGAAACTAAACATGCGATACGAGAATTCAACGCGCACATCGCGCGGCATCCAAGTGTCCGCACGCATCGCTGCCGCGGCTCTGTGCGCGCTCGTTGCCGCGCACGGGCTACGGAC
>Ga0075522_10001966_pt1 | contig 15438 bp, 13 predicted proteins | sample NGEPerA_FD_74796 | JGI IMG/M metagenome (GOLD analysis project Ga0075522, IMG submission 74796) | Arctic peat soil microbial communities from the Barrow Environmental Observatory site, Barrow, Alaska, USA - NGEE PermafrostL2-A | ecosystem: Environmental > Terrestrial > Soil > Wetlands > Peat ... | reverse complement strand
AGTTCGTGGCCGAATCCGGCAGCAGGTGCGTGAATAGTGAGGTTGCAAAAACTACATTGAATTTGGAGTCTGAGAACGGAAACTTGAAGGTTGCAGCATTTTCCGTGCCACCCCGGTAGAGCGTATTTTCTAGATCGGCATGGTGAAAATGGAAGTTCGGAAATCGCGTTGTGATTTGAGCGCGACACCATTCAACCATCGGATTCATAATATCTAGGCCGTGGTACTCGCCTCGCTGACTTGCTGTAAAATGAACTGCAATGCGTCCGCACCCACATCCTAAATCTAGTACCGCATCTTCCGGCAGAACACAGCAGCGCTCTTTAACCAAGGTGTGTAATTGGCGGCCTACCTCGACATGCCCAGCGCTGTGAACGGGACCGCCGGCGACGGCATCTATAAATTTCTGTGGTGGAAGGGGGATCATTCGATAGTGTGTGCGACCACTAACTTTGTGTGAGCGTCGATAGCGGCTTTCATCAAGTGGCCGAAGTCAGCCGCCCGCGCCATGACCTGAACGACCTGATCGTCTGGAAGCGGGATTCGATGCTCCCAGCCGCACGGGCATTTAGTGACATTATCCCCATCCGCAGCTATAGCCATCATCGAGATAATAGGTCCTTGGGTTTCTCCACAGTCACAGCCTAGCAGCTTCGGGTGGTGCTGCAAGGGTACCAGTGCGCTAAGCTTCAGCCCCGGCTCGAACGGCAATTCAAGCTGTCGAGGAGCCGATCGAAGCGAATGCTTCTCACACCGCAGTCATGTGGGCGCTGCCGTTCGCCTGCCACGCGAGCCGCCCACGTGTTGCTGACTATTGCCCGCGATACAGACTCCACGCAGATGCACTCGACGTGCCGGCCATTGGCACGCGGCACGCCACGGGGCTTATTCGAGAGGAACTGCTTGATGGCAGTCCACTCAACTCGGTGAGTGCGTAGCGCATGGTGTATATGATCGACCCGTGAAGCGTGGTTGCCTTGCGTATTGGATGATAAATTGAAATGTCACGAATGACGGTTCGCACAAAACTAGATGCACTCACCGGGCTGAGGTTTATCGCGGCCAGTCTGATTGTGGCCGAACATGCGCGCATGCTACAAATTCCCGTTCCAAATTATGCGTGGGATTTCGGCGTTTCATTTTTCTTTGTTCTTTCCGGCTTCATTCTTACTTACGTATATCCTGCGCTTGAAAGCAGAAAGTCGATATTCAGATTTTATGTAGCGCGGATCGCACGTATTTGGCCGGCACACCTAGTCGCGCTTGCGCTCGTGGTAGTGCTTTTCAAGTTTCCGCTCGATCGTACGCTACTCGCCGCCAACATACTTCTCCTGCAGGGCTGGGTGCCGTCTCTTCCGTGGTATTTCTCGTATAACGCTGTTTCTTGGACGATCTCGGCAGAGTGGTTTTTCTACATCGTCTTCCCTGTTCTGATTTTTCGGTGGAAATTGTCGTGGTGGTGGAAATGGGCGCTCTCAGCACTCATCGTCTTCGCGTTGATTGAACTGGGAACCCTGCTGCACCTTCCCAATTTTTCACAAGAAGACGAGGCGACTTTGCACGGGCTGCTATATGCAAATCCGCTTGCCCGGTTGTTCGAGTTCACGACAGGCATGGTCACGTGTCTAGCCTATCGTCGGCTGCAGCCGCTTTTTAGCCGGCTACCTGACATGCTTTTCACACTCTTGGAGATTCTCGTGGCAGGTATGGCATGGTATTCGATCGCCTCCGGCTCTGTCGTAATATTTTTACGTCCATATTTTCAAGGCGCCGGCCTGCAATGGCTCGGACACGCCGGCGACGTTTTCGTGTTTCCATTTGTGATATTTATTTTTGCATTTGGACGCGGGTATCTTTCACGCGCGCTTAGCATTAGTCCGATGGTGTTGCTAGGCGAGATTAGCTACTCGGTTTACTTGCTTCATATGATCGTCTTTCGGTTATATGGCGAATGGCACCCCAACCATGTCGGTCCTGATTACCTTGGCCTCGTCATTTGCATCACGGCAACACTGGCTTTCGCATACATCATGTGGTCCATGATTGAGACGTCATGCAGGAACGCCGCACGGCGCTGGTCAAGGTCGCTCTTGCTAGAGCCGAACCACTGACAGTTGTAGCCATTGTTGTAGAAAAACAACGGCTCTTTGCCTTCGCGACATTTTTGGAACCCTGTGCAACGGTCGCTAGTGGGGTAGAAGCGGACATTCAACCCGCTACGCTCCAAAAGCCAGATTACGAGTACGCGTCTAGATAAAGGTAAAGAAGACTTTGTCGTCATAATTTGTGGGTAACACCAATCATCGTCGCGTCTAATTTTAGCAGGGATCCGAAACGCCGTTTCGATTTTATTATTGTCGGCTTGCTACTTACTCACTTGAACGCGACGGCATTCGCCCGAGCGATGCGTTCTATGGGGTGCTTGTGCTTATTACGTGTAGACGACGGCGTCACGACTTCGTTGGACGAACAATGCATCGCAGCATCGAGCCAGCGAATTAATAGGTACAAGTTATCCGGTATTAGCTGGTCCGCTCCCTTTTGGGTGATGGCATTATTGGAGAAAGACGCCCGCATAGGTATCGTGACATTTCAGGAAGCAGTCTGGGACAATCATCAAGACGTAGTCATCGTTCAACGAAGATCGATCGAACTCTGAGGTCTCTCGTTACGTCTCCGAGGTTACGAAGTCGGCACTGCGAGGACATCAATGCTGCCGCCGTGCTTGACGATCTTTCTCAAGGAGAGAGCTGAGCTTGGAATAATTCGTCCGGAACCAGACTCCAGACGATACCCAAACGCTTGCAAGGTCCGAAGCAGATCTTCAAAACGGCCCGGCACCTCGTCTTGAACGTGCGGCGCAATCTCCAGATAGATGGCGGGTTTGTAACGGGTGAAGGTCATCTCGCCGCCGCGCAGTACCGCAAGTTCGTTCCCGTCGACATCGAGCTTGACGAACGACGGCGGGCCGTGAATACGTCCCGTAAACTCCAATTCTCGATAAAGTTCATCAAGCGGAACAAAGCGCGCTTGCCGGGCGGTTTCTAGTTGGCCAAGGTGCTCCGCATGTCGGCTAATTGCGGCTCCTTGCAGCGGCCAGCGCGAGTAGAAGAGGGGCGTTCCGTCAAGGGCAGCTTCGGTGGCGCCAGTCGATTTGTATGTAAGGGCCGCCTGTAGGAGAACGAGCCGATCGGCAAGCTCAGGGTTCAAGGCGGCGTTGGCTCTGAGTTTAGAAAAAGCGTAGTCGGTGGGCTCGATACAAATTACGCAACCCTGTCGTCCGACCATCAATGCCAGGGGGAAACTGAGCGCGCCGATATTCGCGCCTATATCGAAAATGATCGAGCCGGGCTTGATCCAGCTCTGCACAACGCGATGCGGAATGCGTTGATATACACCCAAATAGACTGCGATATCGATTCCCTCGCTTAGATCGAGCCGCCAATTGATTTGTCTGCGCCGGACTATGACCTGAGGATCGCGGGCCAATGCTGTACGCGCCGCTAAAATAGCGGTACTCAGAGCCCGCGCGGCAAGCATCTTGCTTTTTGTCGATAGCATCGTGATCACCAATACATTGCGGGTATTTTATCGGCTTTTTGACTATGAATTCAGGGGTTGGCTTCGCGGAACGCAGGGCGCCAGTCGTACTCACCCCGCAACCGTTTTAGGGCGGCACCAAAAAGGTCGTGATTAGTAACCCGCAGCAGCCTCACCCGCGTTTCAGAAATGAGGGCCACGCCGTCGCCCGCGCCCAGCGTTGTGAACCAGGCTTCCATGAGCCTGGTTTCGGCGGCAAAGTTCGCAATAGTTCCGGACTTTAAAATTGCCTCACGCTCGACGTCGTTGCGGATCGGCTCAAACGCCACGTAGTCCATGCTCTGAATTTCTTGGAAATGGAAGGTGGTCGTGCGAGCCCAGTCTATCGGCCACTTTATCGTGGGTTTCGACAACGACGGATCGAAAAAACTCCAGTACTCGACAACTGCTGCAAAACTACGTGCCGGCGAATTAAGTTCCAGCATAAAAACCAATGGTGCGTGCTCGTTCCGGACCATATTTAGAAATTCGGAGGCCTGTTGATTTTCTGCCCTGTAAATCCCAGAAGAAAGATTGACTTTCAGCAATCGCTGCAAACTTAGCGGCGGTTGGGGGTGCAGAAGTAACAGCGTCACTCCGACAGTAGGTGCCAGGATAGCTGCTGCCAATGTGGCCTGCATCCAGGACGGGAATGAGCGCGCCCTTATCAAGAGTGCGGGAGCAACAAAAATAAGTGCCATCACCCCGAAAGGAAGAAAATAGCGTATTTGCGATAATCCGGTTTCGACAATCCAGAACCATATTCCGACCACGAGGCACACGACGGCAGCAACAGCTGCGCCGGTTTCGCTACGAGTGACAAAGGCGCAAATCAGTCCGGCACCAACGAGCATAGGCACTACATATCCAAACGAAAGCAGTACAAAACGTTGGAGCACCGCGAAATTCGCAGAGAGGGAGAAATCCTGTTGCAATATCGCCAGTGCACTCGATCCCCATGCTATATTGGCCGCTGACATATAATCCGAAAGAAATGCAGCGGTTATTGTCAGGACATAAATCGATGCCGCACCAATCAGTCCAATTGACAAGAAACGGAAAAGTGCCGGTTCCTTTAAGCGTGTCGGCCTCCAGTTGATCCGGAAGCCAACCAGAATGAGCCAACTCACGCCAACGACCGCCATGATCAGTAGGCCCGCTGGTTTTATCATGAAACAGAATGCCGCTGCTAAAGCAGCGACAATCGTCCACCATGCCGATAGTGTCCTGACGCTTCGCACGGTCGCGGCCGCTGCAAGTGCCGCCACACCAGCAATGAAATTGTCTACCAGTCCCCAGTAATTTATTGCTGGCAAACTGTCGTTGGCTTGAAATTGATAGAGGTGCGGCATACCGCACAGACCCAACGCCATCACAATAATAGGCCACTGTGAAAATTGCGATGTTTCTCGCGGGTAGGCAACAATATAGATCGCGCCGACGAACAGAATAACCGGCAAAAAGACCGAACGAAAATATTGCCCTGCGAATGCGGTCGTGAAGCCAAACGGGTAGGTCATAAGAACGGTGCCGGGAGGACGGTTTGAGACTGGCCCATTTAATGGATTAAAAATGTGGCCTTGCCCGACGGCATCCCAGAAATAGAATGCTTTCATTGCGTAGTTGAGCGCATCCCAGACGGGAGGTTCGACTTCGGCCGCCGCGTAGGACCATACAGTCACGCCAACCAGGACAAGCCAAGCGACGACCAGTAGAGGTCCCCATGAGAACGTGCGCAATGTCAGCTCTCCGCTGGCAGCAACGACTTAATGGAAGGCGCGTTCGACGTTGCCGAATGCTCTGACGACAATGATTGAAGACCTCTGGGAATCGTGCCACAACTGACCTTTGATCGCAATTTTTAATATGAATGGACAGAGGGCTGGCAGTATTTTGAGATGGATTTAGTGATCAGACTCTATAGCGACGACCGGTCCAACGAAGCGCGCTTGATTGAAATAATCCGTAGTCCGCAAGGTTGTGCGCCGAGTTCCATGCTATAGTTACGAACATGTCGACCAATTCCGCTTCATCTGCAGCGCCTCCGATGTCACTGCGCAAGCAAGCTATTCACCGCCTGAACGACGAATCGGCGTTGCAGCGCGCGCAATGGATCGAGCGGGCGGCGTTTTTTCACCGGGAAGATCTGCGCTATCTAAAATTCTTGATCCCGGATGGCTTACGCGTTCTCGAACTAGGATGCGGGAACGGCCATTTGCTGGCGGCGCTCAACCCATCCTTCGGTGTCGGCGTCGATTTTAGCGAAAAGATGGTTGCAGAAGCCCGCAAGGCTTTTCCTCATCTCTCATATTATGTTCACGATGTTGAGGATGAGAACGCGATCAAGTCTTTGCCCGGTCCCTTCGACGTGATTTTGATCGCCGACACTTTTGGTTCGCTCGACGATTGCCAGAGCCTGCTCGAGAGCCTGCACCAATTATGCACGAATCAAACGCGCGTTATCATCGCGTACTTCTCACACCTTTGGTACCCAGCACTGAAGTTTAGCGAACATCTTGGTTTGCGCATGCCCCAGCGACAGCAGAACGTGCTCGCCGCCGCAGATATTCGCGCACTAGCTGCACTAGCTGATTTTGAAATTGTCAAAGCCGAGGCGCGGATGCTGATGCCGGCCCGGATGCTGGGTCTGGGACGCGTCATCAATCGGTTCGTCGCGCCGTTTCCGATCATTCGAAATCTTTGCTTGCGGCATTACTCGGTCTGCCGGTCGCTGCGCCGCATCGACGATGGCATCAAATCCGCGACGATCGTCATTCCTGCGCGCAACGAACGCGGTAACATCGAAATAGCGATCCAAAGAATTCCACGTTTTGTAGAGGATCTCGAAATTATTTTCGTCGAGGGCCATTCGACGGATGGCACCTGGGAGGAAATCGAGCGCGTGGCGGCTCGCTATTCGCAATACGACATTAAGAGTTTGCGTCAATCAGGCAGTGGAAAGGCTGACGCAACTTTTACTGGGTTTGATCATGCGCGCGGAGACGTGCTGATGGTTCTCGACGCGGACCTCACGATGCCGCCCGAACAACTAACGAAGTTTTGGGACGCAATCCGCTCCGGCAAAGGCGAGTTCGTTAACGGTTCGCGCCTCGTCTATCCAATGGAAGACCAGGCAATGCGGTTTTTAAATTTAATTGCTAACAAAATGTTTTCCGTCATTTTCACGTGGCTTCTGTCGCAACGACTCACCGACACGCTGTGCGGAACTAAGGTGCTTCGGCGTGCCGAATATGAAAGACTGAAAGGAGGGCGTTCCTATTTTGGCGACTTCGATCCGTTTGGTGACTTTGACCTCATTTTCGGTGCCTCGAAGCTCGGATTAAAAATCGTCGAGGTGCCTATCCGTTACGCCAGCCGGACATACGGCGAGACGCAGATTTCGCGATTCCGCCACGGTTTGATGTTGTTGCGAATGGTTCTGTTCGCATTCTTGCGGATCAAGGCGCTATAGATCGGCCATGCCCGAGACGTTGCATGGTTATATGGATGTCTGGGATCGCAAGCCGATCCTCCAAACCGTTTACGGCGATTTCTACGACCGTATCGTCGCAGCCTGCGCACCGGGTCTCACGATCGAGATCGGCGGTGGTATCGGTAATCTCAAGCGCCGCTTCTCGCAACTTATTGCGACCGATATTCAGTTCGCACCGTGGCTTGATTGTGTGGCCGATGCCCAACACCTTCCATTCGCCTCAGGCGCAGCCGCGAACATCGTAATGATCGACGTGCTGCATCACCTCGAATTTCCTACTCTTTTTTTCCGCGAGGCCGAGAGGGTGTTGAGATCGGGCGGCCGTATTGTCATGATCGAACCTGCCATCACGTGGGGCAGCACGCTTTTCTACCGGTTACTGCATCATGAGCCGGTCTGCGTTTCCGCCGACCCCTTGATCGAAGGTACGCCGGACCCCCACCGAGACCCGTATCTTTCGAACCAGGCGATTCCCACCTTGATTGCGACCCGCGATCGCAAGCGTTTCGAAAGACTGTTTGAAAAATTGAAAATAACTCAGGTCGAGTGGTTTTCGCTGGCCATCTACCCCTTGAGCGGTGGGTTCAAACCATGGAGCTTGATCCCTCAAGCTCTGGCGCGTCGGGCTTTGCAAGTCGAACGCGCCATTGAGCCAGCACTCGGCCGTTTGATCGGCTTTCGACTGATGCTGGTGGTCGAGAAATCGTCCTGCTGTCCGTCAGGAAGAGATCGTCCGATAACCTGAGAAGTATCACTTGCTGCCGCCAAGCTCTTTGTTCATCCATTTCACCGTACGGGCGATGCCGTCACGCAACGACACCTCCGGAGCCCATTTCAACTCTTCACGCGCCAGTGCGTTGCTCAACACACTGACTGGAACGTCGAATGGGCGCGCGGGTTGATACCGTCGCTCGATGGGCTTTCCCAATATCTCCTCAATGATTTTGATCAGGCCGTTGAGTTGGGTGCCGGCGCCCGAACCGATATTGAACACGTTCTTTGAGCCGGAATACTGCACGGCCTTTGCGAAAGCATCGGCAACGTCTTCGATATAAATGAAGTCCCTGGTGACGCTCCCATCGCCCCAGATTTCAATCGCCTGCTGCAACAAGGCTCGATGCAGGAACACGCCGACAGCGCCTTGCGCATACTCTGGGCGCTGACGCTCGCCGAACGGATTCGCGACACGCAAGATTGTGGTCTTGATACCGTGTATCTTTTCAAACAAAAGCAAATATTTTTCGATGGTAAGCTTCGTGATTCCGTAGGAAACATGAGGATTGGTTGGATGCATCTCATCAATCGGCAAATACATCGGGCTGCCGTACACAGTGCCGCCTGAGGAGATAAAGATCACCTTGCGCACACCGTGGGTAACCATAGTCTCGAGCATTCGTAACGTTGGTACGAGATTGCTCTGTACATCGTTCACTGGGTCGTCGTTGGATGTTTTAGGCAATGTGCTAGATACCAGGTGCAGCACAACATCCGTGCCATCAAGGGCTTCGCCCACATCGTGGGCGTTCATGAAATCTCCGGTAACCCATTCCACCGACTCCTCTGGCAAAAAGTCCCGGTAACGCTTGAGCCATGGTCGTTCGAAAACGCGCACCGCGTGACCATCGCGCAACAAGCGGTCTACTACCGCCGAGCCAATAAATCCGTTTCCGCCAAATACACAACACTTCATGGCTTAAACCGTTTGTGATGACGCTTACCGTTCGAGAGGAATGATGGTCTGTCGGTCGGGAATTACTTCATGCTGTCCTGCCACGGGCATATGGCGGTTGGCATAGAGCGCCAGCAAACCATCTACATACTCAGGAGTCGATTTCGGCGGTGCGCAATTTGTACTCAGCAATTGGAGAAGCGCTGAGTCATTTATCAGCTTAACCAACTTATCATAGAGACTCTGGACGTTGCCGGGCCGGAAAGTCAGACCGTTCCAGCCATCCCGCACGACTTCCGCCATGCCGGGAAAATTGGACGCCACCACCGGGCGCTTCGCGGCTAGGGCGGAGAAGATGACGAGCGGCGCATTTTCAAACCAGAGTGAGGGAACAACAAGTACATCCAAGCCAGCCAATACCTCGGCTATTTGGCTGTTTGGAAAAACCCCACAGAATTCAATGGCCTCGCTTCCCGCGGTCCGTAGTTGAAGATCGGCAAAATAATCGGGAAAATCAGTGACATTCCCATAGATGCGAAGCTTTGCACGACCACGATCGACGCGCTTAAAAGCATCGATCAATACATGACAACCCTTATGCGGCGCTAGTGTGCCTATGAAGCCAAAAATTACTGTATCATTTTTACGGATTTTTACGGTTTGATTGTTGTAACCGACAAGTTCGATTCCATAAGTGGACTGGGTGATCAAGCGGCTATCTACGCCATTGTCGGTCAACACCTTGGTCATCATCTGAGTAGGAGAAACAATCCCATGAAGCGCATTAAGTCTGTCAACATTAAATCCTTTGCGCTGTCCGACAGCGACAACGTCTTCATCATTTTCGTAATCGGGAAGTACGCCGCTCCTGGTAAGTTGTACAAGTGTATCCGCAACAATATTCGGAACCATCCTAGCGACGCGTGCGGCAAGCGGCCCACGCGTAAGCGATGCAATGTGCTTAACGCAATTGCCCCCGTGTCGAGTCGGGCCGTCACAGATTCGGCCGTCTTTCAAAAGTAATTGACTTGTCGGACACACCGACCAGAAATCGGTTGGCGTGTAGTAAGCCGGCACCCCGGCTGCAGCCGCGGCATCGATCATTCCGACGCCGAGGCGACTGAAATGAAAGAAATGAACGATATCCGGTTTTATGCGTTGCAGGAGGTGTGCAAAATAGCGCGCACCCAATCGATTATTGTATTCAATTTTGCTAAGGACAGTCTGACCGCCCATCGGAACATATGCATGATGAAATCGGTAAACGTCTATACCTTCGATATTGTATTCATCAAAGCGCTCAGTATCGGGTAGGTATGTTTTTGCAGGAAATCCCGTGAGAACTGATACTCGATGTCCACGTCGAATCAATTCTTTCGCCACACTTAAAGTAAGGACCTCCGTCCCTGAGAAGAATTCCGGCACAAATTGGTGGACGGTCAACAATATATTCAAGTTCATCAAACGCCCTGCACCTTTTCCTCAATCCCACGGATCTCGTCTCTTACCGCGCGATGCTGCGCAATTGCAGCCACCAAATTAGTCGCAGGGGCCATTAGAATAGCTAGTATTTTAGGTGGAGTGAGCTTTTCCTTACGGGCGATGAATAATATGTCTGAAGTTGATGAGCGCAACCATACCCACCACACCCCTCGTAACGAAGGTACAAGGTGAAGTCCAAATCGGCGATACAGAAACCGATGACACATGTATGTGCGTTTATATTCGTATATGAGTGATCTGTCGTGGGAGTGGACCACAACTGCGCCCGGTTCATACACTATTTTTAATTTTCGTTTCAGCACACGTTCAGCCCAATCAATATCTTCGCCGAAGTTGACCGAGCCGAACGGCTCCTCTTTCCAAACGCGCCTATCGATGGCCGAGCAGACATTGTCAAAATTACAGAAAAGATACTTTTCCATAGGCGGCAAGCTTTCGTACCAATCTAAGCACTTAATCGCCTTAACCTTGCGCTCCCGCCCTGCCGTGAGCCATGCATTAAGATTGCGCTTCGTGATAACGTCGGCCGTTGGCTGTGGAAGCTGCCGGGCATAGGCTCCTGCAACTCCCTCTTCTGCCAGCGCAGATAGAAGTCGTTCGATCAAGAGATTGTTGTTTGGGAGCGCATCTTGAACCATCAGAATCACGTAATTTGAGCTGGCGCGCGATATTCCAAAGTCACGCGTCGATCCATGGTTGAATTCGTTCGCCGGAATCGAATGGACCATTGCACCGGCCGAACGGGCGATGGAAATCGTCTCATCGGTAGAACCGGAATCGATGACAATGAACTCAACTTCTGGCCAACACGTCTGTGTCTGCAAGCGTTCGACCAGTTGTTTGAACAGCGGTCCGCCATTCTTTGTGGGAATCACCAAAGAACAGCGGTAGTTATGCCCGCTTTTTCCACATACCATCGTCGCCTGGTCGGTAAGATTGTCATTTGCTTGTGAGACGGGCGGTGAATTTGGCTTCGTTATCTTTAAATCTACGCGTCGCAACAGTATTGCTGACGACTTGCGCAAAAGGCGGGCTACCCTTTGTCGCTGGCGACCGTACCAGCGCAATGGCGCAAGTAAACGCCATATAGTCGAACTAAATATTTCGTCCCTCTGTGCAGTTAGTGTAGCAACCTCTCTCTGATAATAGGCTGCTGTTCGATTGAGGCTGGTGATCTGTTCATTTTGCGTTGCGACAGTGTCTTCTTGCGCCGATTGTATCTGAGTGAGTGCAGCAATCCATTTTTCTAGCTTGAGCACGGCGGCGTCTCGCCGCACGATCGTCTTATCGAGCACGATAATCTTTCGCTCTCGATCGGCCAGAGCTACGTCCCGTTCCACCATTCTCTGATTGAGCGCGCTGATCCTTCCCTCTCGTTCGGCGAGAGCTGCATCTCGCTCCACCATAGTCTGATTGAGCGCGCTGATCCTTCCCTCTCGCTCGGCCAGTGCTGCATCCCCCTTCGCCATCGCGGACTGGCTCGCCGAAAGTAGTGGCGAGAAGGATTTGACCGCCGAATCGACCACAGCGCGAAGACGATCTAGCCGGCGCGGAACCGTCTTGTCATCTGGATGATCCACAATTGTGGAATGGGCTTCGTAGGCTTCCTTTAGCCACGGATAAAACGTGTAGGGGTGCTGCAACTCGGCTGGCTCGGCAATGTGATGACGCAGTTCAGCATCGATAAAGGAATTAATATCCCGTTTGCTTTCCGCATTTAGTCGCGGAGTCTTTTCGGTAAGCTGGGACGCGACGTGTTCGGCTACCCCTGCAGGATCGGATAATAGATCGTGGTAGTGAATAAATACGCGCCGCGAGCCTCGCGTTTCGAACTCGGCATCGAGTACGTGGCGAAGCCACATGAGGCAACCGTGAGCTAGCGGGAGACCGTCCCGTTTTTCCAAGGATCGCGCCACCTCGATCGGGTTGCGAAGGGGGATTGCAAAACTGGCCCGCACGCCGACCTCAACTAGCACCTTGCGCCATATTGGTATTAGTCGGCACATGCGAGGATCTTTTATGACGAATATCGACGCATCGTCATAGTCTTGTCTGACAGCCGAGGCCAGTTCATGCACGTACGCCGATGCCTCAGCCGAGCTGACCCATTCCTCGGGTAGTTTTTCAATGCTGGACCACTTAGTTCCTGCTGCCGCTAGAAGCCGTTCGTGAATGGCAACGATCTGATCCGGTTCAAAGTAGCCTTTTGGGTTATCAGGCGTCGTCGGCAGGAGGCGGGTCGGAAGTCGAATGCCGAGCATCCCCAGAGCACCGGCGAGCGCCGAGGTACCGCTGCGATGCATACCGAGAACAATGATCGCTTGCTGTGCCGTTTTCTTAGTCATAGTCCCCATAAAGCTCCTGGTAGCATACGGCGAGAGGTGCCACGATCCGTACGATTGCTTCTCCAAAGTAAAGCGAACCTGCTTACGAATACTCATTATCCATCGCCGCTTGCTCTGGAGGCGTGGGGCGTGCCGAAATCTGCAGTTACTGCTGCCCAGCGTTACGTGTACAATAGCAACTAACGACGTGGCCGTGCTAGGCTGTGACGACGGATCTCAGGAAATCCCTTATCCGCGGCTACAAAGAAACCTGTGAGCACTCATGACAGATCGTGGGGTATGGTCAGCCTTTCGCGAAAGCGCGTTTAACCTGCGTGATTTTGACCGCTGGGCGACCCTAGCGTGGATCGATACAATCCTGCGCTACCGGCGCACCGTTCTTGGGCCGTGGTGGATGACGTTGAGTACCGGCGTGATGATCGGATCTGTCGGCTTGCTTTGGGGTGCCATCTTCGGTTCGGAACTTGCGTCGTATTTGCCCTACTTTGCTACTGGCGTAATTATATGGACGTTGATCAGCGGCTCACTGAAAGAAGGTTGCGACGTTTTCACACAAGCCGGCAGTCTCATTAAATCAGTGCCGACACCCTTGATTGTACACGTGCATCGCATGCTAGCGCGTCAACTGATTGTCTTGGCGCATAATGCCGTTCTGATTGTGCTACTCTGGGCGATCTTTCGCTGGCCGCTCGGCTGGTCCGTTTTACTCGCGCTGCCGGGCTTGATTATTCTTTTTATTGCACTCGGAGGAAGTACCCTCATACTTGGAATTCTGTGCACACGATTTCGTGACATTCCGCAGATCATCGCAGCAATTCTGCAGTTGCTGTTCCTGCTCACGCCGATTATGTGGATGCCCGAAAGTGTTCGCGGCAAATCGGTCAGCCCCTTGCTGGATTTTAATCCGTTCTATTATCTGCTGGAGATTGTCCGGGGCCCGTTGCTGTCGAAGCCACCAGAAGTATACATATGGCTCGTGGCAGGTGGTTTATCTCTCATATCATTGCTAGCCGGCCACGCTTTGTACGGGCGATTTCATCATCGCGTCGCTTATTGGCTGTAACCCATTTGACGATGGATAGTGACGTGTCCTCCGAATCTTATATCAAGCTTGATCGAGTAGGAATCGATTTCACGATTTACCAAGTATCGGCCCGTCAGCTGAAAAAGACTCTGCTGCGAACAGCGGTTGGGGGGTTCATCAAAATGTGTGACGAACGTGGGCGTGTCGTTGTGAGCGCATTGCAGGACATAAACTTGGATATTTACAGCGGAGATCGCGTCGCTTTATTGGGCCACAATGGAGCGGGTAAGACGACATTGCTGCGTGCCATGGCGGGAATTTACAGTCCGACAACGGGCACGATAAACGTCGGTGGTCGTCGGACGCCATTATTGGAAATTGGAGTTGGATTGGACTATGAGGCAAGCGGCTACGAAAATATCTTGCTTCGCGGTCTGCTCATCGGGTTGTCACGTTCAGAAATTGAGAACAAGGTGGACGATATCGCGGCCTTCAGTGGCCTTGGCGACTTTCTTGACCTGCCGATCCGCACTTATTCGATTGGGATGATCCTAAGGCTGATGTTCTCAATTGCAACCAGCGTCGAGACTGAGATTTTGCTTATGGACGAGTGGCTCGGAGTCGGGGATCAGGAGTTCGTCGATAAGGCCAACGATCGCTTGCACAAGCTTGTCGATCGTTCGCACATCCTCATTTTTGCTTCCCATAATCTGGGGCTTTTGGAAAAAATTTGCAATCGTGGTATTTTGCTTGAGGGTGGGCGCATTATTTTTGATGGGCCGGTAAAAGAGGCGGTCGTGTTGTATTCCAAGCAGTAGCGCGCGTGAATTCATCATTCGGATCGTCGACCATTTGCGCAAGAGTTGTCCTGTATTGCAGTTCGCGCGGGAAGAGGGGGCATTGAGCCGAGACGTAACTAAAGGAAATTATAATGAGCAAGCGGTCGCTTTCTCACTGTGCTTAAGCATGGTGGTATTTCCAGGACGGCGCCTTTACCTGGAGAAGATCCCATAGCATTCAAGCAATTATGCAACGATCCGATTGTTGAATTTTCTCTAATTGGTCTTCTTTAGGAACATCGTAGCATCCATTAAAATTGACAGCTCAGTACTACTCGCGATCCAGATGAAATCTGGTCAGCATAAACAAGCAGCGGAAGAATAAACTTGGAAGGAGTTGGGCCAGAGCGTGCCAACTGGATCCGGCTCGCATGCAGTAAGAAATGGAAGGTCGTCTCTGCGGCAAAGGAGGTCTGTCGTGACGAATCGCTAGTCTAGACAGCGGAGGCCTATGGACGCCGAGTGGCGTGGATCCCACCTTATTTCGATGAGGAAATGGAACGCCTGCGAAAAGGGTAGTTCCAAGCGCGTTTGTTGTGAAATGGATGATGCGCCGTCTGGACCAAAGAGCAGTTCGTGCTGAGATTGCGGCGTGTGGCGACACGTTTGGGCAGGCGCAAGGCATGCTAACCGGCCACCCGATACTCAGTGCGAAGGTGCATACACACATCCACCTTTCACCGAAGGTGTTTGGTTATTTCCGAGAGACGGGAACAGGTGGACAGACCGTAGCGATGCGGTGTTGCAAAAATGGGTCTCGCGACGTGTCAACGAGAAAGTCTCGCAAACCCCCGATCCAGCATTCGAGATTCGAATGACAGCGAGTTAGAACCGATTTACGCGGCGACAAGCAAATGGAATAATGGGCTAGTCGACAGAGGTGGTCCCGTTTCCTGAGACAGCCGGTTAAGGTGGATTTGACGACGCAGAGGACGATCCACCATGAGGACGCGGAGACGATTTTCAGCTGAGTTCAAGGCCAAGGT
>Ga0075522_10001964_pt1 | contig 15444 bp, 12 predicted proteins | sample NGEPerA_FD_74796 | JGI IMG/M metagenome (GOLD analysis project Ga0075522, IMG submission 74796) | Arctic peat soil microbial communities from the Barrow Environmental Observatory site, Barrow, Alaska, USA - NGEE PermafrostL2-A | ecosystem: Environmental > Terrestrial > Soil > Wetlands > Peat ... | reverse complement strand
ACATGATCGGGCTCTATTTCGCGGTCGGCAACGCCAACCACCTGCCGCCCTGGGGCGGTCTCGACATGCTGCTGTCGACCAATCCGATCGCGGCGGCGATCCCCGCGGGCGAAGAGAAGCCGGTCGTACTCGACATGGCGACCACGGTGGCGGCCTATGGCAAGGTGAAGACCAAGGCGTTGCGCGGCGAGACCATGCCGGTGGGCTGGATGATCGATCGGCTGGGCAAGCCCCTGACCGACCCGAAGCGCGCCGACGAAGGCATGCTGCTGCCGCTCGGTGGCATGGAGGCGGGCTACAAGGGCTATGGGCTCGCCATGATCATCGGCCTGCTCGCGGGCACCCTTGGCGGTGCCGCGATGGGCAAGGACGTGATCGACTTCAACCACGACGACGACAGCGTCACCAACACCGGCCAGGCGATCGCCGCCATCGATATCTCGGCGTTCGGCGACGTCGCCGCCTTCAAGGCCCGCGTTGACGTGCTGGTGCGCGACTTGCGCAACTCCACGCCTATGCCCGGCGTCGACAGGATCTCCGTGCCCGGCGAGCGCAGCTACGAGACGCGGATGACGCGGTCACGCGACGGCATTCCGATCGCGCCGGCGCTGAGGCGCGGGCTCGATCAGGTCGCCGCCGAATTGGGAATCGCAAAACTTGGCTAGATCAATCGCCGCTTTTCGCCGCCTTCTTCGGCCGCGGCGGCCCGTCGACCGCCGGCAGCGATTTGAGGTAGTCGGCCATCGCCGCGCGGTCCTCCGGGCTCAATTGCGAGGTGTTCCTGATCACGCGCGCCATCGCGCCGCCGACGCTGTCGCCGTCAGGCAATTCGCCGGTCTCGAGCAGATAGGCAATATCCTTCGCGCTCCAGTCGCCGATGCCCTTCTGCGTGATGTTCGGCACCCAGCCCTCGCCTTCCGGATTGGGACCGCCGGCGAAACGCTGGGCGGTAATGATGCCGCCGAGAAAATTGCGCGGGCTGTGACACTCGGCGCAATGGCCGAGGCTATTGACGAGATAGGCGCCGCGATTCCATGGCGCCGAATGCACCGCGTCCGGCATGAACGGCCGGTCGTCCATGAACAACCTGTTCCAGATTCCGATGTTGCGGCGGATATTGAGCGGAAACGGCACGTCGTGGTCGCGCACCTTGCCGGTCACGGGAGCAAGCGTTTTCAGGTAGCCGAAGAGATCGCGGATGTCGTCGATTTTGGCATGCGTATAGGACGTGTAGGGAAAGGCCGGAAAATAGTGGGTGCCCTCCGGCGAAATTCCCTTGGTCACGGCGGTGACGAATTGCGCCTCGGTCCATCGCCCGATGCCGTCGGCCGGATCGGGCGAAATGTTCGGGGCATAAAACGTCCCGAACGGCGAGGGGATCGCAAGGCCGCCGCCGAGCCGCAGCCGGTCGGGCTGACCCGACACCGCATGGCAGGAGGAACATCCGCCGGCATTGAAGGTTGTCTGCCCGTTCGCGAGGTCCGGCGAATGGGCAGGCTCCGTGACCGCCACCACGAAGGGCACGGCCGTCAGCCACCAATAGAGGCCGAATGCCAGCGCGCCCGCGAGCGCACAAGGGAGGATAAATCGTCGCAGCATCCGCCGATCCGTCACAACCGATCTCAAACTAACGGCTAGTATGGCGGCTAATTGGGCCGTAAGCTGCTGCAAAATTTGAGGCGACAACGCCCGATCGGGGAATAAATCCGGAATCACATTGTTTTGAGACTGGCACCATAAGTTGACGCCAACAGGGAGAAAACCATGACGAATACCAAGACCATGCTTGCCATGCTCGCGCTGGGAGCGGCCGTTACCTTCGCCGGACCCGCTTTCGCCGAAAAGATGAAGGCAACGCTGGACGGCAAGTCCGAATCCCCGGCGAACACCAGCGCCGGCAAGGGCACCGCCGACATCAATTACGATGCCGCCAGCAAGAAGCTGACCTGGAAACTGACCTATTCGGGCCTCTCCGGGCCCGCCACCGCCGCGCATTTCCACGGCCCCTCGGAAGCCGGCAAGAACGCCGGCGTCGCCGTTGCGATCCCGAACGCCGGCACCAGCCCGGTCGAAGGCAGCGCCACGCTGACCGATGCCCAGGCCGCCGACCTGATGGCCGGCAAGTACTATGTCAACGTCCACACCGCGGCCAATCCGGGCGGTGAAATCCGCGGCCAGGTGACGAAGTAAGCCTCGCCTGCGGGTAACGACGGCAAACGAAAAGGGCGGACGCATCAGGCGTCCGCCCTTTGGCTTTGACCGGTGGTTTTGACCGGTGGTTTTGATTGCCGCGTTGTCAGCTGTTCTTGATACGATAGGTCTCGTGACAACCGCCGCACTGTTTGCCGATGGTCGGCAGCGTGGCCTTGAGCGTGTCGAGGTCCTTGATCTTGCCCTGGGCCTCCGCCACGGCCTTGCCGAAGCTTGCGATGTGTCCCTCGAAACCGGCCCTGTCTTCCCAGACCTTCGACGAGGCGTAGTAATCGCCATCCGGCTTCATGCCCTTGGTGCTGTCGGGAAACAGGGTCGGCAGTTTCTTGGCAGTATCCTCGAACTGAGCCATCGCCGCGTCGACCGCCGCCTGATCGTAGGGCTTCTCGCCCTTGACCATCGCCGCCAGCGCCCCGGCATTCTTGCCGTTGCCCTTCATCACGGTCTGCGTCTGTTTGACCTGATCCTGCTGCGCCGCCACCGCACCAATGCCGAGCAACAGCGCCCCCATCACTACCACCGTCCGCATCATCCGCATGATCCTCCCAGGCTTTCCATTCGCGTGACCGGCCGGCAGCCGATGAGCCGCAGCCTTTGGTTCGTCAACACCGCGCGGCGGGCATCATTCCATCGTCCCGGCAAATTGTCACAGGCTATGGCGGCGCTGGTGCTCGCGGATCGCAATCCAGACCCGCTCGGGCGTTGCCGGCATATCGATATGATCGATTCTGTATTCGCGCCACAGCCCTTCGATGATCGCATTCACCACCGCCGGACAGGAGCCGATCGCGCCGGCCTCACCCGCGCCCTTGACGCCGAGCGGATTGGTCTTGCAGGGCACGTTATGGGTCTCGAACACGAAGGAGGGACCATCCGCCGCCCGCGGCAGCGCATAATCCATGAAGGTGCCGGTCATGAGCTGGCCATCCAGGGGATTATAGAGCGCCTGCTCCATCAGCGCCTGGCCGATGCCCTGCATCGCGCCGCCGTGCACCTGGCCGGCGAGCAGCAGCGGATTGAGCGTCACGCCGAAATCGTCGACGATGACGTAGTTGACGATGCGGGTGATACCGGTGGCGGGATCGATCTCGACTTCGGCGAGATGCGTGCCGTTCGGATAGGTGCCGTCGGCCTGGGTGAAGGTCGCGCTGGCGTTCAGCTTGGAGGAATCGACGCCGGGGCGTTTGGCGAGTTCGGCGAAGCTGACGGAGCGGTCGGTACCGGCGATGCGAATGACGCCGTCGCTGATCTCCAAATCGCTTGCGCTGGTCTCCAGCGCCTCGGCGGCGATCTCGCGCAGGTTCTTGCCGAGTTCGCGGGTCGCGCGCTCGACACTGACGCCGCCGGTCGGGATCGAGGCCGAGCCGCCGGTGCCGAGACCGCTCGCGATCTCGTCGGTATCGCCTTGATGGATATGGACGCGTTCGGGCGGCAGCCCGAACTGCTCGGCAACGAGCTGCGCATAGGCGGTCTGGTGGCCCTGGCCGCTCGATTGGGTGCCGATCAGGATGGTGACGTCGCCATCGGGATCCAGCCGCACCTTCGCGGTCTCCTCGCCCATGGTGCCGCAGACCTCGACATAGGTGGCAAGTCCGATGCCGCGCACCAGACCCTGCTTCTTTGCGACCTTGGCGCGTCTCGGAAATTCCCTCCAGTTGGCGATCTCCATGGCGCGCTTCATATGCGCGGTGAAGTCGCCGGAATCGTAGACCTTGCCGGTCGCGGTCGTGTAGGGCATCGCCCGCGGCGCGATGAAATTCTTGCGCCGGATCGCATCCGGCGTCATCCCGAGCTTGCGCGCCGCGGCATCGACCAGCCGCTCCACGACATAGGCCGCCTCCGGTCGCCCGGCGCCCCGATAGGCGTCGACCGGCACGGTGTTGGTGAACACGGTGCGGACGCGGCAATGGAACGCCTGGATGTCATAAAGTCCGGGCAACATGCCGGCGCCGCCGTGCGGGATATAGGGCCCGAAGGTCGACAGATAGGCGCCCATGTCGCCCATCAGGTCGACATCCATGCCGAGGAACCTGCCGTCTCCGGCGAGCGCCATCCGCGCCGTGGTGACGTTGTCGCGCCCCTGCGCGTCGCCCATGAAGTGATCGGAACGGTCGGCGGTCCATTTCACCGTCTTGCGCAGTTTTCGCGCGGCGACCGCGATCAGCGCGTATTCGCGATAGGGAAACAGCTTTGTACCGAAGCCGCCGCCGACATCCGGGCAGATCACCCGCATTTTCTCCATCGGTATCTTCAAGACCATGCCGCACAAGATCTCGCGCAGGCGATGGCTGCCCTGGCTTCCGACCGTCAGCGTCAGATGGTCGCGCTTGGCGTCGTATTCGCAAACCGCGGCGCGGGTCTCCATGAAATTGGTGATGACGCGCGGATTGACGATGGCGATTTCGGCGACCGCATGCGCCTTGGCGAAGGCGGCCTCGGTCGCCTTCTTGTCGCCGATCCCGACGTCGAACAGTACGTTGCCGGCATGATCAGGCCAGACCTGCGGTGCGCCGGGCTTGACCGCCTGTGCCACGCCGACTACCGCCGGCAGCGGCGACCAGTTGACCTCGACCGCCTCGATGGCATCGCGCGCCTGGTCGACGGTATCGGCGACAACGAAGGCTATGGCGTCACCGACATGGCGCACTTCACCGGACGCCAAAATCGGATAGGGCGGCCCGGTGAAAGGATCGACCTCGAGATTGAACAGGCAGGGAAGCGAGCCGAGATCTCGCACATCTTCGCCGGTCAGGATCAGTCCGATCCCCGGCAGGGTTCGGGCGCGCGCGGCGTCGATGGTGAATTTCGCGTGCGCATGCGGCGAACGCAACATCAACGCGTGCAATGCCTGCTGCGGCGCGTGGTCGTCGGTATAGCGGCCCTTGCCGCGGATCAGCGCATCGTCCTCCTTGCGCAGGACGCTTTGGCCAACGCCGAATTTGATGGGAGCCATCGGATCTCCGTTCCCTCGGGTCGTGATTTGGACCTCATATTGCAGCGGATCGAAGCCCGGCGCAAAGGGTTTAGCCGCGCAGCAGCGACCGCAGCCAGCCGTTGCCGAACAACAGCAGGATCGAACCGGCATAGACGACGGCGCCGACCGCGATCAGCGACGCCAATTCCGCGACATTTCGTAACGCGCCGAGATGCGACAGTTGCGGCGCGACGAAATGCGCGGCGAGCCAAAGTGCTCCGGCGAGCACGATCCCCGCCGCCAGAAAACGCAGTAGCGATGTCACGAAGGCGCGATCGAATTGCAGATATCCGGCACGCACGGCAAACCCAAGCACCAGCAACAGATTGATCCAGGCACCGATCGCGGTCGCCAGTGCAAGCCCGACTTGCGCCAGCGATCCCATCAGCGCGATTTTCAGCGCGACGTTGACGGTGAGGCCCGTAAGCGACGCCTTTACCGGCGTCGCGGTGTCCTGGCGGGCGTAGAAGGTGGCAACCGCCGAGCGGATGGTCACGAAGGGAATGAGGCCGATCGCATAGGCCGCGAGCGCGGCACCGGAGGCCGCGGCATCAGCCGTCGTGAACGCGCCGCGCACAAACACCGCGCGCATGATCACGTCAGGCACCGAAAGGAATGCCGCTACGAACGGCACCGAAAACAGCAGGGTGAATTCGAAGGCCCGCCGCTGCGCCGCCATCGCGCCGTCGCGATCGTCCGACGACAACCGCCGCGACATTTCGGGCAGCAACACCGTTCCGATCGCAATGCCGATGACGCCGATCGGTAACTGGTTGAGGCGGTCGGCATAGACCAGCGCCGAGAGCGCGCCGGCCGGAAGGAAAGTTGCAATGATGGTGTCGGCGAACACCGCGACCTGTGTTCCCATCGAGCCCAGTGTCGCCGGCCCGAGCGCACGAAAGAATGCGCGGACCTCGTCATCGAGTTTGAGCGGCGCAAAGCGCGGCAGGCCGCCATGACGGGCGAGATCGCCGGCTAGCAGGAAATATTGCAGGAAGCCGGAGACCAGGACGCCCCAGGCGGCGGCATGGCCGACGCTCGGAAAGAACGCGGCCAGCGCCAATGTCGCCATCATCGAGATGTTGAGAAAAATCGATGCCGCCGCTGCGCTGGCATAGCGGTGCATCACATTCAGCATGCCGCCATAGAGTGTCACCATCGTGATCAGCAGCAGATAGGGGAAAGTGATGCGCGTCAGCTCGATCGCCAGACGCCGTTGTTCGGAATCGTCGGTGAATCCGGGCGCAAGCAGGCTCATGGCCTGCGGCATGAACAGCCACGCGACAACGAGCAGGGTCACCTGAGAGATAAACAGCAAGGTGAAGATGCGGTTGGCGAACAAGCGTGCCGAGGTCTCGCCGCCCTTGCCATGGACATGGGCGTAGGCGGGAATGAAAGCGGTGTTGAACGCGCCCTCGGCAAAGATCGCGCGAAAACTGTTCGGCAGCCGCCAGGCGACGTAAAACGCATCCGCCACGGGGCCCGCGCCGAGGATCGCCGCGAGCATGATGTCGCGCGCAAGCCCGGTCAGCCGCGAAAGGAGCGTATAGCCGCCGACGGTGAAGATACGAGCGAGCATCCGCCGCTTCTATAGCATCGGACGGCGCTTCAAAACGGCGAAATCAGGTTGAAATCGCGCCGCGCACAGCCTTGATGATCCGCGCCTGCGTCGGCTCGTCGAGATAGGCGTGCATCGGCAGGCTGACGACATCGGCGGACAGGCGTTCGCTTGCGGCGAGGCCACCGTCGGCGACCGGGAAATCCCGATAGGCGGTCTGCTGGTGCATCGATTTCGGGTAGTAGATCGCGGTCGGAACGCCCTGCCCCTTCAGGACGGCGACAAAAGCGTCGCGGTCGCAACCCCCAGGCAGTCGGATAGTGTATTGCGCCCAAACCGAGGTGCAGCCGCTGGCGAGATGCGGAACGGTCACGACATTGCCGAGCCCCTGCGCATAGCGTGTCGCAACCACATTGCGCGCGGCGATTTCGTCCTCGAAAATCTTCAGCTTCTCGATCAGGATCGCCGCCTGCATGGTATCGAGCCGACCGGTGAGCCCGAGGCGCACATTGTCGTATTTGTCCGACCCCTGGCCATGGACGCGCACGCTGCGCAGCGTCGCCGCGAGTTCGGCGTCGTCGGTGAAGATCGCGCCGCCGTCGCCGAAACAGCCCAGCGGCTTGGCCGGGAAGAAGCTGGTCGCGGTGGCATGACCGAAGGTGCCGAGACGGCGGCCCTTGTAGCTCGCGCCAAAGGCCTGCGCCGCATCATCGAGCACGAACAGACCTGCTTCGGCGGCGATCGCGGCGATCGCGTCGTGGTCTGCGCTTTGCCCGAACAGGTCGACCGGAATGACCGCCACGGGCTTGAGGCCGAGCCGCTTCGCCGTCGCGATGCCGCGTTTCAGCGAGACCGGGTCGATATTGAAGGTCGCTTCGTCGACATCGACGAACAGCGGCACGGCGCCTGTCAGCGCCACCGCTTCCCCGGTCGCGCAGAATGTGAACGACGGACAGAGCACCGCATCGCCGCGACCGATCCCCTTGGCCATCAGCACCATCAACAGCGCGTCGGTGCCGCTCGCACAGGTCACCACATGCCGCGCGCCGCTGAAGGCCGCGAGTTCGGCCTCGAGCTCCGTCACTTCCGGACCGTTGATGAACTGGCAATGGCCGATGACGCGGGCAACCGCCTCGTCGACAGATTTGCCAAGCCGGCGACGCTGCGCGGCAAGATCGATGAAGGCAACGGGTTCGGGTCGCAGGTGCTGGTTCATTTGGCCTTGCAGGGACGGAGATTGGGACATCAGCGCCGCGACTAGCCGGCCACGCGCCGCGGCCCTTTGCGCGCAGGTGAGGCCGCGGCAGGCTTGGCTGGCGTTTCCAGGCAGCGGATGGCGATTTCAAGGCTGGCGACGCCTTCATCGCCGGTCACCGCCGGCACCCCGCCGGAGCGCACGGCATCGACGAATGCGATCAGTTCGGCGCGCAACGGCTCGTCGTGGCCGACCGGCAGATGCCGCATCGAGTAGCTGCCATCCTGCTTGAAGCCGAAACACTCGGTGACCTGTCGGGTCAGGAGATCGCCCATCACATATTTGCCGCGGGTGGCGACGGTGACGTTGCGCGCCTTGAACGGCGTCAGCCAGTTGGTGTTGATATGGGCGAGCACGCCGGAAGCGGTGCGGAACTGCAACAGCGCGATGTCCTCGCGCTCGGCGACGGCGCTCGAAAGCTGCGGCTGCACCTCGACGATATCGGATTCGGTGAACCAGCGGATCAGATCGATGTCATGCACGGCGAGATCGATGACCACGCCGACATTCGACATCCGCGGCGGAAACGGTCCTACCCGCGTGATCGCGATCGAGAGAATGTCCTCGCCGGAAATCGCCTGCTTGATGGCGGCGACCGCCGGATTGAACCTTTCGACATGCCCCACCATCAACGTCGTGCCGGCGCGCTCGGCCGCGGTGACGATGTCGCGCCCCTCCTCGACCGAGGAAGCAATCGGCTTCTCGACCAGGACGTGAATATTGCGCGCGATGCAGGCGAGCGCGATCTCGTGATGAAGATGAGTAGGTGCAGCGATCGTGACGGCGTCGACGCCTTCGCCGATCAACTCGTCGAGGCCGGCAAAGGTGCGGCAACCCGTCATGTCCGTCGCGCGGGTCCGATGCGCCTCCAGGGGATCGACGACCCCGACCAGCGTGATGTCAGGCAGACCGGCGAACACCCGGGCATGGTTGCTGCCCATCACCCCGGCGCCGATCACGCCGACACGCAGCTCGCGTTTCACGTCGGCTTTTACGCCAGATCCGGCTGCTTTGAACCTCATGTCGTCAACCCCACCCGTCCTTCATTCGCGAGCATCCCGCCGCTCTCCTAGCACGTCGCCACAGATGTGGCGAATGCCGGGGAACCATTCCGGACACGTTTTGATTCAAAAAATTACATCGCCCGGCGGGCGGGATATGCACCGAACAAGCCGAAAATGAGTCTATTCGATGCCGGTCGGCCGGTTTTCTGCGACCCCAATTGCATCAGAAGCGAACCGCTCGATTCTTGTTCGGACGGGTTTTCTTCAGACGAATCGACATCCACCCCACATCAAGTGCGAGGCAGGCTTCGCTCGAAAACGCTTTCAGCTTCGCTGGTAATCGTCCTCGATACGGATGATGTCGTCCTCGCCGAGATAGCTGCCGGTCTGGACCTCGATCAACTCAAGCAGAATCTTGCCCGGATTCTCCAGCCGGTGCACGGCGCCGATCGGAATATAGATCGATTCATTCTCGTGCACGGTCTTGACCAGTTCGTTGACGGTCACCCGCGCCGCACCGCGCACCACGATCCAGTGCTCGGAGCGATGGTGGTGTTTCTGCAACGAGAGCCGGCCGCCCGGTTTCACGACGATGCGCTTGACCTGGTGGCGGTCGCCGTTATCGACGGATTGATAGGACCCCCAAGGACGATGAACCTTGATATGGTCTTCGGTGACTTCAGGAGCGATCGCCTTCAATTTCGTCACCAGCCGCTTCAGGCCGTTGGCATCCTTCTGGCGCGACACCAGCACGGCGTCCTGCGTGGCTACCACCACCAGATCGTCGACGCCTTCCAGCGCAACCAGCGCCTTGTCGGTGGAGACGTTGCAATTGCGGCTGTCCTCGAACACCGCCTTGCCCTGCGCGGCATTGCCTGCGCCGTCCTTGTCCGACAGTTCCCACACCGCGTGCCATGAGCCGACGTCCGACCAGCCGCAATCGACCGGCACCACCGCGGCGAGAGAAGTCTTTTCCATCACGGCATAGTCGATCGAGATCGCTTTGGCCGAGTCGAACGCACTCTCCTCCAGCGTGACGAAGCCAAGATCATGCCCGGCATTGATCACGGAATCGCCGACGGCCCGCACGCTCCCGGCATCCACCTTTCGATATTCATCGAGCAACACGGAGGCGCGGAACATGAAGTTCCCGCTGTTCCAGAGATAGCCGGCCTCGATATATCCGGCCGCGGTTGCCGGATCCGGCTTCTCGACGAACCTCGCGACGTTGCGAACGTCGCCGGAAATCAGGTCGCCCGCGTTGATATAGCCGTATTCGGTGGCCGCGCGCGCCGGCTTGATGCCGAACGTCACGATGCGCCCCGCGCTTGCCGCGACCAGTCCCTGGCGGCAAGCGGCCACGAATGCGTCGGTATCGAGGACGACGTGATCGGCGGCGAGCGCCAGCACCACGGCATCCTTGTCGCGAACCTGCGCGAAGACCGCGCCAGCCGCGATCGCCGGGCCGGAATCGCGCCGCATCGGCTCCAGCAGCACGTCGGCCTCGAGCCCGATCTCGGCCAGTTGCTCCAGCACCATGAAGCGATAGGCCCTGTTGGTGATGACGATCGGACGCTCGAACAGCGCCGCATCCGACACCCGCAACAGCGTGTTCTGGAACGTCGAGCGCGCCCCGAACAACGGCAGGAACTGCTTGGGGTGAACCTCGCGCGAGGCCGGCCACAGCCGCGTCCCGGCGCCGCCGCACATGATCAGTGGAATGATACGTCTGTCCATTTGCGTCTCAAGCCTTGTAGTGGTCGCGATACCAGGCGACGAATCCGCGAATGCCGTCCTCGATCGACGTCTGAGGTCTGAAGCCGGTATCGCGCATCAGATCGCCGACATCGGCGAAGGTTTCGAGCACGTCGCCGGGCTGCATCGGCAACATATCCTTCACCGCCTTGCGGCCCAACTCCTGCTCCAGAAGCGCCACCACATGCAGCAACTCTTCCGGGTGGTGATTGCCGACATTATAGACCCGCGCCGGCGTATCGTCCGGGCTCGCGCCATCTCCGGGAATACGTTCCAGCAGGCGCCATACTACACCGGTCACGTCATCGATATGGGTGAAGTCACGCCGCATCCTGCCATGGTTAAAAAGCCTGATCGGGGTGCCCTCGACGATCGATTTGGTAAACAGGAATATCGCCATGTCGGGCCGTCCCCACGGCCCGTAGATGGTAAAGAACCGCAAGCCGGTGACGGGGAGCCTGTAGAGGTGGCTGTAGGAATAGGCCATCAGTTCGTTGGCCTTCTTGGTCGCGGCGTAGAGACTGATAGGACGATCGGTCTTGTCCTCGACCGAGAAAGGCAGCCTGGTGTTGGCGCCATAGACCGACGACGAGGACGCATATACCAGATGACGACATCCATGGTGCCGGCATCCCTCCAGGACATTGACGAAGCCCTCGAGGTTGGCGTCGGCATAGGCATGGGGATGCCCGATCGAGTGTCGCACGCCGGCCTGGGCCGCGAGGTGGATCACCGTCGAGAACCGGTGTTTCGCAAACAGCTGAGCCATCGCCGCACGATCGGCCAGGTCGATCTGCGCGAAAACGAACCCCGCGTCGTCGCGCAGGAGCTTCAACCGCGACTGCTTCAGGGCCGGGTCATAATAGCTGTTGAGATTGTCCAGTCCGACGACGTCCCGGCCCTCGGCCAATAGCCGGCGGACGACATGAAAGCCGATAAAGCCCGCCGCACCCGTGACCAAAATCGTCTGATCCGCCATCATATCCCCAGAAGCATCGGTGCGGTTCCGTCGCGCCGGCCGGAGCCTCTTTACCCGCCGTCTTGAGGGGGTCGCAATACCCAGTTGTACCGCTATTGCCAGATTGCCCTTAAAACCATACCAAGGCGGCGAAGTTCGGCGCGCGGCGGGTTGCGCCGTTTTGACATCCTTCTCAATCCTTACGAAGCGCGGGCGAGATGCGCCGGATATTGCTTTCGACGATCAAAATCCTGGTTTCCGCGGCGCTATTGTACCTCGCGCTGCGCAAGGTCAATCTCACCGAACTCGCCTTGCGCATCAACAATCTTGCGAGCCTCGGCTGGATCGCCACGGCGATTGGCGTGACCTTCCTGCAGATTTTTGTCGGCGTGCTGCGATGGCGCGTGATCAGCACGGAGTGCGGCGCCCCGCTCGGCACGATGCAGGCGCTGCGCTACAATATGATCGGCACGTTTTTCAACCAGACACTGCCCTCTTCGATCGGCGGCGACGCGGTCCGCCTCTGGCTCGTCGCGCGCGCCGGCGCCGGTTGGCGGGCTGCGACCTATTCGATTTTCGTCGACCGCGCCGTCGGCCTGATCGCGCTCGCCGTCATCATCGTCGCGAGCCTGCCGTGGAGCCTGCGGCTCATCAGCGACCCGCATGGCCGCTCCGCGCTGCTGTTCGTCGATCTGGCGGCGCTGGCGGCCGGCGGCGGGTTTCTGGTGCTCGGCAGGCTGCACTGGCCCTGGCTCAAGCGCTGGTGGGGAACGCACCATATTCACGCCTGCTCGGTGATCGCCAACCGCGTGATCTTCAGCAGGTCGCATGGACCGGCGGTCGCCGTGCTGTCCCTGTTGGTGCATGTCCTCACCGTCGTGATTGCCTGGTGCGTGGTCCAATCGATCGCGGCGCCGGTGATGTTCACGCAGGTCTTTCAACTGCTGCCGCCGGTCATGCTGATCACGATGCTGCCGATCTCGATCGCGGGCTGGGGCGTGCGCGAAGCCACTATGGGGCTGGCGTTCGGTTATGCCGGTCTGGTAACCGGTGAAGGGGTCAATGTTTCGCTATTATTCGGCGCCGTGAACTTTATCGTCGGTGGGTTCGGCGGCCTCGTCTGGGTTCTCAGCGCGGAGAAGGCCGCGCGCGGATCGGCGCCGATCGAGGTTCCGGAATAGGCCCTTGATGCCGGCCTAAATCCCGCGTTTTGTGTGGCCGCCAGCGAGTCCTCAAGATAGCGACATGCAAAAGCCTGGAAAAATCCTGATCGCCTGTCAGCACTATGCGCCGGATTCCAGCACCACGGCGGTATATACGACCGCGATTGCGCAAGGCCTGGCAACGGATGTCCCCGTGGTCGTCCTCTCGGCATCGCCCGGTTCGGCCTCCGACGCCGGCGCGAACAAGCCGACGGTCATCGAAATGGCGAACCGCGCGCCGCCAAAGGGTGCGCTCATCAGGCGGGCGATATCAATTTCGCTGCTGGCATCGCGGATGTTTTTCTCGACGCTGGTGCATGCAAGGCGGAACGACGTCGTGTTCTGCGTCACCACGCCGTTCACGCTGCCCTACGCGGTGATGTTGGCGGCAAGGCTGCGCGGCGCCGCGGCCGCGTTGCTGATCTACGATCTCTATCCGGAGGCGCTCGAGCGGGCGGAACTGATCGAGCCGGGCTCGTTGACGGCGCGCCTGATCCGTCTCGCCAATGGCCTGCTGTTTCGCTCGCTTGACGCGATCATCACCATCGGCCGCGACGTGGAGCCATTGCTGCTGGCCTATCAAGGCGTAACCCCGCGGAAGATCAAATTCATTCCGAACTGGACGCTGTTGCCGGCCGGCTATCGCGAGCCCGCGCCGGACAACCGGTTTCGTGCCGGCCGCCATTCGCAACTGATCGTCGGACTCTCGGGAAATCTGGGTTTCACCCACAGCCCGCGCACCGTGTTCGAGGCGGCCCGGCTGCTGCGCGAAGACAGCGATATCCATCTGATGCTCTCGGGCTGGGGGATCGGCTGGGAGCAACTGGTCGACATGCAGGCGTCGGATAAACTCGACAATGTGACGCTGCTCGATCCCGTGCCCGAATCCGAGCTCGTTGAATTCCTGTCGGCGGCGGATGTCTGGGTCATTCCGTATCGACGCAACATCGCCGGCGTATCGGTTCCGAGCCGGCTCTACAATCTGCTGGCGATCGGGCGCGCGGTCATCGTCGCGGGCGAGCCCTGTTCGGAGGCTGCCCTCGTGATCACCGAGGAAAATATCGGCTGGGTGGTGCCACCGGAAGACCCTCGGCAACTTGCGGACGCGATCCGCCGCGCCGCATCGAATCGTCAGGCTACGATCGAGAAGGGCCGTCACGCTGCGGAGGCCGCGAAAAAATACAGCGCGGAAGCGGCGATGGCGCGCTATCGAGACGTTCTGCTCAAGCTGCGGTGATGCCGGTTCGGGCACGGCCGGACGGTAAGCCAATCGGCGAAATCGGGCTCGGCGACTCGACGCTGCAATTTTCGGTAGCTATACAGCGAGCGCCTTTGACGCTCTCTACCGCATCACACGAGCCGTACAGCTCCCCGGCACTGGCCGTCAGCCTATCGAGTGGAATGACCCAACCTGAACTGCTTCTGTCGCTGTTTGCCGTGGTCGTCGCGGCGGCATGTTCGGCCTGTCTGACATGGGCGCTGCGGCCCTTGCTGATGCGCTATGCGCTGGCGCGGCCAAATGCGCGTTCCTCGCATCGCAAGCCGACCCCGCAGGGAGCGGGCATCGCGGTGATCGCCGCGACGCTTGCGGCCGCAAGCGGGGTCATCGCCGCGTGGATCGATTCCAGTATCCCGACGATGGTATTTTGCGCCACGCTCTTCATTGCCCTGGTCGGGGCCGCGGACGACATCAAATCCATCCCGGTGCTGCCCAGATTGTTACTGCAGGGAGCGGCCGTCGCCGCGATCCTCTATGCGGCGCCCGGCGACGCCAGGATCGTCCCGGCTGCTCCGCTCTGGATCGAACGCGGCTTGTTGCTGCTGGCAGGCCTGTGGTTCGTTAACCTCGTCAACTTCATGGACGGTCTCGACTTGATGACGGTCGCCGAAGTGGTGCCGATCACAGGCGCGATGGTCGTGCTCGGATTGTTCGGTGAATTTCCAGTAGCGGGAACGGTGGTCGCTGCGGCATTGTGCGGCGCCATGCTCGGCTTCGCGCCCTTCAACCGGCCGGTCGCAAAAGTCTTCCTCGGCGACGTCGGCAGCCTGCCGATCGGCCTGTTGCTCGGCTGGTGTCTGCTGCAACTGGCCTACGACCATCATCTCACCGCCGCCGTTCTACTGCCGCTGTATTATCTGGCGGATGCGACCGTGACGCTGCTGCGCCGGATCGCGCGGCGTGAACCGTTCTGGGCGGCGCACCGTTCGCATTTCTACCAGCACGCAACCGACAACGGCTTTCCAGTGATGGGGATTGTAAGCGAGGTCTTCACGCTCAATCTGGGCCTTGCGGTACTGGCTTTTGCATCGACCGCCGCTCAATCGGCTGCGCTCGATATCGCCTTTGTGGTGATCGGGGCTTGCGGCGTGGGGCTGACGATGTTCCGCTTTTCGCGGCCGCGCCCAGCCTAGAGCGGGATGAGTTTAGTTTTGGTCATATCCGGCGTTGGCGAAGTAATTGGCGCATTCGGCCGGTGAGACGGTGTCGAGGATCGGAGCGATAGCATCGTAGACGGCCTCGGTGGTT
>Ga0075522_10001963_pt1 | contig 15450 bp, 11 predicted proteins | sample NGEPerA_FD_74796 | JGI IMG/M metagenome (GOLD analysis project Ga0075522, IMG submission 74796) | Arctic peat soil microbial communities from the Barrow Environmental Observatory site, Barrow, Alaska, USA - NGEE PermafrostL2-A | ecosystem: Environmental > Terrestrial > Soil > Wetlands > Peat ... | reverse complement strand
ACTCCGCCAAAACCTTGGTGATCGCCGCCGTCAACGTCGTCTTCCCATGGTCGACGTGACCAATCGTCCCAATGTTGCAGTGCGGCTTGTTCCGGTTAAACTTCGCCTTACCCATCGCCTATTCTCCAATCAACCGCAGCCGGTCGTGTTGAGTTCGCGCCAAGACGGCCTACGCCATCTTCGCGCGAACTTCGTCCGCGACCGCTTCGGGCACTTGCTCGTAGTGATCGAAATGCATCGTGTACTGCGCGCGGCCCTGGCTCATCGAGCGCAGCTGGTTGACGTAGCCGAACATGTTGGCGAGCGGCACCATCGCATTGATGACGCGGGCGTTGCCGCGCGAATCCATGCCGGTGACCTGACCGCGCCGGCTGTTGAGGTCGCCGATGACGTCGCCCATGTAGTCGTCCGGCGTCACCACCTCGACCCGCATGATCGGCTCCAAGAGCCGCGGCGCCGCCTTGACCGCGCCCTCCTTGAAGGCCGCCCGCGCGGCGATCTCGAAGGCAAGCGCGCTTGAATCGACCTCGTGATAGGCGCCGTCGAACAATTCGGCCCTGAGGTCGATCAGCGGAAAGCCGGCGATGATGCCGTTTTCCGCGGCCCCGCGCAGGCCCTTCTCGACGCCGGGCACGTATTCCTTCGGCACGGTGCCGCCGACCACCTTGTTCTCGAAGACAAAGCCGGTGCCCGGCAGGCCCGGCGCGAAGCGCAGCTTGACCCGCGCGAACTGTCCCGAGCCGCCGGTCTGCTTGCGATGGATGTAGTCGATCTCGGCGGCGCGGGTGATGGTCTCGCGATAGGCGACCTGCGGCGCGCCGATATTGGCGTCGACCTTGAACTCGCGCTTCATGCGGTCGACGATGATCTCAAGGTGGAGTTCGCCCATCCCCTTGATCACGGTCTGCCCGCTCTCGTGATCGACCGAGACGCGGAACGAGGGGTCCTCGGTCGCCAGCCGCGCCAGCGCCTGGCCCATCTTTTCCTGGTCGCCCTTGGTCTTCGGCTCGACCGCGATCTCGATGACCGGCTCGGGGAATTCCATGCGCTCGAGCACGACCGGGTTGGCCGGGTCGCACAGCGTGTCGCCGGTCGTGGTGTTCTTGAGGCCGGCCAGCGCGACGATGTCGCCGGCGCGGATTTCCTTGACGTCCTCGCGGTGGTTGGCGTGCATCAGCAGCATGCGGCCGACGCGCTCGCGGTTGTCCTTCACCGAATTCAGCACCATCGTGCCGGTGTTGAGCACGCCTGAATAAGCCCGCACAAAGGTCAGCGAGCCGACAAACGGGTCCGACATGATCTTGAACGCGAGGCCGGAGAACGGCTCGTCGTCGGAGCAGCGGCGGACCACCGGCTCGTCCGAGCCCATCTTGGTGCCGTTGATCGCCGCGACATCCATCGGCGACGGCAGATATTCAACTACCGCATCAAGCAGCGGCTGCACCCCCTTGTTCTTGAAGGCGGAGCCGCAAAGCACCGGCACCAGGGCGCCGGCGATGGTGCCCTTGCGCAGACAGCGCTTGAGCGTCGCCTCGTCGGGCTCTTCGCCGCCGAGATAGGCTTCGAGGACGTCGTCGTCCTGCTCGACCGCCTGCTCGACGAGCTTGGCGCGATAGCTTTGCGCCTCGTCCGCGAGGTCGGCCGGGATGTCGGTGACCTCGAACTCGGCGCCGAGCGTCTCGTCGCGCCACTTCAACGCCTTCATCCGCACCAGATCGACAAGCCCGACAAAATCGGCCTCGACCCCGATCGGCAGTTGCAGCACCGCCGGGTTGGCGCCGAGCCGGTCGTCGATCATTTCCACACTGCGCTTAAAGTCGGCGCCGATGCGGTCCATCTTGTTGACGAAGCAGATGCGCGGCACGCCGTATTTGTCGGCCTGGCGCCAGACGGTCTCGGATTGCGGCTCGACGCCGGCGACCGAGTCGAATACCGCGACCGCGCCGTCGAGGACGCGCAGGCTGCGCTCGACCTCGATCGTGAAGTCGACATGGCCCGGCGTGTCGATGATGTTGATCCGGTGGTCGAGCCAAAAGCAGGTCGTCGCGGCCGAGGTGATCGTGATGCCGCGTTCCTGCTCCTGCTCCATCCAATCCATCGTCGCGGTGCCTTCATGCACCTCGCCGATCTTATAGGAGCGCCCGGTGTAATAAAGCACCCGCTCGGTCGTCGTCGTCTTACCGGCATCGATGTGCGCCATGATGCCGATATTGCGATAGCGTTCGAGAGGCGTCGTGCGTGCCATTACTCACTCGTCCCGGCGGCGCCAAGCGCCCGCCTCAAGAAAAAATTTGAGCCGGCGCCCGCGCGCCGGCCCGCCAAGAGCCGCCCTTTACCAGCGGTAATGCGAGAAGGCCTTGTTCGCGTCGGCCATCCGATGCGTGTCTTCCCGCCGCTTCACGGCGACCCCCCGATTATTGGACGCGTCGAGCAATTCGCCCGAGAGCCGCTCTTCCATTGTGTTTTCCGAGCGGGCCCGCGAACTCGAAATGAGCCAGCGGATCGCCAGCGCCTGGCTGCGCTCGGAACGGACCTCGACCGGCACCTGGTAGGTGGCGCCGCCGACCCGGCGCGAGCGCACCTCGACCGCCGGGCGCACATTGCCGAGCGCGTCGTGAAAGATGCGGATCGGGTCCTGGCCGCTGCGGCGCTGGATCCGCTCGAAGGCGCCGTAAACGATGCGCTCGGCGACCGATTTCTTGCCCTCGTACATCAGGCAGTTCATGAATTTCGACACGACGACGTCGCCGAATTTCGGGTCCGGCTGGACTTCGCGTTTGATCGCGGCGCGGCGGCGCGACATCGTTCCCGTTCCCCTATTTTGGCCGCTTGGCGCCGTATTTCGACCGGCGCTGCCGCCGGTCCTTGACGCCTTGGGTGTCGTGGGTGCCGCGAATGATGTGGTAGCGCACGCCGGGCAAATCCTTGACGCGACCGCCGCGGATCAGCACCACCGAGTGCTCCTGGAGATTGTGGCCCTCGCCCGGGATGTAGCTCGTCACCTCGAACCCGTTGGTGAGGCGGACGCGGGCGACCTTGCGCAAAGCCGAGTTCGGCTTTTTCGGGGTGATCGTGTAGACGCGCGTGCACACCCCGCGCTTTTGCGGGCAGCGTTCCATTGCCGGAACCTTGTTGCGCACTGCGACCGGCTTCCGCGGATAACGGATAAGCTGGTTGATCGTCGGCATTCTCACCTCGCAAAACGCCTTCATCACCCGACGCGAAAGCCGCGCGGGGGCGGTAGCGCACCATACTCGTCATTTACCGCGCCGTCTCTCAGGGCGCCGAGCCAACAGCAAAAAATAGGGCCGCGTCTAGGTGACTTCCCACCGCCAGCCCGTGGAGCGCCGGAATATATGGGCGCGGTCCCCGAGGGTCAAGCCGCTAGGGACGGTTTCTCGGCGGAAACTCCGGCGAAAGCCGGGAGCGGACACGTCCGCCCCGGCCCTCGAACCGGGTGTTATTCGGCCACGCCCGCCTGCTGCTCGACCTCGATCTGCGCCGGCTCGGCGGCTGCCGCTTCGGCGGCGAGCGCCGCGAGCTGGCGGTCGCGATCGGCGGCGATCTCGCGCAGTCGCGCCACGACGCTGCCGGTGCCGGCCGGGATCAGCCGGCCGACGATGACGTTCTCCTTCAGCCCCTGGAGCGAGTCGGTCTTGCCCGAGACCGCGGCCTCGGTGAGGACGCGGGTCGTCTCCTGGAACGAGGCAGCCGAGATGAAGGAATGCGTCTGCAGGCTCGCCTTGGTGATGCCCTGCAATACCGGATGAGCAATTGCGGGCCGCAGGTTCTCGCTCACGACCTTGCCATTCTCGCGCTCGAAATCGAGGCGGTCGATCTGCTCGCCGGCGAGGAAAGTGGTATCGCCAGGATCGCTGTCGATTTCGACCTTTTGCAGCATCTGACGGACGATCACCTCGATGTGCTTGTCGTTGATGCGCACGCCCTGCAGCCGGTAGACCTCCTGGATCTCGTTGATCAGGTAGCTTGCCAGCTCCTCGACCCCGAGGATGCGCAAGATGTCGTGCGGGACGCGGTTGCCGTCGATCAGGAGGTCGCCCTTTTCGACGTAATCGCCCTCCTGCACGCTGATGTGCTTGCCCTTGGGGATCATGTACTCGGTCGACTCGCCGCCATCGGGCGGGACCACGACGATCCGGCGCTTGTTCTTGTAGTCCTTGCCGAATTCGACCCGGCCCTCGCCCTCGCTGATGATCGCGAAGTCCTTGGGCTTGCGCGCCTCGAACAATTCGGCGACGCGCGGCAGACCGCCGGTGATGTCGCGGGTCTTCGACGATTCGCGCGGGATGCGCGCGAGCACGTCGCCGGCCTTGACTGGAGCGCCGTTGTCGACCGAGAGGATCGCGTCGGCCGGCAGGAAGTAGCGCGCCGGCAGACCGTTGGCGAGGGTCATCCCGCCGCCCTTTTCGTCGAGCAGCACGATCTGCGGACGCAGATCGCCGCCGCGCGGCTGCTGCTTCCAGTCGATGACGACCTTGGACGAGATGCCGGTCGCCTCGTCGACGACCTCGCGCATCGACACGCCCTCGGAAAGATCGAGGTAGTGCGCGTGACCGTCCTTCTCGGTGATGATCGGGATGGTGTACGGGTCCCATTCGGCGATGCGGTCGCCCTTCGCCACCTTGCGGCCCTCGTCGGCGAGGAGCCGCGCGCCGTAGGGTACGCGATGCCGCGCCTTCTCGCGCCCGGCCTCGTCGATCAGCACGAGCTCGGCGTTGCGGCCCATGACCACCGGCAGGCCGGATGAGTTCATCACGACGTTGCGGTTGATAACCTTGACCGTCGCATCGAGCACCGCCTCGATCGAGGATTGCTCGGCGCCGCGTTGCGCCGCGCCGCCGATATGGAAGGTGCGCATGGTCAGCTGGGTGCCGGGCTCGCCGATCGACTGGGCGGCGATAACGCCGACCGCCTCGCCAATATTGACGACCGTGCCCCGCGCGAGGTCGCGGCCATAGCACTTGCCGCAGACGCCCTGGCGAGCCTCGCAGGTCAAGACCGAGCGGATCGACACCGCGTCGATGCCGGCCTGTTCGATTAGCTCGATCGCGTCCTCGTCGATCAGACCTCCGGCCGAAATCACCACGTCACCCGAGAGCGGGTTGAGGATGTCGATCGCGGCGCAGCGACCGAGGATGCGGTCGGCGAGCGGCGCGATGATCTCGCCGCCGTCGATCACGGCGCGGGCCAACAGGCCGCGGGTCGTGCCGCAATCCACCTCGGTGATGATCGCGTCCTGCGCGACATCGACGAGGCGGCGCGTGAGGTAGCCGGAGTTCGCGGTCTTCAGGGCCGTGTCGGCCAGCCCCTTGCGGGCGCCGTGCGTCGAATTGAAGTATTCGAGGACGGTGAGGCCCTCCTTGAAGTTCGAGATGATCGGCGTCGCGATGATCTCGCCCGAGGGCTTGGTCATCAGCCCGCGCATGCCGGCCAGCTGCTTGATCTGCGCCGGCGACCCGCGGGCGCCCGAATCCGACATCATCCAGACCGCGTTGATCGGCATGCCGGGCTTTTCTTCCTTGATGACCTTGACCATCTCCTCGGCGACCTTCTCCGAGCAGCTGGTCCAGGCGTCGACTTCCTTGTTGTACTTCTCGCGCTGGGTGATGAGCCCGTCCTGGTATTGCTGCTCGTATTCCTTGACCATCCCCTGCACCTCGGCGACGAGGGTGTGCTTGGCCTCGGGGATGATGAGGTCGTCCTTGCCGAACGAGATGCCGGCCTTGCACGCCTGGGTGAAGCCCAGGGTCATCAGCCGGTCGCAGAAGATCACGGTCTCCTTCTGGCCGCAGTGGCGGTAGACCTGGTCGATCAGGTCGCTAACCTGCTTCTTGGTCAGCAGCCGGTTGATCAGCTCGAAGCCGATCAGCGGGTTGCGCGGCAGGATCTCCGACAGCAGCATGCGGCCCGGGGTGGTCTCGACCCGGCGGACCACCGGCTGGCCGTTTTCATCGACCGTGTCGTAGCGCGATTTGATGCGGGTGTGCAGCGTCACCGCCTTCGCGGCGAGCGCCTGCTCGATCTCGCCGACATCGGTAAACACCATGCCTTCGCCCGGCTCGCCGGCCCGCTCGGTGGTGATGTGGTAGAGGCCGAGCACGATGTCCTGCGACGGCACGATGATCGGCTTGCCGTTGGCCGGGCTGAGGATGTTGTTGGTCGACATCATCAGCACGCGCGCTTCGAGCTGCGCCTCCAGCGACAGCGGCACGTGCACCGCCATCTGGTCGCCGTCGAAATCGGCGTTGAACGCGGTGCAGACCAGCGGATGCAGCTGGATCGCCTTACCCTCGATCAGCACCGGCTCGAACGCCTGGATGCCGAGGCGATGCAGGGTCGGCGCGCGGTTCAGCAGCACCGGATGCTCGCGGATCACCTCTTCGAGGATGTCCCAGACCTCGGGCCGCTCCTTCTCGACCATGCGCTTCGCCGCCTTGATCGTGCTGGCGAGTCCGTAAAGCTCGAGCTTCGAATAGATGAACGGCTTGAACAGCTCCAAGGCCATCTTCTTGGGCAGGCCGCACTGGTGCAGCTTCAATTCCGGGCCGACGACGATGACCGAGCGGCCCGAATAATCGACGCGCTTGCCCAAGAGGTTCTGGCGGAAGCGGCCCTGCTTGCCTTTCAGCATGTCGGACAAGGATTTCAGCGGCCGCTTGTTGGCGCCGGTGATGACCCGGCCGCGGCGGCCATTGTCGAAGAGGGCGTCGACCGCCTCCTGCAGCATACGCTTTTCGTTGCGCACGATGATGTCGGGCGCGCGCAGCTCGATCAGGCGCTTCAGCCGGTTGTTGCGGTTGATGACGCGGCGGTAGAGGTCGTTGAGGTCGGAGGTCGCGAAGCGGCCGCCGTCGAGCGGCACCAGCGGGCGCAGCTCGGGCGGGATCACCGGCACGACTTCGAGGATCATCCATTCGGGCCGGCTGTGCGACTCGACAAAGGCCTCGACCAGCTTCAGCCGCTTGACGAGCTTTTTGCGGCGCGCCTCGGACGAGGTGTCGCGCAGCTCCTCGCGCAGGCGGACCTTCTCCTCATTGATGTCGATCGCCGACAGCATGGTCTTCAGCGCCTCGGCGCCGATCGACGCGGTGAACTGGTCGTCGCCGTAATCGTCCTGGGCCTGGAGGTATTCCTCTTCGCTCAACAGCTGGCGCTGCTTCAGCGGCGTGAGGCCGGGCTCGATGACGACATAGTTCTCGAAATAGAGGATGCGCTCCAAATCCTTGAGCGTCATGTCGAGCAACAGGCCGATGCGGCTCGGCAGCGACTTCAGGAACCAGATATGCGCTACCGGCGAGGCCAATTCGATGTGGCCCATGCGGTCGCGGCGCACCTTCGACAAGGTGACCTCGACGCCGCATTTCTCGCAGACGATGCCGCGATACTTCATCCGCTTGTACTTGCCGCACAGGCACTCGTAATCCTTGATCGGCCCGAAGATGCGGGCGCAGAACAGCCCGTCCCGCTCGGGCTTGAAGGTGCGGTAGTTGATCGTCTCCGGCTTCTTGATCTCGCCGAACGACCACGACCGGATGCGCTCCGGGCTGGCGATCGAGATGCGGATCTCGTCAAAGCTCTGCGGACCGCTGACCTGGCCGAAAATGTTCATCAACTCGTTCATGCACGACCCCTCTTGTGGTCTGTCATTCTCGCGCGGTACGCGAACCGGGCGAGAGACGGCATCGAATTCGCGTCACTGTACCGCCTGTTTTATCAGGGCGAGATCAGTCCTCAGTAGTTGCGCTGCTCCAACTCGACGTTGAGGCCGAGCGAGCGCAGCTCCTTGACCAGCACGTTGAAGCTCTCGGGGATGCCGGCCTCGAAATTGTCGTCGCCGCGCACGATCGCCTCGTAGACCTTGGTGCGGCCCGACACGTCGTCGGATTTCACGGTCAGCATCTCCTGCAAGGTGTACGCCGAGCCGTAAGCCTCGAGCGCCCACACCTCCATCTCGCCGAAGCGCTGGCCGCCGAACTGCGCCTTGCCGCCCAGCGGCTGCTGGGTGACCAGGCTGTAGGGCCCGATCGAACGCGCGTGGATCTTGTCGTCGACCAGATGGTGCAGCTTCAGCATGTAGATGTAGCCGACCGTCACCTGGCGGTCGAAGGCCTCGCCGGTACGCCCGTCGACCAAGGTCACCTGGCCGGAGGAATGCAGCCCCGCCTTGTTGAGCATGCCGACGATGTCGTCCTCGCGCGCCCCGTCGAACACCGGGCTCGCCATCGGAACGCCATTGACAAGGTTGCCGGCGAGGCTGGCGAGTTCGGCGTCGTCCATCGCCTCGACCTCGCTCTTCTCCGGGCCGCCTTCATAGACCTCGCCTAGCAGCTTGCGCAGCTCGCCGTTGGCCTTTTTGTCGTTGGCCTTGTCGTTGGCGCGGCGGACCTTCTCCATGACCTCGCCAATGCGGCGGCCGATGCCGGCGGCCGCCCAGCCGAGATGGGTCTCGAGGATCTGGCCGACATTCATCCGGCTCGGCACACCCAAGGGGTTGAGCACGATGTCGACCGGAGTGCCGTCTTCGAGGTACGGCATGTCCTCGCCCGGGACGATGCGCGAGATGACGCCCTTGTTGCCGTGACGACCGGCCATCTTGTCGCCGGGTTGCAGCTTGCGCTTCACCGCGACGAAGACCTTGACCTGCTTCATCACGCCCGGCGGCAATTCGTCGCCGCGCTGCAGCTTCTCGACCTTGTCCTCGAAACGCTTGGTCAATTCGCCGATGGAATCCTCCATCTGCTTCTTCAGCGCCTCGATGTCGGCCATCCGCGCGTCGTCGCGCACCGCGATCTGCCGCCAATTGGCGGTGGTGTGCTCGGCGAGTACGGCGTCGGTCAGGGTCTCGCCGGATTTCATGCCCTTGGGACCCGAGACGGCGGTCTCACCGAGCAGCAGCTCCTTCATGCGCGCGGCGAAGCTGCGCTCGAGGATGGCCCGCTCGTCATCGCGGTCCTTGGCGAGCCGTTCGATTTCGGCCCGCTCGATGGCGAGCGCGCGCTCGTCCTTCTCGACGCCGCGGCGCGAGAAGACGCGTACCTCGACGATGGTGCCCGAAACGCCCGGCGGCAGGCGTAGAGAGGTGTCGCGCACGTCGGACGCCTTCTCGCCGAAGATCGCCCGCAGGAGCTTTTCTTCCGGGGTCATCGGCGACTCTCCCTTCGGCGTCACCTTGCCGACCAGGATGTCACCGGGCTTCACCTCGGCGCCGATATAAACGATGCCGGCCTCGTCGAGGTTCTTCAACGCCTCCTCGCCGACATTGGGGATGTCGCGGGTGATCTCCTCCTGGCCGAGCTTGGTGTCGCGGGCGCTGACCTCGAATTCTTCGATGTGGATCGAGGTGAAGACGTCGTCCGACACGATGCGCTCGGAGATGAGGATCGAATCCTCGAAGTTGTAGCCGTTCCATGGCATGAACGCGACCAGCACATTGCGCCCGAGCGCCAGCTCGCCGTACTCGGTCGAGGGGCCGTCGGCGATGATGTCGCCGGCCTTGACCACGTCGCCCACCGTCACCAGCGGCCGCTGGTTGATGCAGGTGTTCTGGTTCGAGCGCTGGAACTTCAAGAGATTATATATGTCGACGCCCGAGGCCGCGGCCGAGGTCTCCTCGGTGGCGCGGATGACGATGCGGGTGGCGTCGACCTGATCGACCGTGCCCGAGCGGCGGGCAATGATGGTGACGCCGCTGTCGCGCGCGACGCGCTCCTCCATGCCGGTGCCGACGAGCGGCGCCTCGGCGCGGATCAGCGGCACCGCCTGGCGCTGCATGTTGGAGCCCATCAGCGCGCGGTTGGCGTCGTCGTTCTCCAGGAACGGGATCAGCGCCGCGGCGACCGAGACGAGCTGCTTCGGCGACACGTCGATCAGGTCGATCTGATCCGCGCGCAGCAGGATGACGTCGCCGGCCTTGCGGCAGGTGGTCAATTCGTCGGCGAGGCGGCCCTCGGCATCGACCTCGACATTGGCTTGGGCGATGTTGTAGCGCCCCTCGTCCATCGCCGAGAGGTAGATGATCTCGTCGGTGACCTTGCCGTCGACAACCTTGCGGTAGGGACTCTCGATAAAGCCGTACTGATTGACCCGGGCGAAGGTCGCGAGCGAGTTGATGAGGCCGATATTCGGGCCTTCCGGCGTTTCGATCGGGCAGATCCGGCCGTAATGCGTCGGGTGCACGTCGCGCACCTCGAACCCGGCGCGCTCGCGGGTGAGACCGCCGGGCCCGAGCGCCGAGAGGCGGCGCTTGTGGGTGATCTCGCTGAGCGGGTTGGTCTGGTCCATGAACTGCGACAATTGCGACGAGCCGAAAAACTCGCGCACCGCGGCCGCCGCCGGCTTGGCGTTGATCAGATCGTGCGGCATTACCGTATCGATCTCGACCGAACTCATGCGCTCGCGGATCGCCCGCTCCATGCGCAACAGGCCGACGCGGTACTGGTTCTCCATCAGCTCGCCGACCGAGCGTACCCGCCGGTTGCCGAGATGGTCGATGTCGTCGATGTCGCCGCGGCCGTCCTTCAGATCGACGAGCACCTTGAGGATCGAGAGGATATCCTCCTTGCGCAGCGTGCGGACCGTGTCGTCGGTGTCGAGGTTGAGGCGCGAGTTCATCTTGACCCGGCCGACCGCCGACAAATCATAGCGCTCGCCGTCGAAGAACAGGCTGTTGAAGAGGTTCTCCGCGGTCTCCAAGGTCGGCGGCTCGCCCGGACGCATGACCCGGTAGATGTCGATCAGCGCATCCTCGCGGGTCGCGTTCTTGTCGATCGCCAAGGTCGAACGGATATACGGTCCCTTGCTCTCCGGGCCGCGGTTGACGATGTCGATGTCGAGCACCGGCAGCTCGTCGATGCCGGCCTGGGCGACCTGCGCCAGCGCCGCCTCGGTGATCTCGTCGCCGGCCTCGAAATAGACCTCGCCGGTCTCGAGGTTGATCAGATCCTCGGCGAAAAAATGGTCGACGAGATCGATTTCGGGCGCCAGCACCTCGGTGAGCCCGGCTTCCTGGAGGCGGCGGGCGGCGCGCGGGGTCATCCGCTCGCCGGCGGCGAGCTTCACCTCGCCGGTCGCGGCGTCGATCAAATCGCTGTTGAGCTTGCCCTTGAACTGCTCGGGCTCGAACGGGGTCGCCCAGCCGAGTTTGCCGCGCTGGTAGACGATCTTGCCGTAGAAGGCGGAGAGGATCTCCTCCTTCGACATGCCGACCGCCTCGCCGGGCTGCAGCGGTTTGCCTTCCATCCGGCGCTCGGCGCGCTTCGCCTCGGTCGCCGCGTCGTCAAGCGCCAAAAGCAGCGTCGTCGCCGGCAGCTTGCGGCGCCGGTCGATGCGGACATAGACGTGGTCCTTGGCGTCGAACTCGAAATCGAGCCAGGAGCCGCGGTAGGGGATGACCCGCGCCGCGAACAGGTACTTGCCAGAGGAATGCGTCTTGCCCTTGTCGTGGTCGAAGAACACGCCGGGGCTGCGGTGCATCTGCGAGACGATGACCCGCTCGGTGCCATTGATGATGAACGTGCCGTTGCGCGTCATCAGCGGCATGTCGCCCATGTAGACGTCCTGCTCCTTGATGTCGCGGATCGTGCGCGCGCCGGTGTCCTCGTCGACGTCCCAGACCAAAAGGCGCAGCGTCACCTTAAGCGGGGCGGCGTAGTTCATGCCGCGCTGCTGGCACTCCTCGACGTCGTATTTTGGCGTCTCGAGCTCGTAGCGCACGAAATCGAGCTGGGCGCGTTCGGAGAAGTCGCGGATCGGGAACACCGAGCGGAACACCTCCTGGAGGCCGACGCTGATCCGGTCCTCGGCTTCCACCCCCATCTGCAAGAAGTGATCGTAGGACGCGCGCTGAACCTCGATCAGGTTCGGCATCTGGGCGACCTCTGGAATGCGCCCGAACGTCTTGCGGATCCGCTTCTTGCCGGTAAAGGAAATAGCCATGCAGGTCCCTCGCTGTAGGCCGCCCGGTAGCCCCACCGGCCGTCCTGATTTCGCCCTCGCGCCGCCCGGAGCCTCCCGGCCCTATGCCTGTCAGACGCCAAATCCGGGCGTGCGATAAGGCTCGCACCCCGGCTCGGTGATCTCGATTATCGGCGCGGCGCCAGGCGGGCGCCGCAACGCGCTGCTGTAGGTCGTGGCGGACCTACCTTATTTCGACAGTCGCGCCCGCTTCTTCAAGCTGCTTTTTGATTTTATCGGCCTCTTCCTTGTTGACGCCTTCCTTGACCGGCTTTGGCGCCGCCTCGACAAGATCCTTCGCCTCCTTGAGGCCGAGGCTGGTGATCGCCCGCACCTCCTTGATGACGTTGACCTTCTTGTCGCCGAACGCGGTCAGGATCACATCGAACTCGGTCTTCACCTCGGCCGCCTCCGCAGCCGGCGCCCCACCGCCGCCGGCGGCGGCGACCGCGATCGGCGCGGCGGCCGAGACGCCCCATTTCTCCTCCAGCATCTTCGCCAGCTCCGCCGCCTCGATTACGGTCAGCGCCGACAAATCCGATACCAGTTTGGTCAATTCAGCCATTTCTTGCCACTCCCGCTTACCCGATGGGGGTTGATCCTGTGTGCAAACCTAATCCGCCGCGGCCTCGCCCTCGCCCTGGTCGGCGTGTGCCGCGAGCACCCGCGCGAGCTGCCCGGCCGGGGCCTGCAAGAGGCCCGCGAGCTTGGTCGCCGGCGCCTGGATGAGGCCGATGATCTTGCCGCGCAGCTCGTCGAGCGACGGCAGGGTCGCCAGCGCCCGCACCGCCGCCGCGTCCAGCGCCTGGCCGTTGAGCCCGCCGCCGACGATCGTCAGCTTGTCGTTGCGGTTGGCGAACGCGACCGCCGCCTTGGCCGCTGCGACCGGGTCGTGCGAATAGGCAACCGCCGTCGGCCCGGTAAACAACGGCACCAGCGCCGCGAACTCGGTGCCTTCGAGGGCCCGTTTCACCAGCCGGTTCTTGGTCACCCGATAACCCGCCCCGGCGGCGCGCATCTGGCGCCGCAACTGCGTGACCTCGGCAACCGAGAGCCCGGTCTGATGGGTCACGACGATGCAGGCGCTGCCGGCGAGATCCTGCTGCAGCGTCTCGACCAGCGCCTGCTTTTGCGAACGGTCCACCCGTCACTCTCCCAACCCGCTGGCCCAACCCGCCGGGCCGAACCCGCGGCCCAGCCGCCGACGCCTCGCGGGCGTCACGATAATACACATCGCCACCGCCCACTCCGAAGCGGGCAGCGCGACGCATCGTCGCCGATGCTACGTCCTCGCCTCGTCGGCGAGGCCGGACAGCTCGACCTTCACGCCCGGGCCCATCGTCGAGCTCAAATTCACCTTGTTGATGTAGGTGCCCTTGACCCCGCTCGGCTTGGCGCGCGTGATGGCCCCGACGAAGGCGCGCACATTATCGACGAGCGCGGCTTCGGTAAAGCTCGCTTTTCCCACCCCGGCATGGACGATCCCGGCCTTGTCGGCGCGGAACTCGACCTGCCCGCCTTTGGCCGCCTGCACCGCCTCGGCGATGTTCTGCGTCACCGTGCCGAGCCGCGGGTTGGGCATGAGGCCGCGCGGCCCCAGGATCTTGCCGAGGCGGCCGACCAGCGCCATCATGTCTGGGGTCGCCACCGCGCGGTCGAAATCGATCTGCCCGGCCTGGATTTTCTCGGCGAGGTCCTCGGCGCCGACGACATCGGCGCCGGCCGCCTCGGCTTCCTTGGCCTTGTCGCCGCGGGCGAAGACGCCGACCCGGACGCTCTTGCCGGTGCCGTGCGGCAGCATCACCGTGCCGCGCAGATTCTGGTCCTGCTTGCGCGGATCGATATTGAGGTTCATCGCGATTTCGACGGTCTCGTCGAATTTCGCCGTCGCCTTCGACTTGACGAGCTTCACCGCCTCGCCGACGACGATCGGTGTGCCCTCCGGATCGACGCCCTCGTAAGCCTTTTTGAGCCGCTTGCCTGTTTTCGCCATCGCTGTCGCTCCGCTATTCGCCGACCACTTCGATGCCCATCGAGCGGGCCGAGCCGATCACCATCCGGCACGCCGCCTCGACATCGTTGGCGTTCAAATCTTCCATCTTCTTCTCGGCGATCTCGCGCACCTGGGCCATCGTGACGCGGCCGACGATATTGCCCTTGCCGGTCGCCGCCGCGCCCTTTTCGAGCCGCGCCGCGCGCTTGAGGAAAAAGCTCGCCGGCGGCGTCTTGGTGACGAAGGTGAACGAGCGGTCGCCATAGGCGGTGATCACCACCGGGACCGGAGTGCCGGGCTCGACATTCTGCGTCGCGGCGTTGAACGCCTTGCAGAACTCCATGATGTTGAGACCGCGCTGACCCAGAGCGGGGCCGATCGGCGGCGACGGGTTCGCCTTGCCGGCGGGCACTTGCAGCTTGATCAATCCGACGATTTTCTTGGCCATGAGCTAGTCTCGATCCCTTTGGCTAGACTTTCTCGACCTGGGTGTATTCGAGCTCGACCGGGGTCGCCCGGCCAAAGATCGACACCGCGACCTTGACCCGCGACTTTTCCTCGTCGACATCCTCGACCGTGCCGTTGAACGAGGTGAACGGCCCGTCGCACACCCGCACCTGCTCGCCGATCTCGAAGGTGATCGAGGGCTTCGGCCGCTCGATGCCTTCCTGAACCTGGTGCATGATGCGCGTCGCCTCGGCCTCGCTGATCGGCGACGGCCGGCCGCGCCCGCCGAGGAAGCCGGTCACCTTCGCGGTATTGCGCACGAGGTGCCAGGTCTCGTCGTCCATGTCCATCTTGGCGAGGACATAGCCGGGAAAGAATTTGCGCTCCGAGTTGACCTTGGCGCCGCGCCGCACCTCGACGACCTCCTCGGTCGGCACCAGGATCTCCTCGAAGCGGTCGGCCAAGCCCTTCTGCTCGGCCTGCTCGCGGATCGCGGTCGCGACCTTCTTCTCGAAGCCCGAATAGACGTGGATCACATACCAGCGGTTCGCCATCGGCCGCCCTCACCCGTTCCCGAGGCCGAAAATGAGCCGCACTCCGTAGGACATGACCTGATCGACCACGAAAAAGAACGCCGCGGCGATGAACACCATCAGGAACACCATGCCCGTGGTGACCATGGTTTCCTTGCGGCTCGGCCAGGTGACGCGCGAGGCCTCCTGACGAACCTGTTGCATAAACTCGGCGGCGTTCAACTTAGCCATCAGCCATCATATCCCGACATGTCAAGCCGTCTCCCAGGGGAAGTGGCAGGAGTGGAGGGGCTCGAACCCCCAACCCCCGGTTTTGGAGACCGGTGCTCTACCAGTTGAGCTACACTCCTAATATGATCCCGGATCACGTCCGGGATGAATTTCGCGATGTCGCGAACGTCACTTGATGATCTTGGCGACGACGCCGGCGCCGACGGTGCGGCCGCCTTCGCGGATCGCGAAGCGCAAGCCCTCCTCCATCGCGATCGGCACCAACAGCTCGAC
>Ga0075522_10001962_pt1 | contig 15454 bp, 11 predicted proteins | sample NGEPerA_FD_74796 | JGI IMG/M metagenome (GOLD analysis project Ga0075522, IMG submission 74796) | Arctic peat soil microbial communities from the Barrow Environmental Observatory site, Barrow, Alaska, USA - NGEE PermafrostL2-A | ecosystem: Environmental > Terrestrial > Soil > Wetlands > Peat ... | reverse complement strand
CTGTGGGACATTGGGAGGGCGACACGTTTGTCGTCGAAACCGTCGGTTTTAACGACAAAGTTTGGGCCGACCTTTCCGGAAATCCGCGCAGCGAGCAGATGCATTTGACGGAGCGCTACCGCCGCATCAATCACGATACGCTGGAACAGCAAATCATTATTGATGATCCGAAATCTTATACGGCAAAATGGGTGAGCCCACCCAAGCTTCACAAATTGGAGCCGAAGTGGGAGATTGGCGAGTGGTTCTGCGCCGCAAGCGAAAATCAGGTTTATGACAAGGATGTAAGAAAACCTTCTGGCGCCGTCGACGAACCGGCGAAGTAAGCACAGCGCTTGGGATTAGAATCGAGGAACGGGAGAACGATGGAAATAAAGGAAGCGAATGGCGTAGAGGAAATAAAGGATAAAAACATTCGGAGGCACTCGCGCCGATCGGATTTTTCCGTTCCTTCACTTTCTCAATTTTCTATATTTCCTGTACTTCCCGTATTCCTCATCTCATTACTATTTTTCTCACCGAGATCATACGCACAGATAAGCCAGCCTTCTGACTCCGCAAAAACGCAGGACATTTCCACACCTCTTTCGCACGATTTATCCGGCGTCTGGATGCAGTACCCGGACGGCGACATTGTGGGAACTCCCGGAATGAATGGCGTGAACGAACACTTCCGTCCGTCGCTGACTCCGTGGGGACAAGCGCAGGTGGATGCCGCAAGGCCGCTGTCGGGATCCAAAGCGGTTGCCGGCACGGAAGATACGTCCGTGCTGCGCTGCGAACCAAGCGGGCCGCCGCAAATTTTGATACTTCCCAACCCGTGGGAAATTGTTCAAATTCCAGGGCGTGTTCTGATGTTCTTCGAACAGCAACACATCTGGCGCGAAATCTGGACGGATGGGCGGCCGCTGCCGAAGGATCCCGATCCCAGCTGGCTTGGATATTCCGTCGGCCATTGGGAAGGCGATATGCTGGTGGTGGAGACAGTCGGGTTCAACGATAAGGAGTGGGTCGATTTGTACGGAAACCCGCGAACTTCGACGACCCATTTAACGGAACGTTACCGCAGACTGGATCATGACACGCTCGAGCAGCAGATTATTATTGACGACCCACGCGTGTACACGAAGCCGTGGGTAAGTCCGCCCAAGCGTCACAAGCTGGAACCGGGATGGGAGCTCGCCGAATGGTTTTGCGTGCTGGATGAAAATAAGGATTACGACAATGTGGTGCGTAAGCCCGCTGGCGCTGCGCCCACTACGAAATAGCTTCCAGCGATTGCAGAGATTACTCACCGTTCCGTGCAGAATGTGCGCGCAAATTTAAGATTTCACCGCCCAGGGGAACGAAGGAAAAATGAAAATTCCAATCCATGAAAAATCTTTTGCCGCCAAAAAATTTGCAACAATTCTCGCGGCGGGTTTGCTGATTGCGCTTTTTCCTCTGGTCCACGCAGCCGCGCAATCAGCCGAACCATGGAAGCTTCCGAATATTCCGTGGGCGTTTCCGGTGCGGGACACGGTACAGCCCGTGCTGGACGAGCGAAAAGGGCCGATCCATGTTCCGGGCAGCAGCAAGACCTACACCCAAGAGGAAATCGATAATATTGGAAATCCCCCGGATTGGTTTCCGGACGAGCACGCGCCAATGCCAAATGTGGTTGCTCACGGCGCGCCCGGCGGCGTACTCGGCTGCGCTTCCTGCCACTTAGCTTCCGGGCTGGGCCATCCGGAATCCGCGAATCTTGCGGGAGTTCCAGCGGCCTATATTCTTCGCCAGCTGGCCGACTTCAAGGCGGGCAACCGGATGGGCGAGGCCATGAACGACATGGCAAGAAATTTGACCGATGAAGACGCGAAGCAGGCGGCGGAATGGTTCGCAGCGCTCAAGCCAAAGGTGTGGCAATCCGTGGTGGAAACCGATCGCGTGCCAAAGACCTTTGTCAACATTCACCTGATGCGCATGCCGCTTCCGGGCGGTGGCGACGAACCGATTGGGCGGAGAATCATCGTGCTGCCTCAGGATGTAGCGGGCGCGGAAAGCCGCGATCCGCATTCGGGATTTATCGCCTACGTGCCGAAGGGCAGCCTCGCCAAGGGCAAGGAATTTGTGAACACAGGCGGCGGGGGAAAAACGATTCAGTGTGTGATCTGCCACGGGCCGTCCCTCAATGGCCTGGGCGAAGTGCCGCCCATCGCAGGGCACGATCCAATGTATCTGTTCCGCCAGCTTTATTATTTTAGGGATGGCTCGCGCCACGGTTCCATGGGCGCGCTGATGAAGGGCGTCGTGGCAAAGATGACCCAGGACGACATGATCGCGATTGCCGCCTATGTCGCGTCTTTGCCGCCGCACGCAGAGGAAAACTCTTCCACGCAGCCAAAGGCACAAACATCGGCAATGCTGGAATTCAAGTAGGACAGGCTTCAGCCTGTCTTCTTTTGACTTCTGAGAAAGCCCAAGGGCAGACAGGCTGAAGCCTGTCCTACCAAAGCCGAACCCGGCACGCGTGGTTAAATTTCAGCCAACGATAGTGCGTAGCGCTATTTTTCAGGGCTGAGCGAAGACACGTATGCTGCGAGCGATACAATATCGTCCTGCGTCAAGTTCGCCACTTCGCCCTTCATCAGTTCATCCATCTCGCTATTGCGAGCGCCCACCTGAAATCCTGCCAACTGCCGAACAATATACGTAGGCGAGTGACCCGCAATGCGCGGCACCGGCCCTAAACCTTTAAGCTGCGGTCCATGGCAGGCGATGCATGCGGTGGTCTTCCCCGCACCCGTCATTGCCAGTTCCTTTCCTTTTTCAAGCGCTCCCACTGGAACATAGGCGACGAATCCAAGGTGCGGATCGCGGCAGGTGATGCGAAGCGGATCCTCGGGAACCTCAATCACGCGCTCTCCGATCGGTTCCATTTTTCCGCCCGGCCGCAGGTAACGGCGGTGCCCTTCATTCACGTAGCTTTCCTGCACGGTATCGGTTTCCACAACGCGAATCCATTGGCGCGGCTTTAAGCTCGAAAAATAGGCGACCGCATCCTTGACGTCCTCTTCCGTCATGCCCTTGGCGATGTCGCTCATCCGGTGGCGCGGATCTTGCCGTATTCCTTGCTGAAATTCATGGAGCTGCGTGGTGAGGTAATCCGCAGTCAGTCCCGTAAGATTCGCGGATTCCGGATGCCCGTTACCCGAGGCCAGATGGCAGGATGCGCAACCCGGCGTGGCTTTGCCTTCGCCTTTCGCCACCACCTTGGGAAAAGGCATGTGCTCGTCGGGAAACCAATCCGGGGGATTGTAAGTATCGTCTATCTGCCCTTGCGTGTAGGACTTTGAACTGCCCGGAACGTGTTTGACGGCGGTCAAATCTTCAGCCGGAAAATCCGGCGACGGCGCGGGGAACGCCCAGGAAAGATCCATGCCGTCCTTCCATCGTGGATCGGGCGGCTGTGCAGCAAAGACCGGAAAGAGGAACAAAGAAAGAGTCACCAGCAGCGCGGCTTTCTTCATTAAAAACACTCCCCAATTTTTCGGCTCGTTCAATGGCGGGCCCCCGGGAACTTCCCGGTAAGGTAACCCTGCCTCATTGTCATGCGAGAGAATCGGCCCAAATGCCTATAGCGTATAGACGGATTCAATCATGAATTCCTTCCACTGTAAAGATTCGAGTTTGGGGCGCTGCGTGAATCTCTATCGGCGGGAAATTAAAGGTGCCCGCTCTAAAGACGACCGCCCTGTACAAAACCAACGGCGCTAAGCTTTTCGTAGAGGCATCTCCATCCCGTTCACGGTGAACGTTCTTAGTGAACCGCGATCTTCGGGATGGAGATGGCGACTTGAATTTTCCCGTGGCCACTAAACGTTGCGCATCCGCGCATTCACCGACTGCTGTCCGCGTGCGTGGCCTTCGCGGACACGGGCGGCGTGGGCAGCCAGCTTTCTCCCGGCTGAATTACAAACGTGTGTTGCAGCGAATACCAGGTTCCCGTCACATCCGCTGCGGGAGCCGGCTCATTCTCGTGCACTTCATACTTGCCAATCAGCGCGCGCGTCACGCCGAATTGCGCGTCCGTATTCAGGTGCGGATCATCCGGAGAATAGACCTGCGAGGTAACCGTTTTATATCCCGGCATGTAAATCAGAAAATGCAAATGCGCCGGTCTGAAATTATGCCGCTTCTGCGCATTCAGCAGGGCTCCCACGGGGCCGTTTAGCGGGACAGGATATCCCGCGGGCTTGATGCTGCGGAAACTGAATTTCCCGCTGGCATCCGTCGTAAATTTTCCGCGGAGATTCATTTCCGCCTGCTCGGGGTCCTGATTTTCGTATAGCCCGACGGGAGACGCGTGCCACACGTCGACCTCTGCACCCTCGATCGGCTCTCCAAACTGATCGCGCACCCAACCTGTGAACAACAATGCAGAACCCGGCGTTTCGGAACGCAGCAGCGATCCGCCATTTGGCGTGCGCGGCGAATCCGTTCTCCAAAATGGACCCAGCAGATTTGCGGAGCTTTCCGTCGCTGCGTTAGGGCCGTTATTCATGAGGCAGACTAAAGTGGAAACTCCGAGCGACCCGCACATAAGGCGCACTTCATTGTGGCTGTCCGTCGTGAGCTGGCCGAGGGCAATGACATAATTGATAGCCGCGTCGAATTCTTTCTCCGTCAGCCGCGTGTCCTTGATAAATCCATGGAGGTGCCGCACCAGGCTCTCGATAATTTCTTTCGTTCGAGGATCCGGAGTGCATTTCGTTTCGTCCAGGACGGCTTGCGTGACCTGCTCGACATTTTCAATGATCATCGGCTTTGCTCTCCGAGCAAAAGAAGCAGTGGAAGTAGAGGAGGTTGAAGAAGTAAAGGAACGGAAAATTCTGCCGCGCCATAATCATGATGTGCGGTTATATTCTTACCGCCTTCACTTCCCCTACGTCCTCTACTTAATATTATTTTGGCGCTACGCCTGCCGGTTTCCGCACCGCATCGCCGTAGTTATTCTCTTCATCCACGATGCAGAAAAATTCCGCGATCTCCCAGCTCGGCTCCAGCTTGAATTTCTGCGGCGGACTTACCCACGGCCTGGTGTAGGCCTTCGGGTCGTCCATGATGATTTGCATTTCCAGCGTGTCATGATCGAGCCGGCGGTAGCGCTCCGTCAGGTGCATCTGTTCGCTGCGCGGATTTCCGTAGGAGTCAACCCACGGCTTGTCGTTCATGCCAATCGTATCCACCACGAACGTATCACCATCCCATTTTCCGACCGCGTATCCGAGATACGTGGGATCAGGATCTTTCGGCAGAGGCCGGCCGTCGGCCCAGATGGTGCGCCACAGGTGATACTGCTCAAAAAACATGAACATACGCCCTGAAGCTTGAATAATTTCAAGCGGATTCGGCAGCACCAGAGATTTGGGAACCGCCTCGGGCTCGCAGTACAGCGCGGGATTATTTTCTTTTCCTGCGACCGCGCGCGGACCAACCAGCGGCGCGGCGGCATCGAACCTCGCTTTTCCCCAAGGCGTCAGCGGCGGACGCGCCTTTTCATCGATGCCATCCATGTGGATGGAATAGGGCATCCATATGCCCGATAAATCGTGCGAATGCGAGCCGCTCGTTCCCACCGCAGATGCAGATTTATTTGCGTCGGGCATTTTATTGTTTTGTGCGAATGCGTGCGGCCTTACAACCAGCATCGCAATCAACGCAAGAAACACACGAGTCAGCTTCATGGCCGTACCCCTTTTATTTTTTCCTGTCCTGTTCAGGCGCTGTCGCAGGCATATCGCCGCCCGCCGGCTTCCTGATTCGCCCTGCGTAATCCTGTTCTTCATCTACAATGCAAAAATATTCGCCGATCTCCCATCCCGGCTCAAACTTAAAACGCCGGGGAGAACTCACCCAAGTTTTTGTGTAAGCCTTGGGATCATCCATGATGATGCGCAATTCCATCGTGTCATGGTCGATGCGCCGGTAACGCTCCGTCAAATGCATCTGCTCGCTGCGCGGATTTCCGTACGCGTCGACCCAAGGTTTATCGTTGAAACCAACTGTCTCGACAACTAACGTGTCGCCTTCCCACCTTCCCACGGAATAACCGAGGTAAGTCGGATCGGGACTTTTCGGCAATGGACGCCCATCCGTCCAGATCGTGCGCCATAGATGAAATTCCTCGAAGAACATGAAAATTCGTCCGGGAATCTGCACAATCTCAAACGGATTAGGAAGAATCAAAGATTTCGGAACCGCTTCCGGCTCGCAGCGCAGCGACGGATTATTTTCCTTCCCCGGCTGTATGCGCGGCCCGAGAAACGGAATCGCGGCGTCGAACCGCGCCTGCCCCCACGGAGTTAAGGGTGGACGAGTTTTTTCTTCGATTCCGGAAATGACCGGCTCGCCGTTTTCTCTTTTATCCGGGAACGGCATCCAGACCCCGCCCAGATCGTGCGAGGCACGAGAAACCGCAACGGCGGGAGCCGTCTGTGAATGCAAGTTCGGCGAGAAATATAAAAGTGAGACGAGCAGGAAAGGAAGCAGACGAAATAAAGAAATTTCAGGAAATAAAAGAACGGAAAAATGGCATCGGCGCGCAGGGCGGCGGATGTTTTCATCCTTTATTTCCTTCGCTTCCTTCATTCCTCCACCTCCAGCATCATTTTTTCTCCGTCGGCGCAACCCCGGCCGGCTTGCGCACCACTTTGTCGTACGCGTTTTCTTCGTCCAGCACGCAAAACCATTCGGCAATTTCCCACGCCGGTTCCAGCTTATGGAGCTTCGGCGGACTCACCCACGGCCTCGTGTACGACTTGGGATCATCGATGATGATCTGTAATTCTAAAGTGTCTTTGTTCAAGCGACGGTAGCGCTCGGTCAAGTGCGTCTGGTCGCTGCGCGGATTTCCGAAGGAATCGTCCCATAGCTTGTCGTTAAATCCGATGGTTTCGACGATGAACGTATCGCCCTCCCACCGGCCCACAGAATATCCCAAATAAGTGGGATCTGGATTTTTTGGCAGCGGCCTGCCATCCGTCCAGATTTCGCGCCAGATATGTTCCAGCTCGAAAAACATGAGCACCCTGCCAGGAATCTGAACGATCTCGAACGGATTGGGGAGATTCAGCAGCTTGGGAGGACCGTCCGGATCGCACCGCAACGATGGATTATTTTCTTCACCGGCGACGGCTCGCGGTCCGACGAGCGGCCTCGCGGCATCGAATTTTTCTTTGCCCCACGGCGTCAAGGGAGGACGCGTCCGGTCATCCACCGCGTTCATGCCGGGAATTCCCGGAATATCGCCATCCGGATATTGCATCCACACTCCGGAAAGATCGTGGGAGAGATGAGAAGTGGAGGAGGACTGAGCCGTTTGTGAATATAAGTGAGGAGCGAAAAATAGGATTGAGATGAGGACGGACAGAAGCAAAGGAAATTGAGGAAGTAAGGGAACGGAGAAAACGCCGCGGCGCAAACGGGAGCGGAAGTTTTTATCCTTTGCTTCCGTTATCTCCTTCACTTTCTTCATTTTCTCTACCTCTCGCATTATTTTCCCTTCCCCGGCACAACCCCCGCCGGTTTCCGCACCGTGTCATCATATGTTTTGTCTTCGTCCACCACGCAAAACCATTCGGCGATTTCCCAGCCCGGCTCGAACTTATAAAGCTTGGGCCGACTCTCCCAAATTTTCGTGTACGCTTTGGGATCGTCGATGATGATTTGTTGCTCCAGAGTGTCGTGATTCAGGCGGCGGTAGCGCTCGGTGAGGTGCATCTGGTCGCTGCGCGGGTCTCCGAACGGGTCGGCCCACTGCTTGTCGTTAAATCCGTTCGTCTCGATGATAAATGTATCGCCTTCCCACCGGGCCACCGCGTAACCCAGATAACTTGGATCGGGATCTTTCGGGAGCGGCCTGCCGTCCGCCCAGACATTTCGCCAGATATGCTGCTCCTCAAAAAACATCAACACTCTTCCCGGCATCTGGACAATTTCAAACGGGTTGGGATGATTTAAAAGTTTTGGCGGGCCATCCGGATCACATTTCAGCGATGGACTATTTTCCTCGCCGGGAATCGCCCTCGGCCCGAGAAGCGGCCGCGAAGCATTAAATTTTTCCTGGCCCCATGGAGTGAAAGCCGGGCGGGCAGATGGATCAATCGCGTATTTTCCGGTGCCGGGCGGCACGTTGGTATCCGGATACGGCATCCACACGCCGGATAGATCGTGGGAAAGCGGTGCGGATAAACTTTGTAATTTGGAAACGCCGGATGAATTTCCTGACTGTGCCGACGCGGCGGGCGCCAGCGTGACCATAATTCCTAAAATTGTGAGACCGCAGAAATAGGGAGCGTGCAAACTCTTTCGCCGCGAACCTCGACGCACACCCGGCCAGCCATCGCGGATTCGATTTGCGCGCAAAGAAATCCGATCCTTCACCGGTTTCTCCTCTTCCACAAGCTGTTGTCAGGCTCTGGCGCAGTGCGGGAATATGAGATTTCAATGCTTAGTTTCTGGCGGGATTATACGCCGTATCCGCATGGAACTGTAAAGGCGCAATTCGTTGGCGCCCTGGGTTTCGTGGAGCACGCAGTTTTTTGGGCGGGCAGCCTTTTCCGTGCCTCAATTTAAAACCAGGTCGCCATCTCTATCGCGAAAAACGCGAAACGAAGATGCCTCTACGAATCCGCAATACGAAAGCAAAACAGGGCTGGCGCGCGACAGAGCGGACCCGGTTATCGTATGATCAGCTTTCCGAAAATGGCGCGGTGGCTTTCCCTGTAAACCCGTGAGACGGGCAACCCAACGCTTCCATCGTGCTTCCGATGAGATTCAATACGGCTAACCAGAAAATAATGGAACGCGGGGCCCGCGTGCCCCGATTCAGAGATACAGAAAACGGTCCGGAGGCAAGGGTGAAGACGAAGTCGTTGCTGGCGTTTGCGATTGTTGCGTTTCCTTTTTTTCTGATTTCCTGCGGTTCGACCACGGCCCCAACTACATACACAATCGGGGGCACGGTTTCAGGCTTGGCAGGCACGGGTCTCGTATTGCAGGACAATGCCGGCGATAATCTGACCATCGTCCAGAACGGAAGCTTTACGTTTCCCACCGCCCTCGTCAGCGGGGCAGCCTACGCGGTGACGGTTCTTACGCAACCCGCAAATCCAGTGCAAACCTGCACGGTAACCTACGGAGGCACGGGCACGGCAACGGCGAACGTGGTGATCGTGCAAGTCACCTGCACAACGAATACGTTTACGGTTGGGGGAACCGTTTCAGGACTTTCCGGCTCGGGCCTCGTGTTGCAGAATAATGGCGGCAACAACCTTACTGTGAGCGCCAATGGAAGCTTCACGTTTTCCACGAACGTCAACCGCGGAAGCAATTACAGCGTGACGATCCTCACGCAGCCCTCCAGCCCCACGCAGAACTGCGCTGTCACAAATGGTTTTGGAGCGAACATCACGGGGAATGTGACCGCCATTCAGGTAGCCTGCTTCACCACCTCCGTGACGTACACGATTGGCGGCACGGTTTCCGGCCTTGCCGGCACGGGCCTGGTGCTGCAGGACAATAGCGGCGACAACCTGACTATCACAAAAAGTGGGAGCTTTACATTCCCCACGCCTCTTCCCAGCGGGAGTTCGTTCAGCGTGACCGCGTTCGCCCAGCCTGCCAGCCCGACGCAAACTTGCGCCGTAACCGGCGGAGGCGGCACCGCGACCGCGAATATCACCGGCATTCTGGTGACTTGCACGACAACAACATTCACGCTAGGTGGCACGATCACCGGTCTCACGGGCTCAGGACTGATCTTGCAAAATAATGGCGGCAACAGTTTGCCCGTCGCCGCAAACGCCAGCAGCTTTACTTTTACAAACCAGGTGGCCAGCGGCTCAACCTACGCCGTGACCGTGCTGGCTCAGCCATCTCCCGGTTGCGCAATAACCAATGGCAGCGGCACAGTTGGAAACGCCAGCGTATCCAACATCGCGATTGCCTGTTCCGGAAGCAGTTCGAACATCAGTGCCACGGTTTCAGGATTGCTCGCCAACACCGCCGTCGTGCTCCAAGACAATGGCGGCGACAACCTCACAATTTCCGCCAATGGCATTGCCACTAACTTCAATACCCCTGTGGCAAGCGGAGCGGCGTACGCGGTTACAGTGCTGACGCAGCCTGCGGGGCAGACCTGCACGCTGGGAACGAACGCCAGCGGCAAAACGGCTGGCGCCAACATCAATGTCGCGGTAACGTGCGCCACGACGATCACGGCAGGCGTGGCACATACGTGCGCGGTCAGCGTCACGAGTGCGGGCACCGGCACAGTTCTGTGCTGGGGTTCGAATGAATTTGGCCAGCTAGGCAATGGCGAAACGGCAAATGTGACCAGCCCGGTGCAAGTGACTGGACTCAGCACAAGTGTCATTTCCGTGGCGGCTGGATCCGAATCCACCTGCGCGTTGACGAACCTCGGAACCGTCTGGTGCTGGGGCGACAATTCGAACGGACAACTCGGCGACGGCACATTTACGCAGTCCACGGTTCCCGTGCAAGTAATGGATTCGACCGGGAGCGCGCCGCTGGCGGATGTCGCTCGAATTACTGCAGGAGGATCTCACACGTGCGCCGTAACCAACTTGGGCGCGGCTCTCTGCTGGGGAGACAACAGCAACGGCCAGCTCGGCAACGGCACGGAAATTATTTCCAGCCTGCCTGTGCCTGTTTCGGGGCTGAGTACTGGCGTTTCAACGATTGCCGCGGGATCGGACTTTACCTGCGCCGTGACCCTGAGCGGCGGCGCTCAGTGCTGGGGTGATGGAGCCAGCGGGCGGCTCGGCAACGGAACATCGACAAGTTCTGCTTACCCGTTCACAGTTCTAGACGCATCCGGAAATTCGCCGTTGAGCGCAGTGGTGACGATTTCCGCTGGATTTGAAGATGCCTGCGCCCTCACGACAGACGGAAACGTTTTCTGTTGGGGAGCGAATAGTTCCGGCCAGCTCGGCAATGGCACTGTCAGCGCCGCGTCCGCAACGCCGGTTGAAGTCTTGAATTCGGATGGTAAATCTCCGTTGGCTGGCGCGGTGGCAATTTCGAGTGGATTGGATAGCAATTGCGCGGTGACCGCCTCCCGCGCGACGGAATGCTGGGGAGCAAATGCCAGCGGCCAGTTGGGCAATGGTGGCAGCGCAAATTCGTCCATCCCGATTGCAGTGTCCGGCCTCGCAAGCGGTTCCGTCGCGATTGCATCGGGCCAGCAGCACACATGCGTCGCGACCAGAGCCGGGACGGCTCAGTGCTGGGGAGCGAATGCCAGCGGCGAGCTTGCGAGTGGGACCGCGCGCAGTTCCGCCATTCCGGTGGAAGCCGTGGGTGTGAATCACGTAGGGGCGTTGCAGCTGTTTTGATTTTTAGCGAATGGTAGGCCGAAGGGGCACGGTTCAACGTGAACGATCTCCGTGAACGGCACGCCGTGCCCTTACAACTTCAAAATCCTCCCGAACTACTCCGGAAATTTTCCGCATCATTTGTTTCAAAATTAATTTCTCAGGTTTGAAATATAAAATTGCAGCTTTGAAATTTGAAATTGTGGATTTGGAATTTCTGTTCTTGATTTTCCGATTTGAAATTGCAGCTTTGAGGTTTGAACGTCAAATTCCAAATTGGAATCTCAAATTTGAAATTTTCTTTCCGAAACTATTGTTCGGTGAAAACCGTTGTGGCGAAAAACGCCTGCGCCAGCTCGTCTCCCCATGCCTCTTTCACTTCCAAGGCAATCGCGTAAGGCAACAGCGCGTCAAGCTTCTGCGAATCTTCCGCCGATCCCGCGAGCGATCCGCCGATGCGGTTCAACCGGTCTTGCTCCACTTTTTGCAGGAATTGGCGGAACCCTGCAATTTGATCCGACAGTTCGCGACCCGCCGGCGTTTTGCGTTTCAGCAGCGGAGCCCATCCGAGGTTAATCAGCAGGAACGCCACCAGCATGAGCGCGTAGGATAGCGAAACACCCTCCGACAATTTTTTAAGCATGAAGCCTATCACCGATAAAAAAATTGCGATGGCCAGCGTTCCGGGCAGCATCTTGATCCAGCCGGTGCGCGCCCGGATCGCGGTTTTCCATGCGGAAAGAAATGCCATTTCAATCATCATACCCAGCATGAGCCCGACAAACAGGATCCAGAAGGTGAACATGAAAGCGCCGCCCGGGTCCCGCCCTTTCGCCGTTGCCGCGAGAATGGCTGCGAAAAACAAGGTCATGAGAACGCCAAGGGCGACGGTTCCCGAATGGCGCACAAGATATTTGCCGCTGAGTTGCCGGCTCAGCACATCGTGGATATGCTGAACATAGAGGCCATTTTGCGCGGCGTTGCGCTCGTCCATTGCGGGACTGAGTTCGATGGTCGGACCGTCTTCAAAAAGGAGGCTCAGGCAGCCTTCCTCTTCCGGCGCCAGCGCAGATTGGGTCGCACGATCGCTCATCAGCTTAGAGAGTTTAATTTTTCCATTCGCGGACTCGACCCGCAGACATCCGCGCGTGGCTAGTTGAGCGATGACCGCGGCAAATGTCCGCCCGTCCGTGGTTCCCGATGCGATGTAGCGGATTGCGGCGGGAGATAAGCCGTCCGGAGGTTCGTAACGCGCCTGAACGATACCGGGCTTGGGATCTGGACCAATCCGGAACCACGCGAGCAGGTAATAGAGGAAGACAATGCAGGGGAACGCGAGCAGCCGGCCATCTCGCCAAAGGTGAATGTATTTCGTCAATTTGACGTAGCCCGCCGGCCAAGTGACGGCAAGGCTGAGGCTCTGACGTGGCCCCACATTTGTCGCGCGATAAACAATTGCCCCGGTCGGGTCGTCGAGGGGCCCCAGCGTCGCGCCAGGCAGCAGTTTCGAATGCCCTCCCTGGCTCGCCACTCGGCGCTCCACTTCGATACTTTCCCGCGGAATCGTGGCGGGCAGATGGATCGCTACAATCGCCTCGGCAACGGGTACATTGCCGTTCACGCCGATCGCGTTCCAATACAAGAGGTCACGCCCCTGGATTGGCGTGATCGCGGAATCCACCAAGTAGTGGACTGTGAAATGATGCTCTTGCCGATCCAGCGGAGCATTCTGCGGCCCGATCGAAAGCTGCGGATAGCCGTAGCCGCTCCCCTGCTTGTAGTCGACTGGCTGGCCATCTTCGGTCACCTCCAGAATATCCACGCGGATGCCGTTGTCATGCTGGTAGAGCGGCACATAGCGGGGATCCCACAGGTCATTCACGGAAATCGGCAGGTCACGCCGGAATCCGCGCTTGTAGTATGGGGCTGCGTCGTTGACGGTAATTTCTTCTCGAACATCCAGGGTGGAGTCTTCGCGCACGGTAACGTCTGCGCGAAAAAAGGTAATTCCGGCCGGCGCGTGGGAGTCCGCCGTAGCAGCGGGGCAGTTGCCAAGGGCGACGACGAGGATCGCCGCGATGAAAGAAAAGGGGCGCACGTTGGGCTCTAAGTCACCGGAGAAACGGGTACATCCAATGGTACGCGGGAACGACCCTGAGAAAGGGATCCGAATTCGACGGCTGACCTCATTTTCGCAACAGGCAGAATGCCGGCTGCTGCGAAATAGATCGGAGGTGCGGGGCCCGTTGTGGCATAGGCTTCAGCCTATGGGTTTTCGTCGTTGCGGGAACAAACGCTAAGTGGTCAAGCCCTTGCAAGTGCTAAATTCCACAGGCTGAAGCCTATGTCACCGCATGCTTTTAACAATTCTTTTGCAAGTCTGTATGGCTTTTAAAACCTTCTTTTGATATAAGCGAGGGGTCCGGTTTGGCCTTGGGATAGTCACCTGCCCGGCGCTGAGCGCGCGACCTCATGGAGATTGGGTCATGAGTTTCATCGATTTCTTAAAAAAAGGTGAGAGCCGGGGATTCGTCTCTTTGTGTGAGCGGAAATTTGGCAACGGCTCATTCCTTCAACCACGTCAGTTCTTTTCCATGAACCGCAGCGATTTTAAACAGATATCGGGAACCAACGGCCTTCTTTAGAGATAGACAAGAGATATACCTGAGGGTGCGAGGAGGATTTTTCCATGGCGACAGCGGTTCAGCACTACACATCGTATAAAGCGCGGCCGTTCACCAGAGAACAGCGCGACAACACCACGATTCTGTTTGGCGGCCTGACCTGGAAGCACGAGAGGCTGGTTCAGGGCGTGTTTAACAACCTGAACTATAAAGCGAAGCCGCTGCCGAATATTGCGCGTGCGGACCTCGACGCCGGTAAAGAGCTGATCGACACGGGCGCCTGCTGCCCCACAATTTTCACGACGGGAAGCTTGGTGAATTTCCTGAAGACCGAAGTCGCCGAGAACGGCAAGCAGAAGACGCTCGATGACTATGTCTTCCTCACAGCCGGCGCGTGCGGCCCCTGCCGCTTCGGGCAATACCACGAATCCTACGAGATGGCGCTCGATGGCATGGGGCTGAAGGAATTCCGGTTGTTCTTGCTTGCTCAAGACAAACTCGATCAGGCCGACGAAAAGCCCGGCGGGTTGGAAATCAACATGTCTCTGAGCCTCGGCATCGTTTGGGCCATTCTGGTCGGCGACATTCTGACGGACATGGAATACCTGACGCGTCCATACGAAGTCGTGCCCGGGCAGACGGACAAAGTCATGCAGGAAAGCGCTGACTACCTGTTCGAAGTCTTCCAGAACCGTCCGCTGAAGACGAACAAGTACAGCATGCTGGCCTGGCACTTCATGTCCGGCTATTTTGCGGATGCGCTGCGCGTGGTGAAGAAGAAGTTTGACGCCATTGAAGTCGATCGCCTGCAAGTGAAACCGAAGGTGAAAATCACCGGCGAATTCTGGCTGCAGACGCACGAAGGCGACGGCAACTACAACATCAAGCGTTGGCTCGAGTCAGAAGGCTCGGAAGTGATGCCGCCTCCCGTGGCCGTGTGGCTCGGATACCTGCTGCATACGCCGCTCTGGCGCCTCTCTGCCAAGCCCACGATCGACAATAAGATTCGAATGAAAATGGCCATGATTCGCGGCATGGAAAAGCTTTACGTCGGCACCTACAACCGCTTCCGCAAGGCCGTGGGTAATGTGCCTCACGCTTTGCCGGATCAGGAAGAATTGAAGCAGCTGGCTTCGCCTTTCTTCCACCACGAACTGCGCGGAGGGGAGGGACACATGCTCATCGGCAAGGCGCTGCATGCGCACCTGCACAAGCATGCGAACATGACCTGCGAGCTTTCGCCGTATTCCTGCATGCCGAACACGATGTCACAGGGCGCGATGGCGAATGTGCTGGGGCGGCACCCGGAACTGCTCTACGCGCCGATTGAAATCAAGGGCGACGCGGAAGTGCACGCGCTGTCCCGCTGCCAGATGATTTTGACCGAGGCGAAGAAGCGCTCGCAAGCCGAGTTTGTCTCGGCGATGGCCAAGACCGGGCTGTCGCTCGAAC
>Ga0075522_10001961_pt1 | contig 15466 bp, 32 predicted proteins | sample NGEPerA_FD_74796 | JGI IMG/M metagenome (GOLD analysis project Ga0075522, IMG submission 74796) | Arctic peat soil microbial communities from the Barrow Environmental Observatory site, Barrow, Alaska, USA - NGEE PermafrostL2-A | ecosystem: Environmental > Terrestrial > Soil > Wetlands > Peat ... | reverse complement strand
GAATGGAACCAAAATCAAAAATTAGAACATGTCCCATAAATGGTAAATGTTGTGTTGACGGTGTTCGATCAGACTTTGAATTTATTGAAATGGCGGGTGTCAAGAAACAGTATTCCTGCCAACTTTGGACGGCACTTGCGGGAAAAGATCCACAAACTAATGAAACTATTAACGAGTACAACTGTGCATGGGCGTGGATGCCAATTATTGGGATTGAAAACAGTCAAATGACTCGGCATGTTGTTGGACAGATTAGTGAAAATACTAAGGCATTTGTTGATGCGTTGCCAGAAGAATCGGCAAAACGTGTGTTTACTAGGGCGTCAAAAGGACTTATGCAGACCATGTTGGCTGAAAATGTAGATAAATTGATAGCACGGCAACAAGAACCACCAAAAGCATTGTCCCCACAACAGGAGAAATAGTGTGACTGCCCGATTAAATACATTTGAAGGAATGGAAATTTCAAATGCAGATTTTACTTTTTTTACTATTACGGGCGTAGATGCTCAACTTAAATCCCGTGTCACAGATTACTATACTTTTGGCGTTGTTAATGGACTTACTGTATACACGGACACAACTGATTTTAAGCATGTCGCTGTTGGACTTGGCACTGCATATGACCCAACAGGCGAACGTATTCCTGTGCCTATTACGATTAAAGGCATTGGCTATAACAATGCGGCATTAAACGCCACAGCCGCAAACTATACGCTCGTAGCACGGTATCTAGAGGGTAATGACGGCATTACCGGTCAAACGCTCAATGGAACTACTACATTCACCCATATTACGGATTCGTACTCGTTATTAGCTCTTAAAACAGGTACAGACTCATTAGGAACAAACGATGTGCGTCTCAGTGGCATCACTGTTACTCTTCCGGGCGGTTCATTTGTATTTGATTCATCAGTTCGTGATACGGCATTGTCACGATTTGGTGGTAGTGCGTCAGGTGGAAGCGGTGGGTCAAGTATATCCATAACACGTACAGATCAGATTCAAACAGCGACTGCCAACCAAATGACGTTTTCGTTGCTCTATAATTATCCTTTGGGGGTTCATGCTCTTGATGTATATATCAATGGATTGAAAGAAACAGATTACACCGAGTTAGATGTTTCTCATATCGTGTTTAGTTCACCGTTGCCGTTAAACACACAAGTGGAAACAGTCATTGTAGGCGTTGTGCCAACGGGACCAGTCCAGAATCATGCGCCTACGCACTTACAAGGTGGAACAGACCCCATTGTGTATCCATGGACGACACTGACCAATGGGAATATTTCGTTAACCACAGCGAATTATGGTGTGGTCATTAACAAGACCATTGGTGCTGGAACTACAGTAACCCTGCCAGCTAATCCACCAATAGACACAACTTTTGTAACGAAAGACCAAAAAGGGGATTGTTCTCTTAATAATATTGTGTTAGTTGGTGCTAATACGATTGATGGGGCAACCTTATTTACGATGAACTCTAACCATATGTCTCTAACAGTAACCTTTACAGGATCAGAATACAGTTTAGTCTAAGGAACCTATGAAATTTCTGAAGTGGATTTTATCGTTGTTTGGATCAACGCCTATAGGAGGAAGTATTACTGTGGATATCAGTACAACAGGATATACGAAGCCACCTGATCTTGACTCACATATACGAACTGACATGGCATTGACACAGCATTTCACTCTTTTTGCATTGACAGCAACCGAGCACACGGAATGGCAATCTGCCAATCGGGATCTTACTGATCAACAGGTACAGAAATTGACATTGGTGGCTGAACTTTTGGAAACAATTCATGGCATTATCAATATGCCTATTATTGTGAATGACGGCTTTAGATCAGTTCAATTAAATAAGGCAGATGGAGGTGTTTCAGATAGCCAACATGCATTGTGTGAGGCGGCCGACTGGATTCCTGAAGGTATTACAAGCCTAGATAAATTGCAACCTATTTTCAAATTAGTTTGGGATGCAGCCAAAGAAAAGAAGTTTGCTTTTGGACAGTTAATTTTAGAGAAATCAATGGCAATTGCGGGTAATGCGTGGATACATCTGTCCCTTGGGCCTGGGTATCGAGACATTTTAAAATGTGGACAAGTGTTGTCTATGCAAGGTGGAAAATATACGTTGTTGGATACAATCCCACAAAAAATCTAAATTATTTCTCATACCCATGTTGTACGCGCCAGCACCGTATTTAGGTGCTGGCTTTTTTTATGCCAAAATGTCTTGCACATTTAGTTATAATATGTTATAAGATAGAATCTTAAGGAGATAATTATGAAGCGACCGTCAGCAACAGTCTCGTTGTACTTCGGGTTGGACCAAGAAGGAATTGATCTCAAGAAACGACTTGATAACATGGTTATTAAACGTAAAAGTCATTCGTTGAGTGCCCTTATTCGTGAATATGCTGAAATTGGGCTTATTGATGATGAACGTAAGGTCAAAGGTGAAATAGCATGACTGATTCGGAGTTTTCTACGTTGTTGGATTTACGTACGTGGAAAATGAAAGAGATTCTTGGAAGCAAAGCCAAAGAATATGCGCGAGGAGATCGTCTTCACAATTTCAAACGTGCGGCACACGCCCTTCGATGTACTCCTGAACGCGCATGTGTTAGTTTTTGGATAAAGCATGTAGTATCTATTTTGGATATGGTGGACGATTTAGATTCTGGAAACATTAACACAGTTGCGTTATGGAATGAGAAGCTGTCGGACGGAATAAATTATTTGGTTTTGTTAGAAGGTCTTATTATGGAACGGTTACAAGTAGCACACAAAACAAAAAAGGAACAAAAATGAATAAAATAAAACCAATTGTACTTGCTCTTGGAATGTCGGTTGCATATGCGCAACATGTGATGTTGAACCATTCAGCCTTGTCAAAAACCGAAAACTATCCATGTCAATCTATTGACCCTGGAAATTGTACTGAACATGTTGATCCAGATCAACCATTCCAAAGTGTTCATGCTTATACGTTTACGGCAACAGCCATGTTAACAAACCCATCAACAGTGGCACTGACAAAAGTGTCAACAACTGACAATTGTGTGTGGTGCGGAAAAAATCCGCAATGAAATGGGTTTGGTTGGTCGCCTTGCCTTGGGTACTGGATATAAGTACGTCAACTCCAAAATATTCATGTTGTCAATGGGGAAGCAACGCAATAATTGCAACGTTTCCTCAAAAAGAGGATTGTATGGACATGGCTCAAGTTCTCAATGAAATGCATATCAAACGAATTGAAGAACGAAACAAAAACCATCCTTGTCATGATTTGACTATTAACCAATGCGAAGAAACCATGCAAGATAAATTAAGTTTCATCGAAATGCAAATGCTGACCCTTCAAAGTAAGAGATTGAAATGATAAAGTGGCTGAATCAGTTTTTTGTTGGTGTATCCTTAACTTTACTAAGGGAAAATACGTGTGCTCAAAATGTGGGGCAGAATATCCTTACGAAGACATTCTTGATCAAAAGGACAAAGCATAATGACCCTTCAGGCTAAATTCACTGAGGCACGTACCGCATTAGTGTCTGCGGTTCGAGTCATATCACAACTTGAGTTGGAACTTACGGCCGCGAGAGCAGAGATTGAAGGTCTAAAACAACGCTTGAAACAATCAGAGAATGAGGTTGAATTAGGCACACAAATTAGGGACGACAATTCAGCGCGTTACACCTCTGAAAATAAGCGTCTTCGAGACGCGCTTCAAGAAGCGTTAGAAATGGCAGAGATACATGTACGTGGGCACGTTATATACAAGACACCTCATGATGGGGATTGCACTAGACAAGCGCATACGTGTCTTGTCTGTTTAGCCACATCACATGCAAACGAAATGCGATCCGCACTATTTCCTGAAGAGAAAATATCCAATGAAAAATAGTCTTGATGTTACCTTTGAAAGAATCAAAGCCGTTCATTGGTGTTTTTACCATCTTACAGGTTTTTCTTATCTGAATTATGATGATTTTAAATGTGCCATTGACCAGCGAGAGGCTGAACTTTTAGGGTTAACAAACAAAAAGAAAATCAAATGAATGACACGGCTCTAATCCAGTTTAAAGGGCTTATGGCGCATTACTTGAAACCCCATACGCGTAGTCTGAAAGAACTCGCAAAATATCAAAAATTGTTTAAGGAGAGTAAGTTACCAGATAATTCTGCACATCCATATAGTGAAGAAGGGTGGCTACATTTTCCATTTATGTGGCGTAATTTTCATATTTACAAAAAACCGTTGTCAGGTAGTTTATTTTTGGTTACGAGTGCTTAACGGGGTGTAGCTCAGTTGGCAAAGTACGTGGTTTGGGACCATGAGGTCGCAGGTTCAAATCCTGTCACCCCGATACTTTGTTAGAAGGTCAGACTAAAGGGAGAAACTAAAAAATGAAAAAAGTGATAGCGTGTTTGTTATTGTGCGTTGGTTTTGTATCGGCGGCTGTTGCTCCTGATGTATTCTATGTTTATAGTGATAGAGGGGATCCTCGTAACCACTATTACCCATCTGGTTTTATGGGGGATTACGGCGATTTAAAGATAGATACGGGTTCAACAGAAAACCCACAGTCAGGAAAGACGTGCATCAAATGGACGTATACGGGGGAACGTAAACAAGGGGCAGGTTGGGCGGGTTGTTTCTGGCAAGCACCCGCAAACAATTGGGGCGAGAAAAAGGGTGGGTACAATTTATCAGCCTATACCAAATTGACGTTTTGGGCACGTGGTAGTAAAGGCGAGGAAATCATTAATGAGTTTAAAGTAGGTGGAATTACAGGAGACAACGGGGGATACTGATGCTATGAGCATTGGCCCCATTACACTCACAAAGGAATGGAAACAGTACACCATTGATCTTACAGGTAAACAACTCACGAATATCATTGGGGGATTTGCTTGGTCTGCTCCTGGTGACCTTAATCCAGGCGGGTTTACTATGTATCTTGACGAAATTGAGTACCAAAAATAATGGAATTAACATTGGACCCTGATCCAAATTTCATTGCCATTAAAGCCGTTATGGTACGTGAACGGACCAAAATGTCATTATGGGAATTACAAAAAACAGCGGATGGGTATAGACATCGGTTGGCCTATGTTAATGGAATGCGCGGTGAAATAGCGGCGGCTAAGGTATCAAATGACCATGTAGAATGCATGATTAACCTGGACCTTAGACAGTATCCAGATGCTGAAGCGCGGGTACTGGCGTTAAGATAAGACGTTATGCCAAAGTCCCATAGCGGTCGATTGGACTGGTTTTGTAAACCAGTAGCTCCGGCTCACGTGAGTTCGACTCTCACCTTTGGCTTATTTTTTTGAACTTGAAGAAGCATATAAGTTCTGCTGAATATCATCGTAATTACAATCTTAAACGATACCATCGTTTTATGGTTGAGGCGGCTTTGCCTATAAAGGCTGACATGCACAAATACAGAACGAGTTGCACAAAAAGTCATGTGGGTGACACGGAACCGCGAAATAGTAGGATTTGGGCGTGGGAAAAGAAACCTCATTCGGAGTTCTTAGCTTTGTTATCGGGGCTGGTGTGTTAGCTATTGATCCCGAACGTAAGGTTGTTGGCTACATAATGATCTGGTGTGGTATTGCTCTGTTTTTAGTTTATATCTGGTTTAGGGTTAAACTGCTTTTCCGAAAAGATTTAAGTTTTATTCAACGTCAGAAAGAAGAGTGGAGCAAGATAAACAAGGGGAACCCGACAAGCGGAGAAATTAAAAGTTGGTTTGATTTCACCATGCAAGGCATTCTAACGCAATACGGTAACGATGAAGCAGAACTGTTTGATCATGCCTACGAAATATTTGTTCAACGTGGGCAGAGCAATGCTATTGATGAATACTTTCAGCGCGTCGAAAGTATGAATCAAAGATTAGCGCGAATGGGCGCGATGGATGAGTTTAAATCTTAAGGATTTGATGTTTTATTGGCTGTTAGTTTACTTAGTCCGTCAATAGCTTTTTTTCCGTCCACAATATCATCATTCAAGTTTTGTAGGGATTGCGCCATAGCCATCGATACAGGGACGGCCTTGTAAGCATGGAATCCAGTAAAATCCTGATGTACCCCTTTTGATGTCGTAAATTAGGAGAAAGTCGATGTTGAGGCTAAGAAAAGATTGGGGGATAAATGTGTCAGATGTGGAAGTAGCAAAGACTTTATCAATGGCAAGATTGTGTATAAACGATGTAAAATACCATGTATTGAGGAAAAAGTTTAATGATTATTGTTGCTTGTATCTTAGTGGTTATTCTGATGATCTATTCTGACGATGACGGGCCAAAACCAAAATATTAATGATGCCTGAAACAAAAAAAATTGCAGAACAAATCCGTAAGGAAAGATATGCCAGATAAGCGAGTTGTCGTAATTTTTCAAGATCTCGACGGAGTTTGTAATAGCAAAACATCTTTTCGTCTAGAACAACGTAAGGGCACCGAAAATATTTCGGATACCCTTAGTGAAATCAATTGTTCCAATTTTCAAAGTATTCTTGATGCCGTGCCAGATGCCAAAATTGTGATATCCAGTTCCTGGCGCATTTTGCATTCCTTTGACTATTTAAAAACAAAACTAACCGAGTACCGTATTGATGCTGGCAAGGTCATTGGAGTCACGCCGTGCGTGTCCAGTGGTGATCGTGCGCGAGAAATAACGCTTTGGTTAGAGGAACACCCCGAAGTCACACATTATGTCATCTTAGACGACGATAGCGATATTCTGTCCCACGGAGAACATGCGGTGTTGACTACTTGGGAAGACGGGTTGTTGTCTACCCACGTAAAAGCCGCGATAAAAATATTAAAAAAGACTTGACAAAGAAAAGAGGGTCTGTTAAAGTTGTTAGGTACAAACTGAATAGGAATATGGGGAAATATTCAAAGAGATTTGAAGGTTAAATCCTGGTCATTGGCTAAAATTGAGGTTCCCCCTCACCTATTCTGCCTGTACGTGACCAGGATTTAACTTTTGTATGACCAACACGGCAAGTCCGTGACCTACCAAAAGAGAAATCCTACCAATAGAATAAACCCGAAGGCATCCAACCGATACGGTTAACTCGCCACCATGGGTAAATGGTATCTCGATTAAAATTATAAGTGTAAACAAGGAGGGCGTTCCATATGAAAGTAAAAACACTTCGTTATTTTTACAAAAAATGGGATGGACGCTCTACACCAGAGATTGAACGCCTACTAGCGCAAATATCAAAGCAGAAAGAACAGCGCAAATGGCAAAAGTTTATGCAACAAAATGATGTTCGTTTAATACTTGATGCCGGATTGATTCCCATAATAAAGCAGAAATATGAGAGTTGGATAATTGATAGAGAGGAGAATATTACTGATAAATTAAAAAAAGAAGTTTCAAGGAATAGGATGTGCCACGGACTAGCTGTTCAGGCGAACGCGAAAGCGAGTTAAGAGTTGTCAGCGAAAGAAGACATAAACAAATAGCTGACAGGTTGCGTGATAACGTAACGCAACGGGTGAGGCGGTACCGCGCAGAGGTTCTTTGTGCTGTGACGGGAGACGTGCAAAGGCTTGGGGATCGAAAGATGGCCAGGCACCACTCATGTTCTACTCATTTGTACTAGAGGTGAACTTTTCTGAACTAGGTTGAATACCTATAGACGAAACAGATACAGGAGCGTAAGCGATTGCGTGAACCTGAAACAGGGCCGATTTTATTTATTCCCATCGGCAATCCCGTCGAACAATCTTCTTGGCAAAACGCCAAGGTGAACACCTGAACGGTAGTGCATCTAAATGGCGAAGCCATACTATGAATTTATGACGAATGAGATAGGAAACATAAAAATATAGTACGTCTAGCGAGGTTGCGAAGCTGTTGATGTTGAGCATCCGAGTGACGTACTATCCGAGCGAAGCGAGGACATACGTTGACCATGCTGTACGGCAGTCAACCAGCATGGTCATTATGCAAGGAACTACGACTTCGCGAGGACGCTACGTCGTAGCGTTGACGCCGCCGGACGGCGGCACTGTTCCTCGCATAGCAAATTAAATTTCATGGTTTCATGGAACTTCGTTAACAGCACAGTCCCGACAGGGACTAGGTCAACGTCTCAAGTTTATGTTTCAGTGGGGCATTATGAGACATTCATATGAAGGAGTATATACAAATGAGTATGGGTGAAATGAATACTGAGCAAATGGTACGAGATCGTTTAGCATTGGATCTTGAGCGTATTAAATTCCGTAAATCTATTATGGATTTAGAATCCGCGTTTGACATTAATACAGCGGAGTTACAGCAAAAAGTATCTGAGCAAGAACCGTTACTTATTGAACGGTTACGTGTGGGCAATGTAGTTGTTGACGGCTATGTGGCGTCTTTGGTGGTTAAGCATGTGAATGAAGGAAAGCACTATAAATATGGAGAACTTTATAAAGCTACGATTGCAATGGTTAAGAGTTTAGGGTTTTTATCTGCCGCTAAAATGATTCAAGATTTGAAGACGAATAAGGAGTATGTGACGGTTACACCCGCGTCGGATGTTCCTAATGTTGTCATAAAACGTTGTGATCCGAGTATCTCTCTAAAATAGTTCTTGTGCTTTAAAACATATTATGTTATAGTAGACTCATGAAAAATAAAACTGGCACGGTAAAGAAACCTAGGAAACATCTTGAAAATGAAATCCGTCTTCTTAGGCACTGGGATTTAATGAATGAACGCAATAGACGGGTGTGTTTACAAAACATAATTTTGTTATTGTCCGATGAACAATTGGAGATATTTGTTAGATATTTGTTTTAACAAGAAAGGCGAGTTGAGGTAAATATGGCATCTAGAACCTTATCTGACGTTCAATTACAGTTTCCTATTGTCATTGACACGCTTAAAGATGCCCAAACCAAGGTGCTACAGAACATGGATACGGGGTCATCGTGTCCCTGTTGTCACCAATGGGTGCGGCGATATAGGTACGCGTTGAATGAAAAAAACGTGTATTTTTTGATTCAGTTGCGGAGGTACTTGCATGAAAATTCTAAGGAGTACGTGCATATTGATCACTTGGCTGAATATGCTTGTGAAGCCATGAAAGGCGGTACATCATTTTCTATCTTGGCTTGGTGGGGGCTGATTGAAGAAATGCCTAATACCGATGATCATAAGAAGACCAGCGGGTTTTGGCGACCTACTCAAAAAGGTATGGATTGGTTAGACGGTTTGGTTAAAATTCCACAATACGTGTACTGTTACAACAAAACTATAACAATGGCGTTGACGGATAAAATGATTTCAGTTAAGGAAATTCCTTGGAATAAGTTTCGATACGATGTGTTGATGACGTGGCGGGGAAACGCGGTGTGGTGATATGAACCAACAAACTCTGACGGGAAAGCCCCAAAGAACTTCGACGATAAACGTGGAGAATATGAAATACATCGAACTAACACGCGGGGCCAGAACAATCGTTGATGATGAAACGTTTGATTTTCTGAATGAATACAAATGGCACTTAAAGAAAAGCAATGATCGTATTGGCTATGCAGCACGAAACGCTGCACCTTATCCCGTTCGTGCGTTGGTTTTTCTCCATCATATGCTTATGCCAAGAATCAAGGGATATGAGATTGACCACATAAATCGAAATAGTCTAGACAATCGCAGAGAGAATTTACGTTATGCTACCGCTTCTCAGAATCAATACAACAAGGACACATATACCAAGAAACGACGAACGCATTGCAAAAAAGGTCACGAACTTACACCCGAAAATATTTATAAACCAAACGAATGTAAAACATGCGTAAAAGCCTCTTGCCGAGCCTATTATTTGAAACACAAAAAGCAGCGATCATGATCCCCCTCTGCGGGATCGTCATCGGAATCTTCATTGTCGCCTGTTTCGTTGTGGAGCAACTGCGGAGCAACTGCGGAGCAACTGCGGAGAAACTTCAACGTCCACACTGACATCCCAACGGACAGAGAACTCGCGGACCTGGAAAATAAATTGAACCGAATGGCCCTGGACCGCGCCAACGAAAGGAAACTATGAAAAAGTTCAAATGTATCCGTTGCCCTGAAAAATTTAAAACGTTCAAAATCCTGCAAGCGCATTTCTGGATTGCTCATATCGATTGGAGGAAACCATAATGAAATGTGGATGCAAAATAGATGATGATGTTATTATGTTCTGTTCTCTCCACACAGCGGCGGAGGGAATACTTGAGGCGCTAAAAATCCTAGTTCACCACCACGGATCAATTAATCATAACGATAGCGTCATGGTTGAACATGCTAAACAAATGATCGCCATCGCGGATAAAAAACCATGATCCATACGCCGGGGCACAAACTCTGCAAAAACTGCAATCACTGCATTTGCGAATGCGTTTGCGCGAAGAGAGGGACGCCATGAATAATTTGCATGAAATTCTTTGTGAATGCGGAAGGGTAAACGTTTACGACGATACGGCCCTATTGACGGCTACCCGCTATATCGACCAATCCCTCCAGCGCGAGCTGGTGGAGAAACTAAGAGAATTAAATGACGCTCTTGGGCACGAAAATCAACTCGGAAAGCATGACGACGATTGTGGTTATTGCGAAGTCGCGGCCCTCATCGCTAGGGCGGAGTCATCGTTATGACAGACCCCTATCAGGAACGCGCGGAGAAGATTGTTGATTTGTACGGCAATATCGCCGGTGATGAAGAATGGCGATTTGGGAAACTGAAAGACTTGATCGCCGCCGGAATTGAGGCCGCTATTGATGCGGAATATGCAGGCGACGGTTGCCATGTTTGTTGTCGTTGTGGACAACAGAACGCCAGAACCGCCGCCCTCGAAGAATGCGCGAAGATCGCGGATAAGCACGCTCTTTACTGGGCAAAGGCTAAATTTGATGTTGACGAAGGATCTGACCGAGACGAGTATTTTGGAAAACAAAGTGCGTCTCAACAAATAGCGGAAGACATTCGCCACCGCGCCAAAATAGGAGAGAAATAATGAGCAAACTAAAGCCATGCCCCTTCTGCGGGAACCTCAAAGTAGAGCTATTTTACGGCGCTGGCGAAACCTGCATATACATCCTATGTTCCACGGAATGCGGAACCAGTGGCCCGGCGAGGGCAACGAAAGAAGAGTCGATCAAAGCGTGGAACCGGAGAAAACAATGAGGGATTGCGAGCATGGTCAGCTGGCGCGATCCTGCGAGATCTGTGAAGAAAAGGAGCTATCAAAATCCATGATCGGGAAACCATGCCTGCACAGCCTAAAAACGGACGGTTGCGGATACTGCGAGATTCATTCCCAGCTCGCCGCCGCGAAGGCTGAGATTGAGATACTCTTGAAACGGTTTACAGAGAGAACTTCTTTAATCCCTGATCTTCAGGCCGAGAACCAGCGTCTGCGCGAAACCATCCAGCGAAACGAAGACAAATCTGTGGAGTATGAGAGGTTGAGAGAGGCGTTGAAAGATATCGAAAATTTGAACAATGATGATTATTGGCCACTGGGCACAATCCAGAAGGCGGCAGAGCTAGCTAGATCCGCGCTGGACGGCGGGAAACCATGAGTCATGATCTTGAAATAGTCGGGCTAACTCTTCTGATCGCTCCCAGTATCGCATTCTGGATTTGTATGGCTTATTTCATCTGGGAAGTGTGGATCAGGCCGCGAACCCCCGGAGAAAAAGAAAGAGATGCGATTTACGATAAAAAAAGGCAAGCATTTCTGAATTGTAAACGTCAGAAGAAGGACGGCGGGAAGGCATAAACACTTTTGGGACGGCTGCATCGTGGATGGGTGACACGCTAAGCGGCGAAAGCTGCGAGCAGTTTCGAGGCTGCGATTCATTAAACCGAAAGTCGGTTCAATTCCGGCCAGCCGTCCCGTACTTTAACGGAGGACTTATGACGAAAGAACAACTCATTCAAAGGCTAAAAGATCTGGCTTACGATCAGTTGGACGAGGAAATGGAACACATCGATGCCGATAATGCTTTATTGGAATTCATCAATGACCCGGAAATAACCAAAGCATATGAAGCCATCAATAAGTGGTATGCCTAACTTTAACGAAAGAGGTGAAGCGTGAAGAAAATAAAAGTTGGTCAAAACGTTGTGGTTAAAAAAGATGACGGAAAACTTTATCTTATGAAGGCAACCTCTGAGCCATGGTTATTGAGCGGTCATACCGAAGTTATTATGTTAGACAAAATCAGCGGAGCATATGCTCTTGATCGTGTAACGCCAATAGAAGTTGACGAATGACTTTAACCCCACGTCCAAGGAGAGGTGAAGCGTGAGTGATGCGGAAAGAATTACATTAGAAATGGTCTTCGAGAAACTAGGATGTGACCCACATGAGCGGGCAGAGCGAATCAGGAAATCCGAAGAGGAAAGAATCCGCTTTGAATCATTCGGACCTTTAACCCCACGTCCGCGCTAAGGAGAATTATGATTTTCTTATTTTTGTGTTGGGCGTTTGGTGTTGGATTTTTCACAGGGACATTTGTTGCATTCTGGGCAATGGGAGGATTTAGGAAATGAAATCCACATTATTAATTGCCTGCGCTCTTGCTCTGCCGCCGTCATCATTCAAAAGTTTCACGGCACGGGATTTTCTGAATGAGTACCGAGGATTTAAGCAATTCGTCAGACAAAGAGTCCTTGAACATTGGCAGGAGCGCGGAGTTGATTTGCTATTAGTTCCACGGCAGATCCATTTAGTTCCTGATGGATATCATCGGGCTTCGTTTTTATGGCGTGGGTATCAGGTCTACTACCGAAAAGAAAGGACAGACGCATGAAGCGTATTATCAGTAATTTTTTTTGCTCTTATTTGTTGTTCCAGTTATTCTTTTTTATCGTTTTTAAAGTGGGTTATGGAGTGAAAAGTTGTTCTTATTTGTCATACGAACAATGTCAAGTAATGTGGGTATTAGCGAGTAGGTTTCTATTATGGTATCTGATTTGAAAAAAATAAAACACATGGATAAGAAGAAATAGCAATCTCTTTTAGAATCATGTGAGATTATGATAGAGCACTCACAACAGTGTTCGTGAGGATGACGAGGCAATATTTGTATTGGAAGGGCGTAAAAAAGGCTTAGTTCTTTTATTGAAGAAATTCATAATCTGATGCGTAGTTGTACTGAAGCATTACAGGAACGAAAGAAGTTTGATGAAGCAATGATTCTTAAATTTACACAGATGGCCGATGCAATTGACGATATTTTGTGATTTATAGCTAGGAGAAAAGTATGAAAAAATGGCATGAGTTGTCCTTTTCAGATCAGTTACTCGCAAATAATCGTGCAGAAGTTTGGTTCCAAGAGCATACTGATCATGTTCAACGTGTACTGGCAGATAATGCGGGGGCATATCCACCGTCGGGTAGGGATTGTTTACGACCGGAACGTTGGAAAGCAGAGCATTGGCGATGGTATTTACAGAGGGGCAAAGAAAATTAAATGGACTTTAGAATACGAATACGTTCCAAATCCAGAATATTATCCTGGGTGTACAACTATTAAGGAAAGGGCTGAGATGGATTTGGCTAATGGTGATGCAGATGTAGCTGATATATTATGGATGCCGTTGGTAATGGATTAGCAAAACTAACATATGAGATTGTTGAGGATAACGTATGAACGGTATGATTGCTCCAACATTATCGATGGGCGTAGCAATAATTATTCTGCTACTATGCGCGGAATTTCTTTAGCATGAACATTGCAATATTTTGGATTGGATTATTAATATTTGGTGCCATTGCTCTACACAGTATTACTTTGCGTCAAGATTTACAACGAATAGCGAAAGCAATTGAAAACTTAGAAGAGACTGTAGCAAGCAAGAAATAGGAGTGATTGTGGCAGATATTGAACTGACAGAAGAACAGAAAGTTGTGCATGACGCCGCTATTGAGTTTGTGAAATCAAATGCAGATTATCTAACTATTGGCGGTTATGCCGGCGTTGGGAAAACATTTTTAACTAGTGTTATTCTTAAAACACTTCATACGAAATTCAAGAATAAAACGATTGTTCTGGCATGTTATACAGGCAAGGCCGCGTATGTTTTGCGTGACAAGTTAAAGGCGGCGGACGCATTACTAGATAATGAATATGTAGGGACCATTCATAGTCTGATGTACGCGCCGGAATTTGAAAATAATCAAATAAAAAAATGGGTACGTCGGTCGTCTATTCCAGCGGATTTGATCATTATTGACGAAGCCAGTATGGTGTCTGAGACTATTTGGAATGATCTACGGAAGTATAACGTACCCATTATTGCTATTGGGGATCATGGGCAATTGCCACCAATTGGTGGTAATTTTTCGTTAATGGAAAAGCCAGATTATACGTTGATAAAAATTCAACGCCAGGTTGAAGGTAATCCCATTATTCAGGCGAGTGTGTTGGCGCGTACAACAGGTGTTATTCCACTGGGTCGTGTTGAAAATGAATTTGGGTCGGTTTACAGAACAACGATCAAGGCTGAGAATCTTATAGGTGTGTTGATGACACCTGATGAACTTAAAGACACCATGGTGATAGTGGGGTATAACCGAACACGGATAGCGTTAAATCAATTGATTCGGAACAAGTTAGGGTTTACTGAAAAAAATCCTATGGTCGGAGAACGTTTGATCTGCTTAAAAAACAATCAAAATTCCGGCATTTTCAACGGCGGGTGTGGAATCCTTAAAGAAATTGATTGGGGAACAGAAAAAGATCATTGGGCTAATGTCACGATAACTATGGACGACGAAACCGAGTATGAAGGACGGATTATCAAGGCTCAGTTTGGGGCGGAAAAGACGTTGACCGAACTTAAAGGTGTTCATCCTATGGAGTTACGGGATTTGTTTGATTGGGGCTATGTTTTGACGACTTGGAAAAGTCAAGGTTCGGAAGCAACGAACGTTATTTTTTGTGAAGAACGTTTTTCCTCAATGACAGATGATGACTATAAAAAATTCCTTTACACTGGGGTGACTCGCGCAAAGAAGAACTTGACACTACTTACTAATAGTATATGATGGTTCTATACGTATGATGAAATGTATGATCAAAGATTGTGGCAGAAATGTAGTAGCTAAGAAGAAATGTTATAAGCATTGGAAGTTATTCCGATATCGAGTTAAGCATGGAATAAAAAGACCGCTTTATTTAACTCATCATGTAGGAAACTCTATGATTTGTACTGAATGTAAAAAATATACAGATGCAAGAGCTTTTGCTAAGTTTAAGAATCGTACGGGGAAGATTTGTCGTAGAGGCATTTGTCAGGAATGCCGAGGAAAACGTGCATTTGAGAATTTTGAATATCTTAAAAAATGGAGAAAAGATTATAACGTTAAAAACAGAACAAAGCGTGAGATACAGCAGGCAGAAAGACGATTGATTGCTAAGACGATTATTGATGATATTAAAT
>Ga0075522_10001960_pt1 | contig 15470 bp, 9 predicted proteins | sample NGEPerA_FD_74796 | JGI IMG/M metagenome (GOLD analysis project Ga0075522, IMG submission 74796) | Arctic peat soil microbial communities from the Barrow Environmental Observatory site, Barrow, Alaska, USA - NGEE PermafrostL2-A | ecosystem: Environmental > Terrestrial > Soil > Wetlands > Peat ... | reverse complement strand
CACCGACTTGTCGGTCGCGTCCTGCACCGTCTTGAGGCCCTTGCGCTCGTCGTCCTCGGTGACCGCGCCCTCTTTGAGCGCCTCTTTGATCATCTCGTTGGCGTCGCGGCGCGCGCCGCGCAGCGCGACCCGGGCGTCCTCGGCCATCTTCTTGACCACCTTGACCAGCTCCTGCCGCCGCTCCTGCGTGAGCGCCGGCATCGGCAGCCGCACCAGCTCGCCGTCGGACTGCGGGTTGAGGCCGAGCTGCGCGGCCCGGATCGATTTTTCGATCTCGGGGATGAGCGATCGCTCCCAGGGCTTGATGGTGATGAGGCGCGCGTCGGCCACGTTGCACGACGCGATCTGGTTGAGCGGCGTCGGCGTACCGTAGTAGTCGACGCGGACGCCGTCGAGCACCGACAGGTTGGCGCGCCCGGTGCGCACCTTGGCCAGCTCGCGCTTGAAGGCGTCGATCCCCTTGTCGAGATCGCCCTGCAGGCTTTTCACGATGTCGTTGATCATCGGGTGTCTCCTCTCACGCCAGGGCGGCCTCGCCCGCCTCGTGGCCCACGATGGTTCCGAGCGACTCGCCGAGCAACACCCGGCGGATGTTCCCCGGCTTGGTCATGTTGAAGACCAAAATCGGCAAGCTGTTGTCTCGGCAGAGCGAGATGGCCGTCGAGTCCATCACGGCCAGGCTCCGGTTCAGCACGTCGAGGTAGGACAGGCGCCGGTACATTCGCGCGTCGGCGTGCTTGTGCGGATCCTTGTCGTACACACCGTCGACGCGGGTCGCCTTCATGACGATCTCGGCGCCGATCTCCATGGCCCGCAGCGAGGCCGCCGTGTCGGTAGTGAAGAACGGGTTGCCGGTGCCGGCCGCGAAGATCACCAGGCGCCCCTTTTCGAGGTGGCGGATGGCGCGGCGCCGGATGTACGGCTCGGCGACCCGCTCCATCTCCAGCGCCGACAGCACGCGGGTGTGCAGCCCGCGCGATTCGAGCGCGTCCTGCAGTGCCAGCGAATTGATGACGGTTGCCAGCATCCCCATGTAGTCGGCGTGGGCGCGGTCCATGCCGACCGAGCTGGCGGCGATGCCGCGGAAGATGTTGCCGCCGCCCAGCACCAGCGCGATCTCGATCCCCAGGCCGTGGACGTCGACCAGCTCGTCGGCGATCTGCGACAGCGTCGCGGGCTCGATGCCGTATTGGCCCGAGCCCATGAGCGCCTCGCCCGACAGCTTGAGCAGGATGCGACGATACTTGGCCCCCGGCGCCAGCGGGGGCTTGCTGGCCAGCTCGGCGGCCTGGCCGTCGGAGCCGCTGCCGCTCAGGCGCGCCGACGGCGGGGTCGGTGTCGCGCCGGGCGTATTCTGCGTCTCCTTGGCCATCGTCTGCTCGACCGTCTTTTGTTCGGCCATTCGGGCCTAGGTCGTCCCCGACTGCTTCTGGACCTCGGCCACGAAATCGTCGGCCCGCTTCTCGAGCCCCTCGCCGACCTCGTAGCGGACGAACCGGCGCACGCGGATGTTCTCACCGGTCTTGGCGACCAGCTCGGTCAGCAGCGCGCGGATGTCCTTCTTGCCCTCCGGATCCTTCACCCAGAGCTGATCGAGCAGGCAGACCTCCTTGGCCCACTTGGCGATCTGGCCGTCGACGATCTTGGGGATCACCGCCTCGGGCTTGCCGGACTGCTTGGCCAGCTCGAGGCGGATGGTCTTCTCTTTGTCCAGCACGGCGGCGGGGATCTCATCCTGCGACACGTACTGCGGGTTCATCGCCGCGACCTGGATGGCGACGTCCTTGGCGAACCCGAGGAAGTCGGGGTTGCGCGCCACGAAGTCGGTCTCGCAGTTCACTTCGATGAGCACGCCGATGCGCGCGCCGTGCAGGTAGCTCACCACCGTTCCTTCGGAGGCGATGCGGGTGGCCTTCTTGGCGGCCGAGGCGATCCCCTTCTTGCGAAGGTAGTCGATCGCCTTCTCCATCTCGGCGCTGCACTCGACCAGCGCCTTCTTGCAGTCCGCCATCCCCGCGCCGGTTCGCTCGCGGAGATCCTTGATCATTTGGGCCGTTATTTCCGATGCCATAGCTGGATGGTCCTCTTCGTTTCTCGTCTGGAATTCGGTGGGCGCGGGGCGGCGAACGCGGCGTTAGCCGTGGGTTTCGCCCTTGTCTTCGGGGGTGGCGGCGGCTTCCGGCGTCGGCAGCTCGCCGCGGTGGCGCGAGACCACCTCGACGCGCGGGCCTTCGCCGCCCGAGGAGACGCGGATGGTCTGCGGCTCGTTGCCGCCACCCTCGTCTCGCGAGTTGCGCTGCTGGTTGGCCCGCTCGCGGCCGACCTTCTGGCCGAGCAGGCAGGCCTCGGCGATCTTGCCCGCGAAAAGCTTGAGCGAGCGGATGGCGTCGTCGTTGCCCGGGATCGGGTAGTCGATGAGGTCCGGGTTGCAGTTGGTGTCGACGATGGCGACGATCGGGATCTCCAGCTTGCGCGCCTCGGTGACGGCGATGTGCTCCTTGACCACGTCGACGATGAACACCGCGCCCGGCACCTCGGTCATGCTCTTGATGCCGCCCAGCGCCTTCTCCAGCTTCTCGCGCTCACGCGTGATGCCGAGGACCTCTTTCTTGGTCATCCGCTCGAAGGTGCCGTCGGTCGACATCTTCTCGATGGCGTGCAAGCGATCGATCGATCCCTTGACGCTGTTGAAGTTGGTGAGCGTGCCGCCCAGCCAGCGGTTGGTGACGTAGAACTGGCCGGCGCGCAGCGCCTCTTCGCGCATGACCTCCTGGGCCTGCTTCTTGGTTCCCACGAACAGGACCGAGCGGCCCGAGGCGACGTTCGAGACCAGGAAGTTGTAGGCGCGCTTGAAGGCGCGGACGGTCTGCTGGAGATCGATGATGTGGATGCCGTTGCGCGCACCGAAGATGAAGCTCTTCATCTTGGGGTTCCAGCGCTTGGTCTGGTGGCCGAAGTGAACGCCGGCCTCCATCATCTCGCGGATCGTGATGGGCGCGTCGCCGGGCGCCGGTTGCGCGATGTCGAGGGTCGGGGCGGGCGTCGTGGTCGGGGTCTCGGTGCTGGTTTCCATGCGGGTCCTTTTTTGCGTTGTTTTCCGCCGCCCGTGTCCTCGGAGGCCGCAACCCGAGCCGCCGTTCGAGCGAACGACAACTCGAGCACGCACGGCCACCTCGACAGGCGTGTGGTGTTCAGGTGTTGAAAAGAGCGGGGGGTTTCTACCACAGATCCCGGGCGGGGAAGTCGAACCCCGCGTCGGATGCGGTCGAGGTGGTGGGAAAAGGTGCGGCATCGGGGTTGCAGCGACCCGCATTCGTCTATAAAAGGAGCGCCCATGTCCCTCACGAAGTCCACGTCCACCCCGATCGACATCCGTCCCGCCAGCGGCAAGCTCGGCATCCTGACCCCCGGTTTGGGCGCCGTCGCCACCACCTTCATGGCCGGCGTCGAAGCCATCCGCCGCGGCATCTCCAAGCCGATCGGCTCGCTCACCCAGATGGGCACCATTCGGCTCGGCAAGCGCACCGACGCCCGCACGCCGCTCATCAAAGAGCTCGTGCCGCTGACCAAGCTCGAAGACGTCGTGTTCGGCGCCTGGGATCTCTTCCCGGATGACGCCTTCGTCGCCGCCAGCAAGGCCGGCGTGCTCTCGAAGGAGCACCTGACCGAGCTCAAGGATTTTCTGTCGACCATCAAGCCGATGAAGGCGGTGTTCGATCAGTCCTACGTCAAGAAGCTGACCGCCACCCACGCTAAGACCGGCAAGTCGAAGGCCGACCTCGCGCAGCAGGTCATCGATGACATCAAGGAGTTCAAGAAGACCAACAACTGCGAGCGGCTGGTGATGGTCTGGTGTGGCTCGACCGAGGTCTACCGGAGTGCGGCGCCGGTGCACGCCACCATCGCCTCGTTCGAAAAGGGTCTGGCGGAGAGCGATCCGGAGATCGCCCCCTCGCAGATCTACGCCTACGCGGCCCTCAAGTGCGGCGTCCCCTACGCCAACGGCGCGCCCAACCTGACCGTCGACACGCCGGCGCTGCTTGCGCTGGCCAAGCAGAACAACGTGCCTGTGTGCGGCAAGGACTTCAAGACCGGACAGACGCTGATGAAGACCATCCTGGCGCCCGGCTTCAAGGCGCGTCTGCTGGGCGTCGAGGGCTGGTACTCGACCAACATCCTCGGCAACCGCGACGGCGAGGTGCTGGACGATCCCGAGTCCTTCAAGTCCAAAGAGGTGTCCAAGCTGGGCTCGCTGGAGCACATCCTGCAGCCCCACCTCTACCCCGATCTCTACGGCAACATGTGCCACGTCGTGCGCATCAATTACTACCCACCGCGCGGCGACAATAAAGAGGGCTGGGACAACATCGATATCTTCGGGTGGATGGGCTACCCGATGCAGATCAAGATCGACTTCCTCTGCCGCGACTCGATTCTCGCGGCGCCGATCGTGCTCGACCTGGCGCTGTTCATGGACCTCGCGCAGCGCTGCGGGATGAGCGGCATCCAGGAGTGGCTGTCGTTCTACTGGAAGAGCCCGCAGAGCGCGCCGGGGCTTTACCCCGAGCACGATCTGTTCATCCAGCTCATGAAGCTCAAGAACACGCTCCGCAACCTGCGCGGCGAAGAGCTGATTACCCACCTCGGGGCCGAGTACTACGACTGAACGTTGTCGAGCCCCGCGCGGTCGTCGGGAGCTGAGTTTTCCCACCCGATCGTGCGGTTACGTCGGTGCGGCTGATCGATCTCGATCGGTCAGCGCGCCGGCGCTATGCAGATCGAGCCCAAGCTAGGTCTCCCGAAGGGAAGACATGATAGACGAGCGGCTCTCCCCCGATCACCCGCGCGGGTAAGGTTGGCCAAGTCGCCGGTTTTCAGAAGGAGGATGTGGCCTACGAAGTCAGGAAGTAAAAGGAGATCGCGTAGCGCCGTGTCGTCGGAGCCTGCGATGATGCCAAACTTCGTCGGGCAATAGATCGCCGACGCTGATCCGGAGGGCCCGCTACTAAAGCGTTCGGGCTGCAGCCAAGGTAGACGTTACGTCGTGATCAATGCAGGAGCGTCTGGTCGTTGGCGGGGCGGGGGTGGAGTCCGAGGGGCTCGAGGTGCGGCAGGATCCAGCGGGGGAGCGCGCAGTCGACCTCCGCCGGGAGTAGGCCCAGCGCCTCGGCTTCCGGGTCGGACTGGCGTGGGGCGGCGACCGAGCTCGGGGCGGCCAGGCAGGTGGTCCAGAGGGCCTCGCGCTCGCTCGCCGACCAGCGGCGAATGACCCAAGCCGCGGCCCGCGCCCCGAAGGTCGCGTGGCGCGATTCGTCGTGCAGCAGCTCGGTGTAGGCCCAGGCGAGCAACGGCTCGCGGATGATCGCCCGCGCCGCCGCGAACGCCGCGGCCGACACGGGCTTACCGAGCGCGTAATCGACGACCAGCGCGCGGGCCAGCGAACGCTCGCTGGAGATCGACGCCCGTGGCAGGCGAAGGTCGCTCTCGGCTTCGCTTTCGCGGAGGTCGTCCGACAGCTCGGAGCGAACCGGCGGTCTCGGCAAGACGGGCAAGGCCGGCAAGGCCGGATCGATCTCTTCGATGACCCGGGCGCAGACCTCCAGGTGGTGGATCTCTTCCTGAAGCACGTGGCCGGCGGTCATCAGCAGCGCCGGGGGCGCGTCCAGGGCAGCCAGATCGGCTGCGACGCGCGCGGCCCCGACGACGCCCCGTCGCTGGTCCTCGGCCAGCCGGCGCCAACCGGCCGCGACTCGGGCCAGCAGCTCGGTCCCGTAGCGCGCGCGAGAGAAGGTGTGGGAGGGCATGGCGGCAAATTGAGCAAGCCACGTGCCCAGCGCTGGGCCGGAGGACCGCCGCCCCAGACGGAAAATTGCGCGCCGGCCCCGTGAAAAACGGTGAACACCCTGACAGCGGTGTCATGTACGCCTCCGAGCAGGCCACCTACTCGAAGCGGTGTAACTCTTCGGTCGGCCACGCCCGCGGACGGCTAATGCGACTCCAGGCGGTGTAACTCTTCGGCCAGCTCGAGGGCGTTGGGATCGAGCGCCAACAGGCGTTGCAGCTCGGCGATGGCGAGGTCTGGCTGGCCAGTCTGGGCGTAGATCTCGGCCAGGTGCTGCGCGGCTGCGCGGTGGCGCTCGTCGATTTGCGTGGCGCGTCGCAGCTCGGCGATGGCGGCCCGGCCGGCCCGGGCGTCGGCGGGCGCCTGGCGAAAGAGCGCCCAGCCGAGCGCGGCGCGATAGTCGGCCTGATTGGGGACCAGCCGCGCCGCCTGACGGAGCACCTCCACCGCCTCGTGGTGGCGGCGCGCGCGGAGGTGCTCGAGGCCGACCTCGTAAAGGGAGTGCGCCGGGTTGCTCGAGGGCGTCGGCGCCATGGCGCGGGGAACCGCATCCTGGTCGGCCGACTCGTTCGCCGGCTGGGCGGGCTCGTTTCGACCCAGCTTGGCCAGGTAGGCGCGCCGCCGGGCGGGATCCTGCAAGACGCGGTGGGCCTCCGCGAGGATGTCGAACATCTCCTGGGCCACCTTGCGATCGTCGTCGGGCGCCAGGCGATAGCGGTCGGCGTGGAAGCTGCGGGCCAGCGCCTCGTAGGCGCGGTCGAGGGCGGCCGGCGCCACGTCGCGCTCGATGCCCAGCACCCAGAAGTAGTCCTGGGTGCGCGCCATCTGCAGCATCATCGAGAGCTCGCCGCTGCCGAGGGGCGGGGGCGCCTCTGGGGCGGCCGGCGCCGGCGCAACGACGGCGGGCGCGGCCTTGCGGCGTTTGGTATTCTCGTGCGGCTGGATCATCCCGGCCTCTGATAGCGCGACCAGCAGCAGGCGCGCCTGCGCACGCGGGATCTTGGCGCCGGCCAGGGTCTCTTCCAACCGGTGCGTGCCGTCGATGCCGCGGATGAAGGCCAGCTCGGTCGGATTGGAGGTCATCTCTTGCAGGCGGAGAAGCGGGTCGGCGCTGAGCGCGACGTACTGGTCCGCATAACGATCGAGCGCCGCATTTTGTCGGGTCTCATTGTAGTGCCGACGAATTCCCTCCAGGATCAGCGCCGCCGGGGGGCGTTCGAGGCGACTGGCGCCGGCGGGGGCGCTGTCGCCGGACTTGAACAGGAACTTGCCGTCCGGCCAGGCGAAGATTTCGAACAGCTTGGACTCGAGTTGCTCGACCAGCGCGCGCTCCAGGTTGTAGGGCGACAGCGCCCCCATCTCGATCAAGATCTGCCCCTGCTGGCGCTTCTCGGTTTGCATCCGCTGGACCGAGACGGCCAGCGCATCCCCGCTGATGAGTCGCTTTTCCAGCAGGATCTGCCCCAGGCACTCCCCCAGCACGTTGGAGCGGACCGAGACCGGGTAGCCGTCCGCGAACAGGACGATCTTTTTGGCGGTGTCGTGGAGCAGGAGCAGCGAGCCGGTCGCGCGTTGGGCGTAGATCCGCTGCAGCAGCCGCGCCAGCGGCGTGCGCTTGAGCGTGCCGGAGAACGCCGCTTGCGCCGGATCGGCCACCAGGCTCCTGGCGCTGCGCTCGACGTCGCGCCGCTCGCGCTGTTGAACGGGATCCCGCAAGCTCCCCTTGGCGACCCGGGCCGGCGTCGACCCCTCTTCGACGACGGGCGGCGGCGTGGCTGCGCCGGTGAGCGCCGCCAGATGGGGCACGAGGCTCTTGGCGTCGAGCGGCGTCGCCAGATACTCGGCGGGGGCGAACCGCCGGCGCGCCTCGGCGCGGTGGCCGGCGCCGCGGTGGGTGCTGGCGATGAAGACGATCGGCGTCCGGCGGGTGTCGGGATCGCGGCGCAGCTCTTCGGCCAACGCGAAGCCATCGCCGTCGCCCAGGCGGGTGTCGAGGATCACCGCATCCGGCTGCCGCACGGCGATGCTCCGCTTGGCCCAAGAGGCCTCGGTCTCGGAGGCCAGCTCGTAGCCGGCGGCCTGCAGCGCGGCGCCGATCTGGCGCTGCAGCTCGGCGTCCCTCTCGACTATCAGCACGTAGCCGGGCATCGCGCGGCGGTCAGTCTACCAGTATATTTCGGGCGCGAAGGCCGTGGACAATCGCGGGGCCCTGCCCGAGATTAAGACCACCATGGCGCGGTCCGCGGAGAAGAGAACCAACCCTCGAAGCGCGGGCCGGCGCCCGGCCGATCGGTCCAGCAACGATCTCGCGGCCATCGTGCTGGCGGCCGGCAAGGGGACCCGGATGCGGTCGGCGCGCGCCAAGGTGCTCCACGAGCTTTTGGGACGGCCGCTCGGTCTCTACCCGATCGAGCTGGCGCGGGGGCTCGGCGCCGAACCGGTGTTGGCGGTGCTGGGCCACCAGCGCGAGGCGGTCGAGGCGGTCCTGCTGGCCCGTTTGGGCGCCGGTGCCGTAACGGTCGTCGAACAGACCGAGCAGCGCGGGACCGGCCACGCCGTGCGGCTGGCGATGCCCGCCCTGGCGGGCTTTCGCGGCAAGCTGCTGCTGGTGCTCTACGGCGACGTGCCGCTGCTGCGCCGGGAGACCCTGGCCGAGCTGGTCGGCACCTCCCGCCGCTACGGCTGCCTGTCCATCGTCACGACCACGCCCCCCGATCCCGCCGGTTACGGCCGGATTGTGCGCGACCAGCGCGGGCACGTGATGGGCGTCGTCGAGGAAAAAGACGCTTCGTCCGAAGAACGCCTCATCGCCGAGGTCAATGCCGGCATCTACTGCGGCCCGGTGGATTTCTTCCGCGCGGCGACCGCCGGCCTGAGCGCGCGCAACGCCCAGGGCGAGTACTACCTCACCGACATCGTCGCGCGCGCGGCGGCCGACGCCAAGATCGGGGTCACCGCGATCGACGCCGACTTCCGCGACGTGGCGGGCATCAACGATCGCTTGCAGCTCGCCGAGGCCGAGGCGGCCATGCGGGCGCGGATCAACCGCGGCTTGCAGGCCCACGTGACCTTTCGCGATCCGGCCTCCGCGGTGGTCGAGCCCGACGTCCAGATCGGCGTCGATGTCGAGCTGGGCCGCAACGTGGCGCTGCGCGGCCGGACCCGCATCGGTCACGGCGCCCGCATCGGCGACGGCGTCATCCTCACCGATGTCGAGGTGGGCGCCGGCGCGGAGATCCGCCCCTACACCGTGGCCACCGATGCCAGCATCGGGGCCGGTGCGCGCGTGGGGCCGTTCGCCCACCTACGGCCGGGTTCGCGCCTCGGCGCCGACGCGCACGTCGGCAACTTCGTCGAAACCAAGCAGACCACGCTGGGCCGCGGCAGCAAGGCCAATCATCTGTCGTACCTGGGCGATGCGACCATCGGCGCCCAGGTCAACATCGGCGCCGGCACCATCACCTGCAACTACAATGGCTACGAGAAGTTCAGGACCGTCATCGAGGATGGGGTCGCCATCGGGTCCGACACGCAGCTGGTGGCGCCGGTGCGGGTCGGCAAGGGCGCGGTGGTCGGGGCGGGGACCACGGTGACCCGTGACGTGGCCCCCGGTGCGCTGGCGCTCTCCCGCGTTCCGCAGATCGAAAAGTCGGGCTATGCCGGCAAGGTCGCCAAAAAGTACGCCAAGAAGTAGGGCCGTCGGCGCGAAGTAACTACGCCTCCCCCGACAACTCCGTTAGGATGTTCGCGGAGGTTCCGATGGCGACGTCCGTCAAGGCGTTCTTCGACGAGAGAGTGCCCGCAGTTCTCAAGACCAGCCCCGAGAAGGCCAAAGACGTGGCCGCGGTCTACCTGTTCAAGATCAGCGGCGCCGACGGCGGCGTCTGGACCGTCGATCTGGTCTCGAACCCGCCGACCTGTGTCCCGGGCGAGCACGGCTCACCGCAATGCACCGTCGAGGCCAGCGACGGGGACTTCCGCAGCATGATCGAAGGCGGAATGCAGGCCGCGATGTCGCTCTTTTTCAGCGGCAAGCTGAAGGTGGGCGGTGACCCGGTCCTCGCCACCAAGCTCTCGAAGCTGCTGCAAATGGCCGGCTAGCGGTGTCCCGCGGTCGGCGCGCCCGCGCCGCCTGGATCTGGGGCGCGGCGCTGGTCGCGCTGGCGGCGACCGCGCGCCTCGTCTGGGTGTTGACGGTCCGCACCGTCCCGGTGAGCGACTTTGCGATGTACCGCGAGTCGGCCAACTATCTGTCCGAGTTCGACCGGCTCGACGGCGGCTTCATCTATATGCCGGGGTTCGTCGCGCTGCTGGCGCTGGTCAAGGACGCCGGCGGGGATCTGCTGGCGCAGAAGCTGGTCGGCGTCTTTTTCGGCGCGCTCGGCGCCGCCGGACTGTTCGTGGTCGCGTGGAATTTGATCGACGAAGGCGAGCGCAGCGGCGCCGCCGGCGACCAGGGAATTGATGCGGCCAGCCGCGCCCACGACGAAGCCGCCAGCGCCGACAACCCCTGGAGTCGGATCTGCCCCTGCCCGTACGCCGCCGGAGCCACGCTGATCTACGCGCTCTGGCCGGCCGGGATCGCCATGTCCAGCGTGGTGGGAACCGACATGCCGGCGGCGGCGCTGCTGGTGGCGGCGCTGGCGTTGCTGGTCGGGTTGGCGCCGCGGCGGCCGTGGCGGGCGGCGCTGGCCTTCGGCGTCGCGATGGGGCTGGCGGCCTGGGTGCGGGCGGTGGCGCTCCCGCTGTCGGGGCTGGCGCTCGGATATTGGCTGGCCTGCCGCGAGCCGCTGCGCCGCGCGGTCGCTCTTACGGTCGTCGGGGTGGTCGCCACGCTGGTCGTGCTGCTGCCGTGGGGAATTCATCATCTCCGCCAGAGCGGCCTGCTCTACTTCACCGACGATCACGGGGGTATCACGGCGCTCATCGGCGCCAACCCCAACTCCGAGGGGACCTACACGCGCGCGCTCAATCGGACGTTCCAGGACCTGACCGGCAAGAGCGTCCTCGCCGAGCCCCACCACCAGACCGATCAGGCCGCCTATGGCCTTGCGCGCGAGTGGATACGCTACGAGCCGCGCTACACGCTGGGCTTGGCGCTCTTCAAGGCCGAGCGGCTCTTCGATCCCGAAGAGCGGCTGCTCTATTGGCCCATCTACCGAACCGGCGTGCTGGTCGGGCCGGGCGCGGTCTGGTTCGCCGCCCACCACGCCGCGATCGCCGGTTTGGCCGATGTCTTCGGCCTGGGCGTGATGGGGCTGGCCCTGGCCGGGATTGGCGTGGCCGCGGTCCGCCGCCGCTGGCGGTTGCTGGCGCTGCTTCCCTTTCAGCTCGCGCTCATCGCGACGTACACCGCGTTCTTCGCCGAGCCGCGCTACCGGCTGCCGATCGAGATCTTGGCGTTTCCTTTCGTCGCTCTGGCGCTGGGTGAGCTGGGCGGCGCGCTGGGCGCGCTGTGGCGCCGATCGGGTCGCGATCTCCTGCGCCGGGGGCGCGCCTCGATCCCGGCGGCGGCGCTGGTGATCGTGTGGCTGGTGGCCTGGCCCAGGTTGCTCGAGGTCGGTCAGGGTCTGCGCGCGCGGCACCGCTGGGCGGCGACCGAAGCGGAGGTCGCTGGGCACACCCGACTGCTGCTGTGGAGACCAGTCTCACCGTACGCAGGCGCTTCGCCGATTCACGGCGCGCCGAGCGGCCTGCATCTGCAAGCTGGCGCGGACGGCACGGCCCGCGCTGGCGTGCGCCTCGGCGAAGGGGCGCTGTCGGGGGGCGCCTACCGGATCTCGTTGCGGATCGCCGCCGAGTCCGGTACCCCCGGTCGAATGTCGTTGGGGGCGGGCGAGGCGCGAGCCACGATCGACGTGCCACCAAGCGGATCGGTGTCGGTCGGCTGCGAAATCGCGCACGCGGGCGGTCCGCTGGACTTCGAAATCGCCTTCACCGGCGCGCCGCACGCGTCGATTTGGATTGATGGGGCACGCATCGACGCCGTTTCCGGCCCGCCCTGACCGGCACGTGATGGTTGCCCGTGGGGGGCGGGGTCGTGTTAATGGTCAAGTGGGGGATGAGCGCCGGATGAGCCCCGAAGTCGTCGATCCCGAGCCACCGCCGCCTGCCCAAGATTGGGGCGCGCGCGTCGACGAGCTATTGGCGCAAGCGGAGGCGGCGGCCCCGGGATCCGAGCGGGCGCTATTGCTCTGTCGCGTGGCGGAGATCTACGAGCGGCGCCTCGGCGATCCGAGCAGCGCGTTGGTCACGCTGCAGGCGGCCCTGGAAGAGGATCCCGCCAGCGGGCGCGTGATCCAGGAGATGGAGCGGGTCGCGCGCGGCAACGGATTTTGGAGCCAACTGGTGGCGGCCACCGCGGAGGTGGCCGGTGGGCTCGGCGATCGCAAACAGGCTGCCGACCTGTGGGTCCAGATCGCGTTTTGGAACGAGAGCGGTCTGGCTCTGCTCGACGAGGCGGTCAGGGCGGCGGCGGCCGCGCTGGAGCTGGAGCCGGCCCACGGCGGCGCGCTCATGTTGCTCGAGGAGCTGTACCGCCGGCAGCGCCATTGGGATCGCTACGTCGAGATCTTGGCGCGCAAGCGTGAGCGGTCCGGTGTCGACATCGGCAAGCTGGCCGAGGCTTATCGGGAGGTGCTGCGCTACGAGCCGCGCCATCCGGGGGCGCTCGATGGTCTCGGTCGCCTGCACGAAGAGGCCGGCGAATGGGAGCCGGCGGCCGAGATGTTCCGGCGGCTCATTGCAGCGCTGGTGGCGCTGCCGGCGGCGGGCGCCGCGCCGGCGCAGGCGGCCGCGCGGCACCGGCTGGCGGCGATCCTCAAGGAGCACCTGGGCGATCTGCGTGGCGCCGAGGAGCAGCTCGCGCTCACGCTGGCGCTGCCCGGTGGCGAGACCCACGTGCCAAGCCTGCTGTTGCTCGCGATGCTCTACCGCGAGCGCAAGGACTGGATGAAGGCCCGGCAGCTCCTCGGCCGTGCGGCGGCGGTCGTGACCGACCTCGACGAGCGGGTGCGCCTGCTGAGCGAGGCGGCCGAGATCTGCGCGGGTGTGCTCGAAGACGAGCCGCAGGCCGCCCAGCTATACGCGGAGATCATCGCGCTCGACGGCACCCGCGTCGAGTTGATGGAGAAGTTGGCCGACATCAAGCTTCGCCGCACGGACTTCGCGGGCCTGCTTCCGCTCGCCGAGCGATTGGTGGCGGTGGGCGAGGGGAAGGCACCGGCCGAGCGGGCGCGTCTGTGGCATCGGCTCGGCCGCGCGCACGAGGCAACCGGCGACGACGTCAAGGCCGGCGAGGCCTACCGGTCCGCGCTGGCGGCCGAGGATCCGCCCGTGCCCGCGGCGCTAGAGGTATCGCCGCCGCCGGACGGGGCGCCGCCCTTGGACGCATCGCCGCCGTCGGACCGGGCGCCGCCGGACGCCGCAATTACGCCGGACGCCGCACCGCCGCCGGACGCTGCGCCGCCGCCGGACGCCGCACCACCGCCGGACGTCGCAACTACGCCGGTCGTCGCCGCACCGCCGGACGCCGCGCCGCCGCCGGACGTCGCAACTACGCCGGTCGTCGCCGCACCGCCGGACGCCGCGCCGCCGCCGGACGTCGCAACTACGCCGGTCGTCGCACCAACGCCCGCGGCTTCGGCGGCGCGGCTGGCGGCGCTGCGAGACTTGGCGGTGCTCGAATTTCGCCGCGAGAGCTGGGGCGAGGCGGCCGCGCTCACCGAGCGGCTGCTGGCGGCGGCACCGGCCCTGTCGCGCGACGACCAGCGCGCCGCGCTGGAGCGCCTGGGCGTCTCGCGGCTGCGGGCGGGCCAAGCGGCGTTGGCCGTCGAGCCGCTCGAGAAGGCGCTGGCGCTCGATCCCCGCCGGCGGAACGTGCTCGAGACGCTGGTCGCCGCGGCGCGGGCGGCGGAGAACGACGACGCGGTTCTGCGCCACAGCCAGTCGCTGCTGGCGGTCACCGAAGATCCCAAGACCAAGCTGGAGTTGCTCGAGCACCTGGCGACCATCCACCGCGATCGCCGCCACGATCCGCAGCGGGCCATCGCCGCTTATTTGGAGGCGCTCAAGGTCTGGCCGGACGAGCGATCGATCATGCACCGGCTGCTCGAGCTGCTCACCGAGACCAAGCAGTGGAAGCAATCGGTGCAGCTCCTGGTGCGCCTGGCCGAGCTGGCCGACGGACCGTCGCGTGGCCCCTACTACGTGGCGGCCGCCCACATCTTCGCCGAGGAGCTGCGGGCGCCGGCCGAGGCCGTGGAGGCCTTCGAGCGGGCCCTCGACGCCGATCCCAACGACCTCAAATCGTTCGAGCAGATCGATCGGCTGGTGACCGACGCGCACGACTGGAAGACCCAGGAGCGCAGTTACCGGCGGCAGATCAAGCGCATGGGGCCCGACGTGACCGTCGAGCGGCGCCCGGCGGTGTTGGCTCTCTGGCATGGCCTGGGCGAGATTTACCGCACCCGGCTCAAGGACGTTTCAGCGGCCATCGCGGCCTTCGAGGTCGCCGCCGGGCTCGATCCCGAGAGCCCCGAGCGCCGCCGGGTTCTCGCCGAGCTCTATCGCCTGTCGGGCCCGGCGACCTATCCACAGGCCATCGCCGAGCACCGCGCCCTCATCGCCCGCGCGGCAACCGCCGCCGAGATGGGGCCGGACCTCAAGACGCTGTTGCGCCTCTTCGTCGAGATGGGGTCGCTCGACGAGGCGCACGGCGCCGCGGCTGCCTTGCTGCTGATCGGGCAGGCCGACGCCGACGAGCGCGCGCTCTACGTACAGTACCGCCCGAACGGCGTGGTCCGCGCACACGCGCGCCTCACCGAAGAAGTCTGGCTCAAGCAGATTTCCCACCCCGATCAGAACCGGACGCTGTCGCAGATTCTGGCCACGCTGTCGGTGGCGGTGGCCAGTGCGCGCGCGCAGACCCCCAAGGACCTGGGGCTCAAACGCAAGCAGCGGCGCGAGGTGGCCACCGATCCGTCCATGTCGTGCAAGGTGCTCGCATACGGGGAGGCGGTGTTGGGTATCTCGACGCCGGAGGTCTATGCCGTGCCCGAGGCCGCGGGCGAGATCGAGGTGGTGAACCTCAAAGGCGTCACCTCCGCCACGCCGGGGCTGGTGCTGCACCAGGGGATGTTCGAGGCGCGCTCGGATCTCGAGCTGGCGTTCATCGTCGGGCGCACGCTCGCGACGTTGCGGCCGGAGCACGTGCTGCGCTGGCCCGCCTTCGTGCCCACGGCGGCCGAGATCGAGATCGCGGTGCGGGCCGCGATTCAGCTGATCGATCCGCAGCCCGCCGGCGCCGAGATGGGCGGCGGGACGGCGGTGCGCCAGTACGCCGCGTTCCTCGAACGGACGTTGCCGCCGCAGCTGCGCGAGCAGCTCGCGGTCTTGGTTCGCCGCTTGGGTCCCACGGTCGACCTCGTGTCGGGTCTGGCCCGCTGGGCCCGCGCCGCATGTTTCACCAGCATCCGCGCCGGCCTTTTGCTGGCGGGCGATCTGGAGGTCGCCGTGCGCCTCGGTCAAACCGCCGCGGCCGCGGCCGGGATCGATCCCGCCGACGTGATCCGCGATCTGGTTGCTTGGAGCATCTCGGAGGGCTACTTCGAGCTGCGCGCGCAGCTCG
>Ga0075522_10001955_pt1 | contig 15486 bp, 15 predicted proteins | sample NGEPerA_FD_74796 | JGI IMG/M metagenome (GOLD analysis project Ga0075522, IMG submission 74796) | Arctic peat soil microbial communities from the Barrow Environmental Observatory site, Barrow, Alaska, USA - NGEE PermafrostL2-A | ecosystem: Environmental > Terrestrial > Soil > Wetlands > Peat ... | reverse complement strand
GCCTAAGTCCTTTCGATAAGGGACTTTGCGAGAAATAGGGGGGAGGGGCACCGTCGATCAGGCCATAGCGAGCTGCACCAGCAGCACCACATTCAGCGTGACGATCACCGCCACCGACACCCACCCGGCGATCCGTATCCGCGGGGCCGAAGCGAAATCCGACATCACATTCGGCCGGTTCGTCAAAATCAGCAGCGGAATCAGCGCCGCCGGCAGCGTAAAGCTCAACACCGCCTGCGACAGCACGATAATCTTCAGCGGCGACAGCCCGACCGCGATCACCACGATCGCCGGGATCACCGTAATCAGCCGCCGCAGAAAAATCGGAAAGCGTATGTGCAGGAAGCCCTCGATAATCACCTGCCCGGCCATCACGCCCACCGTCGAGCTGGACAGCCCGGAGCACAGCAGCGCCACCGCGAACGCCCCTGCCGCCATCGGCCCCAGCAGCGGCCCCAGGGTCTTGTACGCCACCTCGACGTCGTCCACCACCACGCCATGGGAAAACGCCACCGCGGCCATGATGATCATCGCTGAATTAATCAGCCACGCCCCATTCATCGCCACAAACACGTCGATCAGCTCATACCGCAGATACTCCCGCAGTATCGACGGCCTGACCCGCTTTGGAGGCTCCACCAGTTCCACCCGCCGAGGCTGCACCAGCGCCGAGTGCAGATAAATCACATGCGGCATCACGGTCGCGCCCAGCATCGACACGGCCAGATACACGCTGCTGCTCAACTCCTTCTTGCTGCCGGTAGCGAAAGTCGGCAGCAGCGTATGCAGCGCCGCCTGCTGCCAGTCCGGATGCACCAGGAAAACCTCAACGGCATAGCAGCCGCCGATGATCGCCAGAAACACCATAATCCCGCGCTCGAACCACCGGAAACCCGCCAGATCCAACGCAAGGATCGCAAACACCAGTACCGTCGAAACCAGCGCCGCGGCCAGCAAACTCTGCGTCGGGGTCCATCCACGCGCCAGCAGCGCCGGCCCGAACAGCAGATAAAGCCCCAGCGCGGCGCCGATAAACTCCGCCAGATCGGTCGCGATCGCCGCAATCTCCGCCGCGACCCAAAGGAACATCGTCATCGGCCGCGAGAAGTGTTTGCGGCAGTTCTGCGGCAGCGTCAACCCGGTAACGATGCCCAGCTTCGCCGACAGGTACTGGATGAGAATGGCCATCGCGTTCGACCACAGCAGCACCCACAGAAGCCTGTAGCCGAAGCGGCTTCCACCTTCTATATTGGTAGCAAAGTTCCCCGGATCGATATATGCAATGGACGCCACAAACGCGGGCCCAAAGTACTTCCACACCTCATTGCGCCGGAACGCCGGAACATGTCCACCTGTCCCCGGCTCAGCCGTCTCAGCCGCTGCCGCAGCTTCTCTGCTACTGTCATCGGAGTTGAAGTGAGGGCCATCCATCCTCTATGAGTATAGAGAACAGCATCTTGCACGCCTGAACACAGCCTCATAAAGGAGCGTTCGATGACCAGCCTCACCGGCAAAGAAGTCCTCACCTGGAACGACAGCAATGCGAAGCGCTGGCGCAACCTGCTCGGCAAGCATCCCAACGCGCTCTCCGTGCGCTGCGACATCCGCGGCGGTTCCACCGTCGCCGACCTCCTGCAACACATCGTCGCCGCCGAGCTCCGCTACGCCGAGCGGCTCCACGGCGAGCCCGTCACCGAGTACGAAGACATCCCCAAAGCCAGCGTCAACGACATCTTCGACACCCACGACCTCGCCTTCGCCAAATACCGCGGCCTGCTGGAGAACGACTCCTACGAATGGCACACCGACATCGAGTTCACCACCAAAGACGGCCTCGTCGTCGCCCCCCGCCGGGTGGTCCTCTTCCACGCCATGCTGCACTCCATCCGCCACTACGCGCAGCTCGCAACGCTGCTCCGCCACGCCGGCATCGCCGCCGGCTGGCAGCAGGACTTCCTCTTCACCACCGGCCGCCTTATCGAGCGCCGCGTCTCCGGCACCCGCGCGTCCAGCGCCCGCATGAATCCCTCCGCACGCGCCATCATCTAACCCGTCTGGGTACTGAGTCGACGTATCCGGAAGGGTTTACCCGTCATGATCACGATGCGCCCGGCCGCCGAACGCGGCCACGCCAACCACGGTTGGCTCGATGCCAACTTCACCTTCAGCTTCGCCAACTACTACGACCCGGCCTGGATGGGCTTCCGCGCCCTCCGCGTCATCAACGACGACATCGTCGCCCCCGGCCGCGGCTTCGGCAAGCATCCCCACGACAACATGGAGATACTCACCTACATGATCTCCGGCTCCCTCGGCCACAACGACTCCACCGGCGGCTCCGGGGCCATCACCCCCGGCGAGCTACAGCACATGTCGGCCGGCACCGGCATCTTCCACTCCGAGCAGAACGCCTCGCAGACCGAAGAGTCGCACTCGCTGCAGATCTGGATCCAGCCCAACCGGCGCAACGTCAAGCCGGTCTACAACCAGCGCCGCTTCCGCGTAGCCGAGGAGCCCAACAAGTTCCACCTCCTCGCCTCCGGTGGTGATACAGCCGGGCGCGACGACAGCTTCGCGATGTACGCCGACGCCGACCTCTACGCCGCCGTCATCGAACCCGGCGCCACCGTCACCCACGCCTTCGGCAAACCCTACGGCTGGCTGCACGTCGTCCGCGGAGAAGTAACCCTGGCCGGCGCCAGGCTCAAGGCCGGAGACGGCGTCGCCCTCAGCAACGAAGAGGCCATCACCCTCACCACCCCCACCGGCGGCGAAGTCCTCCTCTTCGACCTCGACTAAGCAGCATCGAGTGCGCATCCTGGCAAGCGCAGCGCTCTCTTCCACTCGCCACCAAATCCGGGGTGACCCATCTACGGCGCGGCTTCTCGCGCCTTAGGTGGGCATCGCGCTTTGCGCGACGCTTTCTCTCACCCGCCGGCAACCGAGTGCCCCGTATCCAAATTTTCGGACCGGGGCAACATCGCTTACGAAACTGATGTCTCCGTTTACCTGCGCATCCGTCGCACGACGGACGCTCCGGCACTCAGACCCAACAGGCAAAGTGAGATCGAACTGGGTTCCGGCACCGGAGACGTGGCAGGAACCGCGCTGAACGTGAGTCCACCAATGGATGGGTAGTTGTTGATATTCGTTGTCGCGTACACCTGAAACACGTCCGTCGATAGCGCATTCGTAACGGTGTACTTCGTGAATTCATTGGTGCCGGAGGTGAAATTCGACGCCGTCGCGACCTCCGCGCCACCATTCACTCCCAGACCGACACTCGAATTGCCCACGAAAATCCCGTCGGTATTCGCGTCCAGAATGTATACCGTAAAACTCCCAGCCGCATCGGGACTAAACGTCGCAAGAAGGTCCGTGTGCGGTGTGGTGTTGGGATAATTCGCGGGAACCTCGGTGAGGATACCCGTAGTGAAAGCGGACGAGCCGCCCGGAGCGACAATCCTCGTGTAGTTTCCGTTGCCCTGATACACGACGTTGGCGAGCGGATCCACCGTGAAGTTCGTAAGGTTCACGGGCTGATTTGCGCTCGCCCCTCCATTTTCGGTTGCGACGTTTCCGAAGAAGTCGTAATTCGCCGAGGAACCCGGCGCGGTTCCACCATTGGAAACAGTGCTTGAAGTTCCGGCGGAGATGGTTGTAGCATGGGCCGCCGTTCCAAGGCCAAGGCCAAAAACGGTGCAGACGGTAAGGACACGGGCGAGCATTCGATGGTTCTTCATGTGTTTAAACTCCAGGTTTGGGATGAGATCGTGTCCCTCCGAGGTCGCCGGGGCACGTCTATATAATTGGGCCGACGCCCATAATCACCAAGAGCTATGTCGAGCCAGGTCGTGCCACGTCGTGCCAGTGCCTATTCAACCCGCCTTCGGCCCACAGGAAGATAAAGTACGGCGGGAAGATCGCCGTAAGCCGCCCCCAAAGCGCCTGAATTCGTGGAAAGAAATCGCCGCGCATCTGAAATGTGGCGAACGCACCGCAAAACGTTGGGAGAAGACAAGGGCGCTCCCCATACGCCGTTTGCCCGGGGGCCCCGGTCTTGTCTTCGCCCTGACATCCGAGATCGAAGCCTGGCAGTTAAGCAACGCCAGATCTGAAGACGCTGTCGGGAGCAGTGATGCGGAGCAGCATTTGCTTCCCGACGAGACCCGTTCCCCAACTCCTGGCTCGGCAGCAACTGTTCCCTCTACACGGCGCCTGCTGACAGGTCTTGCCCTGCTCGCTCTAAGCGTGGCCCTGGTATTCGGATTCATATGGCGCCATCGCGGCAAGCCGGCCGCGACCGCCCGGCCCCATATCACCACCCAGCAAGCGCGCAACCTCTACCTCAGCGGCCGTTTTTATTGGAACAAAAGGACCGCGGCCGACCTGCAACTGGCGATGCGCGATTTCCAGGCCGCCGCCGCGCTGGACCCGCGGTACGCCGCCGCTTACGCCGGCATTGCCGATTGCTACGCTCTTTCTCCCGAGTTTGCAGCAATGTCGCCGCAACAGGCGTACCCCAAAATGCTGGAAGCAGCACGCCGCTCGGTCGCTCTCGACCCCAATCTTCCAGAGGCCCATCGCGCGCTCGGCTTCGTCCTTTTCTACTGGAACTGGGACCGCGCCGGTTCTCGCCGCGAGTTCGAGCGAGCACTCGCGCTGGATCCGCACAATTCAACTACCTTCCATTGGTTCGCCAATATGCTTATGCAAAGTCAGGATCGCGCGGCGGCGCTGAAAATGATCGACAAAGCCCGCGAACTTGACCCGACTTCCCCCGCGCTCCTCGCAGATCGCGGCCTCATCCTCAGTTGGAACAACCAGAAAAAGCAGGCTATTGAAATATGGCAGGGTCTGGAACGGAGTGACCCGTCCTACTTGCCTTCTCACCGCTATGCATTGAAGGAATACCTCTACGGACACAACCCCGTTGCGTATCTTGCGGAGCTGCGGGCAATCGCTCAAGTCACGCGCGCGCGTGCAGACGCCGACGAACTGGCGGCATGCCAGGAGGCATTCCTTCACCACGGAGAAGATGGTTTGCTCCAGGTCGTAGCCGATGAGCACATTCGCGACGTCCAGCGATCGGGTTTCGGCTATCTTGAAGCCGCGAACATATTGGATCTGGCCCATCGCAAGGATGCCGCGCTCGATTACGTCGAAATGGCGTACAAGCACCGCGACCCCGAATTCCCCACGCTCTCCAACCTCGAATCATTCTCCGACCTTGTCGGCAATCCTAAGTTCGACGACCTCCGCTCCCGCAGCCGTCTGCCGTTTCCAGAGAACCGGCCGGCATCGCTGTCCGAAACTTCCAGCGCGAGCGGGTCTCCAGCGCCATTGCCGGCAACCCGTTCCCCGACAAAAAGAGAACGCTCGCATCGGGCGCCTCTGCTTGGCTCCTACTGCCCCGTCGACCCAAACCCCGCCACACTCCGCGGAGCCTCCTCCAGAGTATCCGTCTCCTCAAACACCGCCTGAATCCGCTCCACAATCCGCAACTGCGCCATCCGATGCCCCGGAGCAATACTCTGCGGCTTGGGCGAAAGGTTCGTCAGCACCACCTTCAACTCCCCGCGATACCCCGGATCGATCACTTCGCCAGCGTCGTCAACCCCCGCAACGCCAACCCGCTGCGGTCTTCCACCAGCGCTCCCTGCATAGAGCTAAAAAACAAGGATTCAATAGAATTCGTCGCCTTTGGCTCACTCATATTGGTTCCCATGCGGAATTTCAACTCTTCGCCAACTCCGCCTTCACCATTTCGCTGACCACTTTGCCGTCCGCGCGGATGCCGTCGGCGAGCAAGCGCTGCTGGACGACCTTCATCACCGTTCCCATGTCGCGAGGGCCGGGGCGTGTGCCGGCGGCGTCGGCTGTGACGTGCTCGATGGCGCCGTGGACGACGGCGCGGATTTCGTCTTCGCCCGCGGCCTGCGGCATGTAGGCGTCGATGATGCCGATCTCAATCTGTTCCTTCGCCGCGAGCTCTGGGCGGTTGCCCTTGGTGAAGCTTTCCACACTCTCACGACGCTGCTTTAGCAGCGTCGTCAGGATAGCCTGCTCCTCGGCGTCGGTCAGCGGTTCGCGCTTGTCGATCTCTTTGGACCTCAGCGCGGACTTGACCATGCGCAGGGTCGTCAGCTTGTCGGCCTCGCGGGCCTTCATTGCGGTGATGATGTCTGCGCCGATGCGCTCGCCGATCTTTGCCATGGTTCTCGCCTCCGATACCGCCATCTACCAGAGTATCAAGTCGCGGGGCCGGTAGAATAATTGCATGATACGCAAGATCCGTCTTTTTACGCCTGGACCGACGCCCCTGCTTCCCGCCGCGCAGTTTGCCATGGCGGCCGCCGACATTCACCACCGTACGCCCGAGTTTCGCGCGCTGTATACGCGGGTGCTCGCGCAGCTGAAGGATTTTGTGGGGACGAAGAATGATGTGATCATTCTGTCGTCGTCCGGGACCGGCGCGATGGAGGCGTCGGTGTCGAATTTGACGTCGCCTGGGGACCGCGTACTCGTGCTGAGCGCGGGTAAGTTTGGCGAGCGCTGGGCTGGAATTTGCAAGGCGTTTGGCTGCGAAGTCGACCTCGTCAGCGTGCCGTATGGGCAGACTTTCAATTTGGATGAGGTGAAGGCCGCGCTGAAGCTGGAGACGCGCGCGGTGTTCGTGCAGGCGAACGAAACATCAACCGGAGCGCGGCATGATGTGAAGGCGCTGGGCGAAATTTTGAAGGCGGCGAAGTCCGAGGCGCTGTTGATCGTCGATGGGATCACCGGGCTGGGAACTTCCGAGTTGGATATGGATGCGTGGGGGATCGATGTGCTGATCGGCGGCTCGCAGAAGGCGGTCATGATTCCGCCGGGGTTGAGCTATCTCGCCATCAGCGAGCGGGCGTGGGAGCGGATGGAGGCGACCTACAATCCGCGCTACTACTTCGACCTGCGCAAGGAGCGCAAGAACGCGAAGAACGGCGAGAGCGCGTACACGCCGGCGGTCGCGCTGATTGCGGCGCTGGGTGCGGCTTTGGACTGGATTGCGGCGCAGGCGGACGGGGATCTCGCGGCCGGGCGGAAGAAGCTGGTTGATAATGCGGAGACGATTGCGGCGATGACGCGCGCGGCGATGGTCGCGATGGGGTTCAAGCTGTTCGCGGCGACTCCCGGGGCGGCGGCGACGGCGGTGTATGCGCCCGAGGGCACGGATTCCGGCGTGGTGGTGAAGGAGCTGAAGTCGCGCTTTGGGGCGATCATCACCAACGGCCAGGGCGAGATGAAGGGACAGATTTTCCGGATCGCTCACCTTGGGTTCTTCGACTTCCTGGATACGATGTCGTTGATTGCGGCGATCGAGCAGGTGGTGGTGAAGTCGCTGCCGCAGATGGGCGTAGAGTTCGGGACGGGGTTGGTGGCGGCGCAGAAGGTTTATGCGGAGCATTCCACAAAGTAGTCGAAACGATCCACAGGGCATGGCGGCCTTCGGGCCGCCATTTTTCTCGTATATTTCAGGGTCTTAAACGGTTGTCCACTCTTCCACCATGAGCTAAACCATCCCGACGAAAGCGCGTCTCTACACTTAGGAGACCCCACGGGGAAACGCACAGGAAAGAACGAACCTAACGCTCAATGGCAGCTTTGACTCTAGTTTCGCCCGGCGACGGAATGCCGTCGTCTCTTCATACTGAAATCGCCATTCTTGGCGCGATGCTGCTCGACGCGGTTGCGATCAGCGATGCGACGGCGAAGTTGCGTGCAGAAGACTTTTCTCTGGACTCGCATCAGCGGATTTATCGCACGATTCTCGATCTGCTGGCGGTGAACCATGCGGTTGATTTTCTGACCGTGCAGGATGCGCTGGCGAAGAAGCGCGAGCTGGAAGCGATTGGCGGGCCGGCGTATCTCGCATATCTGACGGAGGGCATTCCGCGGAACCTGAACATCGAAAGCTACGTCCGCATCGTCAAGGACAAGAGTCTGCTGCGGCAGTTGATGAGCATTTTTTCCGAGGGCATGGCGCAGGCTTCCGACCAGACGGAGGAGGCGACGAAAGTCCTCAACGACGTGGAGGCGCGGCTGGCGGATGTGGCCGACTCCGCGATCAACCGCGGCTTTTCCGGCATCGGCGAGATTGTCGCGAGCTCTTTCGGCAGCATCGACGCGCTGTATGAGCAGGGCCGCGAGATTACCGGGCTCGCGACGCACTACATCGACTTCGACAAGATGACCAGCGGTTTGCAGCCGAGCGAACTCATCATTATCGCCGCGAGACCTAGTATGGGAAAGACGGCCTGGGCCATCAATATCGCGCAGAACTGCGCGGTGCGCGACAACAAAGTCGTCGCGATTTTCTCGCTGGAAATGTCGAAGGAGTCGCTGCTGCGCCGCATGTTGGCCAGCGAAGCGAACGTCAATTCGCGGCTGATTCAGACGGGATTTATTCCGCGCTCGGACCGCGACAAGCTGATCAATGCGCTGGAACGGCTGATGAGTTCGAAGATGTTTGTCGACGATACTCCCGGAATTACGCTGGCGGAAATGCGCGCGAAGGCGCGGCGGCTGATGCAGCAGGAAGGGCGGCTGGATTTGATCGTGATCGACTATCTACAGTTGATGACAGGCTCTGCGGGGTCGAGTCAGAAGAAGTTTGAGAACCGGACGCAGGAAGTGAGCGCAGTGTCGCGCGGATTGAAGGCGCTGGCGAAAGAGTTGCGCGTGCCGGTGGTTGCGCTGTCGCAGCTTTCGCGTGGATCGGAGCAGCGGGCGGGCGACAAGAAGCCTCTGCTTTCAGACCTGCGCGAGTCGGGATCGATCGAGCAGGATGCCGATGTGGTGGCGTTCATCCATCGCGAGGAGTATTACAACCGCGAGGACGAAGACCTGAAGGGCAAGGCGGAAATCATTATCGCCAAGCAGCGCAACGGGCCGACGGGCGTGGTGCACATGGCGTATATCGCCGACTACACGCGGTTTGAGAATTTGGCTAAGGGCGACTCCGGCGGCGACGCGTATTAAGCAAAACCTTGATCTGCAAGGCAGAATTTCGTCTTTTGTCTAGGATGAGGATTTCCCTCGCACTGCCAGTAAAACCATTGATCTCCGCTTTTCACACGGCAATAGAGTATGAAAATGCAACCTGGTTGGAAATGGTTTGTACAACCTCGCGCATATTGAGACAGCTTGGCAGTGATTCGCGTTACATCTTCAGAATCTCTCGCTCTACAGATCAACATTTTCAATGGCGAGAAGACGTAGAGAAGCTTCTCAAAATCGTTGAGAAATGGACGATCTTCCCGCAAGGCCTTGCCTGTAGCCCTTTCGCTCTCAGCGACCAAGTAAATACCGTTCTGATCATTTGAGGCAAGATAATCCCATAGAAACTCTGTGCCATTGGACTCGTTTGGCTCTTTCCAACCATTGCGATGCCGGTAGTATTTGCATAAATCAAATTGAGGTGGAAGAGCGTGGTTCAAGGCGAGGAAGTTTGCCTCCGTCCATACAGCCGTTCGGTTTTGCTCTAAGCTCTCTTTGAACGCCTCGACGAGTTGTTTGGCCGCTCGTAGGATGTCCTTGGGGGATCTAAAATCGTACGGGTAGTCATCGTTCATTCGAAACTCCTTTCGGATATCCTAGTGACTATACCCTCGAAGGACAATATCATATCCTGACAAGCTACTGACACAATGCTGTCAGTAGGGCTGTCCTACTCTGCGCATGTAGTCAAAATCATGATGCAGAGGAGAACACCGATGAGCAAATTTGAAGGCAACGCCATTACCTGGTTTGAAATTCCTACCGCCGACATTGAGCGGGCGACACAGTTCTACGAAACGCTGCTGGCTGCGAAGATGCTTCCCTTCCCCGGCGACGAGCCTTGCATTATGTTTCCGTCCGGCGAAGGCGCCGTTGGCGGATGCCTGGTGCAGCGGCTGGGGCAGAAGCCTTCGGACCAGGGGACGATGGTGTATCTCAATGTCGACGGCAAGCTGGACGATGCGCTGGCGCGGGCGGACTCGCTCAATGCGAAGGTGCTGGTTCCGAAGACGCAGGTCCCGGGAGGATATGGTTTCTATGCATGTCTGCTGGACTCCGAGGGCAATCACTTTGGCCTGCATAGCCGCTAGAGAGGCGTGCGTATGAGGCGCGCCGACCGGCTGTTTCGCATCGTGCAGATGCTTCGCTCCGGACGCCTGAAGACCGCTCGCGCGCTGGCGGAGCGGCTCCAGGTGTCGGAGCGCACGATTTATCGCGACGTGCGCGACCTGCAACTTGCCGGGCAGCCCATCGAGGGCGAGGCTGGCGTGGGGTATACGCTGCGCCGCGAGTTCGATCTGCCTCCGCTTATGTTTACTCCCGAAGAACTTACGGCGCTGGTGCTGGGCGCTCGACTGGTGAAGGCCTGGGGCGGCGCGGAGAGCGTTGCCGCGGCCAGCGCGGCGCTGGCGCGGATTGAGGCCGTACTGCCGCCGGCGCTGGCGGAGCGGCTGGACAGCATCATGCTGTACGCGCCGGGATACAAATTGCCGCAGGCGCAGCGGAAGCTGCTGGATAAGCTTCATGCGGCCTGTCTCAGTTGCCATGCGCTTGAGTTTGGGTATGAGCGGCTCGATGGCGCGGCGTCGGAGCGCGTGGTGCGGCCTCTGGCGTTGTATTTCTGGGGTGGGGTTTGGACGCTGGTGGCTTGGTGCGAGTTGCGGAAGGATTTCCGGAGTTTTCGGGTGGACCGGATTGCGGATTGCCGGGTGTTGGAGAGGACGTTCGAGCAAAAGCGCGGGCAGAGACTTTCGGATTATTTGAAGAAGGTGCAGAAAGATGTGGATGCCTGGAAAAAAGAAAATCCAACTGCCGCACTCATGTAGCGCAGACAGGACGGTTCACAGGTCGGCAGCAATCATCACCCATGAGATGGATGACAAAAGTAGCAGCGAGTATTGTGCGATAAGAAGCGGAACCCTGCCAGGTGCGTGCTTTCGGCGTCCGTCCACGGTGCTTGCAATCAGAAATAGAAAGCCAAGCAGCATGCCGAGCATTTCCCGACTGGAATCGGTTATCCAACGCACGAATTCGAGGTGTGCTGTTGATTGCGAAGTGAACATCTGAAAAATCCACACCGTGTTGAGCACAACGGAACACGTCAAAAGTAATTTCGCCCTGTTCAAATTGCTGTCGTCCGGCTTAGCTGGCGTGACCCAGCCAAGCAGCCACGCGGACAGCATGAACGGCAAGCCGATCAAAAGGTTCGCGGCGATAAGGACGTAGGTGAAGACAGCCTCTTGGGCATGAGCGAACTCCATGCGAAATGTTCTCACCTTTACGCGATCGGGTCTGCCATTTCTTCTTGTAGAAATGGCGGAGTCATATTACGCGGACGCGTTACACCGTCTCGCCCGGAGTCAGTTTCGGATCGATCTTCGCCGGTGCTGAGGGATACGGCATGCCCTTGTCGAGGATTTGTTCGAGCTGTTTGTCGTAGCTGTAGATGTCGTCGAAGAAGTGCGTTGTTCCGTCTTCGTCGGGGACCGCGGTGAGGTAGAAGACTACGACCGGAAGCTGTTGTTTGAGGATGACAGTCCGGTTGTTCCTCTGGTCGTTGTTCATGGCGTCGGCGATTTTGTCGGCTGTCCATTCGGGCTGTGGCGAGAGCACCCAGGCGGCCATCTGGTCGGCGTGTTGCAGGCGGACGCAGCCGTGCGAGCGGTCGCGGCGCGTGAGGTTGAAGAGGCTTAGCTCCGGCGTCGAGTGCATGTACACGTCGTACTCGTTGGGGAACATGAACTTCACCAGGCCAAGGGAATTCTTGGGGCCGGGCTTCTCGCGGACCACGTAGCGGAGGTGCTCGATGTCGTGCGGCGTGTAGCCGGTGACGACCGTGCCGTCGGCCTTGCTGACTTCAAAATTCTTCTGCGCGAGATAGCCGATGCCGCTCTTTTCGATGTGCGGGACGAGATCTTTCTTGATGATCGACGGCGGCACGTTCCAGTAAGGGCGGAAGACCAGGTAGCGCATCGTGCGGGTGAAGATGGGGGTGTCGTGGTCGCCCTTGGCCTGACCGTCGACGGCCTTCATTTTGAAGGCGAGGGAGTGGTCGGGGTTGTAGGCGCGGACGATGAACTCGGGGAGGTTTACGAGCAGGCGGGGCTCGGCGTACGGGTCGGCGAGCCAGCGCCAGCGTTCGAGCGAGAGGTCGAGTTGCTGCACGCGGACGTCCATGGGGACGTTGAGCGAGTCGATGGTGGCATGCGTCAATTTGCCGTCGGCTGTGAGGCCGTGGCGCGACTGATAGTGCTTGACGGCGTCGGCGAAGTCCTGCGTATAGACCGTGCCGACGGTGGAGATGCCGGCCGGAGCTTCCTGCATATCGCCTTCGAGGGCAAGGCGCGAGCCCAGCGCGAAAAGCGCAGCCGCAGGATAAGGCTGGCCTACAGTGACGGGTTTTGCGACTGCGGCGAGAGGCGTCGCGATGGGGTTGGCAGCCCCAGTTGAATCCGGCTTGGCGTCCTGCTGGTTGGCGAGTGCCATGTATTGCTGGAGCGCCTGCAAAGTCGCCGTATACATCGCGTTTTGGGGCTCGATTGAGGCAATGGCGCCGGAAACGTCGTCGGCTTCGACGACCTGGTCGTTGAGGAAGGCGGGAAGGTCGAAGGCGGCGCGCTTGGCCGGGACGTCGATATCGAAGTTGAGGTGCTGCGGGTTGACGCGGCCGGAGTGCAGGTCGGAGATGTAGCGCATGGCCGAGATGGTCATGGCGGCGTCGAACTCGGCGACGGCGTCCTGCGCGGCGGTTGAGGTGTCGTGCTTGCTCTGTAGCGCGCCGAGATGGGCGATGCGCTGCGGCCAGCGGTCGGCGTCGTAGTCACCGGGGCGAAGGCCCTTCTGGGCGGCGTTGGTGAAGGCCTGGATGAGGGTGTCGGCCTGCTGGGTGGGGGCGCCGTCGTCGGTCCAGGCGAGGGCGTAATCGCGGGCGTCGTAGAACTGCTTGACCTGCGGCTGGTAGTCGGAGAAGTTGCTCCACTTGAGGATGGCCAGTTGCGGCGAGGCAACAACGTGCTGGACGTTGGTGGCGAGGTCAGTCGATCCGCGGTGTTTGCGGCAGCCGGAAATGAGGCAAAGGAGGCAAAGTGCAAGCGCGGGAACGAGCAGTGTTCGGCGCGGCGATACGGGCGGCTTCATGACGGTCCTTCGGGGTAATGGGTACACACTACAGGATAGCTGGGGATTGGATGCGAATTTCTATCGCGGTGACTCAGCCTGCGAACACGGCGAGCCAGCCGACGCACAGTGCGGCCTGTGCGACGACCAGGCCAGAGGTGGCGGCGAGCATCAGGCGGCGCTTCTGCGGAGATTTTCGAGCAGCGTCGAGCACGTCGGCGAAGACTCCGCCGATGAAGGTGAACAGGAACGGAAGCGCCCACAGCAGAGGCGAAGTCACCGTCTGCGTGGTGTAGATCGGCATAAGCAGCAACGCGATGACCAGGGGGACCGTGTTGCCGAAGTAGCGGCTGGGCCGGGAGATGCAGTACACGACGATCGCGAAAAGGAAGGCGATAAGGATTGCACCGTGGATTGGCAGCGGCGCGTTCAGCTTGGGATAGACGACCGTGGCGGCGATAAACGAGCGGATGTTTTCGAGCGTGAACCAGAAGCGCGCGCTGCCTCCGGTAAAGACGTACAGGAACGCCGAGATGCGGAAGCCGAACGAGGCGAAGACCATCGCCACGGCTCCCAGCGAACAGAAGATGAGGATTTGCGCGATGTGGCTGCGGCGGCGTTCGGCGAGGTAGGAGAGCAGTACGAACCCTATGGCGAGCCCGATGAGCGCGGCCAGCAGATGCGCGCAGACCGTCATGCCGAGCGCGAAGGTCAGCAGGATGAGGCGGGGACGCCATTTGCGGCGCGGGCCTTGCAGAGCGTGGGCGACCCCGATGGCGGTGTAGATGAGGCCGTACAAACCCCACAGCGCGAGAATCTCGTTGTTGGGCGACGACGCGCTGCGGATGATGGCGGGGCAAAAGACGTACAGGGCCAGCGCGAGTCCCCCACCCTCGTTGCCGAACAGCCTGCGCGCGACCCACCACAGGCCGCCTCCCAGCCAGAGTGCGAAGCAGACGAACGGCAGGCGGAGAAGGTATTTGACGAAGCTGAGTTCGTGGCGGGACTCCCAGGTCGAGCCGCTGAGGCCGCCCGGGTAGAGACGGTTTTCGGGCTTGCGGAAATGGTCGATGGAAAGCAGTGTCAGGCGCTGAACGGTGAGCGGGAGGCCGGCGAGGCGGTAGCCGAATGTGCCGTCGCCGTTGAGGTTGCCGCAGGTGGTGAAGTAGCCGGCGAGCGGCGAGGGCTTCTCCCACATTTCGCGGCCGCAGCGCGCGAAGCGGTAGTCCTGCGGAGAGAGCGGCTGCCGCGCCACCATCCACAGACACTCGAAAAACATGCACAGCAGCAGGGCCGCGGCCACTCGTTGCGCACGTCCGATGTAGAAGCCCTTGAATCGCATCGTTGGATTAAGTGTATCGGAGGGCAGGAAGGAAGGTTCTCGGTTCCGGGTTGTCGGTTCTGGGTCCGAGAACCCACAACCGAGAACCCAGAACCTTCTCGCTGTACCCTAGTCTTAATGGATTCGCTCACCTTCAAGCCCGGTCGCGCCTTTTTGTCGTCCAACTCGCCTTCACCGCCGTGGACTGCCGTCTTCGAGGATGAAGGCCCGGCGGGGTATTTTTATGCCTGCGACCGCTCGCGCGAGACGCAGGAGGAAAGCATCCTCGACGCGATGCTGATCTATACCGGATCGGCGCTGGACGATCGCGAGAAGGAGCGGCTGGCGTCGGTGCAGTGGTCGAGGGATGGGATGCAGGCGGTGTTGTATCTGGACGGGACGGCGCAGGCGCTGGTGGATTTTGCGGCCAGAATGGGGGTCTGCCGGTCGAACTTTCCGAACTTTCTGGATGAAGGCGGCGGCAGCGGCTGGCGGAAGGCCTCGCACCAGTGGAGCGACGAGGCGTTGCAGCAGTTCGAGGCGCAGCTTTACAGCGAATAGCCTGTTAAAAACAAAAGGACGGCAGCGTTCGCCGTCCCCAGGAGTGGATAGTGCAGTTGAATCAGTCGCGCCCGGGATCGATTCCGCTAACCCGCAGAGCGACGACGCAGGGTGAGAGAACGATCAAAACGAACATGGCTGCGATCAGCAGGCTGTGCAATGTGTTTCTCCGTAAGCAGCCTGAGTAGCTGTCTGAAAGTAGTTTCGGCTGTTCGGAGAGAATGCGACATCCCGCGATAGTCGCTGACGGGCGAACGAACGAGGCATTACCCTATTTGATCGTCCCGCGACAAGGCGAAACTACAACCGCCAGACGCGACAAAGGGCAGGGTTTGGCCCCTGCCCTTTATGCGAACTTCAAATTCTGGTGCCGAAAAGAGGACTCGAACCTCCACTCCCTTGCGAGAACGTGGACCTGAACCACGCGCGTCTGCCAATTCCGCCATTTCGGC